>Ga0209402_10001829_pt1 | contig 22396 bp, 17 predicted proteins | sample ArcticOcean_MG_C_3_FD_187437 | JGI IMG/M metagenome (GOLD analysis project Ga0209402, IMG submission 187437) | Marine microbial communities from western Arctic Ocean - ArcticOcean_MG_CB8_126 (SPAdes) (version 2) | ecosystem: Environmental > Aquatic > Marine > Oceanic | place: Arctic Ocean... | reverse complement strand
ATCATGACCACCATTCGAGAAGGCGTATGTGATGGGTTTGTCATCGGCGGTGGCGCTGGAAAAGTATTGAGAGACGGTGGGCTGGCCGCACAGGCCAATATGCCGTTCTGGCTACAACTGGTAGGCACCGGTCTGACGACCATGTTTTCCGTACACCTGGGGGCCGTGCTGTCCCACGCACGTTGGCCTGCCATTCCGTGCATCAACATCTGGACCCACCCTCTGATTAAGGACTTCAAGGTGGAAAGCGGACATGTGAAGGTCCCCGATGGCCCGGGTCTCGGGGTTGAGTTGGACTGGGATGTTGTCGAAGGCTATACCGTGGATCTGGGTTTTAAACTGCCACAGAAACGCCAGATCCATACCATCCGGTGGCCCGATGGAAAACAAACAAACTATCCCGATGCAGGCTATCGGCAGGAGTTTCTCGCTGGTAAACGTGTGGGCTTCTTGCCCGGAATTTCTCTGGATCATAGGATGGATGACGGCACAGAGGCCTTTGACCGTGACTATCAGACCTTGTTTTCGGAATAGAGCAACGGCCATTACATCTTATTGATCAACTACTTAACCTAAGTTGATAGTGCCCAGGAGGTTGATACCAATGGTTGTCATCGCGAGCGTAGCCGAGGGATCTGACTCGGGATAGATCCCTCGGCTACGCTCGCGATGACGCTGTTTTTTTATTTTACTTCTCGATGATGCTTATCCAGGAACTTGGGTTAAATACGAGATGTTCATCATACAACACCTCATAAAAGGTGACCAAACATGAGTCTGATTACGCCGGAACAATATATGTGCTACCGGGCCAAAGATCCCCTGACGATCGACGGTCATTTGACGGAGCCATCCTGGAAGCGCGCGCCATGGACGGCCCTTTTTGTCGATATTGAAGGAGACAAGAAGCCTATACCCCGTTTTGCCACCCGGGTTTTGATGTTGTGGGATGAGGCCTATTTCTATTTTGGCGTCGACATGGAAGAGCCGGACGTTTGGGGGACGCTTACCAAGCGGGATTCGGTAATCTGTTTAGACAACGACTTCGAGATATTTCTCGACCCGGATGACGACGAAGGGCACTATATGGAATTCGAGATCAATCCGCTCAACGTAGCCTGGGACCTCTACCTGGACAAGCAGTACAACCGGGGCGGTAATGCAGACCATGGGTTTGATTTTGACGGCATCAAACACGCCGTACAGATCGACGGCACCCTCAATTGCTCTGACGACGTGGACCGGGGCTGGACGACCGAGATAGCCATTCCCTGGACAAGCATGAAGCAGTACGCCGGTACTGACTGTCCGCCGAAACCCGGTGATCGGTGGCGCGTCAATTTCTCCCGCGTCGAGTGGGTGTTCGACCGGTATAAGGGCGGCTACCTCAAGAAAGAGGGGGTGCCCTGCGACAACTGGGTCTGGTCCCCTATGGGCGTCATTAACATGCATGAGCCGCATATGTGGGGTTACGTTCAGTTTTCTGATGTCATAGCCGGTGAGGGGGCGGACCAATTTTCGGAGACGCCCGAAGCGCGACCGGCTCCCGAGGCTTAAGATCAGTAAATAAAACAGGGTGCAATTTATGATAAACCGTGCATGTCCTCCCAGTGGAAGCCGGGAACCGGCGCCTTTTGACAGCGGTGGCCTTGCCCCCTTTCCATTCCAGGAGTAACTCTATGAATGAAGACGAAAAATACCTCTTTGATCTGAATGGTTATCTAATCCTGAGAAATGTTCTTTCAGCAACTGAAGTCCAGGCCCTCAACGGAGGTATTGACCATCATATCCATCAGCTCAATGAGATGGAACGGTCCTTATCTGCCGATTCAAAGGCGCTGCTCGGTTCGTCTCACCGTAAAGATATGGGCGGCATGCTGGCCTGGGAGCAACCGTGGTGCGAGCCCTTCCGTGCGCTGCTGGTTCATCCCGGTGTCAAGGGGTACCTGGCCGCTATCCTCGGTGAAGGCTATCGGCTGGACCACGGTCCCGGCCTTATCGCCATGGAGGCGGGCTGTGAGGGGGGAACGCTCCACGGTGGCGGGGTCGAACGAACGGAATTGTCAGAAGCGTATTTCTACAAAAATGGACGAATATATACGGGATTGACGGTGGCGGAATATCTGCTGGCGGATGAAGGACCGGGGGATGGCGGGGTCGCTGTCGTTCCCGGTAGCCACAAAGCCAATCTGCCCTGTCCTCAGTCCATGAAACGGGGGGAGAAGTACCGGGAGCACGTGGTAGAACTCAATGGCAAAGCCGGCGATGTGGTCATCTTTACCGAAACACTCACCCACGGCACGCTGCCCTGGACTGCGCCTCATCAGCGTCGGGCCTTGCTCTACAAATTCAACCCGAGCATGATCTCCTACGGTTCCGGTGCACACACGACCACCTATCCCGAATACATCGAAGAAATGACCGCAGCACAAAGGGCCGTCATGGAGGCCCCTCATATCCGGCGTTAATGACCGGATGGTTTCAAAAAGATGAGAAAGGAAAATGAATCCTATGACAGAGATCCCCTGTTTTAATCCAGATACGTTAAATAAGGACATACTGGCTCGATCGTACATTGATGATGGCTATGCCCTCGTCACAGATCTCATCGCCGAGGATGGGCGCACCGAAATCAAGACCGAACTGATCAAAATCAACCGGGGGGATTATCCCAATGAGGCCATTGCACCTGTGGCCGGCCAACCGGGCGACGACGAGCTGCTGACGCGATATATGTACGTCGGTGAGCCCCATGTGATGAGTCCAGCGTTAGCAACATACATTAAGCATCCCGGTCTCTGTGCCATTCTTGATGCCGTGGTCGGCGCCCACATACCTTTCTGGGATGGGGCCTACAAATGTCTTCAGACCATGGCCGTCTCCAAGAAGCCCGGTGGCAACGGCAGCCCATGGCATCAGGACGAGCATCCCATCCCTACGCGGGATCGGTCGTTGACGGGGGTATGGATAGCGTTGGAGGAGACCACAACAGAAAATGGTTGCCTATGGATCATCCCCGGCAGCCACAAATCAGGCATCATCTATGAGCGCTATAATCATAACCTCCCCGATGTAGATACGATGACCATCGCCAGGGGTTTCGATGATTCCGAGGCGGTGCCCGTCGAGATGAAGGCCGGCAGTGTATTGTTTTTCAACGGTTACCTGCTTCATAGTTCCAAAAAGAACCGATCTGCTGGTCATAGGCCCGCGTTAACGATGCACTATTGTACGGCTTCGACGCTGCTCGCCAGGAAAGAAGAGCGGAATTACCGGGGGGTGACGCAGGTACGCGGCGACGATCCCTACCAGGAAGAAGGTTATACGACCCCGCAAACCTGGGCCGTAATGGAATAAGGCGGCTTGAACTCAAGATGACCTGCTGACCGAAAAGGAGCCTATGGCAAAAGTGAACCCGCGTGCACTTTTCATCCATTAAGATCGCAGTATTCATACCGCTATGGCACGATCCGGGAACATACTCGGCGGATTATAGGTTTTGAATATAGAAGGTCGTGCGGGTTAATTACTTGATACCTGATATGCGTGTGGGCTACAGGACAGGGGGTTACTATGGGACTGGCCGTGATTCTGGCAGATGTCGTTACGAAGGATTTGGTTGTGAATGCTATGGGATACGTTATTGGCCTATGATTTATCGTTTTTCTCTTCCTTGTCATATTTAAAAGTATGGCGCGGGACCGAAAGTACGAAGGTGGACTCGATGGATTCAACGAATTATACGAGAAAAATAAAAATAATCCCCCCAAACCGGACCAGAAGCTGAATCAATAATTACCGTGTCCTGTTTTCAGTGATCGAAACGGCCTATCGTGGATGCCCGATTAATGCCTTCGCCATGATGGCTTTATAAATTTTGTCGTGTACGGTATGCTATAGTATAAGTTTTACCGATGAAATGATCTTCGAATAGACTTTCCGCCCATATCACCGATCGTCATTCATCTTTACCTCTTTCTTTTGCTCAACCAAAAAATAAGATCGTAACTCTCGATAGGTCTACATACGGGACAGGTACACCGTTGACAGGGATCGCCCGAGAAGTATATTGCATGAATAAACCCAACGAAATGGATCTTGAGATAGCAGATTCGTCCTGGTATTGAAGGGCCATACCCCTTTTGTTTAACCCTAGCCCCGAGAGGGAGGAGTTGTCATGCGCATGTTCTCGTTACTCATATTTAGTTTGGCCATGGCCAGCCAGGCGGTTGTCCTGGCGCAAAACAGCCAGTTTACCACCAGTGCGGAGCCTTTCAAAGTGGGGACGTTCGAAATTCAGGGGGTACCCACAGTCGGTGTCGTGTTACGTGACAGCCTGATCGTGCATCTTGATATGGCGAACCGGGACCTCGAAAAAAGTTCGATGTATCCCGCGATTCCCATGCCGGAGCACATGATCGCACTGATTGAACGGTACGAATACGGGTTGAAATATCGGCTCTATGAGCTGGTCACCCATCTGGTGAACACCGACCAGCTTACAGGTCCTCAGCGGCCGGATTTTATTTACAGCTACCAGTCCCTGCGGACGCTGCCACCTATAATGTATCCCGGTAAAATTTTAAACGCGGCGGTAAATTTCTACAGTCACGTGAATGAAACCGGCAATGAGGAAGAACGGGCGGAGGCCCGCCATCAGCGACGAGAAAATCGAGGGGTGCCTTACTTATTTCTTAAACCGACCAGAGGGGTCGTCATCGGGGCCAGTGAGGCGATCATCATTCCCGATGGTCGAAATCGTACAGACTGGGAAGTGGAACTCGGTACGGTCATCGGCCGGCCCGCTAAGTACGTCTCCGCCACGGATGCTAAGAACTATGTTTTCGGGTACACGGTTACCCTGGATATTTCAGATCGCGGCGGGCGACCGCCTGGTGGCAATCCGTTACGGTCCGACTGGTTTGTCGGTAAAGGTCATGATACATTTGCGCCGATGGGCCCCTGGATCGTGCCGAAAGAATTTTATGGCGACCCCATGGAAAACCTGCGGCAGACCCTCAGTGTGGACGGTGAAACCATGCAGGAGGCGCGCGCCGGTGACATGATCCATTCTCTGTGGGAACTCGTCGAATACGCCTCTTCCATAGTGACCCTTTTTCCGGGAGATGTCATTAATAACGGGACTTCGGGTGGAACGGGGATGGGAACCGCCGTACGTGGTGCCCAGCGATTCCTGCAACCCGGTGAAGTTGTTGAGGCCCGTATTGACGGCATAGGCGCGATGCGGCTCCATGTCGAAGCGGAAGCGCCGCCAGGGCCTGGTACCGGCGCTCGTCTGCCGGCAGTGGATTCGTACCGATAGGCAATTGGTAGATCAAGGCTGATATGAAAACGGATCTGCGATTTGCCAGAGAGTAAATTGTTGAGAACATTTTATCGCGTTGATGCCACTATACAATGAAGACATGAGGATACCGGGTATCTTTATGTCCTGCGACAGAGGGGTTCATGGGGTCGATCGATTTCGAGGGGCTTCAGCAGAATGATGAAGCGGCCTGGGGGAATTTATTTGAAACGTATGCCGAAACCTTTTACCGCGTCGCACGGGGTTATATCCCTGATCCGAACGATGCGGAAGAAATGGTCAGTGAAACGTTTATGAAGATTTATGATAAAGTGTGCAGGGAAGGTCGGGGGTCAGATGATAGGGAGACACTGCACTACTGGTTGAGCGCCATATGCCTGGTTCTCCATCGACGATAAGGATAATGATTTTGATCGCTTTTTTATGTATGCCATGGCGTCAGTAAAACGCGTATGGCCCGCCTTACCCGGTCGAGTACAAGCGCGCCTTCAATCGGGCCAGTCCGTGGCGCCGGAAGCGTTTATTGAAACCTTTATCGACGAGTTGACCCTCTGGCCGGTATCCTTTGATCTCATCCTCGAAGCCTATCACACCATTACCACACCCGCCTTTCGATGGCCTGTCGGTGTCGCAGCCCCTCAGAAAGGCGCTCTTATTTAATTGCCATTCCTAAGGGTCAACAGCCGGCGTAAAGCCGTGGAGCGGGCAGGGAAATTAGGGCTCTTAGCTGTGTGATATCGCTTGTTTTCATAATCGGCTCACAGGTGGGTAAAGATTTTTTAAGATTTTCTGGAATCAAATCACCTTCATGAGCGTCTAATAACCGGAGTCTTTTATTTATTCATACCACGGACCAGAAAATCCATCTAAGCGATCCATGTTTTCGGAGGCGTTCATGTACAAATTGGCAGGTGTTTTTGTCTTTATTGTAGGGTTATGTTCATATATGCTACCTGCTGAAGCTCAAACGGCAGGAGATATTTCAACCATAGCAGGTGGAAATCGCGACGGTGGTCTGGCCATCCAAGCGACGCTGAGCTTCCCGCGCAGAGTGATCGTGGACACGAGCGGTCACGTCTATATCGCCGATACAAGCAGGAACCGTATCCTTAAAATGGCCCCGGACGGCACGATAGCGACCATCGCAGGTACGGGGGGGGGCCGATTTAGCGGGGACGATACGACCGCAACAGAGACGGATCTCAACCTGCCTGCAGGGCTCACTTTAGATGCTTCGGGTAATCTGTATATTGCTGACACAGCCAACCAGCGAATTCGTAAGGTTGATATCAACGGGCGGATCACCACCGTTGCAGGCGATGGGCTGGTTGGTTTTTTCGGGGATGGGGGACTTGCTACCACAGGCAGCCTTAATTTTCCTCAGGATGTCACGGTAGATGCGTCCGGCAATTTATATATCGCCGATACGTCGAACCATCGTATCCGTAAAGTGGATACCAGCGGGGTCATCACGACCATAGCAGGCACGGGTAACGCTGAATTTTCGGGTGATGGGGGTCCTGCGGTTAATGCGGGACTGAACGCCCCGAGGACGGTTGCCATCGACGCCTCCGGTAATTTGTATATCGCCGATACGTCGAACCATCGTATTCGAAAAGTGGATACCAGCGGGGTCATCACGACCATAGCAGGCGATGGCGGTGCTGGATTTTCGGGTGATGGGGGTTCTGCGGTTAACGCGGGGCTGAATGCACCGCGCAGCATCGCCATTGGTTCAGCGGGCGCGCTGTATATTGCCGATACATTTAATCATCGTATCCGGAAAATTGATACCGGGGGGACCATCACGACGGTCGCCGGTGATGGAGATGCCGACTTTTCGGGTGATGGCGCTCAGGCCGTAAATGCCGGGGTTAACCTGCCACGGGGCGTTGCCGTCAGCCAGACCGGTGTGTTGTATATAGCAGATTCAGAAAATAACCGGATTCGAAAAGTTGAGATCAACGGCATCATATCCACTGTGGCTGGCAACGGCAATCTTACCTTCGCTGGTGACGGCGGGCCAGCTACGGCGGCCCGGTTCGCCTTTCCGTCTGGTATTGCCGTTGATGCCACAGGACAATATTTCATTGCTGACACGGAGAACAATCGAATTCGAAAAGTTGACAGCAACGGAAATATATTCACCGTTGCAGGGAACGGATTAATAGGCTTTGTGGGGGATGGCGGTGCGGCAGCCGACGCCAGGCTTACCACACCTTTCGACGTAATTGTTGATGCAGCCGGCGTAATGTACATCGTGGATACGGGTAGTCATCGGATCCGGCGCGTAGATACCAATGGGAATATCTCCACGGTCGCGGGGAGTGACATCTTCCCAGGTTTTTCCGGTGATGGGGGCCTTGCTACGGCGGCCAGACTAGCTTCTCCGCGAGGCGTATATCTAGGTCAGGATGGCTTGATATACATCTCCGATTCCAGAAACCATCGCATTCGCCGGGTAGATACAGCCGGGATCATTACCACGATAGCCGGCAGTGGCAGTCCGGGGTTCAGCGGTGATGGCAACCAGGCTGTCGAAGCCCGTTTTAATCTTCCTTCAGGTATCCATGTGGATGGCATCGGAAACCTGTATATCGCGGATAGTTTTAACCACCGTATTCGTAAGGTAGCCCCGGATGGGACCATCACCACCATCGCTGGCGATGGCTTTTCCAATAGTTTCGGCGAAGGACGATTCAACGGCGACAATGTCCCCGCGCTCGAAGCCAGTCTCAATATCCCGATAGATGTAGCCGTGGACGCAGCCGGACAAATTTATATTGCCGATACAGCCAACCACCGGATACGTAAGATTGATACACAAGGCATGATTACCACGGTGGCAGGCGACGGGGCCAGAAATTCACTCGGTGATGGCCGATTCAATGGCGACGACGAGACCGCTTTGTTAACAAGCCTTTTCTTTCCGAATGGTCTGACGATAGATGTAAATCGTAATATCTATATCGCCGATTCGTTCAACCATCGCATCAGGCAGTTGATCGGCGAAGGGCCTGTCATACCGACCGTGCTGTCGGTCACAAATTTCACCCTGACCCAAATTTATGGTGTAGTTAAAGTAGAATGGACCCTGGACCAGACGCCGACGACATTCGGCTTCAATATATACCGAAGCCTTCAACCGGATACCGGTTTTGTAAAAATTAACGAGGCGTTGATTACCGCAGGGACAACGTCGGGAGTCTATACCGACCAATCCTTCCTGGAATCGGATCAGACCTATCATTATCTGCTGGAAACCGTTGATCTCGCCGGTAACACAAATCGGTCGGTGCCGACGAGCGTTAAAATCGCGGCCATCGCGGTTGTTGAACTGTTCCAGAACGCACCGAATCCATTTAATCCGAATACGGTAATCCGGTTTGCCTTGCCTTCGCCAGCTAAAATCACGTTTCGTATCTATAATATTCTTGGTCAGGAAGTGATCACGGTACTTGATGCGGTTGATAAAACCGCCGGATTCAATACCGTGCAGTGGGATGGTACAAATCAAAAAGGTACACGCGTTTCCAGTGGGGTCTATCTCTATCATCTGCTCACCGATACCGGTGTCAGCCGTATGAAGCGGATGGTTTTGCTACGGTAATGCAATGCAAATTCGAAAATTATTAAGGAGTATTTAATACACCGGCACCGTAGATGGAGACACTATGAAGGGAACGTTTGGCATAAGACGTTTCGCAAGAGATTGGACCGCCATACAGGTCCCGGAAAAATAAGAAAAATAAGAACGGTCCACCATCTGATCAGCACAGCGATGCGTATCCCCCGCAGCTTGCTACAGGGGTAAGGGAGCGGGATTTCAGATAATACCCGTCGTAAGATAAGGTGCCGCACTCACGTCTATCCTCCACTATCCATCCATTCTTCAGATTAATGACGTGATTGCCGTATTCGGCATTGGCCTCCGAGTGCGTGACCTGGATGATGTACGCCGCGTTAGATCCTCCGTGGTTGTATCGGTTTGCAGGCATGCCACCGGCTTTGTATCCCGAAATATTCGCCGGCCTGGGTATGGTGTTTGGGCTGTATGGCCTTCTATATCGGACGTGGCTCGGGCACCGGCGCGTGGCTGGCTGATGGCAGCGGTTGGGCTTATCGGCAAAACCCTGGGTCCGATACGGTGCGGTCGTCCTCATTCAGCAAGGGCAATGGCCGCCCAAAGCGTTTGTACTGTGCCTGACCAATGACCTGGTCTGGTGGATTCCTTCTTCCAGCAACAGGCTGAATTTATTCAGGAAAGCGGGGTTGTGGTGGCGCTCGTTAACATCCTTAACGCGCCTCCCGGCACCGAATTGCGCGCGCGTCTCGTGAAGGAAGAGCGGATGATCTGGAATGAAGGCGAGGGCAGAGAGGATGAAATTGACTTCATCCCTGAAATGGGCGCAGACATTTTAACTCGGGGTTATAGAGAAGTGGTACAGTATATAGACAAACCCGCCAACCTGTACGATCGGACCGTCACGTTTCTTACACGGTACCAGCAACCCAAAGGGGTTAGTCTTTCCGGACAGTCGATATTTAATGATATCAAACCGTTTTTAAGGTCTATGTACTATCTTGGTTTTCTAGATAGCAGCGGTCGCCGCTATTATTGGAAGCTGATCTTCTGGACGCTCCGTAACAGGATCGGGCTTTTTCAGCTGATGATTAAGCTCTGGATGATTGCGTATTATTATCGCAAAATTTATGAGGATGATCCTTCCTTTGCGATAGAAGAACAATACCATGGGATGGAACAAACATCATTAATTGATGAAGAGAAAATCCTTACGCCCGTTTGAGGAAGAGTAAGGCTTCAATAATTCCGACAGAGCCCCTCTGCCGGAATCCAATACCTTGACTATGCCTTCAGAAAACGAACGACGTCTTCACTGAGTGCAAAGACCAGATGATGTTCGCGTGTTTTCTCGATCAAATGGCTAATCAGTGCGCGATTCATTTCAACCACGTCAAATGCATCCCCATCAAGGATGACCGATAGCCGTCGGGGATCGCCGCTGGTGCCGGCCGTGAGGAAAGTTTCCAGATCTTGATAAAGGCGTGGCATATCCTGCCCTCTGGCCTGGTACATGCTGGGATTTAAAACCCCCGATTGCCCGTCATCGGACGGCTGCCAGGACAATACGACCGGAGGATCCTGGTAAGGTGGGGCGCCATATGTCAGGTTACTTCTCAGCAGGCTCTTGTTTGGGATTCCCCCATTTTTATTTTCAGACAGCGGTTGTGCGCCAAGGATATCTGCTCCCCCCAATCCACCAATGCCGATGATGCCCTCCTGGGAAGCCGCGCGCCCGAATCCGTAGCTGGGTAATGACGCATGGACGACCGGTGGTGGGTGATAGCCCAAAGCCTCCCAAGCTATTTTCAGATGATATAAAACCGCCAGCGCCTCTTCTTCCGGCATATCAGATATGGAGGAAGCTACTTTGGATGCCAGCACCGATGCACATCCATTATCCAGATACGGGACAATTGCATCTCCGGCTATCCTGTGAAAAGCATGAAGCGTTTTGTGGACATCCCAATCCGGGCTCAGGTTTTTCGCTTCAGTTATCAGGACAACATAATCTGCCGGAATATGTCGGCGATGGACATCGGAATGATAAAAATCCAGTTGATTCCCGCGAGGGTAGGGCCCGGTAGAAAAGGGAATGGACATCGTGCAAACGGTATACGTCTCGTCAACAACGGCAAACGAACGAAAAATTTCCCCGAATCGAATAACATAATTGCCGGTTTCCTCCGGCGTAAATATGGCCACCCCCCGTTTCACCGGTCCGGTTTCGTCCCAGTTGACACGAATGCCTTCTCCGACCGTAAATTCCTGCTCAAGATACCGTGGCGTCAATTCTAAGGTCAACGGCACATACTCCATCTCGCTGGTGAGGTGGATGGTAACGGGCTCACCGAGGGAGAGGAGCCGGGGGGAGATGGTAATGGATTCGGGAATCATGGGCGAATCGTGGGTTTAATGTTTCAAATTACTATGAACAAACTATTTAGCAAAATATCAATACAACTTTGTGCTTTCAAAACAAAGTAAATATATCAGGCCATATTTGCAAGAAGAGACGTTGAATTAAACTTGCTAATGGTTGACATTTTATAATGACGCTTGTAAATATGGGTAGGTTGATTATATTTTCAACAGGCATGTCATCTTAATAAATGTAAATATCACAACCCGATCGGTAGCCAGCGAGATCCTCTTGGCTTGCTGTTTTGAATCTTTTGTTTTTTCTCCGCTTGCAAGGATTAACAATGCATGAATCTGAGAGCCCTAAAGACATAACCCCTCCTATCGAATATCTGTCGCCAGCCACTACCGTGCGCATGGCAGATGAGTGGTTTGATGTCAGCGATCTGGATCATTTCTGGGTCCAATGGCGATTCCAGGCTTTGATGCGTCATAGCGCCCTCTTACCCAAGACGGGGTCGTCCGTTTTAGAAGTAGGGTGCGGGCATGGTCTCGTGCGGGCACAATTAGAAACTGAAATGGATTATACAGTGGATGCTTGCGATTTAAATGAACTGCCGATAAAGAAAATTCAGGGCGGCAAGGGACGTTTGTTGGTCTACGACATTATGGAGAAACATCCCGATATGTGCCAGAAATACGAAGCTGTCTTTCTGATGGACGTCCTCGAACACATTGAACAGCATGTGTCCTTCCTTAATTCGTGTCTGTACCATATAAAACCTGGTGGACTTGTCGCTATAAATGTGCCAGCATTTAATATGCTTTTCAGTCGGTACGATGCGCGTAACGGCCATGTTCGCCGTTATAATAAACCCATGATGAAGGCCTTATTGGCCGAAGCTGGTGTGGAACTACTAGCTATATCTTATTGGGGGTTGCCAATGCTTCCCATTATACTGCTACGGAAATATTATCTTAATCTTGTAGCGGAGGACAAAATAATGGAGTCGGGCTTTCGGCCGCCTTCCACTCTTGTCCATATGCTATTTAAATTACTTAAATCAATTGAGATACAGTTTCCTTATACGCCACCTGTGGGCACGTCTTTGATCGCTCTAGGTAGGGTACGTAGTTAAGGACTAAGTAGAAAACGCCATGAAGATCTCCGTAGTAGCGCCAGTTTTCAATGAGCAGGATATTATTCCTGAATTTTATGCTCGTCTTACGCAGACGATGCATGAGATTGATATGGATTATGAGGTTATTCTTGTGGATGATGGTAGCACTGATGAGACATCCGAGATCATACGGCGTCTCAACGAGGCAGACCCACGGCTGACAGCGCTCCATTTCTCGCGAAACTTTGGGCACCAGGCTGCCCTCGCGGCCGGTCTGGCGCATGTTTCAGGTGATGTCGCTATATTGATGGATAGTGACCTTCAGGACCCGCCGGAATGTATTCCTACATTTTTGGACCATTGGAAGAAAGGCAATCATGTGGTCTATGCCGTGCGGATAAAACGCAAAGAGTTTGTGTTGAAACGATTTTGTTATGTCACATTCTATCGTATCCTCAAATATATGTCGAATGTTCACATCCCCGTAGACTCAGGCGATTTTGCGCTGATGGATAGGCAGGTAGTCGATGAACTCAATGCACTGCCTGAGCGAAACCGTTTTCTCCGTGGGTTACGTGCCTGGATCGGCTTTCAGCAGATCGGAATTCCTCTGGAACGACACGCACGGCCATCGGGACGGCCGGGCTATACGATAAAAAAACTGTTTCAACTAGCCAGCGATGGCGTTTTCAGTTTCTCATGGGTGCCTTTACGATTACTGACGCTGTCTGGATTAATCTCTGTCATTGTGGGCATTATTTATTTTATGATCGTGTTGTATATGTGGTACTATCGTGCCTATAATTTACCTGGTTGGACGACATTGGTTTTTACGGTAATCGGCTATGGAGGCGCCCACTTATTGGGGTTGGGTATTATCGGCGAATATATAGGGCGTATATACGATGAGGTGAAACAACGGCCCGCTTACGTTATTGCGTCCAAAACCGGTCACATTGCAGAATGTAAATAGGTTGTATTGGGCAAAGATACAAATAAGGTTTAATGCCTTCGCTTTTTCGAGTCGATCTTATGGTTGGCCCCAATAGAATTAACCTCTTAACGATCAGTAATATCCTTCTTGATCTCAGTAATATCCTTTTGTATTTCGTAAACCGCAATTCGACGGGGAAGTAGCTGGTAGCCGCTTTCCTCATATCCCTCAGTATTCAGGATCGAGAATTTTGTTACTGGATACACGCCTGTGTCCTGGTCGTTGTAGTATATTCGGTTGAAATATCTCGTATCGTCCAGATTTTGAAATACAACCGACCTATGATATAATGGTTGAAATCCTTCATTAATACATCCGATATAGATATGAGTTATGCCATGTTTTTCAAGTTCCGATACGGCAAATTCAAGATTTCCGGTGTCAAAAAAATCTCTTAATACAGGTGTATCTGCAGGGAAGGCTCGTCCTGGTATGTTAAATACTCGGGGATCAAATGTTAACACTACAGCATCATCTGGTATATGATCAACCATCCATGGCCATTGTTTTTGATTTGGATTGAAGGGGGCATTAATCCAGACAGGATTTTGTTTTATAGTCGCGATAATACCCTTGTATTGGGCCTGATGTGAAGGCAGGATAATGAGGCTAAGCAATAATATCGCCCAAATTGTTTTGAGACGAGTATCTATCTCCGGTTGGAATTTAGCTAGCAGACCACCTCCGAGAAACAGAATCGATAAAAGGAATGGCGTTAAAAAGACAATTTTATCAGTGGTAAACAGAAATATTCGATTTAGGGATTTAAACAGACTTGTAGTCGGTGTCGCAAAATAATCCCAGTTGGGCCATGTTGGTCCTTGAATATAAAAGAGCATAATTAACCATAGGCATATAAATAAAGAACCATAGAGGTTTTTTTGAGGGGAGCTGATAAATCGATCAAATAAAACCGTACCTGAATAAGCAGTCCCTATCAGCAAGCTGGAAAATAAATATCGTGTACTTTCTCCGTTACCTTTTAGGGGCATAATTGCTGCACCACACACTATGAATGCAGCGAACAGAATAAAAGCAAAAATTCCGAGATGATTGCGAGATCGAAAGGCAGAGTAAGCAGCTATAAATAAAAAAGGCAGAAAGGCCATGACAAGTAGGCGTAAACCTGTGTCATGAATATCGTAGAACAATCCAGAGGGTAAGTACGGAGATGATACCCACAAGAGACTCCACTCATCTATGAGGTGTCCCCCAATAATTTGTTGAAATGCGGGATATACAGGGTTCCCCCAACGTATGGTATTACGTATCAGTAGCGGAAGAAAAAGTAAAGCACAAGGTAACCAGAATAGTTTGAGTATTTTTGAAGGAGGGAATTTGTCATGGATATAATCTTTAAGTAGATAATGTTTGTAGATACTCCATCCAAGTAGCAAAGCTGAAAAAATACCTACAAATACCAGACCGTGGTATTTAGACCAACACGCCATAACCGAAAATACACTGCCAAGTATGAGTTCCCTTGTATTCTGATATCTGAATCCACGGAGCACAAAATAGAAACTGGCAAGACAATAAAAACTAAAGGGAAAATCTATATTTTCCTGGAGAAGCTGTGCTTTAAAGGACTGGATTTCGATCGTGAAGAGAATGGATAATAATCCAGCCGTTACGGAAGAATCCAACAGCGTCCTTACGATACGGTAGACTACGCCCAACAACAAAACACCAAAAAGGAAGGATGACATTTTGGGTATGATGTACTCAATTGCTCCATAGACTAACCAGTTTGCGCCATAGTAGACAAAAACTAGCGGAGGATAGGCGTTTTCCGCTTCGACAAAACTGGGGCTCGTTGTCACCGGTAAATATCCTGTGTCGAATATGATTTTTGCTATCGGCAAGTGATAAATATATACATCAGCTGTTTGCATCGGAAAAAACAAGACAAGGCTCCCACCAACAGCAAGCGATAGCGCAATTAGGATACTTGCGTATTTTCCAACCATCGAAATCTCCGACGTATTTTTCCACACGGCCCGGAAACCTTGCGAAAGATGTTTAGGAGATGGAAACCTACGAGATAGATTTTCATATGAACTATATTTTCTGCATAGACCGGTCGCTACAAATACCAGGCCCCCTGTTATGGCAAGTATTGAGATACGGGTAAAGGGTAGGTTCAAAAATTGATTAGCGACAAAAAATGGAATTGTGACGAGACCTATACCAAGCGGAAAAGAAAAAATAGCATAATCAAGCCATTTTAGGTGCGGTTGATTATGCGGTTGTGAGAGTATTAATGCGCAGGAACCCAAATAATACAGCCCCAAAAGATAGAGACAAAGCAAAAACAAATCCATGAACGTACTCCAGATATTAATAAAACTCGCTACCGTACACTTTTGGTATAAGGATATAACATTAGCTATTTGAGTTGTTTATAAACAATCGTATGCCATACATCATTGAGATCGTATGCTCCAGGGTATAGGTCGTATCCCAAACTTCCTGCTCATCGACCAAGTAGCATACGACGCGTGATAGTCTACGTCGTATCAGAGCTATTCGTCAAGCGCTTATTATCAGGTATTCCAATCCCTTAACCAGTAGAATCACGCATTATTAGACCACGCTGGCAGCCATGATAAACGGGATCGTAGCTACCGGCAAAGTGTATCTATCCAGGATGGCTGAAAAAGGGATCAACTTAAATAGGCAAAGCCACTCATGGTTTTCGCAGGGTGCGCGGGATGACGTCCGCAGCAAGATATGTGCTGCGCGAATTTTACTGTTCAGATTCCCAGCCCTGGCTGCGTCGTACGGCTTCCTGCCAACCTTGATAGAGCTGGTCGCGGGTAGACCCAGACATGCTCGGGGTATAAGATTGTATATCCTGGTTAACAGGCAAATCATCCCGATTCTTCCAGAATCCGACACCGAGGCCAGCCAGAAAGGCGGCCCCACGGGCGGTTGCTTCTGCTCCGGCCGGGCGGTCTACGGGAACCTGGAGCATATCAGCCTGAAACTGCATCAGAAAATTATTGGCAGAGGCCCCACCGTCGACGCGTAATCTCTCTATCGGTACTTGCGCCTCCTGCGTCATCGTATCCATGACATCACGGGTTTGATAGGCAATTGCCTCCAAAGCCGCACGTACAATATGAGCCCGAGTGGTGCCCCGTGTCAGACCAATCATCAGGCCTCGGGCATACATATCCCAATGCGGAGCGCCAAGACCTACAAAAGCAGGCACCAGGTACATCCCGCCACTGTCCTCTACAGACGTTGCTAACGCCTCGCTATCCGCGGCCTGGTCGATTAACCCAATCTGGTCACGAAGCCATTGAATGACTGCGCCCGCGACAAAGATGCTGCCTTCGAGGGCATATTCCATCCGGCCGCCGATATCCCACGCGACCGTAGAAAGTAAACCACCCGAGGAGGCCACCGGATGATCTCCGGTATGCATAAGAAGAAAACATCCGGTGCCATAGGTGTTCTTCGCTTGTCCTGGCGTAAAACATCCCTGGCCGAATAACGCCGCCTGCTGATCGCCAGCTATACCGGCTATCGGTATAGAGGCCCCGAACAATGCCGCCTCCGTCTCGCCTAAAACCCCGCTGGATGATACAACCTCAGGCAAGAGAGATCCAGGAATATGAAACTTCTCATAAATTTCTTTATCCCACTGGCGTTCAGTGATATTATAGAGTAGAGTTCTGCAGGCATTGGATGGGTCAGTTACATGGATGCGCCCACCAGTCAAGCGATAAATGAGCCAGGAATCCACGGTGCCGAATGCCAGATCCCCTTTTTCGGCACGAGCGCGTACACCAGGTATATTTTCCAGTATCCATTGAATTTTCGTGCCTGAAAAATACGCGTCGAGGACCAACCCTGTTCGGGTACGAATCATCTCTTCATGCCCTTCTGCCCGAAGTTTTTCGCATATGGATGCGGTACGGCGGCATTGCCAGACTATCGCATTGGAAACTGGTTGTCCGGTCTGTCGGTCCCATAGGAGCGTTGTTTCCCTTTGATTCGAAATGCCTATTCCTGCTATTTCATTGGCTGTAATACCGCTTTTATAAATCACATCCTGTGCGGCTTTGAGCTGACTTGCCCAAATTTCATCTGGGTCATGTTCTACCCAACCAGGCCGAGGGAAATACTGGGGGAATTCATGCTGGGCCACAGCGACCGGTTGGCCGTTTCTGCCAAATAAAATAGCGCGAGAACTGGTCGTTCCCTGATCTAATGCGAGAATATAAGTAGGCATATGGTTTGAAGGCGGATGGAAGGGTGTTAGGGGACGGTTGGCAGGTTGGATGTCCGATACCTCTACCCACCCTGTTATCTGTCCATCCCGCTTTATCCGGCATACTCTACGATTGCGAGCGTAACATCATCCAGGTGTTTGATCCCTGAGGTAAAGTCTGATATGGAATCCACAATCTCTTTTTTCAAGGTGGCGGCATCCTGATTATTGCCTTGTGCTACCAGGGCTTCGAGCCTCTGTTCTCCATACAAATCTCCAGCCGGGTTGGTTGCTTCTGTGATGCCGTCTGTATACATGATCAATTGGGACCCCGGCGTGAAAGAGACCGATTCGATCGTGTAGGGGATTTCCATAATCCCGAGGGGCGGTTCCATGGGGGGCAGCGTCTGTCTATCGCCAGACGGAGGCAGCAATAGGGGCGGATTAATGGCCAGCATTGCAATATCTCAATGTTTGTGCCTTGATGTCGATATCGGCATGGAAGAAGGTAATAAACTGATTTGAGGCGGAATGTTGTACCATATAGGTGTTCAACCGCTCGATACGTTCTTCCATCGGGATTTGGATCTGAACCAGCGTGGTCAGCATGGTTTTACAGGCCACCATCAAAAGAGCACTGGAGGGGCCATGGCCGGTTACATCAGCGATGGTGACGCTAAGGGTGTGGTCATTATAGGGCATAAAGTCATAATAATCCCCCCCGATGTCTTCACAGGCCTGGTGAAAGCCGACACAGGTCAATGCATGGAATCTAAAATATTCACCGGGCAGCAGTTTAGCCTGGATCTCTCCTGCAAGGGCCATTTCTTTATCCATGGCGCTTCTGGCAATCGCGAGGTCAACCAGTCGGAGATTATCGATTTTTATGGCGGTCAGATTGGCCACGGCGCTAACCAGGCCCAGATGGTCAACAGACAGTTGAACGGACATATCCGAGGAATCCAGATACAGCATCCCAAAAATATGGTCCTCATGCCAGAGTGGTACGCAAAGGATGGAGACCAGACCCCTGGTTATCACACTTTGCTGATCCATAAACCGGTCGTCCTGGAGGGCATTAGTCGTGATAGACGCCATTTTGTTTTCCAGCGCCTCATCAAAGGCTGTTTTACTTATGGATATCTCATGGTTGGTATCGGGCTTGCGTAGTGCAATGGCCTGCACATCCAGTTCGTAACCGCTTTCTGTTGTCCGGGGATATACGATAGCGCAGCAGTCAACGGAGAGCCAGTCCAGGACGCGCTGGGTGACCATCTCCGAAAGTGCCTGCTCATTGTCGAGCGCCATGACGTCTTTGCTGAGCTGAGTGAGCTGAACCAGATAGGTTTCTGCATCGGGCGTGCCACCCCGTGCATCATCCCCGACTAATGTATACGGCAATTGGTCTGCTTTGAACATTGAAGCATGCGCCTGAGGATCATCTCTGCCTATCACGATGCTCGCCGGCTCGGTCACTTCATCCATATACACCAGGATGGTCTCCCCAATGCGGATGTGATCTCCCGGTGACAAACGAACTTCTTGTTGAAGCTTTTTATTGTTGAGGAAGGTCCCATTACGGCTTTCCATATCGGTCAAGAGATAACCGTGTTCGTCGGCATGAATCCTGGCATGGTTTCTTGAGACGCCGTCTCCCATAACCATCAGGTCCGCCTCATTGGAACGCCCCAGAACAATCGTATCCGGGGTAAGCGGATGCGCCTGTTGGTCAGATGCGTTTATCGCTTTCAAGTAAGGCATAGCATATCCCTTTGGTCGTTGCGACGCAAGATGCAGGATACAAGAACCAAGATACTTCTTTAAAAGATAGACGCTTGTATCCTGCGCCTTACATCTTATATCTTACCTATGTTTCTTCTCTTAAATCAAACGCGACCTTCACCGCGCCTGAGCGACCTGCCTGTATCGCTTTTCCTATCGCATCACGGAATGATGCAAGAGGAAATAGATCCGTAACTAACGCCTTCAATGCGACTTTGCCTTGGGCCATTAATTGTATAGCCAGATCGAAGGTACGTACAGGCTTACCCTCAATTTCTTCCGTGCCATAGGCATAAGCGCCACACACGTTCAATTCTTTATACCAGATAGCTGTCCAGTCGATCCCTGCGGGAATCCCCGGCATACCAACGACCATGACCTGCCCTCTGCTTGCCGTAAGGCGCACCGCATCGTCAAGCGTTCGGCTTGAACCGACACAATCGAAGGTCGTATGCACACCGCCGATAAATACTGGACGACCGATTTCCGGCTGATATTTTTCAGCGCCCGTTTCCGTCTGTAGGATAGGGTAAAGGTCTTGATCCCGGTCTATGATCAGGTCCGCACCGAGGGTCCGCGCAAAGGTCTGCTGATGGGGGTATCGGGCCACCGCCAGAATCCGACATCGGCTACCCACTGCGCGTAAAGCCGCTATGGTGAGCAAGCCAATAGCCCCGCATCCGATAACCAGTACTGTATCCTCATCGCTGGGCGCAGCTCGTAGTACGGCGTGCAAGCAGCAACTGAACGGTTCAATCAGCACCGCCTCTTCATCGGACATCTGATCTGGAATGCGATGAATCTGGAAGGGATGGGCCACAAATTCCGAGCTCCATCCACCGCTGGTATCGCGGCAATAGCCCGTCTGGATACCGGGGGCGATATCCCCATGCATCACCTTTTCACAATTACCAAAAGCCCCTGCCTTGCAGTGCCGGCACATGGGATCAATGCCCCGCACGGGACAACATAATCCCGGCTCGATGACCACCCGGTCTCCCACCGAGAGATCCGTAGTTCCCTCGCCGGTCTCTATAATATCTCCCACAACTTCATGGCCAAAAACAAAAGGCGAGGTCGTCAACGGAGAAAAATAGGGACTTCCCTTAGCCTGTATGGTTGCCAGGTCCGATCCGCATATCCCGGTCAGCCGAGGACGTATACGCATCCATCCCGGCGTGGGTAAAGCCGGCGGATCAATATCAACCATACGGATGCAGGATAGCGCCCCAGTGGTCAAGCCCGGCTTCCGATGTCCGACCGTCCGCACAAATAGATAACGAGGGACGCTTTTTATGTATTGGATAGCTTTCATAAGTTCAGTTAGGAAGTTGAAAAGTTACAAGTTGAAAAGTTCGCACTAATTTTTCTGCAAATATTTCATAAGGCCGGATAGCATTCGGCTTACTTCCAATGCCTTATTCATCTGATGAGATGTATTTTTGGGCCAAGGCGATATATAACTGAGCTCGGATCTCGCCGGAAGAGCCTTTTGCCATAGATAGAAAGTGAATAAACTCTTTCTTAGAATTTCTTTCGAATCCTTCAGCGGTATTCGACATAACGGATATAGCCGCTCGACGAATTTGATCACGCAATCCAAAATTACAGGTAAATTTTCCCACATCCGAAATTTGATCTACATCAGAAGTTAATTTTCGAGCCTTCTGCCAAGCTTCTATATCCTCGAAATGTTCTATTTTCCCACTTTCTAACTCCCCACTTTCCAATTAACAACCTCCCACCCATCTCTCTCCGCCTCTTTAAGTAACCCGCCTTTCGGATTCACCACCACCGCCTTTCCGACGGTTTGCAACATGGGTAAATCCGAACTGCTGTCGGCATAGCCGTAGCATGGTGCCAGATCGATATGGTGCCTGGATGCATAGGCCTGGATGATACGGGCTTTTTCTTCATCACCAACAGGTGGTCCGGTCAATTCACCCGTCAAGAGGCCTTCTCGTTCATGCATGGAAACCGCGATGAGGTCGTCGGCACCGAGAAAATCAGCGAGCGGTTGGATGATAAAGTCGAGTGAACCGGTTACGAGGACCACTTTTTCTCCGCGTTGCTGGTGCTGCCGGATGCGTTCTACTGCACCGCCAAACAGGCGCGGGCGGATCACGTTTTCAAAGTGATCCTGACTCCAGGATCGGCATTGGTCGATGTCGAAATAACGATAATTACGATAAAAAACCTGGTTAAACCGGCTTCGGCTTATTTTATCCAGGACGAGATAATAGAGCACCCGGGGAAGGAAAGCCGCTGTCCACCGCGCCCGTTTTAATGATGAATACCCTCTGGTTGCGAAATACGCATAGTAGTGTACCACGGTGGCATCGACAATGGTACCGTCTACATCAAAAAAGGCTATGGCAGTAGCGGGGGCCTTGTCATCCGACATGGCTATCCCGAATTTGTTCGATGGTCAGACGGGTCTGTTGGGTAATCTCCCGGTATAAATCGTAATTGGTTTCGCGTCCTTTCCGGTCCTGATAGGCAGCCATATCGATCGGCGTATCGAACACGACCTCGATCGGGTGGCGACGGGGCAGGTTTCGTCCCTTGGGCAAGGCGTTATAGGTCCCCCGAATATAGGCCGGCACAATAGGCACGCCAAGTTCCAGAGCCAACAACCCTATGCCAACCTTGAACGGTTGTAATTCACCGGTAACGGAGCGGGTACCTTCTGGATAGATCAATAGCGGGGTATCGGGCGACAATACCTGAGAAGAGGCACGTAGGCTCTCAAAAATCTGGTCATGGCGGTCAAAGGGAACGACATTCATAATCGATCCGAAAAACCAGGCTTTGAGAGATGAGTTAAAGAAATAATCCTTAGCGCCTAAGGGATGCACACGATCCACCTGCGCCCATAATGCCACGATAATAGCGCCAGAATCCAGATGGCTGGAATGGTTGGCTGCAATAAGAAATGGGGTGTCCGCAGGGATATGCTCGAGACCATGGCAGGACAGATGGAAATAGTGTTTGTATACCAAGCGGC
>Ga0209402_10001823_pt1 | contig 22440 bp, 19 predicted proteins | sample ArcticOcean_MG_C_3_FD_187437 | JGI IMG/M metagenome (GOLD analysis project Ga0209402, IMG submission 187437) | Marine microbial communities from western Arctic Ocean - ArcticOcean_MG_CB8_126 (SPAdes) (version 2) | ecosystem: Environmental > Aquatic > Marine > Oceanic | place: Arctic Ocean... | reverse complement strand
ACAACATCGACATGTGGAACGTTGATGAGGGTTATCTATTGAAGCTTTCCGACCCAGGTGACCTGCCTCTTGAGGGAACTACAGTGCTGAGCGATGAGCCGATTGATCTTGAGGAAGGCTGGCAGATAATCAGTTGCTACCTGCGTTTTCCGGTGGATGCTACGATAGCATTTTCGGGTGTTGTGGATCAAATGTTGATTGTAAAGGATGAAAACGGTAATTTCTACAACCCTGAGTTTAATTTCAGCAACATGGGAGACGTTACTAACGGCAATGGCTATCAGCTAAAAATGTCGGAAGATGCTGAACTAATTTATCGCTTCCAAATGGACGAAGATGAGGGTGCTGGTGTTTACTCACAAAGAGGTACAACAGAGCCAAGTCGGTTGGGCGTTCATGGCAACACCGGCTCAAACATGAGTCTTCTGGTGCTTTCGAGCACAGATATATCCGGTGATATCGGCGTGTATGCCAACGATGTGCTGGTTGGATCGGGCGTGATTATGGATGGAATCCTTGGCGTTTCGATCTGGGGAGACGACCTTTCGACAGAGGCGATTGACGGTGCTGTGAATGGTACTGATCTTGAGCTTCGCTTGCACGAGGGCAACACTTACCGCGAATTAATCTACTCGAGTCTCCGTGGCGAAGGAAGCTACACAACTGACGCAATGTGGGTTGTGGAGCTTACCGGATCTGAAGCCTTACCGACAGAGTTTGGCATAGAATCCGTCTATCCCAATCCGTTCAACAGTCGGACGCTGGTGCGGTTCGGGTTGTCAGATGCATCATTGGCGAATGTTCGCCTTTATGATCTTTCGGGCAGGCTATTGCGCGACATATCGTTGGGCAGGCTGTCAGCGGGTGGTCACACGATGACAATCGATGGAGCTGACCTCAGCAGTGGAGTATATATTCTCGAGCTGTCCGCTGGTATGAATGTGTCACGAAGGAAATTGACGCTCGTGAAGTGATGCTTTTTAATATAGAATCCAGCAAAAATTCGTGATAATACTAAAAACATTTCGTTGACGCCCCAAAATATGGTTATATATTGGGGTGTCAAGCAATGCGAATTTCGACTGAATTACTTAATAATTAATAACTTTCGAGCAAAAGGTGATTAACTTATCAGGATAAACCTATTCAATGTTGAGTAATAATCACTTGAAATTTGGCTTCTGCGTAATTCTTGCTCTCATTCTATGGTATTTACCAGTTCCTCAAAACATGCCAATAGAAGGGTGGCATGTCGCTGCTATATTCATCCCCGTTATTGTCAGCTTCATACTTCGCCCTTTCCCCATGGGTGCCATGGTCATATTTGGATTGATAGCGTTGATGGCAACCAAAACGCTGACCACCAAAGAATCCATGGCGGGCTATGGTGATACCACCGTTTGGCTTGTCGTAGCAGCATTCCTGATTGCCGCTGGGGTTGTTAAGACAGGTTTTGGCAAACGATTGGCTTTAATATTAGTTAAGCTTCTCGGCAAATCGACGGTTGGTCTTGGTTATGCTTTCTGTGGTGCAGAATTATTGCTCGGTCCGGTAGTGCCATCTAACACTGCCCGCGGGGGAGGAATTTTAGCACCCATTGCACGATCACTTGCTGAAGCACTAAACTCTCATCCGAGGAAAAATCCTAAATTAGCAGGGGAGTACTTAGTGCTTGTCTCTGCTCATGCAAACTTGATCACCGCAGCAATGTTCCTAACCGGAATGGCAGCAAACCCATTAGTATCACGCGCCGCAAAGGATGTGTTTGATATAGACTTTGGCTGGGGCACATGGGCGCTCGGTGCAATTGTACCCGGTCTTATTGGTCTTACATTGCTTCCACTTTTTCTATATCTTATCGCCAAACCCACATTAGATGACACCCGTCCGGCACAATACGAAACTCGAAAAGAACTCGAAAAAATGGGTGATTGGAAATCGGGTGAAATTGTAATGGTTATTGTATCTGTTGCGCTGATCTGTTTATGGTCAACCAAACCATTACATGGAATGAGCACTACTCTGGTAGCGTGGATTGGCGTTAGCCTCCTTATCATCACCAGAACACTTAGCTGGGATGACATTATTAAGAATCATAGCGCATGGGACACGCTGATTTGGTTAGGTGGCTTGCTGGGAATGGCAAACGCCTTGAAGGAAAAAGGATTTATCGATTGGTTTGCAGCAAATATGCAGGTAATAATTAGTAATTTTCAAGGCATCACCGTAGTAATAATTCTTGCGTTGATCTACTTTTACTCGATGTATGGCTTCTCCATGCTAACAGCTCATATATCAGCCCTTGCTGTGGTATTCTTTGGGGTTGCTGCGGGGGTTGGTGCGCCTGCTATGTTGACGGTTGCTATGATAGCTTACTTTTCAAATTTATGTGGATGCACAACTAATTATTCCACTGGACCAGTAATAATTTACTTCGGATTGGGATACGTTCCGGCAAAAACGTGGTTTGCCAAGGGTTTTATGATCTCAATTTTTCATCTGACCATTTGGCTGGGTGCAGGCATGATTTGGTGGAAGATCCTTGGATGGTGGTAAAATGCATATGCTAAAATCTGATTGATATAAAGTTGTAAATTCAGAAATGTTCAGGCAAGCCAAGATTGGCTCACCTGAACATTGTAATGTTTTCTATCGGATCAGTATCATCTTACGTGTTGCGACCTTCCCCATCTGCTCGAGGCGGACGACGTAGAGTCCTGACGCCATGTACATTGCGCTGACACTGAAAGTATGATAGCCAACTGCCAGCGACTCGTCTGCAAGTCGAGTTACTTCACGCCCGGTTATGTCGTAAATCGTCAAGCTTACAATTCCAATTGACTCGATGCCGACCTTTATGGATGTGGTGGAATTAAATGGATTGGGATATATTGAGTGCAGCCCAAACTCAATCGGATAGTTAATAGCATCGTCTCCAATGCCGTCAGTGTCATATATCAAAGTAAATCGTTCATTGCATTCGACCGTATCACCGTTAGAAACTGCATTAGTCCACCAATTGATTCGGTCTCCGATGTTAAGCCCAAACTCACCAACGGGATCATATGTGAATGAATCCTCATCGGTGGCAAAACCGAGGGAGTCATTACCGTCCGAGACCCAGAAAATGTAGCTGACTTCATCACCCTCGTTGGGGTCGTAGGTTGCATCCCACTCGAAAATCACCTCCAAGGTATCGGTGTAGGAATTATTGCCCGGTGAGCTTAGGTCAAATTCAATGGGCGGATGCTCACCCTCGATTACATGCATGGTTACATCAATTTCAAACAGCTCATCAAGAATGTCAACATCCACTATTATGCCAGCCCCATATTCTCCTGCCTCAAGTTCACCTGAATCAAATAGTAGATCGACAGTGGTAATATTACCTGCTTCTGTCATCCCATGCTCATGGCTTAGTTCAATCCAATCTACATTATCTTTCAGCTGATAGATTTCAATTATATCCCTTAACTCACCATTTATCATCGCTCTCGACAGAATTGCTGTAATCCAGCTATCTGCTTCGTAGGTATTTGTAATAAAAATACCGCCAGTGGATGGTCCGTCGATTGCGTTGAGTGATTTTACAAACTGAATTTCCTCAGTGTCAGTATTTATCATATGGAAAGTTTGTAAATATTGTGCTGGCAATGCAGTTGGGTAACTGTATGCGATGATCGAAAATCCATCGGCATTGGGCGACATGGCGTGTATGCCACTGATTCTAAGACCATTCGTAAATATTGTATGCTGTTCGACCCCTTCGAGATCGAAGCCATGCAAATATTCATCCGACCCTACCACCCACAGCAGTTCTTCGATTGGATCCCAAGTGATGCTATTGACGGTTAGATCCTCCATCTCCATCGAGTGCACGACCTCGCCATCGGTATTAAATTGGTAAACAGTGTTACCGCGCGCGCCCCACAGAAACTCACCATCCCAACTCAAGTCGGTCATAGAATCTTCGCCCTCGCCGGGTTGATTTATAGCGCCATCAAATCCCAGGTTTGAACTCATAATAAATATTACAGGTTGATCTTCTCTGTCGATACCGGTTATATAAAATTGGTCGTTTGCAAAGGCAATCCCATATAAGTCATGCGCTTCAAGTGCTTCGGTGAGGTTAATCTGAATTAGTTGCTCCCAAGGCTCTGGATTGTCCACATTTGGCAATGTTTTTTGCACCGTCCAATTAATTGCTTCCGATCCTCCTCGGTTATCAATTGTCAACGGTCGGGTTCTCACGAAATTACTCTCTTGGAATGAATGTATATTCGCAGGATCAATGCTCACCACAGATTGCATCAGCATTGTATTAAGATTGACCTCTGCACCTTCTGGGATAGTTAGATTTTTCTTCTCCGTGGTGTAGTGACCTGCCTTGCTGAAATAGACATCTATCGGTGATTCGGCAAAACCATCATCCAGCGTCCAACTTCCATTTTCCGCAGAGACCGCCTCGCCGCCGTGAGAGGTGCTGATCGTTACTTCGCTTACTCCAGCACCGTTTTTATCCGTAACCCTGCCAGACAATGTACCAGTCATATGGTGCGGGGTTGTGGTAAACACAATTGCATGCTGATTTCCCAATTCTGATGATGTGACAGGGTATTCGTTTGCAGTAGTGTAAGAAATGCCCGCATTAGCTTCACCACTCGAAATTCCCACCGAAGCATAAGGCGTGTTACTTTGCAAGTTGCCCACAGCTTGCGTAATAGTCTTGTAATAATAGTTAATTTGCCCGTCCATTGTAGCAGTTGGGGTTGTAGCAGGATTTTGAAGTACAACTTGAAAAGTAAGATCTCGCTCGCCACCATGATGACGCATAAAATACCACTCAATTATGAATGAGTCAGTCCAATCATCATAGACTGTAAAAATCCCACCATTGTTGGGAATATAGATGTTATCCCAGAAAGGAGCAATCATTCCATAGGGACCACCTGCTCCACCGCCTTCGAGAGACCAATTTTGGGGATTTGGAACGGCAAATTTATCGGTACCCATCGCAATGAACCCGTTGGTAGAAACGGTAATCCAATCGTAATCCACGCCATAGTAGCGGAAGGTGAATGGCAACTCGACCACTCCCCAACCATTGTCCCGATCTCCACGAATAATGTCCAATGGCACTCCAGCCAATTCTGGATCTCCAAGTAGCGAAATCTCTACCCAATCATACTCTGGTCTTTGGTCATAGCCTTGGTCTGTGCCATCAAAGGCATAATAGCCATACGAATCGGGACCATAGGGGTCACCATTCTCAGCCGTGCTCAGTTGTAGCTCAAAGTTTATTTTGCCAACCTGAACACCTTCAGACTCAAGCAAGAGCGTCATCGGCACCTTCATCCCGGACAAGTGGCTATTATGAAATGAAACTGCAAAGCTTTCCTCTGGCGTAAAGTTTCCATCTGGTTGAATAGCGTTGTAGGCTACCGATTCTGCGGTGACATTTATTCCCCAACTGTTAGAAATTAGCGTAGCAGTTATGGCATCTGTCGCCGCTCGACCGTTGTTTGTCAGCTCAAAGTTTAATTCCACATCACCCCCGTTGATGACTCCACCTTCGGGAAGATTTGTAATCTCAATATCTGCTGAAAACGGTTCAAGTTGGAAAGCGTCTATGGATGTGAATCCATTGGTAGAAGTTGTAAGAAAAATTAGGTTTATCATTTCGCCATCAGGGCAATCCGGGGCAATCCTGATGCTTGCCTCATTTTGCGACTCTGCAGTCTGACCGGCAGTGATATTTCCAAATTCAAGCCTGTTATTAATAATTTCAACAAACAGACTACTCGATATTATTTTTCCTCTAACACTGTCAGCGCGGGCATCTGCTTCCGAATTCGTAACCGAAAACACCATGTTGATTTGCTCGCCCGGATTTATGTTTCCATCACCATTCCCGCCTGCTTCATCATCAATGGAAATCAACATGGCATCAAGATAACCATCAGGCTCTACCCTCTCAATTTCGCCTTTGTGCGGATATATATCCTGCCCGGTTGCCGTAAGCTGTAATGTTCCGTCAAAGTCGGGATCAATCACAAACTCACATTTTCCATCAGCATTGGTAAAAGCCAATTCGGAGAATTCTAAATCGTCATCGTTCCATCCCAGTAGTGTTACCATCACACCTGACATTACGTGCTCATCGTCTTGAGCCGTGATGGAAACGGGAATATATGCAGAGCCGATTGGTAGTTCAGTGGGGTATTGAACCTCAATTTGCTCCGGCACACCTTCCCACTGTCGAACGCTGACATCACCACACAACGAGAAATTGTTGGCATACCAATTCACCAAATCAATATCTCCGGGGTATGTACGTGCCAAGTTCATCAGCGTCCAATTTCGCGCCCAGGCAAATGACAGCCTCAGGTCAAGCATCGCATGAACCATTCCCGTGCCAGCAGAGTTGTTTGGGACAGTATCCGGGCTCATCCAAGCGCATGTGGTGGCGACTGCTCCTTTTGCACCGCTTACGTCGTCCATGTTTGCGGGATCTTCGTAAAATTCTCTCCCCACCCAGTAAAGAGACTCCATCGCCCACTCGCCATGACCACTGTTGAATATGCCAATTGGGAAGGCATTTGTAGCATCCATGAATTCGTCAGGACGACCACCATTGTGATATGCCAGACCGCGATTCACCGCTCTCCCCGCCATAAAACCTATCCTGCCGTTCATCTGTTCGCCAATCCATTCTCCTGAATCTTCGCCATCTTCGGGACGAAATTCACCGACTACCCGCTTGTTGCTGTGCTCAAGTGCTTGCATGTAATAGTCCACGGTGTAGGTTACCGTTGGTCCGCCATTCTCTATTCGTTCTTGGGCAACAATAGCTTTGGTAAACCATGAGTCATCCTCAATGTATGGCTCCGACTCATAGCTTAGTGTCTTATTGATTCCGTTCGCCAGCATCGCCAGATTCCCCGCATGAATCCGACTTAGTGCAACGTCCGGAATAAAGTCGTCCCCATCGAGGTAGGTGTACCACATATCCCAATGACCAAACCAACCTGGTGCCTCATACAGTGTATCCCGTCGGGCAAATAACAGAATTTCTTCACCCATTCGCCCAGCATTGTTACCATAGGGCTCGTCGTCCTCCTCGCCGATTAACAGAATATTGTCAAATGGCTCAATGAAATCGTCTTCTAAATCACTGTACTTACCGACGATAAGATCTTTTATGCTTTCTGCATCAAGTTCGCTGCCTTCATCAACTAACAATACTTCCACCTTGTCACCGGCTCGGAGCTTCCACTCGATCAGCCTGTCGATCAAATGACGAATGCGTGGAATATCATCCCTATCTTCAGCACGAATCCGTTCAGGGACGACAACCAATATAAAATCGCGGTAACCTCGCTCAAGAATCAGCTCCTGTGCATCGCGGTGAGGGGGAGGGTTGATAACCATTGTTTCCAATAATGTCTGCATATCCGGGCTTGGAGTACGCTTAAAATTGACACGATTTTGAATTTGATCCTCGTCATCTACAAAGTTTATATCAACCTCAAGTTCGGATCTCAATATGTAGCTCTGAGCTTGGGGGTCATACTGCACGGGGTAATATGTAATTTGTGCAAGACGGTAATGGCGAAACTGTCCTGTCTGGCTTACTACAACTGGATCTCGTGGAAAAATATGATCGCCTGCCCATTCGGAATCTACGCCATATTGCTGATTAAGAGGATTCAGACTTGGGGGCTCGATTGATCTAACCGTGCGAGTGGATTCCCGGTTGATAGAAATTTCTACCTTTTTACCCGGTGGGACTAACACCCAGGAAGAATATGTTGGTAAGGCTGGAAATCCGGGAGTCGTTATTACTCCTTCGCCCGAAAAAGAAAAGTCAGTATCCCTGTCAACAGACATAGAGGTTAAACCCTCAAGATTTACCCTTACTGTCAATGTGGTGTTATTATTCGTCTCAATTTGGAGACGCTCTGAAAAGTTATAAGCTCCTGATTGTGAGCCAAAAACCGTTGTGATGCATAGTAGTAAGCAAATAATTATAGCGTTCATTGGATATCCTTGTTGTTTCAACCCCAGTGTCCCCGGCTAAAGGTACCTTAATAATTGCCGGTCTCAGCATTAATATCATACAATATACTAATTATATTGGTTGTAGAGCAAATAATAATCCGATTAGATACAATTTCCTTTCCCTCGTTGTTGAGCGGTAACAGACTTACTCTTCCCCCCACCTGCTAATGCAAGGGGGGACTAAGGGGGGGGGTAGCAATCTAAAAAGCGATTTAATCAACATAAATTTAATATGTTAAACATGCAACCCCCCTATAAATTCCCCCTTCAATAGAAGGGGGAAAAGATTATTTACTGTTCCCGCACAGCCTGTATTGCAGAGGTTGACTATGCAATTACAGTGAATAATAATAGTTCAGTAAAACTTCTCAAAATCACTTAGGCTATTCTGTCAACCGTAGTCTAAATTTTCACACTCATAATGTAATGCACAATCAAAAACTTTGGGTGAGAAAGTTGGCAATTGAAATAATTTTGCTTACAATAATGAATGCAAATTATATTTAACGAAGAGAGAAATTTACTCCAATGCATTTAGAACTGTTTGGTGACTTGAACCCGACATTGGTAACATGGGTAATACTACCGCTGTTAATATTTACGGCGCGAATAATTGACGTTAGCTTGGGTACAATCAGGGTGATTTTCATATCCAAGGGCATGAGGGTACTGGCTCCATTGCTCGGCTTTTTTGAGATCCTGATCTGGTTGGTCGCCATTGGTCAGATATTGCAAAACCTAACACACTGGATTAATTATATTGCCTATGCCAGTGGTTTTGCGATGGGTAATTATGTGGGGATGCTCATTGAAAACAAGCTGGCACTGGGCTCAGTCTTATTGAGAGTGATTATTAATGATGAATCCGACGAGCTTGCCCAAGCACTGATTGAAAGAAACTATGGAGTGACTAATGTCGATGCTGTGGGACGATACGGTCCGGTTCAGGTGATGTTTATGTTGATCGCTCGACATGATGTAACCGAAGTGGTTGACATTATCCACAAATATAGCCCGAAAGCGTTTTATTCAATCGAAGATGTTCGCTATGTCAATGAGGGAGTATTTCCAGAGCGTGCAGGGATAAAATCATCCAAGCTCTGGTATGGCAATTGGCTTCGAAAAGGAAAGTGATGATTGTATTTCTTCACAAATTTCAATCACTACCAAACCAACGGAGGGATATGCTGTTATAGTCAACAATCTGCTGCTGGCTTTCACGCAGTGTAAGCAATTCACGGTTTACTACCTCGCGCAGTGAGCTGCCTTGCGGAAAAGCAAATCCATAATATTGTTGATTAAAATCCTCACCGGACATGGTAAATGTGTCAGAGTTGCTAGCCTTAATATAATACCGCAGTGCGGGCGAGTCGTAAACCACTGCCTGAACTGAGCCTGCACTAAGCAAATCGCAGGCAGATTGGAAATCAACTGTTTCCGTAACTTTTGCTCCAAACTTTTCTAATGCTGATACTGACGTGGTGGCTTTTACGGTAGCAACTTTTTTGCCACGTAAATCAGCAGTGCTTTCGATTGAGTGGTGGAACTTGCTGACGGTAGTGACGGCAGAAAACTCACCGATCAACCAGCCGAACAGCCCTATGCCGGTCATCATCACAAGGAACGCCGCTATCCTGCCAAACCACTGCCGAGGTGCGATATCGCCGTATCCGACGGTTGTCATGGTGGTAGTCACGAGCCAGAACGCTTCAAAAATTCCTGGGAAATAGTGATCGTTGATAGCGTCCTTTCCCTTTTCGCTCCACCACATGATATGACCGCAGAGAATGATAAACAGTACGAGGTATAACAGTCCGCGTCTGATGCCGGGCGAAAATGAATCTTTCAATTTGTCGGACAGTCCAGCACTGTAATCCGCTCGCACCATGATTCCTAAGCCTGATTCTAAGAATGGATGACTGAAGTCAATTATAGTTTCACGAGTAGCGTTGATAGTGATACCTGCCAATGCAATATCAGTGAAATCGGTTTGAAGACTGTCGAAAATTACATCAAAGGGCAATTCCACATAGCGGTAGGACAGATCCAATCGCCCCGCAATTGCTTCCCACAGGTCAATCTCAAAGCCGGATATTTTACCGTCCTCTGTGACGACCATTGGCGGAATAGCACTGATTGCCACTATAAGGGTGTCGGTTGACGGCATTGCCTTGCAGTTGGTTGCACTTATTGTTATGGAAACTGCAATCAGAAAAAGCCACTGGAATAGTTTGATATTAATCCTCTTCAATTGACAAAATCGTATTTTGTTATTCATTGCCTTAATGATAGTTAAATGCCAGGTATTTAGAAAGTCTGAATGTGGAAAATTGTTATTGTGGCGTAGGATATACTGTATTGCAAAGTTTTTTACTAAACTACGGCGTTGCGTACGTAGTGAAGCAATATCATCGCATATATTGAATATAGAGATTGCTTCGTCATTGCATTCCTCGCAAAAACGGTATTCTTGGACTGACTTTTTTGATGAAATTACGAATATCGGTAATTTATCCTATTATCAGATACCCCTACTAAATTTTACTCACCCCTATACTCATCAGACTCAAACAGGCACTCCCCGCACAGTTCAAAGCCCTTCCCAAAGGCAATGCCGTATTGCATTTTTTCGACGATGCCTTCGATCCCTTCACAGTTGGGCAGGTGAATCTGTCGGTCTTGCAGTGAAACGATGATCTTGGCTCGCGGGTCGAGTTCACCCTCACTGATCCAAACGTCCGTTGGGTCTCCGAAGAAGTTGGACAACAGAAAAATTATCAGTGCCACAACCATAATTGGGATAAAGCTCATTCGCCACCATAGCCATTTGTGGTATGGCACATCCCTCGCAAGATACGGTTTGTTATCATCATTCACCACTCAAGTCCGCTCCGTCATTACAAAAAGCAAATTTTATTCTTATATTAAAATAGCAATTATGTGCATCCAGCGAAACAGATTTAGTATTGCTTGGCTGTGTTGGGGGATGTTTGGGTTGCTTGGATCATTAGTAATATGAATTATGGAAGTTGATTTAGTATTTGATTAGAGTTTTTATATTTAGCGTATTGATAGCCTTTTCAACTGCTTTTGCACAGCTTGATGTGGAGTGGACTGAGATCTATGGCGGGTATCATTTCGATATGATTTACGACCATATTGAAACCGCTGATGGCGGAATTGCTTTCACTGGATACTCTGTCGGCGAAGAAGGGTCAGGTGCCTGGCTCGGAAAAACTGATGCCAATGGTGAACTTCAATGGTCTCAGACACATAACTTTAACGCAGATGCGCCATATAGTGGTCGCGATTATGGTTACTCTTTATTCGAGGAGGATGACGGTGGCTTTCTCATATTTGGGTAGACGGTTTATTCAGTAAACGAAAACGCTCGCCCTTTGATACTCGACATACTTATCTTCAAGACCAATGCCGAAGGTGATTCAGTTTTGTGGACTAAGACCTATGGAGGTAATGAGTGGGAGCAAGCCTACAAAGCCATCCGCACTGATGATGGAGGTTTTGCATTGGCAGGGGAAACCACATCTTGGGGGGCTGGTCTAAATGATTTCTTTCTGCTGAAGTTAGACGAAAACTGTGACAGCCTTTGGTTGCGAACCTATGGCGGTGAAGGAGTCGATACCTGCCACGATTTGATCCAGACTTCTGATGGTGATTATGTGTTGGTCGGTGAAACGGAAGATCTTGTTGCCCAAGTGCGTCCGTGTTGGGTGTTGTTCGTAGATGAAAATGGAGACAGTTTGCTATCCTATGTGGATGGTTACCAAGGTGGTAGTTGCACTGCTAGAACAATACAAGAGGTAGAGGATGGAAACTTTATTGTTTCAGGAAATTTAAATAGTCCACGTCAATACCAGGGACATTCCAAAATTTGGACACTTGGTCTCGATGCGATGGCTCGGTATAGATGGGAACGAATTGATGTGACTGATGTTGATCAAAGCGGAGTGTTAGCGTTTGCATCATGCAAATTGTCCGATTCATCGATTGCTGTTACAGGTAAATATAATCTCTCTCAAGAATTTGGAGACCCAGAAGGTAAGTTATGGATATTGGAAGTGAGCGTCAACGGTGATGGAGAATATATTATCGACGAAGGCTGGAACATAAGGACATTTGGATATTCAATACTCTTAACTACAAACAATGAGCTATCCGTTGCTGGTTATGCTGGTCGTCAATCCGAGGGTACCCGTTATGACGGTCAGATTTACTTAACATCCGAACTACCGAACCGAGTTATATCAGGATTTGCTGGCTCGGTTGGCAATCATATGTTAATTTCTGCATATCCCAATCCATTTAACGGTGAGTCTACAGTCAATTACACACTACCGCCCGGAGTCCACCAAGCGGAGCTTTCAATCTTCAACCTTCTTGGCAAGCAGGTTGAGGCTATCACTATTCGAAATAATGGATTGAACCGAATTAATTGGAATCCACACGATCTATCGAGCGGTGTCTATGTGGTTCGGATTAATTCAAAAGTGGCATCCCAACAGATTATATTAACCATGTTGAAATAAACACATAATTTGAACACAACAATCGAATACGCCCGGCAACAGGATCAAAACGACCCACTCGCACGATTCAGGGAAAAGTTTCATATCCCGACGCGTCCGGATGGCAGCGAGGTAATCTACCTTTGCGGAAATTCGCTGGGGTTGCAGCCCAAATCGACCGAGCAGTATGTTCAGCAAGAACTGGATGACTGGAAGAAATTTGGAGTCGAAGGTCACTTTGAGGCGCGCAGACCGTGGCTCCCTTACCATGAGTTTCTGAACAAAGGTATGGCAGAAATCGTGGGTGGTTTGCCTGAGGAAGTCATCGTGATGAACACTCTCACCGTCAACCTCCACCTGTTGATGGTCTCGTTTTATCGCCCGACTAAAGATCGGCACAAAATCCTGATCGAAGCCAACGCCTTCCCTTCCGACCGCTATGCCGTCAGATCGCAGCTCAGCTTCCACGGATATGATCCCCCCGAGGGTTTGATTGAAGCTGGCTCTGAAAACTCTGACGAACCGTTTCCAACAGAAAAATTTCTCGACTTGCTGAAGAAGCAAGGTTCGGAGATCAGCATGATTCTGCTCGGTGGCGTGAACTATTACACAGGCCAAGCCTTTAAGCTGCGCGAAATTTGCGAAGCCGCCCACGAGCAAGGCGTTGTGGTAGGTTACGATCTCGCTCATGCCGCGGGCAATATCCCGCTGCGCCTACACGATTGGGGAGTGGATTTCGCCGCTTGGTGTAACTATAAGTACATTAACAGCGGTCCCGGAGCACCCGCAGGAGCGTTCATCCACGAGCGACACCTCGGGCGAAAAGACCTGCCACGCTTTCATGGGTGGTGGGGCAATGATAAAGCAGTACGGTTTAAGATGAGCGATAGAATGCAGCCATTTCAAACCGCCGAAGCTTGGCAACTCAGCAACCCGCCGATTCTTGCGATGGCAGCGGTGCTGGCTTCATTGGATATTTTTCAAGAGGCAGGTATTGCAAACCTACGCGAAAAGAGCGTGAAACTGACCGGTTATTTAGAGTTCATGTTAAGCCAAATCAAAACCGATCAGCTTAGGGTAATCACGCCTAAAAATCCTGATGAACGCGGTTGTCAGCTATCGTTGCAACTGACTCATCCAAGTTCACGAATAATGAAAGCTCTGCGCGAAAGAGGCGTAGTCTGCGATTGGCGCGAACCGGATGTGATCCGCATTGCCCCGGTACCGCTATACAATACATTCGAGGATGTATATAAATTTGTGCACAATTTAACAGAGATTTTATTAGTATAATAAGAAAAATGAAGAGAAAAAAAGTCATAATTATCGGCTCCGGTCTTTGCGGTCCATTGCTTTCTATTATGCTCGCAAAACGCGGCTTCAAGGTCAAACTGATCGAAAAGCTGCCCGACATTCGCAAATCGGACATTTACGCTGGCAGATCGATCAACCTCGCTCTGTCACACCGGGGGATACGCGCATTAATCGATGTCGAAGTGTTCGACATGGTTAAGTCGAGCTTGATACCGATGCGGGGCAGAAGAATCCATCACTTGGATGGGCGGGCAGAATATCAGCCATACAGTGTAAATCCTTCCGAGCACATCAATTCCGTTTCGCGCGAAGGGCTGACCAAATGCCTGATGACTGCTGCTGAGACCACCGGCAATGTTGACATAGTCTTTGATAGTGCCATCAAGTCAATTGATATGATCCACCGAAGCGTCCATCATGCCAGCGGAACTTTTTCGGTTGATTTTCCTATCTTTGGCACTGACGGGGCGGGCTCGGTGGTCAGGAACACAATTAATGAATTGACAGGGCAAGACTCGATGTTTGAACCTTTAGGACATGGCTATAAAGAACTTACCATTCTGGCTGAGGCAAATAATGTATTCAAATTGGAGAAAAACGCTCTGCACATATGGCCGCGTGGGCAATATATGCTGATTGCGCTCCCCAATGTTGACGGCTCGTTTACTTGTACATTATTCTTACCGAACACCGGCGACCCCAGTTTTGAATCGCTGAATTCACCCGCTCAGATACACAATTTTTTCACCAATCAATTTCCCGATGTAGTTGATCTATTACACGATCTCGAAAATACTTTCATCAATAATCCGGTCGGTACACTCGGGACAGTTTATACCGACAATTGGCACTGGAAAGATGAATTATGTTTGCTCGGGGACGCTGCTCATGCGGTAGTGCCCTTTTTCGGACAGGGGATGAATGCTTCGTTTGAAGACTGTACGGTGCTGGCAGAGTGTATTGACGAAGTTGGTGGAGATGACTGGGGTGATGTGTTCTCCATGTATCGAGAGCGTCGCAAAGTCGATGGCGATGCGATTGCACGGATGGCTATTGAAAACTACATCGAAATGCGCGACTCGGTGGCTCAACCGGACTATCTGCTGAAAAAGAAAATATCCAACCAACTCGCCGAAGCATTTCCCGACAGATTTATCCCGCGCTATTCGATGGTATCGTTTACGTCGATCCCATACCATGAAGTCTATAAACGCGGCGAGATCCAAACAGAAATTATTGATAAACTCGTCAAAAAAGCCGAATCTTCTGGCGATCTGGATATGGAACTTGCCGGCAGCCTGATAAATGAAAAACTATCTTCGGTGGTCAAGTGATCCTATATGTCGAGCATAACGGACAGCAATATAAAGTAGATACAACCGCTTTCCATGACCTGTCGATACCGTATAATTTCGAGGGTGAACAGCCTAATTTCTACGATGTTGACCGGGGCAGCGTCCGTCCGTTTGATTCGGGTGACCGCAAGTGGTCAACAAAGCTCGGAGCTGGCTGCAACGTGATGGAGATTGCGTTGAATGTCCACTGCACCGGAACGCACACCGAAACGGTGGGGCATCTGTCACAGAACCCGGTTCCCATTCGGGAGGTGCTGACCGATGTGCTCTTTCCAGCGGGGTTAATCACGGTTACTCCCACAAAGTATGCGCCCACGCCTAAACGGTATCACGTCGAAGTAGGCGACGATGAGTTGGTGATAGAGCGAATTCAAGTCGAGCAAGGCTTGGATTCAGCCGAGCTTTCTGGTGTTTCAGCCTTAATAATCAGGACGCTTCCCAACGACATTTCCAAGCTTTCGCGGCGTTACACCCAACATCCGGCACCGTTTTTTACTCATGGGGCGATGGAGTTAATTCGGGAGAGTGGAATTCGACATTTAGTAGTAGATTTGCCTTCGGTTGACCGCGCGGACGACGGCGGTATTTTGGGGAATCACCGCATATTTTGGGGGTTGGATATGAATGCGCCGGTGAATCCCGAAACGCCCTCCACACGAACTATTACCGAAATGGCGTATATTCCTGACGAGCTTGTGGATGGGCTGTATTTCTTGAGCCTTCAAATTCCGGGATTGATGTTGGATGCGGCGCCTTGCCGACCGTTGGTTGGGCAGGGAACCCAATCGCACTCAAACCAATTAAACCTATAATTACTGATATGCCAATAAATTCCAGATACAATCGCTGAAATCAAAGTTCACAATTGCACCACCTATGTAGTGAAAGTATCTTTTGTAGGATTATAGTTAGATAAACAGATTGGTTAAATTGACTGTCCAAATATTCATTATATGGCTCTGCCTTGCAGCGATGGCTGTCCAAGCACAAGCCCAATCGAAGCGCAGTATGCCCACGCTCGATCTGCCGGAATATGTGATCTCCGGTGCGGAGAAGGCTACGCACATTGGTGGCGAAAAATTATCGTTTCTCTCTGATGACCCCGACACGTTTATCCCGGAGCTTCAGCTTCGAATCCGACCAGCGATCCCCACGGGTCAGATCGTCGTGCAGCCCGAGCCTCCATCTAACATTGCGGGAGTTCGCTTTGGCTATCACAATTATTCCCTATCCGCTGGCAGCTTTGAGTCGCTTAATGCAAACTACAACACTGTAATCAGACTAAGTGGAATATCGCTGACCGCTGATGGATGGCACCGTCAAGCCCCGAAGAATATCAAGGCGGGATTGAAATTCGAGCAGGGAGTGAAGAGTTCTGTCCTCGTCCGCTCGGATGACAAAGGAGTATTTGATCTCACCGGTCAATTTGAGAGTAGTTCGTTTAGGCGCACCAACGGTTTCGATCAAATTGTCAGCCTAAGCGAATATTCCCTGACCACAACCGGAAATTCGGTGCGTAGCAGATTCGGTGAATTAAACTACAGCGCACGATTGAACCGGTGGAGCCTATTGGGTGATTTGGATAGTGACGTATTGAGCCACGACATACGCCTCGCCGTTTCGCGCCGTTTGAAAGACGGAAGGCTGAGTCTTAATGTCAGACAATTCGGTGAGCCGTCCACTATGTACGAGAATGATTTTAACTTTACCAATGCCGATATTAGTTACAATTGGCAGCAATCGCGTGATTGGAAAATAGCGATTGCCACCAAAATGTTCATGACTTCATCTTATACGCTTGATGGCAAAGGCATCGGAACACGTCGCGAAAACAACGGCATAAAGATGGGACTTTCTACCGAGAAAAAACTTTCTGAGCGGGATTTGATTTATTTCCGGTATATGCCGGTTGAGCGACCAAATTCAGTGCGAGCATTATACGATTATTATCCAATGATGTCTGACTCTGTGGGCGGAATTGTCGAGTCGGGCTCACGGCTCGTAGGTGGCTATAGCCGTGAAATCAATCCGCAAATTCGACTCAATGTGAGCGGTTTCTATCAGAATAGCCTCGATCATCCCGTCCCCGTGAGTTTAACCGCTGGCGATTGGTTTCTCGAAACAGCGAGATTTACCGGTATGGGTGTGAAAGTTGATGCGTCTGCTCGGTTTAACTCAAGCGCTGATTTGAACTTGTTTGGAAGTTGGCAAGACGCACAGGTCAGCAAAGGTGCGATTGAGATGGCTGCTCCCGAAGAGGCTGAACTCTCGGCGGGCTTCAGTGGAGAATATCTATTCGGCGGGTGGAGTGTGGCGAGCGATCTGATTTGGTATAGTAAAAAGCCGATCAACCTGCGCGGAGCGGAAACAATTCCTGCTCATGCGGAGTTCAATGCACGGGCGACATACCGGTTGAAACCGGATATATTATTGTCGCTGTCGGCGGAAAATTTGCTCAACCAACATTACTACGCCGTGCCGGGATATGATGCCAATCCGCCTACGGTGATGATTGGAGTGAGCCATGTTTCGGCGAAGTGATTACGGATTGTCCGTCATTGCGAGAGAAGCGACGACGGAAATAAAGACTATAATTTAATGCGAGACAATTTATGAATCTATTTCAAGTATTGGTCAGTGGCGGGTGGATAATGATCCCCATTTTCCTCTCTTCGGTGGCAATAATTGCGATTGGAGTGAGCCGGTATTCGGTGTTGCGCCGGGAGCTTAAAAGTCTGACCACTTTCGTTGAACGCTGGAAACGAGCACCCACGAGCACCGACTCATCATCGTTCAAAGCCTCCGCCAAGACAGGTCCTTCAATCTCCGCCGATATGGTGTCGGTATTCGAGGGCGATGCTCCCACACGCACAGAGGCGAGTGAGGGCATCGAAAATATGGGCAGACAGCATGTTTACAACCTCGAAGCCGGTCTCGGCACCTTGGCAACTCTTTCTGCCGTAACACCATTGCTTGGCTTTCTCGGAACTGTAACTGGAATGATAAAGGCGTTTATGCAAATCCAAAAGCTCGGAGGCAACGTCAACGCCAACGTTCTCGCTGGAGGAATTTGGGAAGCACTGGTCACATCAGCCGCGGGACTTTCGGTGGGAATCGCCGCTCTGATTATCCACAATTACCTTGCCGGACAGGTCAGAACATCGGCTCGTTTAATCGAGCAAACTGGCGATTTCACGATAAAAATTCTTGGGTCGCCCGATGAAGATTGAGCCGCGACAACCTGCCGTAACCACGTTTTCGATGGCATCGATGACGGATATCGTCATCCTCCTGTTGATTTTTTTCCTCCTGTCGAGCACATACATTATCCAACCGGGTATCAAGGTTAACCTTCCGCCGAGCGAAACTTCACAGGTCATTGACGAGAAGGGCATTATCGTGACGATTGCGCGCGACGGCACGATTTGGGTCGGTGACGAACGTTCGGGGATTGAGGGGATGGCAGCAATGCTGCGGCGGCACATCGTCCACGGAGCTTCGCAGACAGTGATCATCAAGGCTGACAAACAAGTGTCGCTGGAACTCGCAGTTAACGTAATCGACCGCATTAAAGCAGCGGGTGGCGAGCGTTTCTTGATCGCGACTATGCGGGAAGAGGAATGAACCGAATGCATGATGATCGGATGGGATGGGGTGTCTCGGTAGGGTTCCATGTTGTTCTCGTGATATTCCTCATTGTGATGAAGCTCGATCTTCACCCTTTCGACCTTGACTTCACGCCGATAGAATTTATCCCGCTGACAGAATTTAAGGAGACGGGGGGTAACGCTGCGGCTCGCTATAAGGGTGGTGAGCAACCGGTGGTGGAGCTTCCCACGCGCCCGATGCTGGAAGAGTCGTCAAGCTTATTGAAACTGCCCGAAAGCCGTCGTCAAGCGGTGACGGCACCGGCTTCGACGGGCAAACCTGACCTTGGGGAGTACGCTTCGAAGAGCATAGGACAGCGCGACCTTCTGCCGGGAGTAGCTTCGCAAAAGCGTCAGCGCGCGGCGGTCGAACCGATCCCGATCAGCGAGGATGTGCTATTCGGCAGTCGCACGGAGCACATTGGAGACAACCTCGTCGGCGAGGATATGTTCACGATCAGTTGGGACGGTGCGGCGCGGGTGAAGACTTCGGGGAGATTGCCTGAGTTTCCGTCGAGCGTTCAGCAGGACGTGACTATCAGGCTATCATTTACTGTGGCTCCGAATGGGAGTGTGATCTCGGTAGTTCCTGCGACTAAGGGAATTTTCGAACTGGAGAATGCGGCGATCACGGCACTGAGGAACTGGCGGTTCAGCGTGCTCGAAGGGGGGATAGAACAGAAAGATCAGACGGGGGAAATTACTTTTATATTTCGGTTGGAATGAAATAAGTGGGAAAATTATATGGACGTTAAAGAACTGCTAATCGACTTTCACAAGCGCACACACCAAAGCCTTGCGAAGCTTTTGAAGCGCTGCGAACAATTCAGCGAAGCGGAAATCAATCGTGAATTCGAGGGGTTTGGGATTCCTTCGATCCGCGAGTCGCTGCACCACATGCTGACCGCCGAACGATATTGGATCGGCGTACCTCAAGATCGGATAGATGCTGAGGATGATCTTAATGCCTTCCCCACGATAGCGTCTCTGGAGGAGTTACGTCAGAAAGTATCGCAGGCAGCCGAAGAATTCTTGCAATCCAGCACGAATGAGGAGCTAACGACTTCCCGCCTGATGAACACATGGGGAAACAAGACGAAGACGCTTAGCCCCGCCAACATACTATTCCGCACCCAAACCCACATTTTCCAGCATCAAGGACAGGTTGCTTGGGAAGCCTTGCAGTGGGGTTGATTTTCCTTTGGGGTGAGGGAATGGGTATAATTTAAATGTACGCTTATAAACACCTATTCTACTTCAACGACAGATAAATCAATTAATTGTAAAAGCTTATTTAATGATTTTATAGCGTTATTATAACTCTTATGTGCTTCCATAAAATAGCCATTAAATTCAACTGGAGAAAGAAACTTATTTCCTCTTGGGTGAATAGGCTCAATTGAAATTAAGAATCTCTGTCGACTTGTGGCGTAAGGTATATACGGTCTGAGATTTGTTAAATGCCCACTATTGTGTAGAAACTTAATAACTTGACTATATAAGTCACTTACTGATCTTGCACTAAATGTTTTGTCTGATATCTTAACTACAATACCTCTTTTTCGGGTACTTGGCTGAGTAGCCTGATTGAGGTTAGGTGAGCTTTTAGATGGTGAATGAATGGTTGGCACCCTATTAGATGTTTTTGGCGTTGAATACTTCCCCTTATTATTAGAAGTAGCTTGAATGAAATCAGATAGAATTTGTAGTTCTGGTTGATGCCCGCACATACTTTCGACCTTTTCAGACAACAATTCTAATAAAAGTTCGTCGGGCTCCTCAACAAGTTCTGCCCACGCTTTTGGAATAGTTTGGGTAATCAACCTTGATTTCTCTGAGCTCTTATGCATTGAATCAGCGAGTTTAATTGCAGTGCCATCAGAAACTGATGTATGACCTAAAAATTCCTGAAAGTGTTTGGCCGCAGTTTTGGCATCTTGTTGCTCAATATCAATAGTAAAAAATTTCCGCTGTTGCCATGTGCCCTTCCCAAGTGGCAGATAAAACCACCATAAGAAACCATTTGTAAGTATTGCTAAATCTACTCAATCAGAAAATGAATAATCTAAAAGCTGCTTTTCGTGTTTATCTAAATCTTCAACTAAACGTTTTATTTCAATAAAGACTGCTTTCTTCTCGCCTATATTTAGACAATAATCAACTCGTCCATTCCCTACTTTAAACTCTGGAATAACTTCTCGTAGGTTGTAAGTATTCCAACCTAAATAGGATAAGATTGGCAATATTACTCCTTGACGTACAGCTTCTTCAACTTTTAAAACGGGTCGGAATCTCGGATTAATCTGCTTAGTAGCAATTCTAATGTTTCTGACATATACATCTCCAAGCGTATTATGAGTACTGTTTATCGTAGGAACAATCTACTTACTTATTGGTTGTATTAATTTTAATAAGAATTCATCTCAAAATCAACCAATATCCCTACTTTCACCTTATTCTGAACTTGATTGACTGCACAAGCTTGTCCTGTTCCAGACAGAATCCAGTTATAATCTTCAACGGGCACTGCGTGCCCAACTGGATCCCAGCTTTCGCTGGGATGACGAAGACGGGGCAGAGCTGTGAGGAAATGGGGTTGGGATGACAGGGACTGGGATGACGTGGAATGATCAGAGATGACGGAGATTGTGAAGGTCACCCACTACCACAAAATCGGCAAAACCAACCGCAAAACAATCCTCACCAAAGCCACAATCCCCACAATCTTCAGCATCACCATCTTGTCCAAAACCTTCAGCTTTGACTCGAGCAGGAACCAGAGTAGGGCGGCGGAGGCTGTTTCGATGAATACGGCGACCAATCGTAGATATACATCGCTTTCCGAGATGAGCATGAAGGGGATTCTGAGACCGAGAGTCATTGTAAGCAACGCCGACCAGCCGAACATCCGGCGCCAATTTACCTCGGTTCCGGCGATGAACTTTAGCAAGTACTTGAGAGTAAAGGCAATAGTGATAACGAAGAGTAGTATTTTTATGGGCGGTGCCACTGGTGCTCCTATATAATAATTACTGTTTTAACTATTTATCGCCCAGCGCTTTTAAAGCCTTCAGCGTCTTAAAAGCTTTGAATGGATGGCGAACCACATGTTTCATATCCATACAGCTGAACGCTGCACCGGCGAAGCAGCCGCAATTTGAGCAGTCCGCATCGTTAAAACAGTGCATCTTGTCACCCTTAATATCAAGGTGAATGGCGTTGGTTCTCCATGTGCAATGATCGCGATGATCAGGCTCAGCAAACCATTCCAATATTCTGTCGTTCATGAAGTAATGGCTGCTATTTGTGAAAATTTAGACTACGGTTGACAGAATAGTAAAAGTGATTTTGAGAATTCTTACTGAACTATTATTATTCACTGAAATAGCAGACCCGCTATTTCGATGAAGCTGTCCACATTTCCACAGCAGCGTAATTTCAATAATAATTGCGCCATAGAGCTGTGGTAATGTTGTCAGGTCGAGTTCAGTATTTACTGATATGCAAAATCACAATTAAATTAACCGGATGGAACTA
>Ga0209402_10001822_pt1 | contig 22442 bp, 17 predicted proteins | sample ArcticOcean_MG_C_3_FD_187437 | JGI IMG/M metagenome (GOLD analysis project Ga0209402, IMG submission 187437) | Marine microbial communities from western Arctic Ocean - ArcticOcean_MG_CB8_126 (SPAdes) (version 2) | ecosystem: Environmental > Aquatic > Marine > Oceanic | place: Arctic Ocean... | reverse complement strand
GCCATCAACTTCCAATGAATCGCATCGGGCGATTCAAAGATGTACAGCCCCCGCTTGCCCCGAGGTCGGCCTCGCGAAATGGCCTTGTAACGAGCCTCGGGGCGACACTTCGGATTGCGATCCTTGAAGACCGAAAAGCAGTGAGTCCCGATTCCGTCCCAGACAATGTTGTTCTTCCGGGACCCCTCGAACTCGAACTGACCCAGTTCGGGCTTCGTCCAGTGAATCCCGTCGCGGCTCTCGGCGTAGCAGGTCACCTGGCGGTGCGTCCCCTTCATGTTCGAATCGGCATGAGAACCCCGGTAGTACATTCTCAGCCGATCGTCGTCCCGAAACACCGTGTAGTAGGCCGACGTATTGCCCTCCCACGGCTTGTCGGTCACCAACACAACCTCGGCAGCCTTCGGACGATGCATCACCAGTTCGGCGTTGCCGGAGAACGATTCGATCAGGTGACGGTCGATGAATGGCTCGAGTCTCGAACCAATCGCCACTGGGGCTGCGGCCTCTGACGAAGCCGCCAGCGACAACACAGCAAAACACAGCAGCACAAAACAACGCATCAGGTCGGTCTCCGGAATCGTGGACTGCGAGACCTGCATTGTGACACGTCGGCCGGGCACGAGCCAACCGTCGGGGTGCCCCCGGGTTTCAGACTTCGCCCGACACCAGGATGGACACAACAACGGCTGCGGCCGCCAACACCGCAGCCAGTCCAACTGGCCACAACCACCTGCCACGCAGAGAATCGTGATCACCGCCATCAGCTTCCAGGGACTGTCGCGACCGGGTTGACAACTGTGGCCGTTGTGAGTCCGTTGGTGGGATGCTCTGGTTTCGATTGATACTGATTGCCGTGTACCTGCTGCTGCTGGTGCACCATGGACGTGAAGGATCCCGGCGAATTCACTCGCTGGCCGACTACCTCGTCGCCGGCCGAAGCCTCGGCGGCTTCGTCATTGCCCTTTCGTTCTACGCCACATTTGTCAGTACCAACAGTTTCATCGGGCACGCGGGCGAAAGTTGGGAGGCGGGCCTGGCCTGGTGGCTGAAGATCGGAATCTACGGTCCGCTGTGCTGGCTCAGCTGGCAGGTCGTCGCACCCCGGTTTTATCGTCGCGCCAGTGAGTACCGGTCGCTGACTGTGGCCGACTTCCTGGGCACCCGCTACCAGTCACTGGTCGTCAGACGGCTGAGCGCCATCGTGATCCTGCTCGCTTCCGGACTCTTCCTGGTCGCCGTCTACAAGGGGTCCGCCGTCGCACTCTCGGGATTCCTCGGCCTCAATTACACCGCCTCGGCCGTCGCCGTCTGCCTCGTCGTGACCACCTACACGATCCAGGGAGGATTCCGTTCGGTCGTGCTGACTGACGCCGTTCAAGGCGTACTGATGATCGTCGGGGCCGTGGTGATCCTGCTGGCCGTGCTCACCAGTGGAGGTGGCCTGGGAGCGATGGTCTCGGAACTGGAAACGATCGACCCGCGGCTGGTCTCGTGGGATGGGCCGACTCCGATCCTGGTCATCCTCGGCATCGGCTTGGCCGGCGGCCTGAAAATGCTGGTTGACCCTCGACAAATATCGCGAATCTACGGACTCAAAGACGAACGGGCCCTCAAGACCGCCCGCATCGTCGCTCCCATCCTGATCACCGTGACCTACTTCTGCCTGCTGCCGATCGGGGCACTGGCCCGGACGCTTGTCCCGGCCGACATGACCGCCAGGATCACCGCCGACACCGACCTGTTGATGCCCTACCTTCTGGCTGATGCCGAAATTCTCGGCCCGGTTGCCAGCAGCTTTTTCCTGCTGGTGCTGCTGGCAGCCGCCATGTCGTCGCTCGATTCGGTGCTGCTGGTCACCGCCAGCGCGATCACCCGCGACCTGACACTGCTGGCCGACGACGACCCTCGAGCCATCGGACGCACCCGAATCTGCGTCGTGATCATCTCGCTCGTCGCCATGCTCGTCGCACTGAACCCGTTCGCCGACATCGTAGAAACCACGTCGTTCTCCGGATCACTCTACGCCGCCTGCTTCCTCTCACCCCTGGTCCTGGGCCTCTACTGGACGCGACCCACCGCGACCGCGGCGATCGCCGCCATGGGCTCGGGCGGACTGGTCGTCGTCGCCTGGTGGCTCGCCAAACGATCCGGCTGGACCAGCTTTCACGAGGTCTACGTCGGGCTGATCGTCTCGACCACCGTCTACGTCGCCACCACCCTCGCCTGCCGACCGCCTCGTTCACGCCGAAGCGTCGCCGGCCTCTAACGCTGCCGCTGCATCGACTTCACTCGTCTTCACGCCGAGCAACAATAACAGAACGGGCAACGTGATCGCTCCGGCCAATCCGATCGTCAGCTGATAAGACATCATGTCGGCCTCGACTCCAGACAAACCACTCGACTCCGCGTACTCGGTCATCACCCGCCGTACCGGCCCGGCCAACCAGTTGCCGACGACATGCGAGACATTGCTGAGCGTCATGTAAACGGTGAAGACGGTGGCAGCCGCAGCCGACCAACTGATCCGCATCGCCATCGACAGGAATCCAACCGACCCGATCGCGGTCAGAGTCTCGAAAGCCAGCACGTACGACAACGTGAACGAGTACTCATGCCACAGCTGCGGACACATCGCGAACACGATGGCCGACACAGAAAAACCTCCGAAGCCTACACACAGGATCAGACGACGCCCGAAACGGTCAGCCAACATGCCGCCCAAGAATGTCGCAGTAATGATGAACGGAAGAGTGTAGCCGCTGGCTGCGGTGAAACCGATGTCGCTCCAGCCCAGACGCTTGATGTACAGCGTGTTGACAACAACTTCGTTGATCCCCGAACCCAACAACACGACCAGAGTGAAAACCACGTAAACAGCCAACGTCGGCACGCTGATCGCCCTGATCGTCTCGACAATCGCTGTCAACGGGCTGCGAACATTCGAGATGTTGTCACCCTGGGCCGATCCCACAGACCACGGCAGCCGACGTTCGCCTGGCCGTTCCAGGAAAACCAGCGGTACGATCAACACAACCGCCAGCAGGGCCACCTGGACCCAGACACACGCCGAGATTCCACCCCAGTTGATCACGTACGACAATGCCCACGCGCCACCCACCTTGCCTACCAGCTTGCTGCCCCACATCATCCCGTTCAACTGGCCCTGCTCCTCGGGCGGCAACAGATCCACAGCCATCGCGTCGGTGCACACATCCTGTAGCGATGCGAAACAATTGTGCAGGAAATACATGAACAACAGCATGCTGAGCTGTCCCGAGAGATCGCCCAACCCGATCATCCCCAACAGCGTCACCGCCATCATCAACTCAGCCCCGATGATCCACGACCGCCTCCGACCCATGCTGCGGATCGTGAAACTGTCCATGATCGGAGCCCAGATCAACTTGAACGACCACGGGATCAGGATGATCGCCTTCAAGCGGCCAATCTCGTCGTCGCCGAAATGCTCGCCGTGATTATTCAACAAATACGACGGCAACGTCAGCAACATGAAGCCCCAGGGAATCCCTTGGGCAAAATACAACGCACAGAAGGTGATCTTGCGGTGCGTGGAATTGTTGGAAAGAGCCACCGGCGAATGCTCCCAAAACAGAGAACCCAAATGGCAGCATGATCGACTCGAACGACCCTGCCAAGCCACTCACACTCAAACTTCCAGCCGGTAGCCAATTGCAACTCTGCAAACTACCGGTCATCGTGCCAACGCCACGAATCCCGGACCGTCCCGCAACTCCCAATCCACTCGCCAGACACAAAACGGAGACGCACCATCACCACCACCACCACCACCTGGGACTGCATCGTCGTCGGACTCGGGGCCATGGGCTCCTCGGCCCTCTACCACCTCGCACGTCGAGGTGCCCGCGTCATCGGACTCGAACAGTTCCCAACGGGCCACACCCACGGCAGCTCGCACGGCCTGTCGCGAGTCTTTCGTACCAGCTATGACGACCCACTTTATGTCGAACTGGCACGCGAGTCGCTCGGGATGTGGCGAGAACTGGAAGCCGAATCCGGTGCCGAATTGCTCGAATTGTGCGGGCTACTCGTCTTCGCCAGCCTCGACAACGAACGCTTTCTTAGCACACTCGACATGCTCGCATCAGCCAACCTCCCACACCAACGACTCGACCGACACGGCGTCGCCACACGGTTCCCCACGTTCCAACTGACCGACCAACAACACGCAGTCTTCGCCCCGGAAAATGGGTTCCTGCGAGCCGACCGAGTGCTCCAGACTCTGGCCCTTCAGGCCCAAGCACACCAAGCCGAACGACGACACGAGTGCCGTGTCGAATCCATCGAGAGCATCACCGGCGGAATTTTGGTCACGACTCAAGACGAAACGTTTGTCGCGCCACACGTTGTCGTCACCGCTGGCCCTTGGCTGGACCGACTGACACCGGACCTCAACTGGCAACTGGAAGTCACTCGAGAAGAAAAGATCTACTTGCCGGTCAGCCAACCGGCCCGTGTCATGCTCGACACACTTCCCTGCTTCTGTGAATACGACACCACCAACTACGGGTTCCCCTCACTCGATGGACTCACGATCAAGGTCGCCGCCGACCGATCCCATCACACTGTCAATCCCGATTCCGTCGACCCCTCGGTCGACGACGCCGGAATCCGTCGGCTCTACGACTGGGTCGAACGCTGGCAACCGGGACTGGTCGGGAAAGACGGTCGAGGTGAAGTCTGCCTGTACACCAACACTCCCGACCACGACTTCCTGATCGGAATCCATCCGGGCAACGAACGAGTGGTCTTGGCCGGCGGCTTTTCCGGACACGGATTCAAGTTCTCGATCCAGGTCGGAGACATCCTCGCCGACCTCGTACTCGACAACCACACCAATCGCCCCATCGACCGCTTCGCCGTCGATCGCTTCGCCGAAAACTGATCCCTACAACAAAACCCACACAAAAACCCAACAACACCACAAGAAACCCGACCGCTCGGCGAACACCCAGATGCGATCCGTCCCGGTAAATAGACGAAGATCCGAAAGGGAATGTCATGCGCCGGCGGCTAAGAATCCTCGTGGGACTGCTGGTCTGGAGCGGCGCTCTGGGATCCGTCTGCTGGCTGATCACTAGCCACATCGGTGGCGACCTCGGCCAACGTGTGGCCCCGCAACTGTTGCAGTATGCCACCGGAAGTCGTCGCTGTGTGCCACTCGACATCGACCCGTCACTCGACATCCGCCGCGGCGACCCCATCTTCACGGTCACCGACGACGGACGACTCGAACAGATCGGCGAGATCCAGCGGGCTAGCAGCCAACCGTCAGTAATGGCCATCCTGTACGCACGAACACCACTCCCGGATCACTCAGACCAACTGGCCTGGTACTCGACTCCCGACTCGATGGCCTGGATCGTTTCCACTCTTCTGCCCGATGCCAAGCGACAGCAGGTCGCCACCGAAATCCAACAGGCCGTCGCCGCTCACCAGCAGGAACTGCTCGAAGCCCTCAAGCCACTGGTCGAATCCTCGCTCGACGAATCGCTGGCAATCGTCGAAGCCGAATTGCCCGCAGTGATTCGAGCGAACCGGAACGACATCGACCGCATCGGACGCCGATACCAACGCGAACTGGTCCACGACCAACTGCTGCCCCTGGTTCGCCGCGAGATCTGGCCCATCGTCAGGCGACGGGCCGAACCAACCGTCAACCGGATTGGTGGCGAACTCTGGAAGCGAGTCTCGTTGTGGCGATTCACCTGGCGGTATGTCTACGACAAGACGCCGTTGCTACCCAACAAACGGATGTTCCGCAACGAATTCCATCGTTTTGTCGACCGCGAAGCCCTTCCCGTACTCGAGAAACACTCGGACGAAATCGTCCGAGTCGTCGAACAAATCATCCGCGACTCGGCGGCCAACCCCCGCGTCCAACAGGCCGCTCGCCAAAGTGGCTCGAAACTGCTCGATGATCCGGAACTTCGAAGCCTGCTATGGCGGATCGTGCGACAGACGTCCGTCGACAACCCCAGGTTCCGTCAAGCCCTCGAAACGACCTGGACCGGACCCGAAGCCCGACAACTTCTCGCACAAGCTTCACAAAAATTCGAACCGACCGTCAGACGCATCGGAGCCCTGCTGATCGGGACCCCCGAACAGGGGATCACCCCCGAATTCGCCGCAGTGCTCCGCAACCAGGTGCTCGAAAAAGACCGCCGATGGCTGGTGCTCGAATCACAGGCCGATTCAAACTCCCCACCCGCACGCCCACTCTCGACACGCACTCCGCTTGTGCTGACGGTCGTTCGAGGCTATCGCCAGGCCGGGCGGCCGGTCGTGGCCCGAGTCGACCACTCCGACACTCGGCCAACTCACAACTCTCCTTCCCTTGAAACGGATCTCGGCCAGTGACCACGATCCACTCCGAACCGCTTCCCAAGACAGGCGACTCGATCCCATCGCCCGAATCACCTGATGGCGGTTCGGACAACGTGTCCACCGGAGCCCGCCTGTCACTGCAAAACGTCACGCTCGAAGCCGGTCAACACACGTTGCTCAGTGATGTCACTATCGATCTCCCCGCCGGCGGCATCGTACTGATCGTCGGTGTCAGTGGATCGGGCAAGTCCCAACTGCTGAGAGCCCTCGCCGGCCTCCCTTCAGACGACCCCGACAATGTCCGCCTGGCCGGTTCGATCACGATCGACAACCTCTCGGTGACCCGTGCCTCGGCCGCAAGACGAATCGGAATCGTGTTCCAGAATTCCGCTCTGTTCGACGAACTGACTCCTCAGGACAACGTTCGCTTTGCCAATGACCACGGCCGGCAACGACGGCAACCGCTGTTTCAAGAACACGGTGGCGACCTGCTGGAAACACTCAAAGTCCCCACCTCCGTCCCCACCCGACACCTCAGCGGAGGACAACAACAACGCCTGGCCATCGCCCGCACACTCGCCGCCGACCCCGACTGCATCCTCTACGACGAACCCACCTCCGGACTCGACTCCAAGACTGCCGCCCAGGTCGCAACTCTGATCCAGCAGACTCACGCCACTCACCCACGCACCTCGATCATCGTCACCCACGACATCGACGCACTGCGACACATTGCCGACGCCGTGTTCCTGCTCGACCCGCAGTCCCGATCGCTCGTCGCAGTCCCCGCCAACCAATGGACAAACCCCGACCAGTTCCTGGTCCCGATCCCGACCGCAGACTCGGATGACGCTCCCAAAGACCAGGCCGACCGGCAACGCATCAACGCGGCGAGCAACCTGATGGCCGGCACGTCGCGGGTGCTCGAACAGTTGCTGGCAGTCCCCTGGGCCCTGCTGCCCATCTGGCCGTCGAAGCACTGGGGCCTGCGGTTTCTGGGTCACTCGTTTCGGCTGGTGGCCGGACCGTCGGCCTGGGTCTACGTCGCCGTCGCCGGCATGATCCTGGGCTTTGTCGCCACGCACTTCACCTTCCACTTCCTGCCCTACTCGCGATACACCGAACCGCTGTTACGAGAAAACCTGCTGCACGCGATCGGGTTCACCCTCTACCGCGTACTGGTGCCCGTCCTGGCCACCCTGTTGATCGCCGCACGCTGTGGAGCCGCGGTTGCCTCGGACATCGCAGGCAAAGCCTATGGAAGGCAGCTGGATGCGTTGAAATCGTTCGGAGTCCGGCCCGATCGCTACCTGCTGACCGGTACGCTGTGGGCTTTCCTGGTCGGCACTCCACTGCTGGTCGCCGTCGCCTTCGCCGCCGCACGCTGGAGTAGCCTCGTGGTCTTCTCGGCCCGCTTCCCCGAACTCGGACCCGACTTCTGGCACCAACACTTTCACTGGGACTTACTCGGCGACGGCAGGCTCTGGCACGGCACCGCGTGGGTGTTGGCACGATGCCTGTGCTGTGGACTGGCCGTCGGCCTGATCGCCTACCGGCAGGGCATGCCGCCCAAGAACTCCAGCCACGATGTCAGCAACGCAGTCACTCGCACGATTCTTCGGTCCACTCTCCTGGTCCTGATCATCCACTTCGCCTTCACCTTCGTCGAATTCACCGCCGCCTGAAGCTCGGCTCAGGTAAGACGAAAACGCTTGAGAATGTCGTAGCGGCGGACACAGCTGAAGGCCAACATGTTGGCGAAGTGCCAAAGGCCCAGGACCAACATCACCAGGCCGACCTTGCTGCTGAGTATTTCGATGGCGCTCACCACGTCGGTGGCTCGCTCGGCCGTCTTGAGCGTCAAGGTCACAAACGCGGCGTTGACCAGGTAGTAGCCGACAATCATCAACCGATTCGCCGAATCGGCCAGCAACTCGTCCCCTTCGAAAATCTCAATCAAGAACACTCGGCCGTTGGTGAACAAGGTGTGCCCCACCCAGAAGGTGATGCCCAAGGAAAAGACAAGATACAAGGCGTAGGTGATCACCATCGGTATCGGTGACATTGTCCTGGCTCCTTTCCCTGCCTACCCCAGCGGACCGCCCGATCTCGCGATCGGGTCGGAACCACCGGAACCGGACCGTGGATCCCCGATTCCTAGCGAAGGTAGGACGGTGCGGTCGGCGGCGGTACGGAGGCCGAACGACGCGTCTTGGCCAGAACCATCACGGTCAGGAAGTGCATCGCCCCCAGGCACAACAACACGAATCCAATCTTCGTGCTCAACAACTCGATGGCCGACACAGTGTCCTCGGCAGCTCCCCCGTACTTCAACGCCAAACTCTCGAATCCCAAGTTCACAAGATAGAACCCGACAATCAAAAGGTTGCTAAACGATTCGGCCACCTCGGGCTTCGAATCCATCTTGTCCGACAAGTAGATCATCCCGTGCTTTCTCAGGGTCCGAGCGACCCAGATCGTGAGCGCGACGCTGATGACCAGGTAACTGATGTGTGTGGTGATCATTGACATGATTCTAATCCTTCCATTCCACTCTTCCGGATTGGACAAGCCGACTTGCTATCGTCGGTTTGTTGCGGGTTGGCCCCACTCTACAATCTAGGAACGGAAAACAACCGGGTGTGTGACGCGATCAAGCGTTTATTTTTCATCTTTCTCAACATCCAATCCTTCAAATCGACGGAACTCGTTGACAGGACACACGATGAGTCCGGATCGCCCACCCCTGGATTCCCTGGTTGCCCGGGCGCGAAGCGGCCAGACCGAGGCGCTCGATCAGCTTCTGGGACGGTACCGGCACTTCATCTCGCTAATGGTTCGGGCCCGATTCCGAGGCGGTCGAATGGCCGCTCGCGTCGATAGCTCGGATATCGTCCAGGACGTGCTGCTGCGGGTGGCCGATCACATCGAAACCTTCGAAGGGATGGACCAGACGGCGTTCGAGGCGTGGTTGAGACGGATTGCCGAGCGGGAAGTGTTGCGCCAGGTCGATCGACACCTTGGAGCCGCTCGACGCGACGCCGGACGCGAACGACCTGCTGCCGGTGCTGCCAATCCCAATGATGGCGAGCGGCCCAGCTTGGTCCTCGAAGGCTGGCTCGAAGCGTCGATCACCAGCCCGTCACTGGCCGCCGTACGCAAGGAACGGGCCGTGCTGCTGGCCGATGCACTCGCACGGTTGCCCGAAAACTACCGGGAACTGCTCGTGCAACGCCACATCGAGGACCGGACCTTCGAAGAAATCGCCCAGACCATGCAGCGATCCTCCGCCGCACTCCGAACGATGTGGGTCCGAGCACTCAGAAAACTCAAAGACGCCGTCGCTGCCGAAATCGAATTGTCCCTGCAACTCGCTACCGACGACTGATTCACTCGCCCTCGCCCCCGCCTCCGCCCGTCGATTTGGGCTCCTCCGCCACAGCCGACAAACGGACCACACAGGTCCTGAGATCGACTCGAATCCGGCCGATCGCGGCGTCGCTGAGACCTCCGGGGCCTCCGGTCAACCAGAAGATTTCAGCATTGCGAAATTTCAACAAGTGATCGACGACGCTGTCGCTGATCCTCGTATTGGACAGTCCCAACTGCTTCAAACCGGCGATCCCGACCAAGGCACCGATTCCGTCGTCACCGACCTGGGTCTGAGAGAGAACCAGCCTCGTGAGCGACTTGAGTCCGGACAGGCGGGCCACGCCCGTGTCGGTCAGCGGAGTGTTGGTCAGGTCGAGTGTCCTGAGTGCGGTCAGCTTGGCCAGCACAATCGTGCCCTTGTCGGTGATCGGTTGATTGGCAAGAGTCAGAGTGGTGAGCTTGGTCATTCCGGCCAGATGCACCAAAGCCTGATCGGTAATTCGGGTCCCGGTCAGATCGAGTTCCGTGAGACCCGTCATGCTGGCCAGCGGAGCGAGTTCTGCGGCCGAGACCTTGGGCACCGAGAGCATCAGGGAGCGGGTGCCGGTGAGTCCTTCGAGCAAGGCCAACTGGGTGGCAGTGATTCCAGACCCCTTGAGCATCAATTGAGTCACTTGCCCGCCCCGAGTCTGCAGAGTCGCTCCGGCCTTCCGCAGGTCCCCGATCAGTTTTTCACGCTCGGGAGTCAATGGCACAACCGGCCCGGAGCTGCGACGTCCCCAGCCACCCTTCTTGCCACCCTTCTTGCCACCCTTCGCGCCCTTGCGTCCACCTTTCTTACTCGCCGCGGCACCACCCATCGCACCGCCCATCCCGCCACCCATCCCGCCTTCCGTCGCGACAACCGCGGCCGCTTCCTTTTCCAATCGCGCCACCATGTCCTTTTCGGCTTCAGCCTTCGCACGACGGTCTTCGGTCTCCTGAGCCTGCCCGACGACGATCAGAGCGACGGCACCGACGACCATGGCAACTGATAGCACCCAGCCGGCCGCTCCCTTGCAGAACGCCGGATTGCTGCCTTGCATCTGCCCAATCGCGACCGCCAGAGCCAAGACAGCGACAGCCAAACCCAGGACCAAGAGCATCACGTCACCTCGTGGAAATCGTCCAAACAGCCTAATCCGCCCCTCCGCGGCACAACGACATCTCAACTCATCCAGCACCCTCCGTCAAGCGCCACCCGTCCACCACTTGCGACCGGCTCGCACCAGGTCAATACTGGTCAGCAAGGGTGATCGAGCCAGCTGAACTGCGGGAGCACTGTCATGTTGTTGCTGTACTGGACATTGGCCGTCGGCGGCGGCTTGCTGCTGCTCGTCGTCGCTCACGATCTCATTCAACGCCGACACGCGATCCTTCGCAATTTCCCCATCATCGGCCACTTCCGCTACCTGCTCGAAGCGATCGGCCCCGAGTTGCGTCAGTACATCGTCACCAGCAACGACGAGGAACTGCCCTTCAACCGAGACCAACGCCGCTGGGTCTATGCCTCGTCCAAGAAACAGGACAACTACTTCGGATTCGGTACCGACAGCGACCTCGAACACTCGAGCAACTACCTGATCATCAAGCACACGGCCTTCCCGATCCGCAGCCCCAGCCAGAACGATCCGGACTACGACCCGTTGCACACCATCCCGGTCGCCAAGATCCTCGGAGGCTACCGCAACCGCCGCCGAGCCTTTCGGCCTCCGTCGATTATCAACGTCTCGGCCATGAGCTTCGGGTCACTCAGCGGAAACGCCATCCATGCACTCAACTCGGGCAGCTGCCTGGCCGGCTGCCTGCACAACACCGGAGAAGGAGGCGTTTCGACCTATCACCTCCAGGGAGGCGACCTGATCTGGCAAATCGGCACCGGCTACTTCGGCTGCCGCGACGAACAGGGCCGCTTCAGTATGGACCGACTGGTCGAAACCACTCAACAACATCGCTCGATCCGAGCCATCGAGATCAAGCTGTCGCAAGGTGCCAAACCCGGCTTGGGCGGCATCCTGCCCGCCGCGAAGATTACCCCGGAAATCTCCAGGATCCGAGGCATCCCGATGGGCGAGGACTGCATCAGCCCATCAGGTCACTCGGCCTTCAGTGACGCCGACAGCATGCTCGACTTCGTCGAACAGGTTGCCGAAGCCACAGGCTTGCCCGTGGGAATCAAGTCGGCCGTCGGCGAAATGGACCTCTGGCACGACCTCGCAAGACTCACCGATACCACCAGCCGTGGACTCGACTTCATTACGATCGACGGAGGCGAAGGTGGCACCGGAGCCGGGCCGCTGGTCTTCACCGACCGAGTCGCACTGCCGTTCAAGATCGGCATGAGTCGAGTCTATCGCGTGTTTGCCGAACGAGGACTCCACGAACACATCGTCTTTCAGGGCTCCGCCAAACTCGGGTTCCCCGAAATGACACTGTTCGCGTTTGCCCTGGGCTGCGACATGATCGCCGTCGCACGCGAAGCCATGCTCTCGATCGGCTGTATCCAGGCTCAACGCTGCCACAACGGCCATTGCCCGACCGGAGTCGCCACGCAAAACCGATGGCTCGTCCGAGGACTCGACCCCATGCTCAAGGCCGACCGACTCGCAAATTACGTCACCACACTCCGCAAGGAAGTGCTCGCTCTGTCGAGAGCCTGTGGAGTCGTTCACCCGGCACTGATCACCTCCGAACACCTCGAAATCCTCGACGGACACTTCGGATCAGCCACCGTCCCACAACTCTTCGGCTACGAACCCAGCTACGGACTGCCCTCTCCAGACGACCGCGCCACCGTGATCGAGTTGATGAACCGGGGCACGACCGGCAGCTGATCACACACCCGCTCTCAACACCCAATTCCACTCAATCGCAATAACCGCTGACTCCCGATGTGTCCCGCTTCGAACACACCTGTCATCGAAACGACACACGCACCACACCGCTCCACGCTCAGTGTACGTCCCGCCGCTCTGGCACGCCGCTTGCACAACTCTGCACCAGCCGACATCGGGCCCATGTCCAGTTCCTTTCACAACACCAGGCCAATCGTCATGAGAGCGTCCCGACTGACACTGCTGTGCACTCTGCTTCTGAGCCTCCTGGCAGCCGACGCCGTCGGCGAAATCGTGATCCGCAAGAGCGGTTCGGCGTGGGCCCGGATCGACGATAACGGAACCATCCGCATCAAAGGCAAAGCCGTGGGTCGATACGAATCCAACGGCACCGTCCGCAAGAATGGCTCGGCCGTGGGTTCGATCGACAACAATGGCACGATCCGACGCAGTGGCAGCGCGATCGGTCGAATCGAAGCCGGTGGCACACTGCGACGCAGTGGATCCGCGATCGGAGCGATCGAAAGCAGCGGGACGATTCGTAAGAAAGGTTCGGCCTGGGGCAGCGCGTCGAATTGCTGCGGCAACCATGGTGGCAAGAAATCCGTCGCCGCGGTGCTCGTCTTCTTCGCCGATGACTACTTCGACAACTAGTCGACCTGCCCTGCCTAGCCGGCTGCCAACCCGGCTACCCGTCCACCAAGTGCTCGTGGTCCCTCAGGTGATCCTCGCAGTACTCGTGGTCGCCATCACACTTCGAACAGAACTGGAAGAGCATATACACGTCGTCCTTGTCGGTCAGACCGCAATGGCTGCAGGTATGAAACGCCGTCACCGCGGCCACCGCGGCCTGCCGGCGCGACTGCTGCCGACGCCGACCTGACTTCACCTTCAACACGATCTCCGAACCAAAAAACACCACAAAGTTCATCGTCGCCGCCAAGACCAACAACTGCTCGATCGGTTCGCCCGACACCAGCTTGATGCCGTAGACCAGCCATGTGATCCAGGCCAGGTACTTGATCGGTACCGGCAGCACGAACATCAGGTACAGCTTGAAATCGGGAAACAACCAGGCAAATGCCAGGAACACACTGCTGCCCAAATAGCCCACGCTGGCGGGCTCGTCCGGAGCAACAAACGCCGCGGCGACCGAGGCGATCCAGCCCAGCAACAGGTAAACGTTGAACCGAAACGCCCCCCATTGACTCTCCAACGCACCGCCCATGATTAGGAACAGATACAACGCAAAAAGGACAAAGATCCCAGTGCCCGGCGGGACACACACGAATGTCACCAACCGCCACCACTGCCCGTCCAACACCCGGCTGCCCTGCAGCTGCCACTCCGCAATCAAACCGTCGCCACCGTTCGGAGCCGCGTCCAACCAACTCAACAACAACAACATCCCCTGCCCCATCACGATCAACAACGCGATGTTGGGGATCGCAAAGCGACCGAAACGTCGTTCCAGTCGATCCAGTAACTTCATCGTCACGTCCAATCCGCCACGCGGCGTTCAGTGTTCAATCCGACACTCGGGCAATGCGTCACGAAGAATCCGGATCCCCTCGACGGTGACCCACGTGGCGTGCAGGTCGAGATACTCCAAGGACCGGATTTCTGCCAGGACCGGGACTCCCGCGTCGGTGATACGCGTTCGATCCAGCGTCAAATACTTCAGACGTGGCAATCGAGCCAAAGGCACCAGCCCAAGGTCTCCGATGTCGGTGCCTCCGAGCTTGAGAGATTCCAGTCGCGTGAGGTGGGTGAGTTGACCGAGACCGTCGCCGGTGACTCGGGTCCCGGTCAAATACAAATGCCGCAACCCCGTAAGTTGACTCAGATGAACCAGCCCCGGATCCGACACCGCAGTCCGCTCCAACGACAATAGCCTCAGCCGACCCCTACCCTCCAGAACACTCAACGACCCGTCATCGATCCCCGTCCCCAATAAACTCAATCCCCACATCTCATCTCGCGCAACCACCTCGCCAATCCCCCGCTCCGAGATCTCGGTCTGAGCCACCGAGACGACCTGTGGACCAAGTGCGTCGAGATGCTCGAGTAGTCTTGTGGCGACGACTCCGTTGTCGAGATGCTCGTCGGACAACGTCACCAAAGTGGCCTCGAATTCATACGCGTCGTCCCCAGCATGCTGGTCCGGACGGACCGGTTCGAGTCCCACTCCCTGCAACTCCAGTTCCGAAACGGCTCGTCGCCGTAACTCGGCTCGAACTGCCGCGTCGTCAGAATCGAACACCACCACCATGACAGCCAATACGATCAAGAATGCCGCCAGCACACCCACCACTGACCACCATCTGCGAACCGATTCGCCTCGAGTCGCCCGAATCTGCCCGCTCCGGCCACTGTGCGACCCGATCGAGTCCGACACGCTCGCCGCCGATTGGCCCGCGGCAGACTGATCCACTGCGCCAGACTCGGTCAACTCGGATCCCGATTCGCTAGTGGCCATGAGTCGATTGGTGGGCGGCAGCCCTGAAGATTGTGTCGCTGGGCATATAGCACAGCCGACCGCGACCGTTCAAGAGCGACTCACCACATCCTCGCAACTCGATCCGATCCGGTACTTGACAAGCGAGAGTCTGTTGAATAATCAGTTGGGCATTGAAATCCGCAAGCCGACATTCATTGTGAATCGACGCACAAGCACAACAGGACTCCTCGCAACACCCACACGTATTCAACAGAATCGGAATTCGGAGCCGGAACATGTTGTGGCAGACCAGACTCGATCCTTGGTCCGAAAGCACAAGCCTGGGCGATTCCGCCCGGCTGGCGACAGACGATGACGTGATCGTCGACGAACAGAGTGTCGACGAAAACAAACTCGACGAAGAAGACGACGACGAAGACGAGGGCTTCGAGGACGAGGAAGAGGAGGAGGAAGAGGAGAGCTTTGACGACGACGGCGACGGCGACGGCGACGAGGAGAGCGACTTCGACGACGAAGACGAAGACGAAGACGACAGTTGAGTTACACTCGGGCCGACTCGAGCGAACCAGATACGGCTGACGCGATCGGCACGATGTCAGTCATTTGTGATGGGGCTATGAATGAGCGACTTGCGAGATCGGATTGACGAAGCCTGTGGTGTGATTTCGGCCGGTTGGGCCACCGCTCCGGCCGTCGGACTGGTGCTGGGCACCGGGCTGGGATCGGTTGCCGAGCAGATCGAGACATCGGCCACCTTCGCCTACCAGGACATCCCCCATTTCCCCATTTCAACCGCCCCCTCGCACGCCGGCCGACTCGTCTGCGGCACACTCGGTGGCGTCCCGCTGATCGCGATGGAGGGTCGGTTTCATTTCTACGAAGGCTACTCGTTGGCCGACGTGACGTTTCCGGTCCGCGTCATGCGATCCCTGGGCGCCGACACGCTCGTGCTGACAAACGCGGCCGGTGGGTTGAACCCGGAATTCGAGTTGGCCGACGTCGTGGCCATTTCCGATCACATCAACCTGCTGGGCGACAACCCGCTGCGTGGCCCCAACGACGACAGTCTCGGACCACGGTTCCCCGATATGTGCGACCCCTACGACATGTCGTTGATTGAACTGGCCACCGAATCGGCCAGTGAACTGGGATGGTCCTTGAAGTCGGGTGTCTTCGCCGCAGTGCCCGGACCGAATCTCGAGACCCGGGCCGAATACCGAATGCTCAGGCGACTCGGAGCCGACCTGGTGGGCATGTCGACAGTGCCCGAATGCCTGGTGGCTCGCCACATGTCGATGCGAGTGCTCGGCTTTTCGATCGTCACCGATATGGGGCTGCCCGAAGAACTGCACCCGGTCGACATCGACATGGTGCTCGAGCAGGCCGCCATCGGCGGAGCCACCCTCGCCGAACTGATCCCTCGAGTGGTCGCCCGGTTGGCCTAGCACAACCCTTTCCGCTATTGCCCCACTCGCAAACCACCCCATACAGTAGCCTCTTGCGCGCTCAACCTGCCCCCCCGCCCACCCTCTCAACGACTCCCGACTCGGCCCGATCATGCTCGAACAACTCTCGTCCGGCGAACACTTTCAGCAGGTGACCGACGCCAATTTTGTCCGTGGCGAACACGACGTGCTGAAGTTCTGGACACAACACCAGGTCTTCGAACGACTCAACCAGCAAAACGCCGACGGCCCGATCTGGAGTTTCCTCGACGGACCAATCACCGCCAACAACCCAATGGGTGTGCACCACGCCTGGGGTCGGACCTACAAGGATGTCTACCAACGCTACCACGCCATGACCGGGCACCGGCTGAAGTACCAGAACGGATTCGACTGCCAAGGATTGTGGGTCGAGGTCGAAGTCGAACGCGACCTGGGACTGCAGACCAAAGCCGATGTGCACGAGTTCGGGATCGATCGGTTCGTCACCGAATGCAAACGTCGCGTGTTGCGATTCGCCGCCCGCCAGACCGAACAGTCGGTGCGGCTCGGCTACTGGATGGATTGGGACAACCCCAAGACTCTCGCGAAACTCTCGGAAGCCATCGGCACACCCGACCCGGTCACCATCGAAACACCTCGCGGTGAAACCGTCACCGGACCCGCTCATCAACTGGTCGCCCGCCTGGGCAACTCCGATTGGGGCGGCAGCTACTTCACGTTCTCGACCGAAAACAACGAGACCATCTGGGCGTTTCTCAAGAAGTGCTTCACCCGTAATAAACTCTACCGAGGCCACGACGTCATGCCCTGGTCTGGCCGAGGCGGCAGTGCCTACAGCCAGATGGAAGTCGCCGACGGCCGAAAACTCAGCGTCCACCAGTCCGTCTTCGCCCGGTTCCCTCTGAAGGATGCCGAAAACGAATCCCTGCTCGTCTGGACCACCACCCCCTGGACCCTGGCCGCCAACGTCGCCTGTGCTGTCAATCCCGATCTCGACTACATCCAACTCCGAGCCAAGCGTGACGATGCCGTCTACTACCTGGCCGCCGACAACCTCGAATTCGCAAGGCTCGATAAAGAATTCCGCGAGGGTTTTGGGCGGCCCGAGTGGAGCTGGCCCAAGGATCTGCCGCGGCTGAAGACGATCGCTCAGCTGTTCAAGGAACAGGGCGGCTACGAAATCCAAAAGACACTCAAGGGACATGAACTGGTCGGCCGCGAGTACGTCGGTCCCTTCGACGACCTCGCCGCACAGCAGGCCCCCGGAGGCGTCCCGGCGGTCGAAGCGATGGCCGACATGACCTCGGCCGGCAGCCACCGCGTCATCGACGGAGGCCGCGACAGCAAGGGGAACGCTCATGTCGTCGCCGGCGAAGGTACCGGTATCGTCCACATCGCCACCGGCTGCGGAGACGTCGACTTCCACCTCGGACAAGACAACCACCTGGTCGCACTGGCCCCCCTCGGCGAAGACGGGCGGTTTACCGAAGAATTCGGATTCCTGGCCGGACGCGAAGCCACCGATCCAGAAACCGCACAGGTCGTCTTCGAACAACTCAGACAAGCCGGCCTCCTGCTCGCCACCGAAGCCTACCCGCACATCTATCCGCACTGCTGGCGAACCGGCGACGAACTGGTGTTCCGACTCGTCGATGAATGGTTCATCAACATGGACTGGCGAGACGAGATCAAACAGGTGACTCGACAGATCCGCTGGCTGCCCGAAGCGGTCGACGGTGAAAGCCGCGAGTTGGAATGGCTGACCAACATGCGCGACTGGATGATCTCGAAAAAACGCTTCTGGGGACTGGCTCTGCCAATCTGGGTCGACGAGGAATCCGGGGACTTCGAAGTCATGGGGTCGCTCGAAGAACTTCGCGAACGAGCCGTCGAGGGCTGGGACGAATTCGACGGCCACACACCCCATCGTCCATGGATCGACTCGGTCAAGATCGCTCACCCCGAAACCGGCAACCTGATGTCCCGGATCCAAGACGTCGGCAACCCCTGGCTTGATGCCGGCATCGTCCCCTTCTCCACTCTCCAGTTCAACTCCGATCCCGAAGCCTGGTCCCAACAGTACCCCGCCGACTTCGTGACCGAATGCTTCCCCGGACAGTTCCGCAACTGGTTCTACGCCATGCTGGCCATGGCCACGATGATGGACAATTCGCCTCCGTTCAAAAACCTGCTCGGACACCGACTGGTCATGAACGAATCCGGCCAGCCGATGCACAAGTCCGACGGGACCGCGATCTGGTTCGAAGAAGCGGCCGAACAGCTTGGCGTGGACACCATGCGCTGGATGTACCTCGCTCAGAACCCGGCGGCTGACCTGAGATTCGGGACCCGACACTCCGATGAACCGGTCACCATTCAGACTCCCGATGGGCCAATCGATCAGACCGTCGAAGGTGTGCCCATTTGCCGAGTCTCCAGCCAACCGGCCGATGAGGTCCGACGGCAACTGCTGATCCCGCTGTGGAACTCGTACGCCTTCTTCGTCAACTACGCCCGACTCGATCAGTTTGACCCGGCCGCCGAAGCCGTGCCCGTCGAAGACCGACCGGAAATCGATCGCTGGATCCTCTCCAACCTCCAGGCACTCATCACAACCTGCCGCGATTCTCTCTCGGATTTCAACGCCGCACAGGCCTGCCAGGCCACAGCCTCGCTGATCGATGACCTCTCGAATTGGTATATCCGACGCAACCGCAGACGGTTCTGGAGATCACGCGACGATGATCAGGATCGCTCGGAAACCGGCCGAGACAAACTGGCCGCCTACCAGACACTCCACACCGTTCTCGTCACACTCGCACAACTCGTCGCACCCATGATCCCCTTCCTCGCCGAACGGATGTACCGCAACCTCGTCGTCGCCAACCAACCCGACAACGACCAGAGCGTCCACCTGACACAATACCCACAAGCCGACCCCGGACTGCTCGACCCCGAACTCAATCAACGCATGGCCACCGCGCAACAAATCGTCCGACTCGGACACCGACTCCGTGACGAATCCAACCAGCGAGTCCGACAACCGTTGCCCGAGCTGAAGTTTTCCATAGCCGACCGCGACAGCCTCGCCTCCGTCGAACAACTCTCCGAAGTCATCGCCGACGAACTGAACATCAAACAAGTGACCGCCTGCGATTCACTCGACGAACTGGTCCGCTACGTCTACAAACCCAACCTCAAGACGCTCGGACCCCGCTACGGAAAACTGCTGGGAACCATCCGCAACGAACTGCCTCAGGTCGACGCCGATCGGCTCGCACCGCTCCGCAACGGCCAATCCGTCACGCTCCAATTCGACGGCCAGGACGTCACGCTCGAGCCCGATGATGTGCTTGTCGAAACCCAACAGTCCGGCGACTGGGTCTGTGGTGACGACCACGATGTTCAGGTCGCCCTCTCCACTGTGCTCTCCGAAGAATTGATCCGCGAAGGGATGGCTCGAGACTGCATCCGAGGCGTCCAACAACTCAGAAAAGACTCGGGACTCGAAATCCAGGACCGCATCCGGCTCGGATACCACGCCGAGGACGCCGAAGCCGCTCGAGCCATCGACGAGTGGTCCGAGACGATCCAGAACGAAACGCTCGCCGATTCACTCGATCCGCTGGACACCGTCCCCGACCAACACCGTGAACTGAAAACCGGTACAACCACCGTTGACGTCTGGATCATCACGTCGGAATAAATGCACCATGTCCGAGACGGTCTCCGCATCGGCTGACTCGACCGGCACGCCGCTGCTGCACGTCGTGCTCTATCAGCCCGATATCCCGCAGAACACCGGCAACATCGGCCGCACCTGCCTGGCCGTCGGAGCCAAACTGTGGCTCGTCCGACCACTCGGCTTTCGACTCGATGCCAAACACCTCCGACGCGCCGGCATGGACTACTGGCCGCAGGTCGATTGGGAAGCCGTTGACGACTGGAACACTCTGTTAGAACGCCTCGGCGACAGGCCGATGTGGTTCCTGACCAAGTCCGGACGACACACTCTCTGGGAAGCTTCGTTTGGCCGAGGCGACGTGCTGGTACTGGGTAGCGAAACTCGCGGATTGCCCGCCGCACTGCTCGAAACGCACGCCGCACGAACGTTGATGCTGCCGATGCAACCGGAGGTCCGAAGCCTGAACCTCGCCAGTACCGCCACGGCGGTCATCTACGAAGCTCTACGCCAATTCGAAACTCTCTAACGCCATCACACCGCCCAACGACTTATCCTGAAATCACCCATGCTCGTCTTCACTCAACGGCTGCTCCAATTGCCTCTCGGGGAACTGCTCCTGCTGGTCGCCGTGGCAGGTGTCACCAGCCTGCTGGTGCGAAGAGTGTTACCGGATCGCCTGAAAAACCCGGGAATGGTCCTGATCCCGCTCTCCACCTTCGCCCTGGGACTCCTCTACTGGGCATTCGCAGCACCCCAACCCGACGTGCTCGCCAAGACCTACCTCCCACAACGCTCCGACGACCGCGGATTCGTGTCGTCACAGACCTGCCGCAGTTGTCACCCGGGCGAATACGCCAGTTGGCACAAGACCTACCACCGCACGATGACTCAGATCGCCGGCTCCGCCACAGTTGTTGCCGGAGCCAGCCAGGACTTCGACGAACGGTTCCGACTCGAAACCCACGGCCGGTCCGCTCGACTGAAACGCAAGGGCGACGAGTTCTGGGTCGATATGGTCAACCCCGAATGGGACAAGGCCCAGGCGGCCGGGATCCCCGAAGCACTCGCGGTTCGAGACCCCGAACGAGTCCAACGGCGAGTCATGCTCACCACCGGCTCGCACCACTTCCAAGTCTACTGGATCACCAGCGACCGCACCGGTGAACTCTGGCAATTCCCCTGGAGATACCACATCGGAGAAGATCGTTGGGTCCACCGAAACGACGTGTTCCTGCAACCGCCCGACAAACCCGAACTGTCTCACTTCCGCACCTGGAACCACCAGTGCATTCACTGCCACAACGCCGGTGGAGAACCCGGCTTGGGTAAACCGCCCATGAACCTGTTTTCCAACACTCGAGTCGGCGAAATCGGGATCGCCTGCGAAGCCTGCCACGGACCGGCCGAAACTCACGTCAACAAGTACCGAAACCCCGGCCAACGGCTCCAGCAACGAATCGCCAGTGACTCGAATCACGATGTCGTCAACCCGGCCAAATCGTCACCTCGCATGGCCTCACAGGTCTGTGGACAATGCCACAGCCACATGGTCCATCATGACCATGACCGAATCGGAGCCCAGCAGTTTCTCAAGACCGGGCTCGCCTACCGGCCAGGAAAAGACCTCGACCGGTTCGCACGCTTCCTGACTCTCGACGATGGCTACACCGGTAACGAACACCGCTTTTGGGCCGACGGGAACTGCCGCAGCGGTGGCCGCGAATACAACGGACTGCTCGCCTCACCCTGCTACCGGATCCCCGCAGCAAACACCGCAGCAAACACCGCAGCAAACACCGCCCAACAACACCAGCTCTCGTGCCTCTCGTGCCACTCGATGCACAACGCCCCGCCCAACGACCAGCTGAAACCTTCGGCCACCAGCAATTCCAGCTGCACCGCCTGTCACCCCAAGTTCCGCCAACCCGAAGCGCTCCAGGCTCACACCCACCACCAGCCCTCCGGACACGGTAGCCAGTGCTACAACTGCCACATGCCTCACACCAGCTACGCACTCTTCAAAGCCATCCGTTCGCACCAGATCGACAGTCCCCGGGTCACTCCGACCGGTCCACACACCCGACCCAACGCCTGTAACCTCTGCCACCTCGATCGCACACTCCAATGGGCCTCGGAACACCTCGCCAACTGGTACGACCAGCCACCGGTCGAACTCGACGACCGCGACAGGAACGTCGCCGCCGGACTGCACTGGGCACTCGCCGGCGACGCCG
>Ga0209402_10001815_pt1 | contig 22530 bp, 24 predicted proteins | sample ArcticOcean_MG_C_3_FD_187437 | JGI IMG/M metagenome (GOLD analysis project Ga0209402, IMG submission 187437) | Marine microbial communities from western Arctic Ocean - ArcticOcean_MG_CB8_126 (SPAdes) (version 2) | ecosystem: Environmental > Aquatic > Marine > Oceanic | place: Arctic Ocean... | reverse complement strand
TATGAAATATCCCTCATCTTCCAAGGTCCTATGGGTGTCATATCTAGAAACTAGTGCCTCATGGATCTTTTCACCAGGCCTTATCCCTATCTCCCTAATCTTTGTTTCTGAATCCCCAAGCTCCTCTACCATTAAATTTGCTAAGTCAATAATTTTTGCTGCAGGCATTTTCATTACAAAAATTTCTCCCCCATGGGAATTTAGAATACTTTTGAAAACTAGCTCGATTGCTTGTTTTAGTGTTAAAAAAAATCGGGTCATGTCTCCATTTGTTAAAGTTACTTCATTGTTCTTTCTTATCTGTTCTTTGAATAGAGGTACCGCGCTCCCAGCACTACCTATTACATTCCCACCCCTAACACAAACAAATTGAGTGTCTCCTGAATAATTATTAGCAGCTATTACAAGCTTCTCAGCGCATTGTTTTGTAACCCCATAAAGATTTAATGGGTCAACAGCCTTATCAGTTGAAACAAAGATTACTTTCTTTACATTACTTTTAATACTTGCATCAATTACATTTTGAGTTCCTTGAATATTTGTTTGAACTACCTCCCAAGGGTTTATTTCACATACTGGAACGTGTTTAAGTGCAGCCATATGAAATACATAATCAACTTCTTCCATCATTTGATCTAATCTATTCTTGTCTCTTACGTCCCCTATAATAAATCTAAGAACAGGATTATTAGCAAATTTATGTTGCATTTCTACCTGCTTTTGTTCACCCCTACTATAAATTCTTACTTCCTGAGGAGTATATCTTTGTAACAGTTGTATAACTAGCTCATTAGCCCAAGAGCCAGTTCCCCCTGTGATCAGAATCTTTTTATTATCAAACATCTTATCAAAAATTAAGGATATTAAAGGTATAAAAAGATTTATTTGGTCTAAGAGAGGTTTTAATCTAGAACTGTTATCCTATCAGCTCTTTTGTTGCCTATTTGAGTGTCTGGATGGAAATATGTTTCGTTTGAAATCCTATCTACGCCTTTCATAAAACTAATCTCATTGATATTTCCCCTCGGAAATTGTATTCGGGTCCCAACACCTACAATTCTATCTAGACCCTCTATATCAGGATTCCTACTATATTTGATATTATCATTATTATCTATAACAGATACTCCTAATAACTTGCCGTCATCAGATCTTACCTTTAGGGAATAGGTTGAATCTAATTTAACAGTTTCATTTGAATAGCTAACTATTCCTCCACTAGCTGGAACTGGAGATAAATTTCTTTCATAAACTTCTTCAAGAACAGTACCAGTTATGGGCCGATTTGAATCTTCTAGCATCCTAGAGTTATCTAATCTATTAGAATCCACGGCACTTCCAATCCCCACATATAAAACTGCTGCAGTGCTTAATGCTGCCAATCCAGCTAAAGTTTTCCTCATTGCCATAAAATTCCGAGTAAGATATAGTTTATAAAGATTATTGAGATTTAGAAAGGTATCCATCAATCATCCTAGTGTGTGCTGCCTCTCTTGTTTCTAGGCCCATCCTAAATTCTTCATCTGCAGCCGCAATCATTCTTTGATATCTTTCCATTCTCCAAAGTGGCATTGAACCCTTATGAATCTGGCCAACTAAACTAGGGTCATCAATTATATCTCTAATATCATTTATAGGTGCATTATTGTATGTAGTATAAAGTGAACTGGACCTTAGAATTGTATCTGATCCTCCAAATAATTTTAATCCAGTTAAATCTGAAAGCTCTTCTGCCTTTTTATGAAAATTAGTGAAGGGGGGCATATAAACTGGAGGCATTATCCCATCATAGCAGAGGAATGTTCTTGTCTTTTGTTTATCAGTTAGAGATTTAAGTTCATCTACTGTTGCTTCTCCAGTATGTTCTAAAAATACACTATTAGTTTTATCTCTCCCTTCATAAATTGGTTGAGGTTGATCAACGATGGCAATCCCTCCATTATCCGCTATATATTTTATTCCATCTAATTGAGTTTTTTGGACCATGAATTTATCAAATTTATTAACTTGATCCCATGGGAAAACCCCAATAAGTTGCAAGGGATGATGTTCAATTAATGGTAAAACTCTTTTTAGAGTGTATACGTCTGCAGGGAGTTTAGGGAGGGCCCTTGGATCATTAGTTCCTGAAAATATTCCGTGTTGAATTCCAGTTTTCGCTTCCCTTCTCCATAATTCTTTTTTAAGATCTTGGAGTTCTAAGCCATAATAACCATTAGTTCTTTTGAAAAAATTTCTTGGGAACCATCCAGGAATTGCTAAGGGATATAAATGAGAATGGCAATCAATTCGCATTATTTTTTCTGCCATATAAGATTAGAAGATAAAAGATTTAAAAACATTTGGTTATTTGAAGATATATGGATATTATTAAGAAGTTTGTCTCATTCTGCATGGTTGGAGTGTTGGCATTCTTGATAGATATTGGGTTTGTGAACTTGTTTTTTTTCTTGGGGCTCTCGTTTCCAATAGCTAGAACCCTATCAATAAGTCTGGCATTGGTATTTAATTTCTTTGTGAATAGAAATATTACATTTAAGGCAAAACATACTTCTGCAAAAAAACAAGTGATGCCATTTATTGTTGTTTATGTAATTGCAAATTTAGTGAATTTGTTTTCAAGTATTGCTATAGTTAATTTAGCTGGAGCAAATGTAATTAGTATTAATTGGGCGAGTTTTATAGGGACTGCAGTTAGCATCCCATTTAGTTTCCTAGGTTCTCTGATTTGGACTTTTAAAGAAAAGAGGAAATAATTTATATAGAGTGTAATTTTAGTTGTCTAATGAAGCTACTTGAAAAGATTATGTTTAAGTTATTTGAGCAGATAACTGTCTTAGGAAGTGTTAGTTTTTATTCAATATTAGTTCTTTTCTTTTTGGCACTAGGAGACTATGCAAATTCTATAAAAATGATTGTAGGGATGGGAATTATGTATACAGTTGCAATAGGTATCAGGCTATTTTACTTTAAGCCTAGACCTGAAAAATTGAAATATCATAGTTGGATTGAGAAAATTGATGCCAGTAGTTTTCCTAGCATACACTCTGGAAGGGCAGTATTTCTTTATTCATTTTTTGTTAGTCTTACCTTAGGTAATTTGGTTAATGTGCTTTTTTTCTTATTGATGTTGACGATATTCTTTTCTAGAATTTATTTGAAGAAACATTATTGGATAGATATTATTGCAGGGATAGTATTAGGGGGATTAACTAGTTGGTTAGTTATTTAGAATAAATAGAATGTTGTTATAATTACTATAAACCAAATTATTAGTGCTATTAGATTTTCTTTACTAAGAATGAATTTTTCAGGATTTCTTATTTTTTCAGGCTCAGTTTTAGATTTTCTTAAAAAATTTGAAATTATGTAGAGTGCTATTGGAAGGCTGATTAGAAGTAGGGGCTTGTTAGTTAAAATGCTGTATATTGAAAAGAAGATGAATACAGAAGTTATTGAAAGTGTAGAAAGAAGATTTAAAACTTCTGTGTCTGAATCTAAATATCCTTCCCTATATTTTTTATAATTTAATTCTAAGGATCTCTTCGCACTGACTAAGAATATAGATAGGAAGAACGTACAAAGAATTACCCACCAAGAAACTGGCTCATTAATAATGAAAGTTCCTGAAATTGCTCTTATTACAAAATTGGTAGAGATTGTTATTATGTCTAGAAAAGCTATTTTTTTTATGAAAAATGTGTATGCTTGAGATAAAAGGTATAGTAATAATATAGATATAAGGAATCTTATTGATAGACTGTAAGCTATGATTAAAGATATGTTGAATAATAAGAATGAGATTATTAATGCTGTGGGGGGTTTAATTTTTCCTGAAGCTAAGGGTCTGTTTTTCTTTTCAGGGTGATTTTTATCTTTTTCTAAATCTATGATATCATTTATTATGTAATAGGATGAAGAAATAAGGCACAATGAAATAAACCCCAAAGTTGTTGAAAACAACAAATTCCCATTAAAGAGATTGAAGGAGAACAAAATAGAGATATAGATTATTATGTTCTTGTACCATTGTTTGACTCTAAGTAATTTGATTATTTCTAACACCATTTTATATAAATTTATCAGGAATTCATTTTATAATGAAAATTGCATTTTGAAATATATTTTAGAAAATCTACTAATTCTAGGATGAATGCTTAAATAGCTTTATTGAGAGTTAATATTATGAGTAAGTTGTTAATTACAGGAGGGGCTGGTTTTTTGGGCTATCACCTTTGTAGAATACTCTCAGATAGATTTGATGAACTCATTATCTTAGATATTGATGAATTTAATAAAGAAGATTATGCAGATAATGTTAGATATTTTAAGGTGGATGTCAGAGATGCAAAGAGTGTAGAAAAATTAATTTCTGAAGAAAAACCAGATTTAGTGATTCAGGCTGCTGCAGCCTTACCTCTAAATGATAAGAAGACAATATATCAGGTGAATCTTGGAGGGACTAGAAACATTATGCAGAGTAGTCTAGATAATAATATTAAAAGAGTTGTTTTTATTTCATCTACTGCAGTTTATGGAGTGCCTGAAAAACATCCACTATATGAGGAGGATGAGATGGTGGGAGTGGGCCCTTATGGGACGACTAAAATATTGGGTGAAAAGATATCCTGTGAATTTAGAGAAAAAGGACTTTGTGTTCCCATAATAAGGCCAAAAACCTTTATAGGGACAGGGAGATTGGGAGTTTTTCAAATTTTATATGACTGGGTTGAAAATGGTAAAAGAATTCCAATAATTGGGAATGGAAATAATAAATATCAGTTACTTGAAGTTGGAGATTTGGTTGAAGCCATCTATTTGATGTTAACAATTGATGAAGAAAAAGCAAATGATGTTTTCAATGTAGGTGCTAAGGATTATGGGACAGTGAATTATGATGTTGGGAATTTATGTGCTAATGCGGGTAATGGTGCAAGGGTCTTTAAGACCCCTCCAAAGATATTAAAATTCTTCTTGCAGATATTTGAAAGACTAGGGATTAGTCCACTCTATGAATGGGTATATGGTACTGCAGATAAGGATTCATATGTGTCTATTGAAAAGATTCAAAAGTTGGGATGGGATCCAAAATATAGTAACTCTGAAGCATTAATTAAGTCGTATAATTGGTATCTAGAAAATAAGGAAGCTGCAAATGCAAAGGGTACTGGAGTTACTCACAGGGTGGCCTGGAGTCAGGGGATTTTAGGGATAATAAAGAAAGTTATGTGACACCTATTGATGATCCTCAAGAATTATTTTAGCAGTTTTTATTCCAGATTCTAGAGCTACATTCATGTTTCTTATTTTTGGGTATGTGAGTTGGATTCCAGAGAAGTATAGCCCATTTATAGGTGTTCTGTAATCAGGCATGTACTTGTGATAATCAATATCATAAATAGGTTCTGCATATTTTGTCCGCATTACCTTGACCCAGTTTATTTTTGCTTTAGGGAAATATTTTTTTAATACTGCTAAATATTTTGATTTAATTTCTTCTTCAGAGAGATTAAGATCTTCTTCACTCCCACCATATCTTAGACACCAACTTACCTTATCCCCATAGATATCGCATAGAATAGAATGTTGCATAATAATATGCATATCTTCATTGAATAAATTTATCCAATAATTATTTTTATCTAAAAACTCTTGAGTTCCAAATACCAGCCCTACCCCAGGGCAATATTTTACCTTAGCTAGTTGATTTTTGTAGTCTTCTGGAATTCCTTTGGCTATTTTAATGAATACCTCAAAAGGTATTGTATTTATTAGAAGATCATAAGTAATCTTTTTATTTGACTCGATAATGTATTTTTCCTTAAGGTTGATTTCTGAAATTTTTGAGTTTATTTTGATCTTTCCATTGTTTTCTTCAATTTTTTCTTTTAAGCCATCTATCATAGGTTGATAGCTAGTTTCTGGGAATGCAAAGTCATCTTGAACTTCCTTTTCATATAGCCTATTAGCAAATTGTTTTGCAGAGATTCTCTTTAAAGGTATGTTGAATTTATTTCTTGAATATAGGTGGTAGAATATTTTTTTAGTAACTGACTTACCTGCAAACCTATTTAACCAGGTTTCAGCATCTAATCCTTCATTAAGATTACTTGGATTAAGTAGGAAAATAGTATAAAGTCCAAAAATTCCAAATCGAAATTTTTCATAAAGATTTAGATATTTAAACTTAGAGAATGGTATGACTTTGTTTATAGTGTTTATTCTGCCATTTGTCCCAATAGCAACATTAATTTTTTTCCAATTTAATTTGTTTTTAACAAATCTATTTAGGTAATCTATAGTATTTGTATTACTTCTAATTATATGATGATAGAACATTGGTATTCTTTTACTATTATGTTCGAAGGTAGATGCTAAACCTCCCAGAAAAGGTGCAGCCTCGTAAACTTCTATGTCAAATTTATTTGAAAGTATTTCTGCTGAAGCTAATCCAGATAAACCTCCTCCAAGGATAATAATCTTTTGCGAAATCTTTTGACTATCAGATTTATCTTGCTTCAAAAGATTTCGACCTGGAATTTTGTTAAACCCCTCCTTCCTTGACAAAGGCCCCTTATTATTGTTCAAAATTCCAGTTTTCATTCTATCTTCTCCATTAATTTAGTGTGATTGTAATAAGGAGATTTTAGCATTTTTCTTATACCTTCCTTAAACGGGGTGTATTTTACATTAAATTCAGATTCCCAGTCCTCTAAGGGGAAGATATCTCCCGCTGTAAGTGCAGATAATTGTTCTGGTACATATGGCTTCTTGCCATTTAGAAAATTATAGAAATTAAATAAGAAACTAAAAATTGGTAGGGGGAGATTTATAAAAATTGTTTTTTTGTTTTTTTGTTTTCTTATAATTTTTAATAGATTGATGAAGTATATCCTCTCCTTACCTATTAGGTTAAATGTTTTATTTTCAGGTTTAAGTTCAATTAATTTTAGGATTATATTAACTAGATCTTTAACGAATAATGGCTGTCTAATATATTTTCCTGATCCGGGCATAGGAAAAATTATTTGATTATCTAAGGATTTAATAATAAAATCTAGATGTTTCACGTCAAAACACCCATACATTAATGCAGGTCTTAAAATTGTATACTGGCATTTAGAATTTTTTACTACATTTTCTCCAATAGTCTTTGTTTCTGTGTATAAGTCTTTGGCAACTGAATTTACTACAGATGAACTCATATGAATTAAGGGTATATTATTTTCTTCACAAATTTCCACTATATTTTTTATACTATCAATATTATTTCTCTCATATGGTTCTTTTTCTGGAGACGATATTTGAGCTTGTAGTTGGATTATTAGATCTGTATTTCTTAATATCTCTGTTGGCACCATACCTCTAGATAAATCTAGATTAATGGTTTTAATTTTAGGGTTGATTTTTTTTGCAAGATTTAAATTTTTCTGACTTTTATCTATAGCTATTATCTCATTATTAGAATCTTTTAATGAATCTAATAGGTTTAGCCCAACAAGTCCTGCTGCACCAGTAATTACTATCTTCTTCATAGAAATTCTTCAGTTTAGAGGTATATAATGTTTGTTTCACTTAGAGACTAGTTTTTATATGCGCATAATTGCTGGTAACAATTCTTTGTAGAATAACTTTTTGGAGGTTCGTGGCTTATTGGATATACATAGATAAAATTACCATAGACATTTTCATTAAATCTGTTAAAATTAACTGAAATTTGTATTTTTTCCCTTAAGGGGATTTTAGATCCTAAATTTAGGTTGTAAGACCTCATGGATTGTTTGTTATTTAGACTTGCTTGGTAGTCCTGATCCCAAATAAAGTAAGGCGCATTTGTCCAGCTATGAGCTGAAAGCTTTACAGACTGAAATGGAGCCCCTAGAATATGTGTGGGTTGGAAATCAGCTAATATTTGGTCTAGATCCTGGGAAATTTGAACATTTTCTCCTGCTCCGAAAAATCCTGAAGTAAGGAAGATTGTGATTATTATAGATAGGACTATGTGTATTTTTACATCTTTCTTTCTAAGAGTCTTCCCTAAGAAAAGAAGGACTATAGGACTTATTATCAGGAAGTATTTTATTTTTGCCCCTCTAATGAACCAGACTAGGCTTGTTAAAATTAAGAATACTAAATGAGGCATATATCTTTTTCTATCTATTCTATATATTTTATATAGCAAGGGGGAAATTGCAATTAAGATTAAAAAGACCTTTGGTGTCACAAATGGTTGGATATTTCTTGTTATTGAATGTAAGCCAAGGGTTACTACTAAATTGGCTCCAGCATACCTTATGAAAGTGTAGAAAGGATTATTGAAAAGATGAAAATCAAGTAAGAATCTTGGCAAAATTCCAATAAGTACTGCAATTGACCAAAGAAAGAATTCTGAAAAAGATTTTTTCCAGAAGTGAACTAATCCAAAAATTGCGTAGATTATTAACATTGGGGTATAAAATGCTATTGAGATTCCCAGGAATAATCCTGAAATTAATTGATAATTTTTTAGATCTTTTTTTAGATAGAATAAATAGGATAATAGGAAAAAGAAACTTGCAGGAAGTACAGGGGTAGTTTGAATACTTATGAACCAAGTTAGAGGAGAAAATATAAATAAGAGGAATGCTTTTTTATTTTTGAAATGAATTAAAAGGACTGAACCCATTAAAAAAACCCATAAGGAATTAACTAACTTAATAGCTGTAAAACTTGGCCATATTTTTATGAAGAAAGACATAATGAATGGATAGAGTATTGAATGTCCTATGAAAAGATCTATATTCTCAATTCCTGCAAAATATTTAGCTATAGATATGAACTCATGAGAATCATGAAAGCTTATTTGTGTAGAGAATATTGAAAATAAGATTAATGCTATTGCGAATAATAATAACCATCCTTTCTTCATTTTAAACTGATTAAAAATATTTATTTAAGTATTTATATTGTGATAGTAAAGATATATTTGAGAGATTTTTCTATATAATGGGTATTTGTAATATGCTAAATCGATATAATCTGGAATCATATGGATAATGAAACCTATTAAGACAAACCATATTAAAGGAAAAACGGGAGTTAAAATTAGAAGAAAAATCCAAAATTCGATCCCATGGAAGGGGAAAAGTACATATTTTTTATTAATCCTTTCTTCAGGATTAAGGGCAATCCACTTTTCTTTAAGCTGTATAAAGTATAATGATGCTCTTTTTAGAGAAAGATCTTTTTTTATTATTACATAGATTAGAAAGTGGTCAACATCTATTAAAAATGATGAAAGGAAGACTATAGTTGATTGTAGTAAGGTAAGTTGAAAAGTGAAGTGAATAATTGGAGTTATTAGGGATCCTACAATAATATGGTATCTAGGTAACATGGGGCTAGAACATGTAATTGTTTAAAAAGGATTTATATTATAAATCATAATGAAGATAGCGTGCTTCCAGTTTGATAGATTGCAGAAAAATCAATTTGAGAAGATTTTTAGTGAGATAAAAGTGTTTTCTGGACCCTTAAGTGAAAAAAATATAGGTAAGGTTCTTGATACAGAAATAATAGTTAGTAGGCCAAAGGGATCTTTATTGAAATTTGATAGTAGAGTTCTTAGTAAATTTAAGGATTTAAAAATTATATTTACAATGTCAACAGGATTTGATCATATAGACCTCGCATATTGTAAGATTAAAGGGATTCATGTTTGTAATGTTCCTTCGTATTCTGAGAGTAGTGTTGCAGAACAGACTTTTGCATTGATCCTATCAATTTCTAGAAAAATGGTTAGTTCAAGTAAAAAAGGCCCAAATAAAAATAAAAATCTTACGGGGTTTGAACTAAAGGGTAAGATATTAGGAGTTATTGGATCTGGAAAAATAGGTTTAGAAGTAATAAAAATTGCAAAAGGATTTGGGATGAATATTTTAGCATATGATGTAGTCAAAAATCAGAAAGCTAGTCAGGAATTAGTCTATGAATATGTTAAACTAGATGACTTGATGCGAGAATCAGATATTATCACAGTTCATGCACCCTATAATGAGCATACATATCACCTATTAAATAAAGATAATCTTTCTATAGTTAAGAAAGGATGTGTTTTGATAAATACCTCTCGTGGAGAATTGGTTGAAAGTAGAGCCTTATATAATTCTATAAAAAGTAAAAGATTGAGTGCTGCTGGCCTAGACGTTCTAGAAAAAGGTAGTAAATACAATAGAGGGTTAATTAGGATGAGGAATGTTATTTTAACACCACATAACTCTGCAAATACTATTGAATCTAAGAATAAGGTTTTGGAAGAAACAATTAAGAATATTGCAAGTTTTATAAAGGGTGAAATTAGGAATGAAATATGATGTTTAGAATAATTATAAAAATTATTGAGCATTCATTTTTTATTGATGCAAGAAAAAAATGAACATTGGACTAACTGGAAATAGGGGGCTAATAGGAAGTTTTCTAGAAAAAAGATTAATTGAAGAAGGTCATGAAGTAGTCTTAAGAGTTGATAAGCAAGATGGGAATGACGTGGCTGAATTAAAAGATATGGATGCAGAACGTGAAATTGATATTTTGATCCATTGTGCGGCAGTTTGTAAGATAAATAAGATTATAGAGAACCCATCTATTGGATTTAAGAATGCACTAGATACATTTAGTGCTTTAGAATTTTGTAGAAAAAATAATGTTAAAAAATTTATGTACTTTTCTTCTTCAAGAGTTTTAAGTAAAGAAACAAATCCGTATACTGCTGGAAAGTTATTTGGAGAAGAACTTTGTCGCGCCTATAAAGAATGTTATGGGATTGATTATATTATAATTCGGCCATCAACAGTTTATGGTCCTGTGGAGGATAAAACTAATAGGCTGATGAATATTTTTATCACAAATGCTCTAAAGGGCATAGATTTGAAGATATGTGGAGACCCAGAATCTAAGACACTAGACTTCACATATATTGGAGATTTTATAGATGCTATAATCTTGACCTTAAATGGAAATTGGAATAAGGAGTATAATATTAGTGGAGGGGAAGAAGTTAGAGTTTTTGATTTAGCTAAATTTATTATTCAAGAAACTCAAAGCACTAGTAAAATAAATATAATGGATGAAGAAGTTGCACAGCCTCAAAATGTTAAATTAAATTTGAGTGAAATTAAAAAGTTGGGGTATCTTCCGAAAGTGAGTCTTTGGGAAGGGGTAAAGATGAATATTGAGTTTTTGAAAAATCTTGATTTAATGACGTAGCGCCAGAGATATCTAACCAATCCTGATTTTTTCTTAATCTTTCGTTTAATCTCCACACTTCCTCTAATAAATAGGGTCTGTACATTTTTTCTCTTGCTAGATAGATTAGTGCGTTGAGGTCCTTTGGTAAACACTTCCCTCCAAAACCCATTTCTCCATCATGGCCTGGAACTGATATGTTCTTTGCGACTCTATCATCTAATAATAGTACCTCTTTTATTTTTTCATAATCAATATTTAATACATTACATATTTGATAAAGTTCGTTTGCTAAAGCTATTTGACCAGTTAGCATTGCATTATTAGCATACTTCATCATTTCTGCGGTCTTGTTATCTACACAAACATATTTTGCATTTGGAAATAATGGCATGTATACTGATTTTACCATATCAAAATCTTCTTGCCTATTTGCCCCAATAACTATTCTATTTGTATTTTTCATGTCTTCAACTGCATGCTTTTCTCTTAAGAATTCTGGATTAAAAGCAAAATTAAACGGATAGATATTTTCTAAGTTATCTGTAGTTCCTGACACTGCTGTTGATCTAATTATCACTAGGGGTTTAACCCTATTATTTTGGGTTACCTGTTTTAGAGTTTCTATTGAATTATGGATTGCAGAGTAATCTATTTCTCCACTAGGTTTCATGGGTGTTGGTACGCAAATAAAGACTACTTCTGCTTCAGAGAGCAGTGATGAGTCTGTATGAGGCTGTTTGTACTTATCATAGAGAATTAATTCATGATGCTGTTCTAAGACCTTGGCTGTAGTTCCTCCAACAAAGCCTACTCCGATGATACCTATTTTCATGAATGATAAAATAGAATGAGGGTTTTAAGGATTATTGTTATTCCTTCACTATCTTCTTAACTATCTCTGAGAAGGCTGGCCTTGTAACAAATACACCAACTGAAATACCAATAATTGTAGTTATTGCGAAACCCTTAAGGAGTCCTGCTCCAGCCCACATTAATGGTAGTAGAGCGAAAAGAGTTGTTACATAAGTTCCCATGATAATTGTTAGAGCTCGCCTTATCCTTTCTCTTAAAGAAGCATTACTCATCCTAGATTCATCTAAGATAATAATTTGTGAATCTACACCAGTACCTATGGCTGCAATAATACCTGCAATTGCTGGTAGATCTAAAGATCTATTGAATAATGCTGAAATTCCTAAAATAATTAGGACTTCAGATAGGCTAGTTAATAGAACTGCTAGTGAAAGTTTAAAATTTCTATATCTAACTAATATTGCAACCCCTACGGCTAGAATTGCTGCAATTCCTGCAAGAATAATTGTATTAGTAAATTCCTTACCTAAAAGTGGACTGATAGTATCAAGCTTAACAATTTCTAATTTGAAAGGTAAACTTCCGGAAATCATTACCGTTTGTAATTGTTTCATTTCAATTTCTGAATTGGCTGTTGCCTCTTCAAGAGTTGTACCTGAACCAGAACCTGAAATTTGAATTTGTGTAGTTTCAGAACATTTTAGATCGCGACCAATGAACAATGCATTTACCAGTACATCATCAAGGAATAATTCTAATTGTTTATCTAGATATTGTGGTAAGCTTGAATTTGTTCCTAATGCACAAGTTATGTCTGCATGATTCTTGGCTGCTGCAGGACTTAATGAAATTGCAAATCTAAATTGGCAGAAGTAACCCGAAGTAGGGTCTCCATTACAAGAATAAATTCCAGATTGATCTCCCGTACGAGCCACATAAGTTATATCTTTGTCTCCCCCGACAAATACTATTTCATCCCCTATCTTGGCTTCAAATTTACCTTGTTGCCCAATAAGAGTTTCAAGTTCTTCAGGGGTAGACCCAGCAATTTCAACAAGCATGAAATTATTTCCCGAAAGATCTCTAACTGGCCTAATTTGAACATCATTTAATCCATATACATTTAACCTTTCTTCAGTAACTGAAATTAAATCATTAAGTTCATCTGAACTAAGTTCCTTCCCTTCAGCCTTAATTAATGCCCTTGCACCACCTGAAAGATCTAAACCAGTTTTTATTCTAGAAGTTTCATGATCCCTAACTGAAATCTGGGGAGACTCATTAGTGAATAATACAAATGTTCCTTGATCTGTAACTATAGACAATTTTTCATTTTCAAATATTGGAAATTTAGAAATTGATAACTGGTAAGCTTCTACTGAAGTAATCGTAGATTCATCTACTTGTATTATGCTCATTCCTTGCCTTAATCCTTGTTGATAAGCTAAAGAATCTATTTCAACTGAGGCTATTTCAATTCCACTAGAAAAACTCATAGGGAAGATTGCTAGAAGAGACCCAAGGATAAATGCTATTAGTAGCCAGATTTTCCAATTCATTGTTTTGTCTCCAGGTGCCATTTTAGTATTGAAACATTAGTTATCCAAGTGTTAAGAATATCAAATGAAAGTCCGATAATTAATATTGTAAAAATTTGGGCAAGTACATTTGATACTGATTGGACTATGAATAGCGCGACTGAGATTGCTAAGATAGAAGTTAGAGTCATTGTTATTCCAGTTTTGAATGCCTCTCTTAAATTTTTATTTGTATTTCCTTCTCTTTTTAGAAGCCTTGTAGTAAGCATAATATCAGCATCTACTGAATATCCAATAAGCATTAAAATTGCAGTTATACCTGCGCTAGATATTTTTATTTCTAGAATATTAATTGCTGCCAGAGTCATTACAATATCTGCAAATGCTGAAATAACTACTGCAAAACTTGGGACTCTTGATCTGAAGATTAAAAAAACTACAATTGACATCAATACAAAAGATAAGATAATTGCATAGACTAATTGCCTATAGAATGACTCTCCTAATGAAGATCCAGTGGATTCAGTTGATGAATTTTCATTATTTAATTCATATTTAAGAAATTCTTCAATAAGCACCCTTGTCTCTTCTGGTTCTGAAATTGTTTCAACAACTATGGCTTTTTGTTTTCCTGACTGGAAATCAGAAAGTTCTCTAATGACAAATTCTGGAAGTTTCCCGTTTAAATAATTAGATAATTCATTGGTGTCTACTTGTTGATTTGGGAAGAATGTTATTGAAGTTCCACCTGTAAGAGTTATGTCTCGTTCAATAATCTCTCCAGTTTCTTGATACATTGAGAATAATTGGAATAGGGATAATGCTAATAGGATTATAGGGATCCATAGAAGTTTCTTGTAATTTTTTTCATACCAAGTCATAGTAGTTTCTTCTGACATAGTAAGAATAGACTATTGGGTGTTTAAAAAGGTTTGTGGATTAATAATCTGGTCCAGAATCATCTGGACAAAATCAAGAAAGCAATTTTTCACAAGGTAAATTTGATGAAAAATAGATCTTCAATCATCAATATGGAGGATTATGAACTGAGCATTGATTAATTAATGAGTATTTCTATGTCTAATGATTCATTAAAGAACTATTTAATAAATTAGGCCTGAGATGGTCATTGCTACTCTATCTTGTGCAGATAGCCAATTATGTAGAGAGTCTCCATCTTGATATTGATGGGCGTGAGACTCGATAAACTGTTTGACTCTTGCCTCTACAGGTTGAGCATACTCTACGCCAAATTCCTGATAAATATAATGGGTAATATCATACTTTGCTCCTTCCCAGATATGTCTAGCTGTACGCCTACGTCTGCCCCCGCTTCTATTAAATGCAACTCTTGCTATTAATCCATGGATGTCTGATCCTTCTTCAGATCTTTCAACTTCATCCTGAATATCATTAAAACTTATATGTGGCATTATTAATATAATTCAGAATCTTATTTAAACCTTATTAAGAAATGCGCCGGCCGAGAGTCGAACTCGGGCTAATTGCTTGGAAGGCAATTGTTCTACCACTAAACTACCAGCGCACAAGTTATTTTACTATTGCCTATAACTTAAGTAATACATTATTAATAGATATTATAATATACGTACCATAAAATAATCTCAGTTTTTTAGTTTATAAGGTTTCTTGTTTTGATTAAAATGTAATTTTCTGTGACAGTTAGAGCAAAGTACCATACATTTTGCAATTTCCTTTTTTATTCTATCTATTGAATACCCATAATGAGCAAGATGGGTTACTTGGAATTCTTTTTCTTTAGGATTTTTATGATGAAAATCTAAAGTTGCTGGATGATCTTCATTACATTTTGAACAATTTAAGTTTGAACGATAATCATTTAGCCATTTTTTAATTTCTTTTCTTCGCCTAGCTACATGTTCTTTTTCAGACTTACTATTTTCAGCATACCATTTTCTCCTATATGCATTTTTCTTCTCACGGTTTTTGAAGGGCATGGAATAATAAGGTTCACAGAGTATATATTTGTTTGTAATCCCAAAATATTTATAACAATTGCGCCCATAATTTTAATAAAGAGATCATGAAAAAAGAAAAATTAAATGCATTTATGGGACTTTTTCTAATAGTAATGAGTTTTGTAGTGGTCTCTTATTTGATACAAACTAATCCAGAAAGTGTAGAAGATTTAGTTGCTCAAATACCAATAACAGATTTTGGAACTGTATTTGTTTTAATTGTTATTATTGGGACTATTTTTGTCCCTCTGACATTTTTACCAATTATTCCTATTACGACATTTCTTTATGGATGGGTTTTAACTGGATTTTTTATATTAATTGGGCAGATAATAGGGTCTATAATAGCTTTTGGGATCTCTAGAAAATATGGATTACCATTAGTGAGCAGAATAGTTTCTATGGAAGATATAGATAAATATGAATCTAAACTGCCTGAAGGTAATTTGTTTTGGGCCATAGTGTTTATTAGAATTGCATTACCATTAGATGTATTAAGCTACATATTAGGGTTATTTGGTAAACTTAGATTTAGAATATTTGCCCTAGCTACATTATTGGGATTAATTCCAAGTTCATTTATGTTAGCATACCTTGGAGGGCTTGAATTAAAATACCAATTAATTGCATTTGCTATGTTTGTGATAGTGATTTTAATTGGATATGGATTAGATGTACGATATCGGCAACCGAATAAGTTAAAAAAGCTAAGTTCTAATAAATAATATGAATAGGAAATTTCAAGCTTATGCTATAGGTCTTTTTTTATTAGTTGTGATTTTATCATTATACTTTTCTGGAGGGGGAATTAATAAAGGAGTTTCAGATTTTGAAGAATGTGTTAGTGCTGGAAATCCTGTAATGAAAAGTTATCCTGCAAAATGTGAGCACAATGGTGTGATTTATGTTGAAGATATTGGAAGTGAGATAGAGATATATTTTAGAAATGAATTATATGAACAAGCCGTAGAAAATGCAGGAGGTATGCCTATAGAAGGTTTTAATCCAGGACTATATAAAATTGCATATCCTGGAATTGAATATGAAGATTTTGATAATGCTCTTGCAATAGGGGGGATTTGGAAATTTCAGAATAATGAATTGATATGGATTGCTGAAACTAATGAGTATATTACTAGTGCAGATGGTACGTTAAATGATAAGGGTTTGAATGTATTATTAGAGAATTTAGAAACAAGATTAGGTGTTGTTGCTCAAACTGAAGTAGATGTTGATAATATTATTAGTATATTGAGTATACATAAATGTGGGGAAGAAGAAAGAAATGTGGGTGCTTGCATAACACTTTATGATCCAGTTTGTGGTTGGAATGATGCTGAAAAAATACAATGTATAAAGTATCCTTGTGCGCAAGATTATTCTAATGGGTGTGAGGCCTGCAATAATGTGGAAGTTAGTTATTGGACACCTGGAATGTGTCCTGCGTAAGACTTTTAAACCTTTCAAACAATTTTCTTAGATGGAACAAGTACATATATTACTTTACTATAAATTTCAGCCAATTAAGGATGTTGAATATTTTATTAGGGTGCATAAGAGAAAATGTGAGGAGCTAGCAATAGTTGGAAAAGTGCTTGTTGGAAATGAAGGAGTTAATGGGAGCGTTGCAGGTACTTATGAACAAATGGAAGAATACAAAGAATTCTTTCAGGGGATTGAAGGTTTTGAAGATCTTTGGTTTAAGGAAGAATTGGGAAATGAGGCTCCATTTAACAAGATGATTGTACGCGAAAAGAAGGAAATTGTTAGCTTGCAGAAAAAAGTGGATATGAGTAGGAAGGGTAAGTATGTTAATTCTGAGGAATTTCTAGAGGGAGTAAAAGATGAAGATACCATTATAATAGATACAAGAAACGATTATGAATATGAGGTTGGTAAGTTTAAGGGTGCAGTAAATCCCAATATAAAGACATTTCGGGAATTTCCTGAGTTTGTAGATAAGTTTAAGGAAAAAGTTGATAAGGATAAAAAGATTTTTATGTATTGTACAGGAGGGATTAGGTGTGAAAAGGCTAGTTTGTATATGGAAGATCAGGGATTTACTGATGTGCATCAGTTACATGGAGGGATTATTAATTTTAGACAAGAGATTCCTGATAAGGGGTGGGAAGGAAAATGTTTTGTTTTTGATAAAAGATTGGTTACTAAAGATAGTGATGATGCGGAGGTGATTTCAGAATGTATTAGTTGTGGTGAGACTTCAGATTTACAAAGAAATTGTAAAAATGTGGGGTGTGATGACTTAGTTGTTCAATGTGCAAAATGTCAGGAAAAACTTCATGGATGTTGTAGGGAAGAATGCATGTATGAATTTTTAGAATATACTCGAGAAAGGGCTCAAAAGAAAAAGGATGGTACTTGGATTGCACCTGAATTAAGTAATCAGAATTACTTGAATTAAAATGAATACTCAAAGTCACGCTATCATTAATTTATTTCTATTAAGAAAAATATTTGGAGAAAAGAAACATAATATTCCATATTTTCATAGATTGGTGATTTTTGGATCGATCTTGCCTGATCTACCAATGTTCTTATTCTTTTTTTACTACACATTTTTAGGGGTTGCTCAAGAAACCATTTGGGGAGAATTATTTTTTAGAAATGACTGGCAGGTTATGTTTAATATGTTTAATTCTATTCCCCTGTTTTTAGGAGTAATCTTAATAGCAGTAATAATTAAGAATAAATCAGTATTAGTTTTTGGACTTGCTACAATCATGCATTTTATTGGAGATATGTTCTTACATCAAGAAGAGGGTCATGCATACTTTTTCCCATTAAGTGATTATAAATATCATTCACCAGTTTCGTATTGGAATCCTGAATATTTTGGAGGAATATTTAGTGTATTTGAGATATTCTTAATCTTAGTATTATCAATACCTCTTTGGAAAGGGTTAAAGAATAAGTGGGCGAGAACGTTAATTGTATTAGTTAATTTATTTAATATATTTAGTTGGCTATTGTGGTATGTTATTTTTATGGTGTTTTAATCTTCTTGGATCCAGCCGTAACCCTTTTCTTCTAGCTCATCTACAATCTCAGGTCCGCCCTCTAGAGCTATTTTTCCATCAATTAGAATAGAAAGCTTGTCTGGCTTGATGTGCTCTAAGATTCTTTTATAGTGTGTTATAATCAAAATTATTTTATCTTTATCCATTAACTTGTTTACACCATTAGAAACTGCCTGTAATGCATCTATATCTAAACCAGAATCTGTTTCGTCAAGTATTGCTGCACTAGGATTTAATACGGCCATTTGTAGAATTTCACATTTCTTTTTTTCTCCACCAGAGAATCCCTCATTTAGATAACGATTTTCAAATCCTTCTGGGACTTTTAACAACTCTAACTTTTCTTTTAGTAACTCATGAAAATCCAATACACTAATTGGTTCTATATTATTTGCTTTTCTTTTTGCGTTAAGTGCTGTTCTTAAAAAACTTGAAATTGTTACTCCCGAAACTTCGCTTGGATATTGGAAGCTAAGAAATAATCCTTTTTTTGCCCTTTCATCTGGAGAGAGATTGTTAATTATTTCCCCATTAAATAAAATTTCACCACTTGTAATTTCATATTTTGGGTGCCCCATAATTACATTTGCTAAAGTAGACTTTCCAGAACCATTTGGACCCATAAGGGTGTGGACTTTTCCAGGTTCTAATTTAAGATTGACTCCCTTAAGGATTTCTTTATCTTCAATTATAACGTGTAGGTCTTTGATTTCAAGCATTTTCTAAAGCTCCCTTTACTGTATCAAGTGACAGCAATGCACATTTTAATCTCCCTGGAGAGATAGGTATGTGTAACATTTCCAAGATATCCTCCTTATTTAAGCTTTTAACCTGTTCAATTGACATATCTTTAATTTTATCTGTAATCATTGAAGTGCTAGCCTGAGAAATTGCACATCCTTGTCCAGAGAATTTTATTTCTTTGATTTTGTTGTCTTCTATTACTAGTTGGATTGTTATCTCATCTCCACAAAGAGGATTGTTTCTAGAGTTTTCATGTGTTGGATTTTCTAGATGTCCCTTGTTTTTGGGGTTCTTGAATAAATCTAATATGTTTTCAGTGTACATGTCCATTTTGATAGTTTATGTTGAATTTTCTTGATATCGCCTAATACTTGAAATTGGAGATTCTCTTGCGAGCAGACCTAGAATCTTATAATATTAGCAGTTACCAATACTTTTTCACCTAAAAACCTCCTGGCATTTTTTTAATCCTTTCACTAATTTATCTATATCTTCTTTATTATTGTAAATAGAAAAGCTTGCTCTGCAAGTGCCTTGGAGATTAAGTTTCTTCATCAGAGGCATGCAGCAGTGATGCCCTGCCCTAATTGCTATATCATTATCATTTAGTATTTCTGCAACATCATGAGGGTGAATTCCTTTTAGGTTGAAAGAAATGATAGCTGAAGACTTATTTGCTCCAGGATTGTAGATTTCTATATTTTCTAATTTTCCTAATTCTTTTAGGGCATAATTTGTTAAATCACTTTCGTGCTCTTGAATTTTATTGAATCCGATTTTTTCAATATAATCTATTGCCGCTCCTAAGGCTATTGATTCTGCAATATTTTGAGTTCCTGCTTCAAATTTTTCTGGAAGGTCAGACCAAGTTGATTCCTCATAAGATACTGAACTTATCATCCCCCCTCCAAAAAATAAGGGTTCCATATTATCTAGATGAGGCTTTTTTCCATAAAGAATTCCAATTCCGGTAGGACCTAACATTTTGTGGCTTGAAAAGACTAAAAAATCGCAATCTAATTCTTGGACATCAATTTTTACATGTTGAATAGATTGAGCTGCATCTATAATTGTAAGTGTATTTTTTTCTTTTGCTAAATCTATTAATAATTTAATGTCATTAATTGTTCCAAGTACATTTGATATGTGGGTAACTGAAAGTAACGCAGTTTTCTCATTAATTAATTCTTTTGCCTTTTCATAGTCTAATTCATAATTATCTGTTATCTGAATAAATTTTAGTTTGAAGTTATTCTCTTTAGCAAATTGTTGCCATGGAACTAAGTTAGAATGATGCTCCATTTCAGTTAGTAGGATTTCATCCTTTCCTTCTTTTATTAGAGGTTTAATCCTATTTGATAGAATATTTATTGATTCTGTTGTATTTCTAGTAAATACTATCTCTTTTTCATCGGCATTTAAGAAATTGGCCACCTTTTTTCTAGCTTCATTGTATTTAGTTGTTGCTTGTTCGCTTAGAGTATAAACTCCTCGATGAATGTTAGCATTTTCTTTTTCATAAAAATTGGTTATTGATTTGATAATTTGCTTAGGCCTTTGTGAAGTAGCCGCACTATCTAGATAGACTAGATCAGGATGATTGTCAAAAATAGGGAAATCTTTTTTATATATATTTTCATTGAAATATTTTATTAATGCTAATTTTAACCCTTCAGTCATTCTCTCTGGATGATTAAGTAATATTTCCTTGACAGATCCTAGGTTGTAGAGATCAACACTTTCAAGTTCACTCTCTTGAATTATGAAGGGCCCATTATGTTCTCCGGAGTATACATTAATGATATGCCTTATAGAACCTATCTCATCTTCAAAACTTTCTAGTAATTTTTTGTATTTTAAGGTTAATGGGGTTTTAATTCCTAATTCCTCTTCTAATTCTTTTTTTGCTGCATCTTCATAGGACTCATTAACGCCTGCATGTCCTGAAGCAGAATAATCTAATAACCCCTCACCTATCTTTCCCTTAGCTCTTGTTTGAAGCCATAATTTTCCTTCAGAATTAAATATTAAATTAGCTGAAACTCTATGCCACAAACCATCTTGATGACATATGCTTTTCATTTTATTCTCAATTAATTTATCATTCTCATCAACAACACATACTAATTCATCTGCCATTTTAAAATTTAAATATTGTCTTCTATTTTAGATTTAATTATTTCTTCCTTACCTTCAGTTTTGATATTTTTCATTTTATCATCCATTAATGAATCCATGTTATCCCTTAGCTTTTTGGATTCCATGTTCTTAATTAATTGGTTAAAAAATCCTTTGATGTAAACTTTTGTAGCAGCATTTTTGTCAAAACCTCTAGTTCTTAGGTAGAATAACTTTTCTTCATCTATCTTTCCTATTGTGGCCCCGTGTGAACATTTGACGTCACTATTATCTATTTCTAGATCTGGGATTGCATCTGCAATTGCATTTGGGCTTAATAGAATAGTATCTTCTTTTTGATATCCATTAGAATTAGTTGCATTTTGCTCTATTTTTACTAACCCATGATAAATGCATTTAGATGAATCTGTTAAAGCCCCCTTAGAGTATATATCTGAAGAGGTGTTTGGTGCATTGTGAATTGAATTTACAACAAGATCGAATTGCTGATTATCATCTCCGAAGAAAATCCCATAGTTCTTTGCCTCTGAGCCTTCCCCATCAAGATTGCTAGTTATTTCTGAAGAAACTGTACTTGATCCAAAGCAACAATCTAACCAACTCATTATTGAATCTCTTTTTGTAATTGCACGCTTTTTAGTGAATAAGAATGTATTTTTATTTAGAGTTTGTAGGTTACTATAGTTAACTTTTGCATTGTTTCCTAAACTCACTTCCACTAGCTTGCTAATGTAACTTTTTTCTTCATTTTCTGATTTTATATTTTCAAAGATAGTAACTTCAGAATTATCCTCTGCAATAACAATTAGATGATCAAAGTTAACTCCAGAATTAATTATACTTGTTATCTCTATTGGATCTTTCACTATTGTGTCTTTTGGAATATGAATTACGAATGCATGGTTAACAAATGCTTGATGGAAAGATGTAAATTTATCATTAGCAGGTATTATTTTTTCCATGAAGTTTTCTTTTAGTAATTCTGGAATATATTCAAGTGCCTCATTTAGATTATAGATCCTTACACTATTA
>Ga0209402_10001806_pt1 | contig 22568 bp, 13 predicted proteins | sample ArcticOcean_MG_C_3_FD_187437 | JGI IMG/M metagenome (GOLD analysis project Ga0209402, IMG submission 187437) | Marine microbial communities from western Arctic Ocean - ArcticOcean_MG_CB8_126 (SPAdes) (version 2) | ecosystem: Environmental > Aquatic > Marine > Oceanic | place: Arctic Ocean... | reverse complement strand
GGTTCCGCCGAGCCAGTTGATTCTGATCCCCGGTGTGAATCCGGTCATCCCGTTCTGGTGGCCGCTGATCGCCATCATCGGGGCCTTGGTGATCCATGAGTACGGCCATGCCCTGCAGGCGCGCGCCCACGGCATGCGCGTCCGCTCGTTCGGACTGTTGATGCTCGGGCCGCTGCCCCTCGGCGCCTTTGCCGAGCCTGAGGCCGAGGAGTTGTTCAAGGCGCCGCGGCGCGAGCGCGCGCGAATGTTCGCCGCCGGTCCCTCGATCAACATCTACGCCGCCCTCTTCACCTGGCTGCTCATCGGTGCCCTCGCCACCCAATTCGCTGCCGCCGACCCGGGTGTGCACGCCTCGGCCATCATCGAGGGCACACCGGCCGACGAGGCCGGTCTGGAACCGTGGGAGATCATCACCCATCTGAACGGCACCGCCGTGACCACGTCTGCTGAGATGTCTGATGCGTTGGCCTCCCATTCCGCGGGAGAGACGGTTCAACTCGACGTCCTCAGTCGACCTGACGCGGACGGGGTTCGGGTTGGGCGGACCGTCGAACTCGTGTTGGCGGACAAATACGAATACCACCAACAGCAGAACATCTCTGAGGAAGATATCGCCAGTTCTGGCATCGAGAAAGGCGATGCCTTCCTCGGCGTCTCCGGCATGGCCGGCGGCACATCGGGCATCGACCGCCTCGCCGGCCCCGACCTGCCATGGTGGGGCGATATGCTCTACACACCCGTTCAGATCTTCGTCATCATCTCGACCCCCATCCAAAACGAAGGGCAGATCATGGACCCCCATGAAATGGATTATCTGGAGGCGGATGGCCTGCTCGGAAATCTGCTCGGCATCGAGGTGATGCTGGCGCTGATCACCTGCCTCTTCTGGTTCGTCTGGATGAATCTCGGGCTGGGCTTCGCCAACCTGATTCCCATGATTCCGTTCGATGGTGGACACCTGATGAAGGACTTCATCTCCAACGTGGTCGAGCGTTTGAACAAATTTTCGAAGGCGCCGCATCCACTCAAGGTCGAGCCGATCGTCAATCGGATCTCATCGATGAGCAGCATGCTGCTCTTGTTCGGTCTGCTCGCCCTGATGATCGCTCAGTATATCTGAGCGTCATTCCTCTTCCGTGGTCGGCACAATCGCCTCTTCCTTCTCGGCTTGGGCCACTTCCGGAGCGGTCTCAATCGCTCGGTTCGCAAGGCGCTCCCAAATCGCGGGGATGGCCAAGAGGACGATCGCCGTCATCGCCAATTTGGTCCAGGTTGGGCCGGGCACGAATTGGCTATTGTCGGAGAGGCCGAGTTTGACCGCACCGACCCATGGGATTTCTGCGCCGGCCACACCGACGATCCAATCCTCTCGCACCGCGGTGACAGGATCACCGTGCTCATCGGTGAGGCCGCGGCGGGCTGAGAAGTGCCCTCCGGTCCAGCCGATGGCCTCGTATTGGTCGACATTGCAACCATTGGTGGCGGGATTGTCTCCTGTGGTCAGGTAGCCGGCATGGCCAGGGTCCCAATTCGTGATCTGAAGGTTGGAGCCATTGGCGCAGGCATAGTCGATTTCGACATTGATCGACTCCACATCGTACACCAATGTGCCCGGCACGGACCAGGTCAGCACACAGGTGCCGGCCTTTCCATCCGCATCGGTCGAGACCGGGTCGAAGCTGCCCCCGGTACCCACGCATGGATCGCTTGCAGCCCGGTCCGGGGTCGCCGTCTGTTCCGCACTCGCGCGCAACAGGACCCGGTGGATGACCGGCGTCATCTCACCCCCGTTCTTGCGGTAGATGATGACGTCGCCTGGCATGCCGTGACTCTCGTGTCCCTCGGCGGGATTGCCGGGCTGTACCGCCTCTGCATAGGAGACGACTGTGGTGCGTTCATTCGACATCACGAGCACGAGGTCGCCGGGATCGATGGCGCCGACATTGCCCTCCTCCTCGTGCATCATAGAGCCGGACTCGATGACGACCATCGGTGGCCACGAACCGGTCATGAGAACGAGTGTTGCAATCAGCGCGGTGATGAGCCCGCCCGCGAGGCAGACCTCACGAACCCAGGTCCAGGCCTCGCCCAACGCCCCTCACTCCTCTTCTTCGACGACTGCATTTCGCTCGCCCGATGCCGGGAAGGAGGCCCAGAATAGCGCGGTCGAGACCAGGAGAAGGAACCATCCGGAGATGTCGTCATAGTAGGGTGAAGGCACCGAATCGATGCGCACGCCGGTGAGCCAATCCCAGATGACCAATGTGTTGACCCGGTCACCCGCCGCATTGCGCACGAGTCCAAAGGCCATGTTGCACAATTGGAGCAACATCATCGTGAAGCCGATCGATCCGATGGTTCGATTGATGATGGGATTGCGGAGGCCATCGATGGCCGACATGCGTGAGAGATTGGAATCCTTGGTCGTCCACCAGCGGATGAGTAGGTCTTCGGGGGCGCGCTTGTCCGCATCGTCGGGCGTGCCGCGCGAGCGTGTGACGCCGACCTCGATTAGGTGCGCCTCCAAACGCGCAGTCCACACAGAGCCCAGCAAGGTTGCCGCCTCTTGGGCCTCCTTGCGCTGCCGACCGATGTCGGCCCGCGACGTCGTGTCGAGAATTTGCAGCAGGAACGAACATTGGGCCTGGTAATGGAAGAATTCGGGTGCGGCGAAGATCAGCAGAGTGACCCCGATCAGCAGGCCGAACCAAGTATTCGACACCCAGCCAGCCAACTCGGGATCGGCCGCGCCGTCGAGGAAGAAAAAGAACACCACCGCCCACATGAGGAGGCTGAAACCGATGAACGATGTCGAGCCGAGAATGGCGAGATGGCGGTCACGTTGACCTTTCCACCAGGCCTTGAATGGACTGAGCAGGGCGGACTGGACTCGCTTGAGGGAACGGGAGATGGACATGCGGACCAACACCCGCGAGCGTTCCCCACCTGTTGAGTGTTCGCATCCGATGGTTGAGTGTTCGCATCCGATGGTCCCTCACGGTGCTTCAATAGGACTAAATCGCTTAGCCGGGAGTGTCGGCCAAGCCGACATGGTCGGAGGGGTTGTTTTTCCGTGCGCCGAATTGCAATTTTCATTCTCATCACACTCGTTTCATCAACAGCTTTGCCCTTCGCGACGGCGGTCACCGAAACGCAATATGCGGACGGCACAACCACCTTCACCCACGTGTTCAGCCAATCCGGCGACGCCCTCACACCCGGTGTGACCCTGCCCTATGGTGCCAGCGTCAACAATGTCGAATTCGAGATTGAGGGCAGTGCCTCGACGACCACATGGATCAACCTGACCGATGATGGAGATTGGAATGGACCGGGTGATACAAACACGAATTTTTTCCCCCCGTGGTTCAATGGTGCCTACCGACAGAACCTGCGATCCGACAATGATGAGTTGACCCTCAAGCCGACGGAGACGACCTCCTATTGGTCGCTGACCAGCGCCGGTGATGTCACCGCCTCGAGCGGAGGCACACTGAATACCACCGCGGGACATTTCTCTGCCGTTGAGAGCGATCTCATCGGTGCCAAGACCGAGCGCACCGAGACGCTCGGTACCGGCGGCTCCTGGTCCTATGTCGGCCCCATCGTCCAACAATTCGATCAGACCCACGTCGCCCGTTGGACCTCTTCCAGCATGTCGAACGCGCCGGTCATCGACCGATACAATGCGAGCACGGGCGCCTACATCGGCAGTTCATCCCTGAACAGCAACATCTGCACGACGAGCGCATCGAGATACATCTACGACATGACCTCGGATGGAAATGGATCGGTCTGGATTACCTCGTGGAATTACCGATACATCTCTCGCTGGACGGTCTCCCCGGCTGGGGCTTACACCTGTCAAGCCGCTTGGAACATTCCGGCGACGACAACGACCCGATATCCCTACGGCATCGCTTTCGACCCCACTGATGGCGAAATGTATCTGATGACGGGCACCTATCAGAGCCCGAATTACAACTTCGATCTGTGGCGGGTCAACCGCTCCTCCCCCACGATCGCACTCGCGACGTGGAACATCGGTGGTCTACGCAGTGGGTATGGCACACCGTCCGGACTCGATGTACAGATGCCGAGGATTACCTACAACGTGTTCTGCACCTACAGCACCTCGACGAATTGCAAGGCGCGCTCGTGGCACAGCGTCTACCACACCGGCGGCCTATGGCCCGAGCATCAAGGCGACATCCTGTTCCCCAACTCTGCCCACTACGGCATCGAGCGAATCGATGGAGAAATCGCCTACGCTTGCTACTACTCAACCTATTGTGGCACCAGCCAGAACCGAAAGGTGCACTTCAGCGGCGCCAGCGCCCCCACTTGGTCGGGCACGCCCAGTTCGACCGCTGCGGAGATCACGTCTTCGGTGCAGACACTTTCCCAAGCGATCAGCCAGGTGAAACTGGGGGCGGCAATCGGCTACGAGCCAACCGGCACCTCGATCGAATACATGGTGACCAATGATGCGGGCACAACCTGGAAACGGGCCACCGTGGGCAGCACGGTGACCTTCGCGACCGCCGGCACACAGGTGGCCTGGAAGGCTTGGTTGAATGGCACGACCAGCCTTGCGCCGACCTTGGATACGGTCGGGCTCTCCTATGTTGCCTCTTACAACCCAACAGGACAGATGCGGATGTACTACTATGCCTTCAACGGCAATGTTCCCGTCGCAGCCACCGTCTGGTGGAATGCCTCCACACCCGGTGGCAGTTCCCTGAACGTCTACTGGTACAGCGGGTCGAGTGCGTGCAATGGACAGACCAACAGTGTGCCGAATTCAGGTCATACGACCACCTTCGGCGCGGTCGGTTCCTACCTGACCCTATGCATGGATTTCTCGGCGGGGACGAGCAATCAGTTCACCCCGACATTGTACGACATCAACATCTCCACCTTTTCGAATGCACCTGAAAACGTCAAGATCGACATCGGTGCCGACAGCTCACACGAATGGCAGCATCAGCAGGTGCTGCTCGGTACCGTCACGGCGAGTTCGACCAACACGCCCAGCCTGGTCGACGCATTCAATTCGATCGTTCCACAGACCGGATCGGGTACCATCACCGTGCCGATCAAGATCAGTTCCGACGCCGCCGGCGAGGTCGTCATCAAATCGATGCGCATCGAATACAACATGGTGACCGTCAACCTCGATTTACAATACGATGAGACGATGGTGCTGCACGAACGTGGTGAATCCTACGAAATCGTCACCCGGCACGTGATCGGTGATCAGGCGCTGAGCATCACCAATGCTCAACTGACCTTCATCGCCTATCCCAATGGGGATGCGCCAGGTTTGTCTTGGGCGGATGATGGCACGCTGGTCGATGATGACCCGGAGGACTGGATTATCCCAGACCAATCCGGCACGTGGACCAACCTGTCGAATGGCATCTTCGAAATCCATTGGAGATTCCGCATCACCGACGACTTCCCCGAACAGAATAACGTCGGGTTCCGCGTCGGTTGTACCGATGATAACGGCTTCTCACCGACCCCGCTCTCGACCGGCCCAGCTGGCATCATTGTCAACCAATCCTACGGCCTCGGCTGGTTCGCAGTGCGCGATGTCGAGGGCGATGTGACCAGCGAAGATGTCCAGGATGGCGACTGGGTTGTCGCCGGCGAGACCGTCCACTTCCAAGGTCAGGTCTGGTTCGTCGACACCGAGGATGCACCCCTCAATTCCGTCTTCAACGTGCGCGTCGTGCGCAAGGACAGTCAGGGGGACTTCTCCGCCTCTAGTTGGAAGGATGATTCGAATCCGAATGGTTCCTTCTTCATCTCCGTGCAAGTGCCCGACATGAATATCGCTGAGGGTGTGACCTTCGAGGTTCAAATCTACAATGAGCGCGATCCGGCCAAGGTGATGCCGACCAATGACACCTGGCGGCGCACCTTGCGAATCGACGACTCGGCCCCATCGATCATCGATGCTTGGCCGATGGAGGATGGCTATGAGGCGAGCACCACGAATCAGATGGTCACCGTGACCATCGATGATGAGGTCGGTCATCCCGAATCGCTGACCCTCAATTACTGGGTCGAAGCGGATCACGATTCAAATCGAAATGGTCAGGCCGACGCGGGTGAGTATGCCCAGCAGGAGATGGCCAATGACACGATGGATGTCGAGAAGGTCTTCTTCGGCGCCATCGATGATTCCCGCAATCCCAACATGGCGCGCGTCTCCTTCTACGTGAGTGGCAGCGACCCGGCGGGCAATGCCCTGACCGGGGATGATGGTCCAGGATTCGAATATGACCTTGCGACCTATCGAACCCGCCGCGACATGGCCTCGGTCTTCACCGGCGTGGTCTGGGCGGGACATGCAGACGGCGGTGACGTGTTCAGCGGCACCGACCAGTCAATCAGCATTGGACTGGTCGATGCGAACGGCTTGATCGACTTTGAATACATCTCGCTGATCTTTGATTTCGAGGGTCCCGACCCCACGCGAGACCAGCAGGTCATCTCCTTCTCTGGCCGCACAAACACGTGGACATCCGAAGGCCCGTACATCGACCTTCTGCCGAGCAGTGCGGCGACTGTGACGACCAACGACACGGGTCTGCCGTGGATCACGACGACGTTTGACTTCCGCTTCTCTTGGGATTGGCCGGATGAAGATGTGTCTGACCTCGCGCTCGTGTACAAGGAATTGGGTTCGCTGGAGCCGACACGCATCGAATTCATCGAGCACACGTTCAGCGTCGAGAATGATCTCGTATTGGACCCGAATACCTACGTCGTGGAAGATGTGGCATTGCCGCGGGTCGGTCCGCTGGATGATGCGACGCCTGTTCGACCCGACGACCGGCTTCGCTGGTCTGGACGGGTCGTCTACGAGGGCAGTTCGGTGCCTGCACCGAACGATCTGGGCATCACCGTCGAGGTCTTCGACGGCGTCCAGTACTGGTCGGATGGCAGCCTGACCGAGGACGGTGGATTCAGCATCGAGGTGCCTCTATCCGCTGCATCTGCCCTGCAGAGTGCGGAGACCCGCACCTTCCTCACCGGCGTGCGAAACGTGCCCGGTCGAGGTGAAGACATGACCCGTGACACGGTCGCGACCACCCTTCAATTGCAGGTCGACCACACCCCACCGCGCGTCCATCACCGCCTTTCGCCGATCGATGTGATCGACATCTCCTCGGCGACGGATCTGACAGCGATTCCCGTACACTTCTCCGGTTGGGAAGAGTGCGTGCTGCGCGAGGATGCGGATCGCTGTGCAGCCTTCGGCCAGAGCCCGCAATGGGTCAACTGGGTGATGCGCGATGATGCGAGAACAATCGCAGCGGGCCGCAGCCCGCTGGCCATGCAACTCAACGAGACCGGTCTATTCTGGATCGGTGAAGTCGATCTCACCTCCGATGGCATCGTCACCCCGCGATCCGGTTACCGGGTCGGCTTCTGGGTGACGGGACACGACGCGGCTGGCAATGAATTCCCGATGTCGGCCAATACCGAGAGCGACCCTGTGCGCGAACGGCAGGAAGACGATGGAGACCACGACCTCGCCTGGGTCCGCCTCGGCGCGACGGTGGCGGAACTGATTGTCAAGAGTGTGACCCTGAGCGAGGAGACCCTGAGTTCGGGTACAGAGATCGAAGTGGTCGCCATCATCGCCAACACCGGCGGTGCGACCGAATCGAGCTTCACCGTTGAATTCCACGCTGATGGCGAGGTATTCCACACCGCTCGAATCACCGGCCTGCCCGCCAATACCGAACACCGCATCGCCACCACATGGGTCGCCGCCGAAGGCGCCGACCGCATCACCGTGATCGTCGACACCGAGAACGAGGTTGTCGAGGTGGACGAAGAGGGCAACTCGATGTCCGCAAGCGTCTCCGTGGACTACAGTTGGGGACTGGGCTGGATCGACAGCTGGCGCCAGAACCCCCTGACCGTCATCGGCGTGATCTTCGCCATGTTCCTGCTACCCATCGTCGCCACCATCACCTGGCGAACCTCCCTCTCCGGCTCGACGAGCCTGTACGAGGATGAACTCTTCGAAGACGACGAAGAAGGCGATTGGGACGACAACGGCGAGGAAGACGGGGAGTGAGTCCCATCTGGACGGCCCTCTGTGAGCCATTGCGCACGCATGTCGAATCAGCGGGTTGGACACCGACGCCCATCCAAGAGGTGGCGATTGAGCCCTTGCTCGCCGGTGGACATCGACTTCTGGTGGCGCCCACCGGGTCGGGTAAAACCGAAGCCGTCGTCCTGCCGCTGCTCTCCCGTGCCTTCTCCGAGGGTTGGCAACGCATGTCCATCCTCTATGTGACGCCGTTGAGGGCCTTGAATCGGGACATCGATCGGCGATTGCAATCGCTGGCGAACACGGTCGGGCTCGAGGTCGGGCTGCGCCACGGTGATACCACCCAATCCGAACGCACCAAGCAATCCAAGCGTCCGCCCCATCTGTTGGTCACGACACCGGAAACCCTGCAGATCATGATGACGGGAAGTCGGTTGCGCTCTCACCTGTGCGGTGTTCGCGCAGTCGTTGTGGACGAGGTTCACGAATTGGCTTCAAGCGAACGTGGGGCGCAATTGCTGGTGGGTCTGGCTCGGGTCGAAGAGATGGCTGGGCACACCATCCAACGCGTCGGTCTATCGGCCACGGTCGGCAATCCCACCGAGGTCGCCGGTTGGCTCTCACCCGAGAGCGGGGCGCCGATCATCGCCCTGGCTCCACGCATCACCGAAGTCCGCATCACCTGTTCCCAGCCGGAGGGGGCAGACGAGGCGCTGGCGCTGGAACACAACACCTCCCCCCGGGCGATGGCCAGTCTGCGCATGCTCGCGGGCCGGCTCAAGGCGGATGCGCCTTCGCTGATCTTCGTCAACAGTCGCAACGCTGCGGAATCGGTCGCTAGTCGGCTGTCGACATTCGACGATACCCTCGACATCGGCATCCATCACGGCTCGTTGGCGACCGAGGTGCGCGAGGAGATGGAGAATCGACTCCAAGCCGGCGATATCCATGCCTTGGTCTGCACGAGCAGCCTTGAACTCGGCATCGATGTCGGCGCCATCCGCCACGTCCACCAAGTCCAGTCTCCGCGGGCTGTCGACCGCCTTCTGCAACGTGTTGGCCGGGCCGAGCACGTCCTCGGCGGCACCGGTCGAGGCGATCTGGTGGCCTGGGAATCCGATGAGATCGCCGAGTCGGCCGTCATCGCACGACGGGCGATCGCCGGACAGATCGAAGGGGTGGAATGGCGGACGATGCCGCGCACGGTCGCGGCCAATCAGATGGTCATGATGACGCTGGCAGAAGGCATCGTGCCACTGGCAGCGACGACGGCGATTTTTCAGCGTACCTCGATTTTCTCGGCATGGACCGAAGCGGACACCCGGGCACTGGCCCGCGTTCTGGATGATCGGTGGCTGATTCGATTCGTCGAGGACCCCAAAACCTCCGACCCGCTGATTTGGGCCCCTTCACTCTGGCGCAGTCTCGCCGATGAACACGTCCCTGCAGAACGCCCGACCAAGGAGGAGATCGCCACGCTTCCCGGAGAACGATTGGAGGGTTGGCGACGACATATGCGCACCCTCGTTCCCAAACATCTGGCCGGGGGTTGGACCTCGGCGGCGGCGCGCACGCGCAGCTACATGCTCGACCATCTCTCGATGATACCCGATGAACAGCGCTACACCGTCCGCGATGCAGTTTCACGGCGCGCGATCGGTTCGGTCGACGAAGCCTTCGTCCTCTCCTTGGATGATTCCGGTCAAGAGACCGATGGAGCGCCTCGACGATTCGTCATCGTCGGCCGGACCTGGGAGATCGTCGAGGCCGACCCAGAGAAATCCGAATTGCTGGTCGCACCGGCCTCCTCGGGAGGCTCCGCCCCGGTGTGGAGCGGAGAATTGCCCCCTGTGCCACCCGAGGTGGCACGTGAGGTCGGCGCACTGCGCAGAATCATTCGCGACCTTGCGACGGATGCTGAGTCCGATGAAACCTGGGAAATCGAATCCTATCCCCTGGCCCCGGATGCTCTGTCCCGTCTGATGGGAACCATCGTCGAGCATGTCGATGCCAGCGGTCATCTCCCCGATGAGCGGCACATCGATGTCGAGACCCGCCGCGATGCGATCATCGTCCACTCCTGCAATGGCTCAAAGATCAACCAGACACTGGCCCATTTCCTCCAGGCCATGGCCTCGACCCTCGAGGGACGCATGGGTCGTGTCATCGTCGACCCCTATCGCATCAGCCTGCAGGTGCCCGGTCTGCGCGCCACACACGTGGTCGAATGGTTGACCGAGACACCGGCGAATGGATTGCCCTCGATCCTGCGGGTGACGATTCCCAACGGCCGCCAACTCCGCTGGCGTTTGGTACAGGTGTGCAAGGTGATGGGGGTACTTCGGACGGGTGTCGATCCTCGAAAGGTCAACCTGCGCGGCATCGCGGCGCGATATCGCGGCACGCCGGTGATGGAGGAAGCGCTCGACAAATTGTTCAGTGAACGGATGGACCTCGACGGCACGGTCGACCTGTTGCGCGCCATCCAGAACGGCGAGATTGAAGTCGCTCAGCGCAGCCCCGGCGCGCTTGGACTCTCCCCGCGTTCAGAGCGTGACATGCAATTGCCGGATTGGTCGAATGTCGAGGTCCGACGCCGACTTGAGATGAGGCTGATGAACGAGCGCGCCCTGACGATTTGTCTTCGCTGCAAAACGGCGACCCGATTCCGCGTCGCCCGCTATCCAGAGCTCGATCCCGTGTGCTCAATCTGCAGCGCAACCATGCGTGCAGTCGCCCGGGAAGGCCTCTCTGATGAACTCAAACAATGGGTTGCGAGCGAAGATGAGAAAGTCCGCAACCGCATGCTTCGAAACGCCGAGATGGTGCAGAATAGGGGCCTCGATGCCATCCTCTGCATGATGGCCCGAGGCGTCGGAGAGGACACGGCCACACGGATTCTGCGCGCCCATCCCCCCGAAGGAGAGCGGGATGCCCTGCTCAAGGCGATTCACGATGCGGAGATCCAATACGCGAGGACGCGGCGCTTCTGGGGTTAGGAAGTCTCATGGACGTCAGCAGATGACCGGGGCTCGATGTGGTTCGGTCTGACCGGTCGCAATGCCAGTGGCAAGACCACCATCGTCGAGTGGCTCCAAGCCCGGGGTCATGTCGCGACGAGTTGTTCGGATTCGATTCGAGCACACCTCAGGGCCAGTGAATTGGACATTTCACGCGACAATCTGATCGCCGGTGGAAGGGCCCTTCGCGCCGAGGGTGGACCGGGCATCCTCGCCGAGATGTTGCGCGACAGCTTCGCAGAATCGAACGAGGTTGTGATCGATTCCATCCGCACACCCGCCGAGGTCGAAGCGCTGCGCATCCGTCCCGATTTCCGCTTGATCGAAGTGCGAGCCTCACGTGAGGTTCGATGGGAACGGCTTCGGTCGCGAGGTCGCGATGGAGACCCCACGGATTGGGACACCTTTGTCGCGCAGGAGGAAGCCGAACTCATCGCCGCGGACGACACCGGTCAAGCCCTCGACGCCACGGCGGCTCTCGCCGACATCCTGATCGATAACCAAGGAGAGCTCGACGGACTTCACCAAGCCTTGGAAGCCCTGCTCAGGCCTGCCGAATCTTGAGACCAGCCTCACCCATCATTCGGGTCGAGAGGTCGAAATCATCCTTCCAACGCTCGGGCACTTCGCTCGCTGCGGGATAGACGACCTCGATGACCCCGGCCTGGATCAAGGAGCGGGCACAACGGGTGCACGGGGGCCAGGTCACGTAGGCGGTACATCCCTTCAGAGCCAATCCGATGCGGGCCGCGTGCATGATTGCATTCTCCTCTGCATGGCAGATGAGTGGATACTTTTTCTCGCGGTCACCCAAGCGTTCTGCATCGTCGGCGATGCCCCGCGGAAAGCCGTTAAAACCGGTGCTGCGAATCTCCCGGTCGACACCGACCACGACACAACCGACCTGGGTCGAGGGGTCCTTTGACCAACCCGAGATATGGTCGGCCAAGGCGAGGAATCTCTGGTCCCACTTCTCACTCATCCACTCACCCTTCCCTGCCTGAAGGTCCCGGCGTTTGAGGTTTCTCACGGGATGGGGTCGAGCCCGTCCTCGCCATCGGGTGGAATCAAAATGTTGCTGAAGTCGTACTCATCGAGGATGTTGATCACATTCAGCATCTCTCCGACCAGATACAGACTCCCGATGCAGAGCACAGGAACCGGGGTCTCCTCATCGAGTTCGAATGCTTTCTTCTGGGCGGCGTGCCAGGTCGCATGGACATCCGGGTCACACTCGATTTGTGCCTTGACCCCCTGTTCGGTCAATGCGGCGGCGAGGGTCTGGCAATCGACCGCAGGTTTGCGGCCGTTTGAGGGTTCGGTGATGAAGACATGTTCGATGTTGCCCTCGACCATCAATTCGACCAGAGGTTGGAGGAAGATGCCGAGGTCATTCTGGGTGGTGCAGCCGAGCATGATGACGCCGGGCATCGGTGCCATGTCGCGCGACTTCTGGAAGCGAATCTGCTCACAGGCGCGCGCCATGCCACTCGGGTTGTGGGCCGCTTCGAGCAGCAATGGGATTCGATCGAGGTCAATCCACTGCATGCGACCGGGCCAATTGGTGTGGGTGACGGCGCGGTCGACCTCTTGGTAAGCCAACTTTTCACCCATCACCCAGAGCGCATTTCGGGCGAGCATCGCCGCCTCCTGCTGATAGGGCATCCAACCGTCGAAATCTTCCTTCTTCGACAGCGGTCGGAATGCCTTGGTCGCATTTGAGAATTTGATCCCCTTGCGACGATCTGCGCGCCACCACCAGGCCATGTCGTGGTCGCGCACCGCCGACTCAATCGCCGTTCGCGCCCCCTTGTCATAGGACCATGTCGCGATGAAGGGACGGCCCTGACGGACGATGGCGGCCTTCTCGGTGGCGATCTCGGCCAATGTATCGCCGAGAACCTCGGTGTGTTCGAGCGCGATCTCGGTCAATACACAGCAATCCGCCTCGATCAATCGTGTCGCATCCCATCGCCCACCGAGGCCAGTCTCGACCACAGCGCGTTCGACCTCATGCACCTCGAAGGCGAGCATGGCGACCAGAAAGGTCACCTCGAAGTAGGTCGGTTCCTGAACGGGCGCCTCCATCGAGGCGTCGTGAATTCGCTGCAGGCAATCGGCGAACAATTCGTCGGTGATCGGTTCGCCATCGATGCGGACCCGCTCGTTCACCTTCATCAGATGCGGCGAGGTGAACAGCCCGCATCGCGTGCCGGAGAGTGAGAAGGCATTGGAGAGAATCGCACAGCAAGTCCCTTTGCCATTGCTGCCGGCGACGTGAATCGCCGGGAAGGTCTGCTGCGGCAATCCCAGACGCGTCAACAGCGTCGAGGTCGTCCACAGATGCGGTTGCATTCCGAAGGTCTTCAGACCATCGAGCCAATCCCATACATCGACCTCCATCCGCGCGCCTCCCCTTGCCGGTGGACGGTCGCCTTGAAATGGCCTTTGAGAGTCGCGCCGAGCATGTCGGGAGACGGATTCGCCGCAAAACGACGTGCAGAGCGACCCGATGGGCCGGGCCGAGGCGCTGAGCCACCCCTGATGTCCGCGCTCCGCGAACAGGCCCCGGCGATGACCGGTATGGCGGTGATGTTCATCATCACCATCCTCTTGGCAATGTCGATTCAGGACTTCTACGACCACGACGAACTGCGCGCCTTCGGCGATGCGGGTTCGACAAAGGCGAGCCTCGTCCTGATGGAATTGGTCTTCATCTTCGCCTTCACCGCCCTGATCATCTGGATGGCGCGACGCAACATGGAGCGCTTCATTCGCTGGGGTGTGCTCGGTGTGCTCACACTGGCGATGTGCTACACGATTCTGCCCTTTGCAACGTTGGTCTTGATCGATGACATGCCGCCGATGCCGAGCGAGGATACCGGTGTCGACGACGCCTGGATTCTATCCGTTGAAGACGGGGGTTCAGACTTCTTGATTCACGATACCTCCGGTGCGGAGAATGGCAGCATCATGCGCATGCAGAATGGCGGCGATGAAGTGTTGTGGTCGTACGATATCACGCCCGACCCCGGCACGTTCTATCTCCCCCAGGTTTCGACCACCGCCGATGGCATCGTCATGTGCGGTGGCACGCGGTGGGTGCTAATCGATGCTGAAACCGGTGAAGAAAAGGATGACCATTCGATGAACTGCAACCTCGGTCTGCGCTATGAACCGGTCGCGGACGACTGGGAGAATTGCGACGGGACGGATGACGTAGCTCAGGATTGGGCGATCATGGGACAGATCATGCATCCGATTGGCCATGTCCGGGATACCGACGCGGACATGGGTGAATGCACGGGCGAAGGTGCCACGTGGGTGCGTGCCTTCCCCGACGGATTTCAGGGCCACAATATCCTCTTCTCTCGCGACATCGGGCCAGATCATTTCCTCATCGTCTCGACCCAATGGGCAGGCATGGTCGTCTATCCGACCGAGGCTTCGGCGAGTGTTGAATTCGGCGACCTCGTCGACACGGTTTGGGAGAAAAGCCTGTCCGGTGATGAACAATTTTTGTCGGTCGCCTGGGGTGCATCACCGGGCGACGATATCGCTGATGCCCCCGTGCTCGTGCTCGGCACCTCGGCCGGTCATGTGAGCGGCTGGTCCGTGGGCGAGGATGCGAGCGTCGACTCGGCCTTCGAAATGCCCTTGGAAGAACCCATCCGCTCCCTCCTCCTCGCCGATTGTTGTGGCAATATCAGCAATGATCTATGGGTCATCGAAGGAGATTCCCTGCGCGTATTCATGGGTAACAGCCTGTCGGAACAACCGCACAATCTGAAGGTGAACGGCACGGCTCGCGTCATGATGACTCTGCATGATGGTGGTGGAGAAGGTCAGCTCATCATCGAGCAGGACGGCCAATGGACGGCGGCGACATTCACCTCATATCAGGTCGACATCGTGCCATCCCTCATCGCGACAGCACTCATCGCCATCGCCCTGATGACCCTGCTCATCCTCTTCCCCGAATGGTATGTGGTGAACGCGGTGGGCATTCTTGTCGGCGCGGGTGTGGTCACCATCCTCGGTGTCTCTTTCGTCCCTTGGCTGATCATGCTCTTCATGGTCCTCGCAGCCGGCTATGACGCTTGGGCGGTCTACAAGTCGAAGCACATGTTGGAATTGGCGGACACGATGATCGGGCTCAAACTTCCCATTCTACTGGTGGCGCCGCAGGACACGAGTTACTCCTTCCTCGATGAGGGAGACCAGGTGATGGCGGAGAAATCGGAGAAACCCGAGAATACCGATGGTTCTGCGGATTGGGATGCAGTCGATGCCGCACCGATGCCGAGGCCGGCCAAGAAGTCCAGCGGTGAGGCCATGTTCATGGGTCTGGGAGACATCATCTTCCCGGGCATGCTGTCCATCTCGGCGATGACCTTCCTGCCCGAAATTGCGGGCCCGATGGGTTACGCGGCCTCGACCTGGGTTGCCATCGGCACCATGATCGGCGGCCTTTTCGGCTACCTCTTCCTGATGACCTATGTTGCGCGCGGTCGGCCCCAGGCTGGACTGCCCCTGCTCAACGGGGGTGCGATTCTCGGTTACTTCGTCTCGGCGGCCTACTTCATCGGCACCGCCGCCTTCGTATTCAACGTCAGTCTGTTCTGAGGCGCCCGCATCTTCAAGCACCAGAGGCGGTTCCGTAGGAACCGGAGGAATCGCCGTGTTGGACATCAAGATGTTCCGTGACCACGCCGACATCATCCGGGCAGACCACGACAAGCGTGGCTTGGCCCACGATGCGATCGAGGAGGTGATTCGCCTCGACGAGGCTTGGAAGAAAGCCGGCCATGCATCCTCTCAACTCCGCAAGGAGCGCAACGAAGCGGCCCGAGAGATCGGCGCCGCCAAGAAGGCAGGAGATGATGCCGCGTTTCAACGGGTCAAGGCGGCCGTCGACAGCATCGGTGCCCGAATCGAGGCGCTGACGGTGGAGGCTGAAGGCCACGCAGCACAGCGAGATCGACTGCGCATGTCGATTCCAAACATCCTACATGCGGATGTTCCCGTCGGCGCGGATGAGGGCGGCAATACGCAGCATAGTCTGCACGGTGAGAAGCCGGCCTTCGACTTCACACCCCATACCCACAATGACCTGATCGAGGCCAATCGTTGGGTCGACCTGCCGCGGGCAGCCAAGATCGCCGGCAGTCGCTTCTACTTCCTCAAGGGTGACCTTGCGCGCATGGAACTCGCCCTGCAGCAGTATGCGGTCGACTTCATCGGCGGCCGTGGCTATACCTTTGTCCAGCCGCCCATGATGATGAATCGAGAGGCGTATGAGGGCGTCACGGACCTCGCCGATTTTGAATCGGTCATGTACAATGTCCAACCCGATGGGCTCTACACCATCGCGACCAGCGAACATCCGCTGACGGCGATGTTCATGGATGAGGTCATCGATGTGACCCAGTTGCCGATCAAAATTGTCGGCGTCTCCCCCTGCTTCCGCAGAGAGGTGGGTGCGCACGGCCAGGGCGACAAGGGCATCTGGCGTGTCCACCAGTTCACCAAGATCGAGCAGATCATCATCGCTCATCCGGATGACTCCTGGGACCTCCACGAGGAATTGTTGACCAATTGCGTCGACCTGTGGAATGCGCTCGGCCTGCATTACGAGGTCGTCAACATCTGCACCGGGGACATGGGGACGGTTGCGGCGCGCAAGTACGACCTCGAGGCGTGGTTGCCCGGGCGTGGCGAGTTCAAGGAGGTCGTCTCCTGTTCGAATTGCACCGACTATCAGGCCAACCGCCTGAAGATGAGATTCCGTTTGCCAGACAATACGCATACCGCGGTCCACACATTGAACTCGACCGCGGTCGCGACCAGCCGTGCGCTGGTCGCCATCATGGAGCAAAATCAACTCGAGGATGGGCGGGTGCGTGTGCCCGATGTCCTCCAGCCCTATATGGGTGGCCAAGAAATTCTTGAAAAGTGCAATTGGTGAATCAATTTCATCAATTGGATTCTTCGACGGGCTCAATGTCGATGAGAACCGCGCCAGCCGCGACCTGCCCCCCCACATCGTGATGGATGTCAGTGATGGTCCCAGCCTGATTGGCTGCGATTCGGTGCTCCATCTTCATCGCCTCCATGACGAGCAGGGCCTGGCCTTCCTCGACCACATCGCCGACAGCGCAGAGCAACTCGAGCACCTTGCCGGGCATCGGTGCGGTCATGCCGCCGTCATCTCCGCCCCCACCGGCGCCTTGTTCGACGACGGTCAGGACCTCGATCCGCCCGTCGAGGTGGACCCACCAATCATCGCCGACCTTGGCGACGTGGGCGAGATGGCCATCCAACCAGAGCCGACCCGGTCTTGCATCGACGTCGATGCGGTCCAGATCAACATCCACCTCGTGGACCGTTCCCGTACTGTCTTTCATTTCCATCAGGTCACCTCAGGGAAAGCTCCTGCGCAGGGAGAGGAAGGGATTGAACGGGCTGCCGCGGCCACCCTCGGATTCGCCCACGACCGCCTTGCGTGCCAAGCCGAGCTGTTCGGCGGCGGTGGCCACCTCCCTCGCTTCAGTCGACGTGTTGCGGACCCATCCATCCGGCCAGTGGACCTCGATGAAATCGGTCGTCGTCTCCCCGGCGTGGTAGGCGGGATGAGCCATGATGTCGACGAGGAATCCAAGATTGGTCGTCGTGCCGAGAAGGACGAAATCCTCACAGGCGCGCTTCATGCGCCGAATGGCAGCATCTCGGTCCGGCGCATGGACGATCAATTTGGCGAGCATCGGGTCGAAGTCGATGGTCGCGGCATCGCCCTCGCGCACGCCAGTATCCAATCGGATGCCGGGGCCTTCGGGTGGGCGGAACATCGCCAACGGCCCGGTGGCGGGGAGGAATCCATTGGCCGGGTCCTCGGCATAGATGCGGACCTCGATCGCATGTCCTCGAATCGATAGATCGGACTGGTCGAAGGGGAGGGGAAGGCCCGATGCAACGCGAATCTGTTCAACGACCAGATCGATGCCGCTGATGCATTCGCTGATCGGGTGCTCGACCTGCAGCCGGGTGTTCATCTCAAGGAAATGGAAGTCGCCATCTGCGCCGAGGAGGAACTCGACGGTTCCTGCACCCTCGTAATCCACCGCACGCGCGGCCTCGACCGCCGCCTTGCCCATCGCTTCTCTCTGTGTTGGCGAGAGGACTGGCGATGGCGCTTCCTCGACCACCTTCTGGTGGCGTCGCTGGATGCTGCACTCGCGCTCGAAGAGATGGACGACGTTGCCCGCTGTATCGGCGAGAACCTGTACCTCGATGTGGCGCGACTTCTCGAGCAGACGCTCGACATAGACGGTGCCATCGCCGAAGGAGGAAATCGCCTCTCGGCTCGCAGCGGCGTATTCACGTTGTAGATGGCGCGGCTCGCGCACGATGCGCATGCCCTTGCCACCTCCGCCCGCACTCGCTTTGAGAAGGAGTGGATAACCGACTCTGGTCGCGGCTCGAACCAGATCCTCAACGATGTCGTCGGGGTTTTCCAAGGGGAGTTCTTCTCCAGGAATGACCGGCACACCGGCCGCGATCATGGCGCGGCGGGATTGAACCTTGTCACCCATCTCATCGATGGCCCGCGTCGGCGGTCCAATCCAGACCAGGTCCGCTTCCTTCACCGCGGTTGCAAAGCCACTTCTCTCCGAGAGGAAGCCATAGCCGGGATGGATGGCATCGACGCCCAATTCCAAGGCAGAGGCGATGATTTTCTCCATGTCGAGATAGGTTTCTGCGAGGGAGTCACCGGCAAGAAAAACGGATTCATCGGCCATCTGTTGGTGCATGGCCCCGCGGTCAGCTTCGGAATAGATGGCGACCGAGCCGATGCCCAATTCTGCACAGGCGCGGAAGACCCGACAGGCGATCTCACCACGGTTGGCGACCAGAATCTTGGAGATGGGACGCGGCGCGCCCTCCATCCAATCCGGGCCCGCCATCGTGGATTCACTCCTGCTTCCAATTCGCGGGGCGCTTCTCGATGAAGGAGGCGAGGCCTTCCTGGCCCTCCTCACCACCGCGCATCTGGCTGGTCTTGTCCAGCGTCCATGTGCGTAGTTCCTCATCTGTGCCCGTCCAGCGGTCAAAGGTGAGGGTGAGTTTCTTCGCTTCTGCAACCGCCATCGGGCCGGTCGAGAGCACCTCTTCGAGCGCTGAACTGCCGGAGCCTTCGATCTGATTGACCAATCCGATTCGCAGGGCCTCCTCCGCATCGATTCGTCCTGCGAGCATGGCGAGGCGACGGAATTCAGCACTGCCGACCTTGCGGTAAACATAGGGGCCGATGACGGCGGGGAGGATGCCGAGTTTTCCCTCCGACAGGGCGATGCGAGCATTGCTTGAGACGATGACGTGATCCAAGCAGGCGATCAGGCCCGCGCCGCCACCGAGGGCGACGCCCTGCACCTGTCCGAGGGTGAAGCAGGGATGGGCCCACAGGCTGTTGAAGAGGCGGTCGAGTCGTTCGCTATCCTCACGGTTTTCCTCGGCGGATTTGGCGCCCGCTTCGCGCATCATGTTGATGTCGGCACCGGCGCAGAAATGCTTCCCTGCACCGCTGAGGACGATGACCCTGAGGTAGGGAGCGCCCGCAGCGTCGACCAGGCTGGCCGTGCTGCCCACCGAACGGTCTCGGGTCCAGTCGAACAGAGAGATGAGCTCGCTGATCATCTGGGTATTCATGGCGTTGAAGACATCGACACGCGTCATCGTGATGCGTGCAACGGGGCCCTCAATCTCCAATTGAACCAAGTCGGTTTGAGGCGGTGAATCTCCAATTGCAGTTTTTGACATTTCAATTGCTCCTTTCACATTCTAAAGATGCCGAACTTCGTGTCGGGCATCGGCGCGTTCAGACTGGCGCTGATGGCCAGCCCGAGAACATCTCTTGTATCGCGTGGGTCGATGATGCCATCATCCCACAAACGGGCGGTCGAGTGGTAGGGGCTGCCCTCCTCCTCGTACTTGTCGAGAATGGGCTTCTGGAAGGCGTCCCACTCCGTTGTGCTCATCGGTTCGAGTCCCTCTCGGGCCCGCTGATCCTGCTTGACGGTGGCCAGCACATCCGCGGCCTGCGGCCCACCCATCACCGAGATTCGCGAATTCGGCCACATGAAGAGGAAGCGAGGATCGTAGGCCCGGCCACACATGCCGTAATTGCCCGCCCCGTGGCTGCCACCAATGATGACGGTGAACTTCGGTACGGGCACACAGGAGACCGCGGTCACCAGCTTGGCGCCATCCTTGGCGATGCCACCGGCCTCGTATTCCCGGCCGACCATGAAGCCCGTGATATTCTGCAAGAAGATGAGCGGGATGCCGCGTTGGCCGCACAATTCGACGAAATGAGCGCCCTTGAGACTGGATTCACTGAACAGGATACCATTGTTCGCAACGATGCCGACCGGATAACCGTGGATGCGGGCATAGCCACAGACCAGGGTCGGTCCATATCGCGCTTTGAACTCGTGGAATCGACTGCCGTCGACGATGCGTGAGATGACCTCGCGGACATCGAAGGGCGTGCGATTGTCTTCGGGGATGATGCCGAGAATCTCATCGGGCGCATGGGCGGGTTCCTCTGCGGGGTGAACCTCGAGCCGGGTCTTGACGCCGGTGTTGAGATTCTCGACAATGTTGCGCACCATGCGCAGCGCCGCCGGCTCATCCTCAGCGAAGTGATCTGCAACCCCCGATTGGGCGGTGTGAACATCCGCCCCGCCCAAGTCCTCGGCGCTGACCTCTTCGCCGGTCGCGGCCTTGACCAGAGGCGGACCGGCAAGGAAGATGGTGCCATTGCCCTTGACGATGATCGACTCATCGCTCATCGCCGGAACATAGGCCCCACCGGCGGTGCACGAGCCACAGACCGCAGCGATCTGTGGGATGCCCTTGCCGCTCATCACGGCTTGATTGCGGAAGATGCGGCCGAAGTGTTCCTTGTCGGGGAAGACCTCGTCCTGCAGGGGGAGGAAGGCACCCCCGGAGTCGACCAGATAGATGCACGGGAGGTGGTTCATGTTGGCCACTTCCTGAGCCCGGATGTGCTTCTTGACCGTCATCGGGTAGTAGGACCCGCCCTTGACGGTTGCATCGTTGGCGACGAAGAGGCATTCACGGCCGTGGACCATGCCGATTCCAGTGACCAATCCAGCGCTTGAGGCGCGACCGTCGTAGAGTTCGAACGCCGCCAGGGGACTGAGTTCGAGGAAGGGTGTGCCGGGGTCGCAGATCGCTTGAATCCGTTCTCTGGGCAGGGCTTTTCCGCGGCTGCGGTGTTTGTCGACATACTTGCCGCCGCCGCCGTCCTGTACCGCTTCGAGCCGCTCTCTGAGCGTTGCGAGCAGGGCGCTATTGTGGGCGTGATTGGACTTGAACAGGGGGTCGGCGCTGTTGACCCGGGTCTGTAGTCGATCCATGCGCACCCCTCAAGGGGTGCGAATCCGTGCCCGCCCTTGAACGCTCGCCCGCATCAGACCGAGAGGGTCATGCGCAACACATCCCGCAGACCCGGCGCAAGGCCGACGACGAGCAGACAGAGGAGGACGAGCAGGCGCAGGTGCCGGTGGCGGTGCTCGAATCGAGCCGAGGCGAAAATCCACCAGACCAGCCCGGCGAGGACGAACTTCAGCGCACCGAAGCCATAGGCGGAGTTTGCGAGTTGAATCACATCCTCGGACAGCACGTGCTTCTCAGAGTAGCCGAACCACTCCACACCCACCGAGGTTGCCAGCCCATCGACCATCTGCCCATACATGGCGAGCAGGACAAGAGGCAGCCCGAGCACAGCGCGTGGGCTGAGGGCCTCGAGTCGCTCGAAGGTCGAGGAGTTCTGTCGTTCCCAATCATCGATGGTGATGCCTTCGGGAATGATGCCCGGGGACAGGCCCATGTGGTGCAGGTCATCCCGCGCTTGTCGGCCGTAGAAATACAGCGGGATGATGATCAGAAGCGGCCCACAGAGCACCAGCGCCATCGGCCACAACGAGATGGGGTTCATGCCGGCGAGCGGCGCTGTGTACATCATCAGCCAGCCACCGAGCTGGATTACACAGCCACCGATTCCCACCTGGAGCAGTCCTTGTTCGATCGAGGAACAGCATTCGAGCAGCGGGTGGATGGCCACCACCAGCATCAGACCGATAATCGGCGCCCACAGCATCGGCGAAGTCAGCGAGAGGGTCCAGTGTTGGGAAAACTGGGGCAGGAAGATCATGGTCTGCAAAAACACCAGCACGAAGGACAGCTGGGTGACCGCGGTGCGCGATTCGATCTCGGAGAGCGAGGCCGCGCGGTGCGACATCCAACCCACACCGATTACCCAGGCAGCGATGTGGAAGTGGATGAGTGGTGAGACGAACCATTCGCCCATGCCGGAAGCGAATAGGCCCGCGTCCTCGTTGACCTCACCGATCGCCGCCCACAGCACCCACGGTAGCATGGCG
>Ga0209402_10001800_pt1 | contig 22605 bp, 24 predicted proteins | sample ArcticOcean_MG_C_3_FD_187437 | JGI IMG/M metagenome (GOLD analysis project Ga0209402, IMG submission 187437) | Marine microbial communities from western Arctic Ocean - ArcticOcean_MG_CB8_126 (SPAdes) (version 2) | ecosystem: Environmental > Aquatic > Marine > Oceanic | place: Arctic Ocean... | reverse complement strand
CCACCGCGAAGGCCGCTTCGACGGTCAGTACTTTACGTGCGTAGGTGTACGTGCCGCCGGACTCGGGAAAACGGGAGGCGAGCTCCGCAAAGGACAGGGCCGTGAGAAAAGCGATGCCGCCGTTTAGCGCAAAGGCGACGATCGCGCTGGGTCCGGTGGTCGCGAACGCCACGCCGGCGAGCGCGAGTATACCACCACCGACGATCGCGCCCGCCCCCACACCGGTCGCTCCCCAAAGATCGAGGGTTCTGTGGTCGTGATCGTCAGGCGCTCTCACACCCTCAACGGTAGAGCCACTCCACCGGCCACATTGGAATCGCGGGCACGTAGGTGACCATCAGGAGCATGGCCACGAGCACCGCCACGAAGTAGAGGTTGACCTTGCTCACTTCCCAAATATCGGCCTTGGCAATGGAGCAGGCGGTGACCAGAACACTGGCGACGGGGGGCGTCTGTTGGCCGATTCCGAGGTTGAGCGTGACCACGAGTCCGAAGTGCACGGGATCGATGCCAGCGGCCAGAACGAGCGGCATCACGATCGGCACGACCAGGATGATCGCTGCTGCCGAGTGAAGGAACAGCCCCACCATCAGGAAGAACACGTTGAGGAGCGCCAGGATCGCGATGCGGTTGTCGGTGAAGTCCATGATCCCTTGAGCCACACGCTGTGGCACCTGGACTTCGGTCAGATAATCCCCGAGCAACGCGGAGGCCGCCACGAGCAGCATGACGACGGCGGTCTGAACCCCACCCTCCAGGGTGGCCTTTCGAAGAGCCTTCAAGTCCAGCTCTCGGTAGATCCCGCCCCCGATGACGATGGCCGCCACCACCGCGAGCCCGGCGCCTTCGGTCGCTGTGACCCAGCCCGAAAAGATGCCCCCGAGGATGATCACGGGCAGAAGAAGCGCCCAACCGGCATCGCGAAACGCTGCGGCGACCCGCCGCATCTCAAACGCCGCTTCTACGGGAAAGCCGTTCTTGACGGCCAAGTAATACACGACCGCCATCAGGAGTAGGCCCCCGAGCACACCCGGCACGATACCAGCGACAAAAAGCTCGACGACCGAGCTACCCGACATGACTCCGTACAGAATCATGGGGATCGAGGGCGGAATGATGACCGCCAGGGTAGCGGAGGACGACGTCACCGCCGCCGCGAACGCGGTTGGATAACCTCGGCGTTTCATGGCGGGGATGAGGATGGAGCCCAACGCCGCGACGTCTGCGACCGCCGATCCGGAAATCTCCGCGAAGAAGAGGGACGCGCTCACCGTGACCATCGCGAGTCCGCCCCGAACGAACCCGACGAGCGCGCTGGCGAGGTTGATCAGGCGCTTCGAGATCCCGGACGCGTTCATGATGGCGCCCGCCAGAATAAAAAGCGGGATCGCGATCAGGGCGAAGTTCAAGGAGCCCGAGTAGAGGACGAGCGCTGTATTCGGAAGCCCGACCATGCCCGAGTTGGACCCAATCGCGAAGACGGCCACGACACCGAGCGCGACGGCAATCGGCACGTTGATGACAACGAGAGCCAGCAGGGAGAGGAACATCACGAGGAGGATCACGAAGGACCCTCGGTGCCCAGCGCTCGACTCCCAGAGCCGTCATCCTTCTCCCACGCCTCATCGCTGTCGGAGCCTTCAGCAGCGCCGTCGGAGCCCTCAGCAGCGCTGTCCTCATGACTGGGTGGCCCAGCCCACACGTCCGGCAAAGTGAGGAGCTCGGCCACGATGAACAGAATCGCTCCGATGGGCACCACCGACTGAGCCAGACGCTGAGGGACCCACGGAAGGCTGACCAACGTTTCGCCGCCGAGAATGGCCAAGACGCGCCAACCGGCCCAGGCGGTGACCAGGAAAAACCCCACAACGAAGACCTCTCCGACCACCACGAGGGCACGACGAAGCGATGGTTCGAGCCCGTCGACCACCTTCGGGAAGCCGATGTGGGCGCGATGCAGCGCAGCCAGGGCGGCACCGTAGAAGGTGAGCCATGCCAGAAGGATGGAAGCCAACTCGTCGTACCACACGAGCGCGGCCCCCATCTTCCTGAAGACGACGCCGAGCACCACGACCAACGCCAGCGAGGTCGTCAAACTCAAGACGACGAACTCGAGAGCGACCTGGAAGCCCTTTTGGAAACGTTGGCGCATTGGGAGCCTCAGGCGGCGTTACGCTCCCTCTGCGAGGGCCAGGGCTTGTGCGACCAGTGCGTCGCCACCCTCCACCGTATTTCCGAACTCCTCGAAAATGTCGGCGCTCGCACGGACGAACGCCTCACGGTCCACCGTGTTTACCTCCACGCCCGCCGCCCGGAGCTCCAAGAGGAAGTCCTCGTCCATTTGAGCCGCCGTCTCGTACACGAAAGATTGGGCTTCCGCAGCGATCCGTCGCAGGGCCGTCCGGACGTCCTCCGGCAAGCGATCCCAACTCGCTCCGACCGTAACGTACGCCGGCGTGTACACGTGGCCGGTCAGGGAGATATACGTCTGGACTTCTTGAAACTTCGAGGCGTAGATCTGGGCCAACGGGTTCTCCTGCCCGTCCATGACGCCGGTCTGCAACGCTACGAAAACTTCGGAGAGTGCCATCGGCGTGGGGTTGGCTCCGAAGGCCTGAAAGAGCTTCACACGCCAGATCCCCCGCGGAGTCCGGAGTTTGATCCCCGCGAGATCCGGGGGCTGGACCACGGGCCTCGTGTTGTTGGTCACATGCCGAAACCCGTTTTCCCAGACCGCCAGAATCGTGTAGTCGCGCTCTTCGGCCTTTGGAACGAGGAGGGGCCAGACGATCTCTTCTTCGATTCGCCTCATATGAGCGCGATCCTCGACCAGATACGGCATCTCGAAAAGTCCGAACTCATCCACCGTCGAAGACATGATGGTGGAGGGAAGAGCGAAGTCTAAAGTGCCCAGCTTGAGCCGCTGCAGCATGACCTCGTCTCCGCCCAACTGGCTCGATCCGAAAACGTTCACCTGCACCCGACCCCCGAACTCCTCGTTCACTAGGCGCGCGAATTCTTCGGCGGAAGCGGCAAAGAGTGATCCGGGCGCACCGACGTGACCAAAGCTGAGTTCGATGGGCCCGCCGTCGTCCGAGCCGCCCCCGCAGCCACCGACGAACAACAGGAGTAGGGACAACGCGACAAGCTTGATGCCGCCATCGTACATCGACGCGCCACCTGAACTCTTCACGCTCGGCCCCCTTTCGCTAACAGTCGGTCCCTTCTTTCTCATGCTCGTCTGTCGTGTCCTCATGCTCATCTGCACTGCCTTCGTTTCTGCGTCCGTTCCGTCACACTATTCCTCCACGTCGTCGCTCTTGTGCTCTGCTCCGTCCCACGTTTCCTCCGCCCTAGCTCCTTCACACCCCGACCTTGTTCCTTCACACGCCGCCACCGTCCGAACTCCAGACATCGAGCGCCGCACGCACGCCCCCAGGCCGATGGGGGACACCGGCTAGCCCCAAGCCCATCTCGACACCACACAACGTGCCTGCGACGGTCAACTCGTTGATGTCCCCGAGATGACCGATCCGGAAAACCGTTCCCTTGAGCTTACCCAAACCGCTACCGAGGGACATATCGAAGCGCTCGAGGAGGATCTTACGAAGCGCGTCGGCGTCCGTTCCGTCGGGTACCTTCACGGTCGTCTGAGCGGAGCTGAAACCCGATTCTTCCAGGCAAAAATTCTCGAGGCCCCACGCCGCCACGGCGGCCCGCGTGGCCTTCGCCAAGCGGGCGTGCCGCGCCAAGGTATTCTCCCGGCCTTCTTCGCTCAACATCGCGAGCGCCTCGTCGAGGCCGTACAGCAGGTTCGTCGCGGGGGTGTAGGGAAAGTAGCCGCCTTCATTGGAAGCGAGCATCGCGCTCCAGTCCCAGTACGAGCGCGGTAGCTTCGCGTCTCGGTGGGCCGCCAGCGCCTTCGCGCTTACCGCGGCGAAGCTTAGGCCCGGCGGCAACATGAGTCCCTTTTGAGAGCCAGAGATGGTCACGTCGACGCCCCAGTCGTCGTGGAGCAACTCCATGGCGCACAGCGAAGACACGGCATCGACAAGGAGAAGGGCCGGATGATCGGCTCGGTCGATCGCGGCCCGAATACCGGGAATATCGCTCGTCACGCCCGTCGAGGTCTCGTTGTGGGTCAAGAGGACCGCTTTGATTTCATGAGCCGTGTCGGCGCTCAAGTGCTCTTCCATGGCCGCGGGATCGACTGGCCTCCGCCAATCCCAGGGCAAAACGTCGACTTCGAGCCCTACGGCAGTCGCCACCGCGCCCCACGTTTCGGAAAAATGGCCGTTGTCGTAACGCACCACGCGGTCGCCAGGCGACAACGTATTCACGAGCGCGGCTTCCCACGATCCGCTTCCCGACGCGGGGTACACAAAAACGTGTTCGGACGCCCGAAACACCTCTTTCAATCCCGCAAGGACGCGGAAGCCCAGCTTGGCGAACGCGGGACCCCTATGATCGATCGGCGGCCGGGCCATCGCCCTCAAGATCCGGTCGGGAACGTTGGTGGGTCCAGGCAGTTGCAGGAAGTGTCGTCCGGACCGAAACTCCATTAGCAATCTCGAAAAAGGATGGCTTTGTGCCCCTATGGTGGTCGAGGACCAAAAATAACAAGGCGTCGGGCGCGAATAATGGCACGACGCTACCTTTCCCGCCATGACGAGCCTCACAACAACCTCTTCCGACCCGTCCCTCGCCGCCCGCCTCGGGAGCGAACTCGAAGGAGAAGTACTCTTCGATTCCTTCAGCCGTGGCCTGTACTCCACCGACGCCTCGATCTACCAGATCGCACCGCTCGGCGTGATCGTCCCGAAAACTACGTCGGACGTGTTCCGAACGCTCGAGATCGCGCACGAAACCGGTCTCTCGGTGACACCCCGCGGATCCGGCACGTCGCAGTCGGGTCAAGCGATTGGGGCCGGACTCGTGATGGACACGAGCAAGCGCCTGAACGGGATCGGAGAACTCGACCGGGACGCCGCGACGATCCTCGTACAGCCCGGCGTGGTCCTGGATCGTCTCAACCGCGAACTCAAGCCCCACGGGCTCTTCTTCCCGGTCGACGTCGCCACCGCGAGCCGCGCGACCCTCGGTGGGATGGCGGCCAATAACAGCGCGGGTTCGCGCTCGATCCGCTACGGAATGATGGTCGACAACGTACGGAGCGTGACGGGCTCGCTCGCCGACGGAACGCCGGTGAGCTTCGGCTTGGAGGTCCCGGCGGAGGGTGTCGAGTCGGCGTTGGCTTCCACCGTCGCGACGCTCCGTAGACGGGAAGACGCCGAACTCGAGCGCCGGATCCCGAAAGTCATGCGCCGGGTCGCCGGCTACAACCTGGATCGGGTCTCGCCGGACGGCGCAGAGATGGTACGGCTGCTGGTAGGCTCTGAGGGCACGCTCGCCTTCTTCACGGAGCTCGAACTGCAGCTCACCCCCCTACCCTCGAAGACGGTCCTCGGAGTCTGTGCCTTTCCCGATTTGGGATCTGCGCTCAACTCCGTGGAAGCGATCCTTGAACTCGATCCTTCCGCGGTCGAACTGGTAGACGGCGCCTTGCTCGACCTGGCGCGTGACATTCCAACTCTGGGCTCCGCCGTGCGAGAGTTCGTGCATGGTGATCCTCGCGCTTTGCTCATCGTCGAGTTCTCGGGACCAGATGGTGGTCGGCTTTCCAACGACCTCAACAAACTCGAGGAGTTGCTGGGGGATCTCGGCCATCCCGACGTCGTCGTCCGAGCCGAATCCGACGACTTTCAGCGCCGGATCTGGGGGGTTCGGAAGGCATCGATGAACGTCGTCATGTCGATGAAGGGGGATCGCAAGCCCGTCTCCTTCATCGAGGACTGCACGGTTCCGCTCGAGCACCTCGCCGAGTACGGAGAACGCCTCGAGGACGTGTTTCGTCGTCACGGCACTTCGGGCACTTGGTACGCGCACGCGTCGGTCGGTTGTCTCCACGTCCGACCCATTCTGAATCTCAAACAAGACCAGGACCTGCGGGCCATGCGCTCCATCGCCGAGGAGTCGCACGAGCTGATCCGGGCTTTCGGGGGATCACATTCGGGCGAGCATGGCGACGGTTTGGTCCGGTCCGAATTCCTCGAACCGATGCTCGGAAGCCGGCTAGTAAAAACTTTCGGCGAGATCAAATCGGCGTTCGATCCATCCGGAACGCTCAACCCCGGGAAGATCGTGAACCCCTCCCGGATGGACGACCGATCCCTGATGCGCTATCAGGACGGCTATGGTCCGCTCCCCGTCACGACCGCGCTCGATTGGTCCTTGTGGGGCGGATGGGCCGGCGCCACCGAGATGTGTAACAACAACGGGGCCTGCCGGAAAACCGACCCCGGAGTCATGTGCCCCTCGTTTCGCGCCACCGGAGACGAACGCCACACGACGCGGGGCCGGGCCAACACACTACGGTTGGCGCTGACGGGACAGCTCGGCCCCGACGCCCTCGGCGCCCCGGAGATGTACGACACGCTCGCGCTGTGCGTGGGGTGCAAAGCGTGCGGAAAGGAGTGTCCCACGGGCGTCGACATGGCCCGCATGAAAATAGAATTTCTGAATCACTACTACCGTCTGCGGGGACTCCCACTCCGTGAACGCCTGGTGGCTTGGCTTCCCCGGTACGCGCCTTGGGCGAGCCGCCTACCGAAGCTGATGAATTTCGGTCGGCCGGGCGGGTTGTTCGCGCGCGCCGGAGAACGGCTGCTCGGCCTCACCGCACGCCGTGCGCGGCCTAGGTGGCGCAGGGACCGGTTTCGCGCGGAAGCGCTTCCGGCGAACCCGAACGCAGCTAGCGAGACCGACGGGCCCGAAGTCCTCCTTTGGGTCGACACGTTCAACACCTACTTCGAGCCCGAAAACGCCTACGCCGCGATCCGCGTACTGGAGGCGGCCGGGTACCGAGTGCGCTTCCCTTCCCTGCCGGGCCGGCCGGCGTGCTGCGGCCGTACGTTCTTGAACGCGGGGTTGGTCGATGAGGCCCGCTTCGAAGCTCGACGTCTTCTCACTGCCCTCTCCCCTTGGGTCGAACGTGGGGTGCCCGTCGTAGGGTTGGAGCCGTCCTGTCTTCTCACGCTCCGGGATGAGATTCCGAGCATTCTGCCAGGAGAGGAGAGCGCGAAAGTGGCGGCAGCGTCGTTCCTTCTCGACGAGTTCTTGTTGCGAGAGGTCGAAGCGGGCCGGGGCCAGCTCGATCTTGGGCCCGTGGCGCCACATCAGGCGCTCGTCCACACCCATTGCCATCAAAAAGCCCTCGGCCGGGAGGGAGCGACGGAAGCCGTGCTCCGCCGAATCCCGGGGCTCGAGGTAAAAACCATTCGCTCAGGATGTTGCGGAATGGCGGGGGCGTTCGGCTACGAAGCCGAGCATTACGACGTGTCGATGGCGATGGGGGAACTCGATCTACTTCCGGCCGTTCGGAAGGCCCCGTCCGATGCTTGGGTGCTGGCCGCCGGAGTGAGTTGTCGGCATCAAATCGCCGACGGAGCGGGTCGCGCCACCGTGACGCTGGCTTTGGCGCTGGATGCGTCGCTCGGGAGCGCAGGCGACGCCACGCGTCCTCCCTCAGCGGCCCACGCGCAGAAGAAGCAGGCCCCTCAAAAAGGGTGACACGCGTTGCCGTTCACGGCGGATGCTCAAGCTGAAGGAGAGGGCTCCGTCTCCAACCGTGACCTGGTCGATCTCGACCGTCTCCCAACGCCCGAGCCCCCTCCCCACGACGTATCCCAGCGTACCTCCAATGAGGGCACCGTAGAAGGCGCCGGTCGCGGTTCGGCCCCACTCGCATTTCGTCAGGGCGGTGATGAGGCAGCCCAACGTACTCTTAGCCCCGTCGAGGTTTTCCTCATGGCTGCGGGGATTGAAGCTAAACGTACCTGCTAGGGCCCCGAGGGCCCCACCGGCAACGACCCCCGTCCCCAGACCGGCCGCCCATCGGCTCCCGTGGGTTGAGCGTTGGAGTTCGAGATCGTCGGTCGAAATCCACGATACGCCCTAGCTGGCCTGGTACCAAAGCGTATCAGACGTCACTCGAACAACAATTCCGTCGGTCCACTGGCGCCCCGATTCCGTCGACTCGGACGGCCTGACACGAATCGCGTCGCCGGAGACCAGTTGCTGGCCGAAGGCCGTCGAGGGCGGGTGCACCAGCAGAAGAATTCCGAAGAGCAGACGATGCTTCAGGGCAGAATTCCGCAGTAGACACAGCATCTGCTCGTTCAATTGATTTCCCTCCTTTCGTGACTCTGGAAGTCGCAAACCGCGCCAAAAGTCGTAAGGGAAGATGCGTCTATTCGAATTCGGATTAGATACGTCGAATTACGTAGTCGGGAAGCGCAGATTACGTAGGGGGCGCGGACAAAAAAAGACCGCTACGTTCGAACCGATGGGGTGGCCATCAGGACCACACGCGGGCCTTAGTTGCCCACCTCTTGAGGATGCGCCTCGATCCATTCGCGGGACCGCCTTTGTGCCTCCGCGATCTGTTCGCCATCCATCCATTGCTCAATGATGCTCATGTGGCCCCTCGCCGTCTCGCTCCCCTGGCTGGCGGACACCTCCCACCACATATAGGCGACGTCGTCGTCTTGTGGTACGCCCTGACCGTTGGCGTACATGTTTCCTAGGTTGAGCTGCGCATCCGCGTACCCCTCTTCGGCGGCCAGCCGATACAAGCGCACGGCTTCCACGTCGTCTACCGGAACCCCCGCTCCATTGTCGTACATCCATCCGAGGTTGTACTGGGCCTGGGCGTTCCCTTGGTCGGCCGCCAATTCATACCAGTGCACGGCCTCCGCGTCGTCTTCGACGACACCATCACCCTTGTCGTACATCCACCCGAGGTTGGATTGCGCGGGGGCGTACCCTTGTTGGGCAGCCAGCCAATACCAGCGTACCGCTTCCGCGTGGTCCTCGACGACGCCTCCCCCACCGGTGCCGTGCCTCACTCCTAGCCAGAACTGGGCCGCGGCGTTCCCCTTCTCCGCACAACCCGTCAGCACCTCTAGCGATGAGCCGGAATCGGCCGAAGGACATGAGGCTGAGAGGGAATCCCGAGCCCCATCCTGAACCGAATCCTGTGCCGAACCATGGGCCGGAAAGAGGACGAACGCTCCTAGAGCCGTAGCGATCCACACACCGAGCGCTGCGCCGTGCGCCCCCTTGATCAAGAATTTCTGAACGGAGTCCATGAGTTCAGGTCCGAGCCTTCTGGACACCGGTCAGGTCGATTTCGAATACGAGGACCGCGTTGGGCGGGATAGGCCGTCGTCCACGCCCTCCGTACGCCAAATCGGCCGGGATCACCAGCGTTCTCATTCCCTTGAACCGCATACCGACCAATCCTTCGGTGAAGCCTGCAATTAGATCCGTCGAACCCAGCGTGGCGGTTACCTCACCACGATAGAACACCGTACCGTCCGCGAGATATCCGGTATACGTCAGCCAAACCGTGTCGAGGAGCACCGCGGGCTCGCCCGTCCCCACGAAGTCTTCTCGATAGGACAGTCCACTCTCGGTCTCGATCATGCCGTCCAGATCGATCCCGAGCGAAGCGGCGAACTCGACCTCCCTCGGATTGGGGCCAAGCGGTGCTTCAGGCGGGTCTTGGGCCAGGAGCACAGAAGGAATCGAAAGAATCAGTCCCACGGCCAGATCGATCCTCATGGGACCCTCCTGTGAATCTCTATGTCTTCGCCTGTTTCTGACCCCATCAGCGCGATCGATTCCTGCGGGTGAGCGGTCTCTCGGTGATCGGTCTCAGTTCGTCGGTCCTAATTGATCTCCGGATTCACGTAGCCGGTCGGCAGGACCTGATCCGGATCCACCCGAATGCTCAGGTATGTGGCGTGGTCGGGGATGGAGAGCCAGGCGTGCATCATGCCGGCGGGGATGACGACGATGTCGCCCTCCTCGATTTCGCGGATCACCCCGCCTCTCGACTCCGCATTGAAGCTGGGTCCAATGGCGATGCTGCCGTCCGACATCTCACCCTCATTGAAAAGTTCGCCCCCCGTCAGAAGGGTCCCCCACCCTGAGAGCATGACGTAGACCTCAGTGATGTAGGCGTGGATGAGCCCCCTGTGGACCCCGTCGGAGTCATGCTGGTCGGTTCTGTGCAAGATCCCCACCGCTACGTTCTCATCGCCCCCGATATCCGCCACTTTGAGCTGCCGGTCGATCGTGACCCCGATCATGTTCTTCAGCACAGAGTTGACCTGCTCTGCGTAGATATCGGTGGCCTCATCGGGAGTCTGTGCCTCCACAAACGAGGGAAGGGTGAGGAGGAGCGTCAGGACAACAACTGGAAGCTTGGGGCGCATGTTCTTACTCCGTCGGAGGCTTTGCCGATTCTGAAAACGGGTCGGAACAACGGTAGCCTCAGGAGTGCGACGGAACAAGCAAGCCCAAATCCCATCGTCTGCTCCGGCTCCGGGGAGCTGTAGAGCTTCAGTAGCGCTCGGTCCGTCATGTACTGCTCGTCGACGTGCGGAATGATCCTCACGATCTGCCGCGTCCCCGTTCCGTGCAGCTGGACGAACGTGACCGTGGCGCCCCGGCCCTTGCGGAACTGGTGCGTGGGAGGTGCCTCGAGCCAGACGTGCCAGCAGGTCTCATCCGGGCCATGCCAGATGCGGCGCGCGAAGTATCCCATGCCCTTTTCGCGGTTGCCGGCGTCTCCCATGGCAGCAACGTAGCGGCCCGCGCAACTGCGGCCTCGAGCACCGAAACCGGAGCGATAGCGTCGAGCTTGCCCTCAAGGAATCGTCACAGTCAAGGTGGCGGACCCCGACTGGCCAAGGAGTGACGGGCTGCTGGCGGAGATACTAGCGTTGCCATTTGCCACCGCCGTAGCCAGACCGCTCGCCTCGTTCACGGTCGCGACCTGCACGTTGGAGGAGAGCCAGACAAATCCGCCGCTCGGAATCAGATTTCCGGCCACGTCGCGGGGAACGGCGGTAAACTGAACCGTACCGCCGATCGCCACCAGGGTCGCCGATGCCGGGCTGATCTCGAGCGTAGCAATCGACGGCCCAGTCGAGTCGCCACAGCCCGCCGGGAGAAGAGACAAACCGATTGTAAACAGCATAGTGCGTCGGTTCATTGCGTGCGGCCTCCTGGTAGTCTACGACCCATCCGATGGTACCAAACAAAGTAGGGCGCCGATCGCCTTAGGCCATCATCGTTCCGATCCCTAGAAGTCCGTATGCGGGGACGTCTCATCTGTGAAGCCACCAAAAAGCGGCCAGCTCCGAACGATGGGGGTGGCCGTCTCCCTACTCGATCCCTCCTTGGTGCTCTCCTTCCAGGAGTCGCTGCTGTTGGACGAATCGAAGTTGGAACGCCTCGAGGCCGTCCTTCAATGGACTCTCCACCTCGATCCGCCGCGCCTTGAGTTGCCACAAATGGACGGGTAGAGCACCAACACCGAGGATCGTCGTCACCCGCATGATCAACCTCCCCGTCAAGGTCTGACGGCGGCGGGATCACGCAGGACGATCGCCATAATCCCGGGGAATCGGGTCCTCTTAATCTCCAAAATATCTTCCCAGGGGACGAGCGTTCTGGACGACATATAGGTCCTGTTGAGGGCGCCGTCGGAAAAGCTGAGCGCCGGCTTCGGACTCAGAGCAAGCCGCAACATGTTCAGCCCATGGTCGAGAAATCTCTCCCGATTCGACGAGGTTGATGTGATGTAACGCTGCGCTTACACTGGGGCGTCGTTGGTCACCAGTTCATACGTACTCGTGGAGACGTACGCGCTCCTTCAGGCCCGGATTGGAATCGGAGCCATGGGCGTCTTTCGCGAAGCGTTTGCGCCGCTTTTAGGCGTGTTTTGGGTCGACGAGACGACTCACGAGCGCGCCCTCGACGACCTGTTGCGTCGAGACTCGAGGAAGCTGAGTCTGGTCGACGCTTCCTCTTTCGTGCTGATGCGGGCCAACCGGGTCGACCGAGCCTTTGCGTTCGACGCCCACTTCCAGGAAGAGGGCTATACGCTTTAGGATCGTTCGATCGTGGCCCTGTTGCGGACCCTTGGGAAGTGGGCTCGGAGCGCTTCGCCGCCTGGGTTCTAGCTCGCTTCGGTATTGAGGCTCTGGCATCCCAGCACGAATTGGACAAAGCTTTCGGGCATCGGCCGCCCCGATTCCGAGTATTGCACCATCCAGTCGGGTGGGACCTTGAGCCAGGCATCGGTCTTGATGCCCCCCCCAACACCGTGTCCTAGGGTGGCACCAACAGCGCCGCCGAGGATCGCGCCGACAGTGACGTACCATCCCTTTTTGAAGTGAAGGGAGCCTTCGGGATCTGGAGTCGATCCCCCCTGGATCCCCCCCACTACGACTCCGAGAAGCCCACCGACGACCCTTCCCCAGCCCGTGTGCGTGCGGCGTTCCCGGATCTCGACCCTGCCCACGTTCACGACTGGCACGGCAACGCTTTGCCTCGGTGAGCCGACCCCGAATAGCAACAAGTCACCGACCACCCCTTCGAAGAACCCCTCACCAATGCGCCCATCCTGATATTGCTGCGAAAAGCACTCGACGCGAAGAGCGTCCCCTGGGACGGGCAGCCTACCCTGCGTAGCGACCGGAATTACCCCGCCGGCAAACGCGGTGCCGGACCCGGTCGGTAAGGCGCCCGTGCCTCTCATCGACACTTCGATGACTCCGCCGAGATAACCGGTGCCGTATTTGGTCGTGGCGTCGGGGGCTGAGAGGTAGCGCATGTTTTCGACGTCATCAGCATCGAATGCGCGGAGTTCGCCGAGCTGACCACGGATCACTCCATTGACGACCACTCGCGCAAAGGCAGGTCCAGCCGTAGAGGCGGAGACTCTTTCGGGCTGTAGTCAGCGCCCACGTAGCGTTTGGACGGCATCCCAGAGGCTTCGGCCGGCTAGCCCTTCGAGTTCGGCTCGGACGATCAGATTCGGGTTCCCACGGGCGCCCCTTGCGGAGGTTTGCCGCCCCTCTCCCGAAGACATGCCTCCAGACGAAGCACAAGCCGACAGGGCGAGGGCCAAAACGAGTGATGCGCAGCCACAGAAAGGCGGGCGTGCTTTCCCCGACCGGTTCGAACCCGAGGTGAACCCAAGCGGAGCTCCAACTCTACCGGGTCTCACCCCCCACGGGCCTCCAGAAGTACATCTCGATTCGCTTCCAACAGGTCTCGCGCTGTGGTGCCAGGCTCTCCAGTGATGTCCCTGAAGTGAGTTGACAGGGTGGTTCCAGAAGGCCGAGGTGCCCGAACTTCGTCCCCCGGCCCCGCCTCGATCACCTCGATTTCGACGCCGCTGATCTCGCTGGCGATCGCGGCGACGTCGCGCACTCGAACCAACGCCGGACCCGTGATCTCATAAACTCGGTTTTCGTGGCCAGCCGTCATGAGCGCAACGGCTGCCGCAACAGCACAGTCGTCACGGGTCACGAACGCAGTCCCGGGATCGTCCGGAAGCACCACCACGCTACGGTTCTCAACCATGCGAGCGGCCTGGTTCACGAGTCCGTCCGCATACCACTGGTTCCTGAGCGCCGTCCAAGTGATCCCGCTCTCCCGCAGGTCTGCCTCCGTCGCTCGGTGCCACACCCCAATCGGGGACACGTTGTTGTCCGCGTCCACGAATGAGGTATAGACGATGTGCTCTACACCGGCCTCGATAGCCGCGTTGATCGCGGTCAGCTGAAGCTCCACACGCTCCGCCGGCACTCTGGGATCGGGGTTGCTGCTGTTGAGGCTGATCAGGAGCATCCGGTCGCCGCCCTCGTAGGCCGCCTCCAGGGATTCCGGTTGGAGGAAGTCGCCAAACCGGGTGCTGGCCCCGAGTTCTGCGTATCGTTGGAGTCGCTCTGGCGATCGGCTCACCAAGATGAGGTCTGCGGGTTGAACTCCTCGAGCGAGCAGCTCCTCCACCACCCTGCTACCGATCTGACCGGAGGCTCCTGAGATAATGATCCGTGGCGCCGGATCGTCTCCTTGCGATGCACATCCGCCAGCCGCGACGCTCGTAATGAGGGCGATCCCGACCCCCATGCTACGTAGAGCTGCCCGTCGTGAGAGCGGTTGCCCGGTGCGAGTTTTCATAGTTTTGGTTCCCTGTCTGTTGGATGCACTGGAGTTCGCAATCTGATCGGTTGTCCTCTCGCCGATGACCGCTTCGCCCTGCTCATGCTCGATGATATAGCGGCCCTCGAGGGGTGCGTTCAGGCAAGTGACGGGATCGGACATGGTGACGTCCTGGCATGGGAAATCTAACAGCGGTCAACATCCGAGAGGGGGCTGGTAGGCGCAAGCGGACGCCCGTCAGATCCCACCTTCCTTGAACACGATCGTCACAGTACTCCCCGTCTCCACCACCGGGCCCGTCGGCATTAGCTCGCCCGTCTCTTGATCGATTCGGAAGGTGACGACCGTGTCACTCCCCTGATTACACGCGTAGAGCAGCGTTCCGGTCGGATCGAGCCCGAAGTAGCGGGGTTGTTCGCCCTGAGTGGACTCCCACCCCACCGGTGTCAACAGGCCGCTGCTTTGGTCCACGGCGAAGATCACGATGCTGTCGTGACCCCGGTTCGAGCCATAGAGAAACGCGCCCCAGGGTGCACACTGATCTCCGCGCACGTGCTCTGCCCTGTGAAACCAGGCGGTAACGTGGAGGACACCTGTAGCGGGCTCAGCTCCCCGCGGTCCGCATCGTAGCGGTAAGTAGCCACCGTGGAATCCAGCTCGTTGATGACGTAAGCGTACGGCAGACTCGGGTGAAAATCCACGTGGCGTGGGCCGGCGCCCGGCCGGGTAGCAACGAACGGTGGATCGGCCGGCACCAAAGTGCCCGTGGCCGTGTCGAGCCGGAACACGAAGAGGCGGTCCAGACCCAAGTCCGGCACGACCAGGAAGCGCCCGCGGGGGTCGAACGGATTGTGATGAGGGTTTGAGCTCGTCTGCCGGATCGGATGCGGCCCCGGCGTGCCCTCCAGCTCGACGAGATCGCTCCGGGGCGCGAGAGAGCCGTCGGCGTTGATCGGGAAGCACCGTCATCGAACCGGAGCCATAGTTGGAGACTACCAGGAATCGGTTGGTCGGATCGACTGCCAGATGCACGGGATTCTCTCCGCCCACGTCCTGCTGATTGAGCCGGGTCAGGCGACCGCTCTCCGGGTCGATGACGAACGCCGTTGCGTGTGTCCTCCCCCCATGCACCGAGTAGAGAACGCGCTGGCGCCGGTCAAGAGCGAGAAACGAGGGGTTCTCGAGGCTTGCGACGAGTTGCACGTGCGACCAACGGCCCGAGGCCGGGTCCATTCGGTAGAGGTTGATGCCCTCGCCGTGCCCGTCGCGGTCCGGCGTGCTGTAGCAGCCGACATAAGCGAAAAGCGCGCCGCCTGCACCCCCCTCTGCCATCACGCGAGTCGCCCGCGATATGCACCCCGGTACGGCCAGCGCAGCGACAAGACCGCCCACACCACCCAAGAAGTGACGGCGCGGAACCGAACGACTCCCCCCTGCCTCGAAAGGCGCGTCGGCTTGTCGGATAACTGGATCGGACATGGTACGCTCCGGGATCAGACTGCGGTGCTCAACCCGCGATAGGTCCACCAGCGGAGGAGGTCACCTTTCCGTGGACCGTCACTGTGATCGGTCGGGTCGAGTGCCCCTACCCGTTCGACGCCCTATGTTGTTATAAACAAGCATTTTAGGGGCATTCTTCTCGAGCGACACCGAAGGTTCGGCAACTCTCGCCACCTGGACGAGAAGACGGCCACCTCCGAACGACGGAGGTGGCCGTTACCGCTCACGTGGTGCACTACGTCGCCTTCACCGAGCCGGTACCGTTCCCGTGAAGGTGAACCTCTGGACTCGTTTCCGCGTGCCTCCGATCCCGTTGACTTCCACCGTGTAGAGGTTCCCCTCCGCGTCCGTCGTCATGTCATGGAGAACGTACAACTCTCCAAGCTCGTCTCCATGCTGCCCGAACCGGGTCACCTCCTCCAGCGACTCCCTGTCGAGCACTACGATCTGGTGATCGCTCCGTTCGGCGAGGAACAGCCAACGCTGGTCCGGATCCGGCGAAAACGCCGTCCGGTTGACCGACCTGTGCGCCCCGGCTGTCGCGGTGATGAGGTCGATGGTCGGCTCGCCGAAGGAGGTGTCGTTCGCGCGCGCGGCCATGGTCGCCGGATCGGGGTCGGGGAACCGGCCGATGGTCTTTTCCGTCACAAACTCGCCGTCGGGGGTGAACACCTGCAGCCGCATCGACTGGGAATCGGACACGTACACGAGCCCATCGTTGGCGATCCGAACACCGTGCACGAGGTGGAAGTGCTGCGGGTCCCACTGGGCTTCATCCGGGGTTGGGTCCGAGGGCGGGTTACCGTACGCATCCCACATCCTCTTGAACGCCCCTGTAGTCGCGTCGAACACGATGATGCGCCGGTTGCCGTATCCGTCGGCTACGAACACCTCATCCGTCTGCTCGTAAACGAACACGTCCGCGGGGCGGTTGAGGTTCAGAGTGTCCAGGTTTCCCTGGCTCGAACCCGCGCTCCCGATTTGCATGACAAAGTCGCCCTCGCGGGTGAACTTGAGGATCTGGTCGTCCCCACGCCCGCTTCCCGCGACCCAGACGAATCCGTTTGCGTCCACGGCGATCCCGTGCTCGTTGGTGGGCCACTCGAACTCGTTCGAGTCGCGGTACGGCGCCCCACCCCAGCCCTGGATGTAGGTACCGTCGGCGTCGAACTCGAGGACCGCCGGCGCCCCCCGGGCCTGATCTTCGTCGGGGATGGTGCGCGGGCGGTGGATCATCCAGATGTGGTCTTGCGTGTCCGTGGCCAGTCCCGAAACTAAACCGAGAACCCAGTCGTTGGGCACCTCGGGCCAGGCCTCCGCCTCGTACGTCGGTATCTCGCCCGTTCCCGCACTGGCCTCTGCGGCCTCTCCGCCTCCAGCGCTCCCTTCCGGACCGCAGCCGATGATGACCAAAGCCGAGACGGCTATCGCCATCCATGTGTTTCGCATCGTGTTCTTTCCTCGAAATGGGTGTTGAGTTCGAAGCAATCCAGCATGCCCCGCCAAAAATCGCCAAGGTATCCAGCAGATCTTACCGCTCCGACCGCGCGGCCGACAGTAACGATCCCCTCAAGCGTCAAAAAAGTCTTGAACCCAAGGGGGTCGGCGAACGATGCCTGAAGTGGAATATGCTCGAAGCCGACCTGGGCTCTCGGTTAACTTCGTCTCATTACTTGACGCGGCCCATGTAACCCTGCGCGAGCATCTGCACCTTAAAAGCTGCGCCGCGTCCGACGATATAGAGCGTCTTCTTGTCGTGGCCGGCGAAGGCGATATTCTGAGGATTACGTCCTCCTGGTATCCCTACCGGGATCGTGCCGAGGTGCTGTCCCTCTGGGCTGAAGACGTCCACTCCTGCGTTGGAAGTGGTGTATACACGGCCCTCGCTGTCCACGGCCAGCCCGTCCGCTCCGCTGGTGATCCCATCGCTCGTCCGACTCACTCCCACGTATCTGGCGAAGTTGCTACGGTTCCGAACCGTGCCGTCCGGCTGAACGTCGTAGGCGAGGAGGTATTCTCCCGCGGAATCGTTTACGTATAAGGTTCGCTCATCGCGACTCAACAGGATTCCGTTCGGGCGGTTGATGTTGTCCGCGACCCTGATAACGCTTCCGGTCGGGGAGGCGTAATACACCGATTGAGGGTTCGGATCGGTGAAGTAGACGCCGCCCTTCTTGTCCAGGACGAGATCATTCGGACGGTCGAACGGTCTCCCGTCAATCTGATCGGCGAGGACGGTTTCTTCGCCGTCTGGATAAATGACGGCGATCCTTGCAAATCCCGGCGCTCGCTGAACCGCGATCAAGCGGCCCATAGGGTCGAAGGCCAAGCCATTCGCCTCCTTGGTGTCCTCGAGGAACACGGAGGTTCTGCCATCCGGCTCAATCTTGATGATGCGGCTTGCTTGGTTATCCGTGAAGAGCAACCCGCCGTCCGGATGCGCGATCGGGCCTTCCGTACCCTCAAAATCATCCTCGATGAGCTCGATCCTCGACCCGGCCGCTATCACGCCAGGGATCGCGGTCGCAACCGCATCCGTTGCCGGCGCGTTCTGCGCTTGTACGAACGGCGCACCGGAGAACAAGAGACCTAAAGCCAAAACAAGTGATGTCGATTTCATATACACTCCCATCGGTGCGAAAAATGAATTCTGGAAACTGCATTTCTGGTGAGTGGGACCCCGATGTGTCATCTGGCTCCTCAAGATCACCCTGCGAGGCTGACGACTCAGCCTACCCGATTTGCGATTCTTCTAGCCGGCTAAGATGCCGACCGCAAGCAAAGCGCGCGAGCCTGAGGAGCAGCCAGCCCGAGATTCTGAGGGGTCGGCGGTCCATGACGACGTGCCCCCAGACGATGACAACAATTGGGGCCGTCCAATGTCTCTGCTACGTGGGTAATGTGCCGATCAAGAGGGAAGCGCGCGAGCTGGATGTCTACCCGCGTCAGAAGTGACCGCGTGTTGGCTGGCTCGGAGTACCGCAGTGGTTCGCGAACCCCAATCGACGGACTGCGATGCGACACCTGAACGTGGTGATTATTCCTACCGAGGGGGTGGGATGGAGCTGCGGTCGGCGCTGCGCGCCGATCCTCGCTCGTCTCGCGGAAGTCTGCTAGGCCGCTTGCGCGGTCACCAGCTGCGACGCTCGGCTCGAACCCACGAGTCCTTTCGGACGCCAGTTTTCAAGACGGAACGAGGTTGTCCTGCTGAGTCCTCGTAAGGCCGGAGGAGTCCGAACCACATGGACTCTCGGCGGTGGGGTGTCCGGCTCAGTCCGGTGGGATACCAGCGAATACGTCTGTGCGGGTGACATTTCGGGTAACACCCCTGCCCCACTCGCACCGGACCGACTAGCCAACCCTCCACCGAGTGGTCGAACGCACGTCGTCTGCGAGTGTGCCAGTTCTAACAACCGGCGAAAGGCCAGCAACGGCAGGACATTTCGGAGTGGTGTTACCCGAACTGACACCCGACGTACTGAATCTGCGCAGGGGCATCACGCGAATCTCCTGACTCACCGATCCCTTGGAGCCGGCCGGGTCACTTGCCTGTGGGACACCCAAGGAGGCGCACCATGACCAATGCAAAGCAAGCCGCATTCCTCGGAGCCTACCGCGAGAATGGAAATATCAAGCTGGCGTGCGCCGCCGGACGGGTTGGCAGAAGCTCACACTACAGGTGGCTGGAGCGTGATGCCGACTACGCTAAGGAGTTCGAGCAAGCCAAGAAGGATGCGGTGGATGTCCTCGAGGCCGAAGCGCGACGGAGGGCCGTGGAGGGCTGGGAGGAGCCGGTCGGCTGGTACAAGGGTCAGGCAGGAGGATCCGTTAAGAGGTACAGTGACACACTCTTGATCTTCTTGCTCAAGGGTGCCGCACCTCAGAAATACCGAGAGCGGATGGAGGTGAGCGGCGCGCTCAAGGGCCTAGATTTCAGCGTGATGACCGACGAGCAGTTGAGCCGTATCAAGGCAGGTGAGCACCCCTACGTTGTGCTGGCTCAGACGCGTGCCGTGCTCGGCGGTCCATCCGCCGGACACGGCGAGATACTTCAGTTGACGCCTGCTCACGAGGATGCGCTGGAGGAGTAATGCTGGATCCCGATTGAGCTATCGCCTTCACGCACGAATCCGACGGCCAACCCCCCAGGGGGGCGGGACTCCGGCCGGGTCCTCTATAATGGGGCCGCACGTTCACGGGAGCCGTTGAAATCCAAAACGCGATCTCAAAAATTATTCTGAAATTTTTTTCGGCCTTACGACAGTTACGGTTTCATCCGACCAGTCATTGAAACGGTCGGAGTCTTTCTTGTCGCCCCTCCCGGTTGTCGTCTTCGTTGGCTTCGGAGTGCACTTGGGAGCACCACAATGAGGACAGGCGGATGCCTGATCGCTGATCTCCTTCTCGCATTCGTAGCATTCGATTAGAGCCATGCCCTAATCCTGCTCCGCACCACTCAGACCCGCAGCTCAGGACGAGCAGAACAGTGCTGGATAGCTAGGTGTGGCTGGGTGCCGCGGAAACACGAAGAAAGGGCTCTCTGTTTCACTCATTGTCGATGCGGATGTTGTACTGCGTCACAGTACTCTTCCAGTACGACCACCCCCAGCCGTCCAGACGCTCGTTCTTGAAGACAACCGGCATCAAATCACTGTCGAAGATACTGGTGACATACCCCATCTCCATCCCGGTATAGAAAAATAAGGCCCTGAAGGTGTCATGCCCGGTTGCAAGGTCATGATCCTCGTGTTGTTCTGTCGCGAAATCTCAGAAAAATTTCTTAAACCGAACAAACGGAACGGGGAGCACCCACTCAGTACGGCAGATGCAACCAGAAACCCCATGGCTGTCACACGCAGGTTTCTCCTCATGCCCCCAACGTGCCCCGCCCCACTCAGACCCGCAACTCAAGACGAGTGAAACACTGTTTATAGATCAGGCGGTGGGCTTGGTGAAATAGGGGGGGGCGGGGTACTGGGGCGTTACTCTTCGCTCGTAGCACCGGAATAGCCCCCTCCCCGCGGACGAGACCGACTGTTACGGTGCTACCGTAAAGGGCGCGACGGCCAGCTGGTCGTCGAACCAAACCGTGAAATCTCCGCCTTGCTCGGTCATGTCGGTAAACGTGATGACCAATTGGTCGGCCTTCCTTGCGATGGTCTGCACCGACATCGGGGTACGCAACACGTCCCGCTCATCCGTATACCCGTACGATCCCCACAGAGCGTTAGGATTACGCTCTTGGAACGTTTCCTTGACGTCCCACGTGGAGAAAATCAAAGTCCATTCGTCCTCGTCCAACTCGGCGAAGATGGTGTATTCACCGGCCGGAAGTCGCTGGTTGCCGAACATCAAATCCGTAGTGGCATGGAAGCGGGTCGACTGGTTGGCGCCGATCCTCCACACAGGCGCCCCGAGCAAGAATCCGTCGCCGTAGCTGTCGCCCGATCCGAACATGTCCTCACGGCCGCGCAGGATCGGCCGACCGTAGTCGACCACGATCCACCAGCCCCCCTCGTATGCGCCGTCCGCGTTGTAGCTTCCGCCCACTTGGGTGGTGGCTTCGCCCCGAGGGCTAGGGAGACGGGCCTGGCCATCTACACTGCTCGGAAGGACGAAGAGAAACGCGGCACACATGAGTACTCGAAGCATCGTGACCTCCTTGGTACTGACTTGTTGGGGAATTTGGCTGCCGGTCGAGACCGGGAAAGAGAAATCGTACAAGACCCGGCCCCGGACCGTAAGTCCGTTTCTCGAACGCTTGGTCGTCGGTGTCGCCATCACGAGTCCAACTACCTAGCCTGATCGGATGCGTGAAATACTGTTCTCGTCCTAAGCCCTCTGGCAATCAGAGTCCGATGCCCCCAGTGATGGTGAACGTCGGGACCACCTGCCCTTCACGCGTCTCCCCCCGCTGATGAAGAGTGTCAGTGCCTGGGCACGAAGGTTGACCTTTTCGGTGAAGCGATGCCCGACACCAAAATTCAGGATCACTCGCACGGGTGACCCGTTTTCCCCTTGATCGCACCGTGCGTTCGCTTGATGAAGGCCGGCTTCGCACCCGTTCGCCCGCACCGAGTTCACGCTCAATAGCGTAGCGGCCCGATCGGGCGGCGTTCAGGCGTTCGGTCGCATCGGACATGGGCGCACTCCGTGACCAGACTCTCGGTCAACATCCGAGAGCGGGCCAATGGGCCCAAGCAGAAGCCCGTTAAAAGTCTGTATTCGGTTCTAGTGGGTTCGGATCCAGGGGATGAGAACGGCTACAGCGACCGGTGCATCACCACGGCGTCCACGAAGCCATCCTGGGCGTGCTGAAACGCCTCCGGCAATCTGCCGGTGATTGTGAACCCCATCTTCTCCCAGAGCCGGATGGCGGTTTCGTTCGTCGCCACAACCAGATTGTACTGCATCGCCCGATAGCCGAATCGGCGTGCTTCGGCAATCGAGTGCTCGCACATTGCGCGGCCAAGACCCTGGCCCCGGGCTTTCCTCGCGACCATGTACGCCGCGTTGCATACATGTGCACCCAGGCCGGGTTGATTGGCCTTCAGGTAGTACGTGCCTACGACTTCACCCTCGCATTCCGCCACGTAGGTCGATTGTGATTCTTCGATCCAGAGCCGCAGCGCGTCGCTTCGGCAAGTGTCCGGAGCGTAAGCGTAGGTGTCACCAGTCGCGACTACGTCGTGGAAGATGCTCCAGATGGCTTCAGAGTCCTCCGGGACAGCGGCACGAATCGACAAGGTTTTTTGCTCAGCGAGGGGTGAACTTAGGGAAACGCAGGCGCCACATAACGGATATGCGATTCTGCTGCGCGGCTAAAATGGTGACCGCGGGCAAAGCGCGCGAGGTCGAAGGTTGCCGCGACTGCAGCAATCGCTTGTTAGATGGCTTGGATTCATAAACTAAGTGCAACAAAACGTGCGACTGGGTTCCTGAAACAAGTTGAGGCGAGCTGGGACCTGACAGAACTTCCTTCTCGACGAAAAGGAGGTCGTTCATGAACAGGTATCGCCA
>Ga0209402_10001796_pt1 | contig 22618 bp, 20 predicted proteins | sample ArcticOcean_MG_C_3_FD_187437 | JGI IMG/M metagenome (GOLD analysis project Ga0209402, IMG submission 187437) | Marine microbial communities from western Arctic Ocean - ArcticOcean_MG_CB8_126 (SPAdes) (version 2) | ecosystem: Environmental > Aquatic > Marine > Oceanic | place: Arctic Ocean... | reverse complement strand
CAAGAAAATGGTGATGATGAAATAATTAGTATTTGGAAAATGCTATTAAATAAAAAACCCGCTGAAAAGCGGGTTTTTTATTATTCATATTATAAATTAGGATTCAATTACATACTAAACCGTTCCAACTTTAATCGTTCTTCTTTCCTCTTTTCTCGACCAATTGGGTCAGGGTGAGGGATTGACTCTAGAAGTGTTTTCGTATAGTCATGTTGAGGGTCAGAAAAAACCTTTTCGGTATTTCCATATTCCACAACCTTTCCAAGGTACATAACAGCAATTTCTGTGGAAATATGTTTTACAACGGATAGATCATGGGCAATAAATAAAATAGTTAAATTAAATTCTTCCTGTAGATCCATCATAAGGTTAATGACTTGTGCCTGAATGGATACATCCAATGCAGAAACAGGTTCATCCGCAATGACTATTTTTGGATTTGTAGCAAGTGCTCTTGCAATAGCGATTCGTTGTCTTTGCCCTCCAGAAAACTCATGAGGAAATCGATTTGCCTGTTCTTTATTTAATCCAACTTTGTTAAGCAGCCAGGCAACTCTTTCTTGTTTTTCAGTAGTTGATAATGATGTATTAATATCCAGTGGCTCTTTGATAATATCACCTACCAACATTCGTGGGTTTAATGAAGAGTAGGGATCTTGAAATATCATCTGCACATCTGATCTGTAAGTTTTAACTTGAGATCGTTTGATATTTAATACATTTATAATATTATCCGTTTGAGGATATAGTATAATTTCACCATCTATTCGAACATCGGGTGCAGTGAGTTTGAGTACATTTATTATAGCTTTCCCCAATGTAGATTTTCCTGATCCTGATTCGCCCACAATTCCGACGGTTTTTCCACTCATAATGTCCAAGTCCACATTATTAACTGCGTGTACTTGTGAAACCTCATGTTGGAATATTCCGCCAAAAACTGGAAACTCAACATTTAAGTTTTTTAATTGAAGAATAATATCGCTCATGATAGTAATCCAGGGTGTACCCGAGCCCAATGATTTTCCGAAACTTTTAAAAGATCGGGTTCCTCTTTAGTGCCTTTACAGGCACATTTTTCAGCATCAAAACGAGAGCAAAGTTTACACCCATCACCCATTTCCAAAATAGATGGTACCATACCTTTTAAAGATTTCAATCTCTTTTCTTTTATCTTAAGCTTAGGAATTGATTCCATTAATGCTTTTGTATAGGGGCTTACCGGATTGGCAAATAATTCGTTTATTCCTGCAATTTCTTGAATTTTACCACCATACATAACAATTACACGATCACAAGTTTCAGCAATTACTGCAAGGTCATGCGTAATCAATAAAATTGCTGCACCATCCCTTTTTTCTTTCAAACTCATCATAAGATCTAAAATCTGTGCCTGGATTGTTACATCAAGAGCAGTTGTTGGCTCATCTGCAATAAGCAGTGCAGGGTTACACAATAATGCCATGGCAATCATCGCACGCTGTCGCATTCCACCAGAAAATTGATGAGGATAGTCAAACATTCTATTCTCAGGATTTGGAATTCCTACAGAATTAAGCATATCAATGCTGCGTAAATTTGCTTCATCCCAGGTTAAGTCCTCGTGTTCAATGAGGACCTCATTCATTTGCATATTGATTTTAAAAACGGGATTTAATGAAGTCATAGGTTCTTGAAAAATCATAGCGATTTCTTTCCCCCTGTATTTCTTCATATCATCATAACTTAAATCAAGAAGGTTTATTCCTTTAAACAATACTTTACCATCTACAATATCACCTGGAGGGTTTGGAATGAGCCGATTTATTGATAAGGATGTGACAGACTTACCCGAGCCAGACTCTCCAACTATACCTAAAACCTCACCCTCATATATGTCAAAGTTTACTCCATCTACCGCCTTTGCGGTTCCGGCTTCAGTATAGAAGTAAGTCTTTAAGTTTTCTATTTCAATTAATTTTTTCATTACCGCAGCCGTGAATAAATTTTTGGATCAAACGCTTCTCGCAGTCCTTCCCCAATAAAAACGATACATAAAAGCGTAAAAAATTGAGCCATAATTGGAGAAAAAACCATCCACCATTTTGTAATATTTGAGAGACCTACATACAGAATTTGCCCCCAGCTTGGAGTGGGGGGTGCAAGGCCAAAGCCAAGAAAATCAAGACTTACTAATACTAGAATTCCGCCTACAATTGAAAAAGGAAAGTAGGTAATAACGGGGATAAGGGAATTAGGTAAAATGTGCCTAAAAATTATTTTGGTATTACTTTGTCCCATAGATATTGCTGCACTAACATAGTCCTTCGATTTTTCCCTATAAAACTCAGCTCTAATATAATAGGTTAAAAATATCCAATTCACCATGGTATAAATAAAAATTAGTAAGGTAAAAGAGGGCTTAATTATAGAACTTATTATAATGACTACAAATAACAGAGGAAGAGATGACCATATTTCAATAAGTCTCTGGAAAAAAAGGTCAAATTTTCCCCCAAAGTAGCCCATTGCACCGCCAATACTAATCCCTATTATATAATTTAAAATGGTTAGTACAAATGCAAAAGATATAGAAATATTAAAGGCATAGCACATTCGAGCAAATACATCCCTACCAGTATTATCGGTACCTAGCCAATGTGTTGTAGATGGTGACTCGTACATTCTATTTTCATTATTGGTTATATCTTCGAATGGATTAAATGGGTATATAGGCATTATCACCCAGTTATCAGAGTCCTCCCAGCTTTTTTGCAGTAGTCTGAAATTTGCTTCACCGGGAATGTCTTGACCGAATAAATTTCCATCATAATATGTTGAAACCCACGGTATTATTTCACTAAAAGCAGGGAAGTAATAATCACCTTCATATTGGGCTACTAAGGCTTTGCTATTAACTAAGAGAGGAAGAAATAATGAAAGAACATATAAGGTAATAATTAAAATAAATGAGTAATAGCCCCTCTTTAGAGATTTAAACTTTCGCCATCTTTTATGGTTGATAGACTCTGATTTTATAATTTGGTTAGTCATTTATTTAAACCTTATCCGGGGATCAACTGCAGCTAATGCTAAATCTGACAGTAAATTTGCAACCAGCCTGATAATTACAGCAATAACTAGAAATCCCATTGTAATTGGATAGTCCCTGTCCAATATTGCCTGGTAGCCCATTTTACCAAAACCATTTATATTAAAAATCATTTCAATAAAATACGACCCAGCTATTATAGTTGCGATTATATATCCGATTCCTGAAGCAATGGGAATAATGGAATTTCTCACTGCATGTACCCAAATAACTCTTTTTTCAGATAACCCTTTTGCAAAAGCGGTTCGAATATAATCCTGAGACATATTATCAAGTAAACTATTTTTCATCAATACAGTTAGGGAAGCAAAACTACCAATTGTCCAGGCAATTATGGGGAGAATTACATGGTGAAGCTGATCGAGTATTTTTTCAAAAAAGCTAAGACTTACCCATATTTCTTGAGGAGAGTGAAGACCACCCAGAGGAAATACATCCCAAAATGAACCACCACCAAATAGAACCAGCAAGACACCGCCAAATGCCCATCCCGGAATGGAATATGCCATAAAAACAATGGCACTTGAGATGAGATCAAACTTAGAACCATGATTCAATGCTTTTTTGATTCCAAGTGGAATACAAACCAGATAGGAAATCAGAAATCCACTTAGCCCGAGTAAAATAGAAACTATAAAGCGAGGTTTCATAACGTCAATAACTGGCTGCTGATAGGTGTAAGATTTTCCCAAGTTCCCAGTCAATACACCAGAATACTCTGTTTCAAAAATGGTTGCTTCTAATTTGGAAACATCTACTAATTCACCATTATTTTTTAATTCTTCAAAGTGTATTATTTCTTCATCAGAAATATCCATATCAAAGCGGGCAGTCCAGAGTGTGCTGATATTTCCTTCTTTATCAGACACTTCAAGCTCTGCACCATTTTTCCGTACGAAGGCATAGCGTCGTTTGCCCATATTCTTCTTAACATCTGTATCACCAATTTTAAAGTAGAGAGTACGATGCTTAATTTCTCGTTCCCAAACTCCCAGCCAAATAAGGTATCTCTGCCATATTGGTTTATCAAATCCATAAAATCTTTCCAGTTCCTTTAAAGCCCTTTTTGGCAGGAGAGTACCTGCACTTGATGAACCACTTGAAGTTGCTCCACCTTCTCCACCGCCTTGGGAAGCACCCATTTGAATCTGCATAATTGTTTTTTCAAGAGGACCCCCTGGAGCCATTTGTAATATAACAAATACCAACATAGTTGCACCAAGAAAGGTGGGTATCATCAGGAGTAGTCGTCTTATGACATAATTAAACATTGATAACTATTAATTATTATTTTTATTCCAATTTGGCCAGAATTTAATATCCACATCTCCAACTGGCAGTGATGTATCATTTGTCATTGCTTTTTCCAAGCGCGCTTCTTTTTCAGGGTCAAACCACCAGAGAAAAAATATAGATTCTCTATTGCCAACAAATCTGTCCACCATATATTCAGGGTAACCAAATTTATCCCAATATAAAAATCGTCTATAAAGCCTTTTAATTCCAAATGCAACCGGTTGTGTTTCACAGACGATATAATCAATTTCTTTTCCTATTGTGATTCGTTTATCTAAGTCGAATTCAAAATTATAGTCTTTTATAAGCTGATCCACTCTATCATTCTTAAATCCAAAAAAATTATTATTATCATTTATATCAGCCAAATCTGATCTAAACCATTGTTCAACGCTGGGATGAACACCCCCAGTAAAAGCATGCTGGTAAATAGTGAAGTTGCGTTCCTGCCTATTTTTCCATTCTGTAGTTCCATCCATATTAACAATCTGCATATCAACACCATATTGTTTGAGTTTATTTTGTATGGGAGTTACCATATAAGCATGGGTTTTTTGAATGGCTATATTAAAACTAAGGGGAGTACCTTCTTTGTTAATAAGAATTCCATCTTTATTTTTCTTTTCAAAGCCTGCACGATTTAGATAATGAATGGCTGAATCGGCATTAAATAGAAATTTCGGATTATCAAAATTTTCATACATGGTGCCAGAAAACCAGGAATGCATCATCTCATACTCATTATAGTACATTTTCTTATTCATTTCCTCTCTATCATATAGGTATCCAAATGCATATCTAATATTTTTATCATTGAAGGGAAATTTTCTCATATTAAATCCATAACCAGAGGTACCTGAGGGTTTATCAGAAAAGATGCGATGTTTTTTCATCCAGCCTTTATCAATTGCGTTCATTTTTTCGGGTACACAATCTTCAACCCAACGTGCTGACCGTGAAACTTCAAAGTAGTCAAACTCCCCTTTTTTAAATTTTTCAAATGGGAGAGAGGCATTATCTTTAATGACAAACCAGCTAATAGCATCAAAATTAAAACGATATCTATTTTGAATATGATCTTTGGCCCAAAAGTCATCTCTTAGGGTTACTTTATAACTCTCTTGGTTTACAATATCCTCATTTTTAAGAATATAGGGTCCTGAATTGGGCATCATACTGAATTGGTATTTTTCCAAATATTCTGATCCATCAACTTGATCGGCATAATAGGCGGGTAAAATACTCATTCCTGCAAAAATTTGAAAATTTCGCCATTCGGCATTTTTTGCCTCAACACTAACTATGTACATACTTTCTGCCACGGGTTCTTCAAATTTTCCATAGGAAACTTGTTGGGAAGGGTCTAAAATAGTTTCGTCCATTCTTAAAAACCAGGTGGCAACCACATCATCTGCCGTTACCCGTCGTCCATCTGCCCATCTAGCATCTGGATTTATTCTAAACCAGAAATTTTGTTTATCATTAGAAATTTTCCAGTGGCTGGCAAGGCGGGGTACGGAAGGCTCATAGGTGAGTGGGTGCAATTCAAGAAGAGATTCATAGCATAAAATTTCTATCCAATAATTTTCAAGATAGTTTGCCTCCTTCCCAAAAAGTCTCATGGTTGCGGGGAATCGACTTGCCTCATCATGAAGTAGTCCACCCTTAACAGCATTTTCATCACCGAAGAATTTAACATCTTCACCTGTAAATGACTGCGTTTGATAGCCAAGGGATTCAGCAATATTTTCGAATCCATTTCCACCATCTTCTGCTGAAACAGATGGGTCTGCACCTGGTGGGATTGTTACATAGTCAAATTCAGCAGATAAAAAGCTGGAAATTAAAAATATGGTTGTAGTTAGATAAAATGTGAATTTACTCATAATATACTCCTATTAATTGCTTCTAATTTGGCTTGATTAAACAGCCCCAAATTGACTGTTTATATGTAGTTTGATTATCTTATTATTTTGTTTCTAATTATGGGTTTTAAAGGTAATGAATTAATAAGTCTTAATCCTATCTATCCATTAATTGTTTATAGATAGCAATTATTAGAATAGCCAGAATAAGTCCACCTATTAACCCCTCAAAAATCATAAGTGTTTTACCAAGGGGACCAATAGGCAGAATTTCTCCAAAACCAACGGTGGAAAAGACCACTACTGAGAAATAGAAAAGGTCTCCGAAAATATTCAGCATTTCAGCAAAACTCTGTGTGCCTTCAAACTTTAGTAATTTATCGCCATAACTCACGCCTTCAATTCCATATAGAAAAGCACAACTTACTATTGACCCAATAACGGTATATAATATGTTTCCAATTTTTTCGCCATAACCAGTAGTGAGGTAAGCAATTTTTGAAGCAATTCTGAGTGGGGAAAACATGGGTAATTGTTTCCGCTTGGTAATCATTTCTCGAAGAAACACCTGACCTACATCTTCTCCTAAAGTTTGGGCTTGCAAATTTATTTTCAGGTTCCGATATACATCTTCAGCTTCTTTATACTTATCATTAGCAGTTTGATGATCGCCATCAGCAATTGCTTGTTCAGCTTCCACTTCATTAATTACTTTGTGTTCATCACCCCAGTCCACATTGTTCAGTTTAGCAGCGGTCAAATCAACGCCCAAAAGGTTACAGTTTTTCATATTTGCGGCTTTTAGATTTGTACCTTCAAAATTGGCTTTAAATAAATTTGCTCCCTCTAAATTCACACCATATAAACTAGCTCCAGAAAAGTCTGCCCGGGTTAAATCTGCATGTGATAAATCTGCATTCACAAGTTTGGCATTCTTCATATCCGCAAATTTTAATTGAATGTCAGATAAAGATTTCCCATCCTTATGGAGATCCTCAATTTCCTGCTTGGTATTTTCATCTGGTTTGTAATCAGAATTTAAAAATTTTTCTTTACTCATAAATGTCTCCTACAGTCAATTTTATTATTATTGAAATAATCTTTGAATGTCATTTACCATTATAGTGATAAATAACAATAATAAAAGGAGCAGTCCAGTTTGCTGAATACCCATTTTAATTTTGAGGGGTATTTCTCTGCGAATAATACCCTCTACCAAAGCGATAACAACATGACCGCCATCTAATCCCGGGATAGGAAGAATATTAATAAATCCTAAATTAATACTTATAAATGCCATTAATCCCAGTAAGGCGTAGAAACCAGCAGATGCTGTTTCTCCTGCAATTTTTGCAATCATTATAGGGCCTGCCATTTCTTTTATGGATACATTTCCCTTTAAAAGTGCCAACAGGCTTCTATAAGTTAAATTAAAAAAGTGATAGGTTTGTCGACTTCCAACTTCAAAGGACTCAATAAGTCCTGCCTCACGATGAATTAGAATCGGGATAATACCAATCATCCCTCGCTCAACCAGTTCATCTCCAAGTAATTGCGGAGTGGATTCCGTTGTAATTTTAGCAGTTTTTATTTTACCATTTCGAATCCAGCTTATTTGAATTTCTTCTTTTGGGTGACTGTGGATTTCCTTTGTCATTGCTTCCCAATCGGCAACTTGAATTCCATTTACAGATAGAATTTCATCATTTTCCTGCAAACCTAATTTCTCGGCTGGATATTCAGGAAAAACTTTTCCTACAATTGCCCGAGGGTCGGGGTCATCAATTCCATTATGGTAGGTGAGATGAGCAAAAATGAAGATGGCTAATAAAAAGTTCATTATTACTCCTGCGGACATTATCCAAATCTTCTGAAACATATTTTTTGACTTAAATTCATCTGGGGCACCAGTAAATTCAGCATCCAATGATTCATCAATAACGCCTGCAAGTTTTACATAGCCACCTAAGGGGAATAGTCCAATGCCATATTCAGTTCCCTTGTACATTTTTTTTAAGCCGAGACCAAAAAAGTTGAATCCTAAATAGAATTTTTCTACTCTTACACCTACGGATTTAGCTGCCAGAAAATGCCCCATCTCATGGAAAAATACGAGGACGCCTATAACAAAAATAAATGAGAAAATTGTAATAATCATATAATTGGATTCAATAAAATAGTATGTTTATGCATAAGTTGTAATTTGTTCTTGAATAAATTGAGATGTCCATTCACTTAATTCTGAAATTGCTTCCAGATCGGGGTTACTGTTCCAATCATGCTGTTTGATTGCATCCTCAATAAGAGTGGGTATTTGGGTAAATGGAATAAATCCATCTAAAAAAGCAGCCACCACATTGTCATTAGCTACATTTAATACAATGGGTGAGGAGCCTCCTTTTTCCAATGCTTCATACGCCAAACGAATACAGGGGAATTTTTCTAAATCTGGTTTTTCAAAGTGAAGCGTACCCATTTTTGTCAAATCCAGATTTTCCCAGTTGGCAGTGGAGTGGTGAGGGTAGGTGAGGGAATACTGAATGGGTATTTTCATATCCGGCACCCCCAATTGTGCTTTTATAGAACCGTCAACAAATTCAACCATGGAATGAATGATAGATTCGGGGTGGATAATTATATCAATTTGGCTGGATGTGATATTAAACAGCCAATAAGCTTCTATAACTTCCAATCCTTTATTCATCATGGTAGCTGAATCAATAGTTATTTTATTTCCCATATCCCAGTTTGGATGCTGCAAGGCTTGTTCCAAAGTAATTTTATCAAAATCATCTTTTGGCTTATTGCGGAATGGACCGCCAGACCCAGTGAGAATCAGCCGTTTTATTTCACTATATTTTTCACCCTTTAGGCATTGCCAAATTGCACTGTGTTCACTATCAACCGGAAATAAATTGCATGAATTTGTTTTCAACAAGTCATTAATTATTCCACCTGCCATAACCATTGATTCTTTATTTGACAGAGCAACATCTACACCACTTTTTATAGCTTCAATGGTAGGCTCCATTCCGGCGGCACCTACCAATCCGTTCATAACCAATTCCACATCATTTCTTCCGGATAATTCCAATAAAGCATTTCTTCCTGCGGTTATGTTTATATCAGTATTTTTCAATAATACTTCTAACTCATCGCGAAATTCTTCCTGAACAATACAAACGATATCCGGATTATACATTAATGCCTGCTCTGCTAAGAGTTGTACATTTTGTTTTGCAGTAAGATATTTGATATCATATTCACCGGGGAAAGTGTCAATAACCTCTAACGTTTGTACACCAATGGATCCAGTTGATCCTAATATTCCAATAGATTTCATAAGTTGATGCTCACTAATAGAAATGGGGAATAGTCAAATTCTGGTGTGAAAAAAGCAATAGCTCCAGACTGCAAATACAAATCTTTTAATAATTTAATTTTGGTTGAAACTAATACAGTATTTCTTTCCCAGGTTTGAGTAAATAGTTTATTCCAGCAAACATTTAAATTTAAACTTCCAAGTTTGGCAGTCTCCGTAACTGAAAGGCTGAACCATCTTACGCCCCCACTATCATTAAATCGATATCTATGCATGCCTACTTGAATCATGTTTGTAGAAAATTTTAAAAAATTCCATTCTGGAATATACCCAACTAAAATATGGTAATAAAGGGAAAGGTCATTGTTAGTATTCCGAGGAGAAACAACACCACCTAATAATAGGTTTTTGGTAGGTTGAATTTGCAAACCGCTCACAAGATTGACACCATTACCATCTTGCAATCCCCCCAAATGAATTAAGGGTTTGGAATCAGGTACAATCTGAAAAGGAATAATGCTGGATTCAGCCGCAAAAGAAGCATCAGAAATACAGAAAATAAAACGGAAAAATATGCCTGTTAAAATATATTTCATCAGATATTACACCAAGCCTCTATTGCTGTTTTCAATGAAATTAATAATTTGATTTACTTCGGGAATACCGTCAAATTTATTTTTTATTTGAGATACTGCCTGACTGCGATTCATCTCTGACTGATAGATGAATTGATATGCCTGCTTAATTTGTTTTCTCACCTCAGGTGCAAAATTATTTCTGCGCAGTCCAACTGAATTTAACCCACTGAATTTAAGCGGATCACCCATAGCCAAAATAAAGGGAGGGACATCTTGTACAATCCTAAAACCACCACCAATAAATGAAAAATCGCCAATTTTACAGAATTGATGTACAGGGGTCATCCCTCCAATAGTTACATGATTTCCAATGTCAACATGACCACCCAGTTGAACTCCATTGGCTAAAATGCTATGATTTCCAATGACACAATCATGAGCAATATGCACATACGCCATGAGGAGGCAATGATTACCAATTTCACTTGCACCCCTCTCTTTTGTCCCTCTATTTAAAGTACAAAATTCGCGTATGGTGGTTGCATCACCTATTATCAGTTCAGACTTTTCACCTCCAAATTTTAAATCCTGAGGAATTTCACCCAGTACAGCCCCATTAAAAATTTTACAATCTTTTCCAATGGTTGTGAATGATTTAATATGAGCATGAGCATCAATCCAGGTATTATCGCCGATGGTGACATCTTTTTCAATAATTGCAAACGGACCAACATACACATTCTCTCCGAGATTGGCAGAAGGGTCAACAAGTGCCGCGGTTGAAATACTGTGGGTGATAATTAGTCTCTCCTATCCACAACTGAAGCCATCATTTCAGCTTCCGCAACAATAATATCATTTACTTTTGCAGTCCCACTAATTTTACAGGTACCGAGACGAAATTTATCTAGTGTAACCTCCAAATGCATTTGGTCTCCCGGTGTGACCGTCTTTTTAAATCGACTTTTATTGATGCCGGTAAAATACATCAATTTTGATTCAGGATTATCGATACTATTTAAAACCAGGAACCCACCTGCTTGTGCCATGGCTTCCAAAATAAGCACGCCAGGGAAAACAGGCTGTCCCGGGAAATGCCCCTGAAAAAAAGGTTCATTAATGGTTACATTTTTTATGGCATGTACAATTTTTCCTGGGTCAAGGGCTAAAATTCTGTCAATAAGTAAAAATGGATAGCGATGGGGTAGTAATTTCATGAGAGATTCAATATCAAATGTCATTTGAGGCTCTTCACGTTGTTTCCTTATCAAGGCTAGTTTTTTAGAATAAGTCTTTTTAATTTTTTTCACCAATTCTACATTGGTAGCATGTCCACTTCTTGCTGCAATTACATGCCCTCGAATAGGAATTCCCAGTAGTGCAAAATCTCCTATAAGATCCACAACTTTATGACGAACAGGTTCATTATTAAACCGGAGTTCAGTGCCATTTAAAATACCATTATCACCAACAAAAAAATCACCTTTCAGGTTGAATAATTTTTTTAAATTCTCCACTTCTTTATTTTCAAATTCTTTATCGACAAAGACAATTGCATTATCCATACTCCCACCTTTTATGAGACCTAAATTATTCAATGCGATAATTTCAGAAAACAGGCAAAAGGTTCTTGATGGTGCAAATTGTTCAACAAAATCATCTTTCAGGGAGTACATAGCGGTATATTGAGTCCCTAAGGATTTCACCTTGTAATCTGTCATAAATGTAACACGGAATTTATCAGAGGGTAGAATGTGAATATCAACTTTTCTCTCGGGGTCAGTATAGGTGATTGTTTTATCAATTATCAATTCATCTCGAAGAGTATCCTGGGTTTTAATACCGGATTTAAGTAAAACGTCAACAAATGGTATAGCCGAACCATCCATTACCGGAGGTTCTTTTTCGGTTAATTCTATGAGAACATTATCAATTTGAAGACCGAAGATTGCTGATAAAATATGTTCAACTGTATGAATTCGAAAATTATCCACCCCAATTGTTGTCCCTCTGGAAATATCAATTACATGGTCAATATCTGCCATAATCTCAGGGCAGTTTTCCAAATCTAGTCGTTTGAATCGTATTCCAAAATTTTCAGGTGCTGGTTTAAAGGTGGCTGTTGATTCTACGCCAGTATGAAGCCCAATACCGCTAATGCTTATGTCTTGTTTTATGGTTGTCTGTCTGGGGTGTTGTTTATTTGATATCAATAGAATTATCCTATTTAATAGGGAGTGTTTTTTCTAATTTACGAAGTCGGTTTAATATATCAGGAAGCTGATTTATAATTACATCCTGACGAATTCGATCTTTATGATGTCTTGCGGGAACACCGGAAACAAAAGATCCCGGATCTATGGATTGAAATACTGCAGACTTGGCTGCTACGATTGAGCCTTCTCCAATTTTTAAATGACCAATGATTCCTACCTGTCCTGCTAAAGCAACATTATCTTCCAAAGTAGAACTTCCAGCCACTCCGACTTGACCAGCAATAGCACAGTTTTCCCCGATTTGTACATTATGGGCAATATGGATAAGATTATCCATTTTGGTACCCTTGCCAATTATGGTATCTGATAATGTACCTCTATCAATACAGCAGTTAGGTCCCACCCAAACGGAGTCTTTTAAAATAACACGTCCGATATGTGGTATTTTATGATAGGTATTTTTGTCTTTCACCAATCCAAATCCATCAGTGCCGATAACAGATCCGGAATCAATTATACATTGTTTTCCAATTATCACATCATGGTAAATACTTACATTTGGATGAATGACTGTTCCACTTTGAATGGTTGTATTTTTTCCAATAAATGACCCGGCGCCAACTTGTACCCCATCACCAATGGTAACATTTTCTTCAATAACTGCATGAGGAGCAATATAAATATTTTCCCCAATTACAGCTGATGACGAAACCACTGCACTGGAATGAATTTCTTCTTTCGGTTTATCTTGAGGGTGAAATAATTGAATAACCTCGATAAAACTGATTGCAGGGTTGCTTACTCGTATGAGCGTTTTATCTTTACGGTCTATTGAAAAATCATTGCCAACCAGTATGGCATTGGCTGTTGATTGGTGGAAAAACTTTTCATATTTTGAGGAGCCAATATAGGATAAATGATCATTGCAGCTATTTTTCAAATCACAAACACCCAGAATAGTAATATCTGGATTTCCGTCAATAGTACCCTTAACAGTTTTTGCTATTTGAGAAATGGTAAACAAATTATTCGGTTACAGAACCGGTTGCTTTTGCTAGTTCATCCATCACATCTTCAGTGAGATTATGAGAATCCAATGCATATAATAATGCGCCTGACATTGCATCTAAAATAAAATCATAACCTCTTTCACTACCGACTTTTTGAATTGCGGCATCAATTTTCGCCAAAACAGGTTTAAGTAATTGATTTTGAACCCGATATATTTCACCTTCCGGACCAAATTTATCCAATTGAAATTTCTGCACAGATTTTTCTTTGTTGACAATTTCATTTTCTTTTTCATTTCGGCGGGTATCACTCATGAGAAGTCGTTGTCTGTCAAAATCCTGTTTGAGACTGTCTAGGCTGTAAACAAGTTCATTAAACTCAGATTCTAATCGTCTTTGTTCCTTTTCCAAATCTGCCTGAACCTGCCGAACTTCATCAAAATTATTCATAATTTCGTTTGAGTCCACATATCCAATTTTAATATCGGCTAAAGCAATACTCGCCAAAGTTAAAGTGAGGATGATATATTTTATTACTTTCATTATGTATTTATTCTCCTTATTAATGGTAATTATATTTAAAATGGCATTCCAAAAATTAAATGGTATTCCCAGCCGTGGGGTTCTGATTTTCCAGAGTTCATATAGGCATCATACTCCGTAGCATCAAAACCATAACCGATGTCGTATCCCAACATTCCCAACATTGGTATAAATACTCGAATACCAACGCCAGCAGATCGTTTGAGATCGAAAGGATCCAGTTTGTCAAAACCTGACCACACATTGCCCATATCGAGGAAAGAGAGGGCATATATCGTTGGATTTTCTGACAAAGAAAACCGAAGTTCTAGCGAATATTTTAACATGATATCCCCACCACGTGTGCTTCCAAATGGACCTATTCGATTTTCGGTATAACCTCTGAGCATTTCTCCATAGGGTATTCCGGTGCCGCCCATTACAAAGCGAGCACTTGGCGGTATGATGGATCGTTCTCCGCCTGCATCTTCAATTTTATCCAGCATTCCCAATTTAAAAATTTGGGAAATGGTAAATTTCTTATGAAGGGGAGTAAACCAATTAAAATCAAGCTCATGTTTATGATAATCCTGATTTCCTCCTAAAAATGAACCTGACAATGTACTTGTCCATATTGAACGAGATCCACTGGTAGGGAATTCAGGGTGGTTACGACTATCACGCGTTATAACCTGTGTAAAAGAAACACCAGCCGATGTGAATGAATAAAATCCATCTTCTTCATTAATACTAATATCGTCAAGATTAAACCCTTGAGAGAAGTCGGTTGGATTATCGGCAATATACTTATTTTGTGATCCCCGAATCATCCATGATCCCCGGAAAAAATAATCTGGCCATTTAAAGCGGCGACCCCATCGTAATGATCCGCCATGCTGCTGAATATCAAATGGCAGGTAATTTCCCTGACCCTGTCCACGCTCAGTATAAAAATAACTACCACCCACCAAATTAGGTGTGTCAAATAACCATGGCTCGGTAAAACTGAGGGAAAAAGATTGATAAGCAGCATTATTCTGTGAGCCGTAATTATTGGGTGAATATAAGGAACTGGAATTTGTGTTGGAGCCTGCATTTAATCCCCGCTGATAATTAATGGAGAGCGTTTGACCCCTGCCTCTAAAATTGGGAAATTCAAATCCGCCGCCCCCTGTAAAACCATAGACTCCATTATAGCCCATAGAGAAATTTGCCTGACCGGTACTTTTTTCAAAGACTTCCAACTGAATATCAATTTCATCATCACTGACGGGTATCACATCTGGAATTACATTTTCGAAAAAGTTGAGCATAAAAATATCACGATAACTATCCATAAGTTTTTTACGGCTGAATAAATCACCGGGATACACACGAAGTTCTCGACGGATTACATTCTCGTGGGTTTTCTCATTTCCTTTTATATGAATTTTTCTCACATGGACAATTTGATTTTCAACCACATCAAAATGAATATCTAAGGAGTCTTCTCCCACCGGCGTGTAGATGGGGTTTACCTGAAAATAGAAATATCCTGCATCGGTATAAAGAGGGCTAACCCGTTCCGACAATGCCATTTGAAAATTATCCTGAATATAGATATCTCCTTTTTTAAATCCAAGACGGGCTGATAGCTCCTTGTCTTTATGGATATAATTTCCTTCCCAGGTTAGATTTCTAATTTTATACTGTGGACCTTCATACACATTAAAAACTATTTCATAACCTTTACCGTTTTCTGTAGGTTTAATATCATGGTCAATTATGTAGAAATCCCGATAGCCCTTATTTTTATAAAATGATGATAAAAGGTCTTTATCGCTTTGAAGCAAATCTTCTTTCCATGCTCCTCTCCAGGGTGCATACCATTTCTTAGCTTTATTTTCTTTAAAAATACCCGCTAATTTATTGTCTGAGAAAACTTCATTCCCTTCAAAAACTATTTTTTTTATTTTTGTTTTTTTGCCCTCATTGATAATGAATTTTAAATTTTGACTGAATTCTTTCTCACCGGGACTATAAACTGTATCGATGCTAACAGAGTGATAATTTTTTTCAGCATAAAGGGATTTGATTTTTTCCATTGCTTCAAAGACTGCATATTCTGATAGAATTTGCCCTGTGGTAAGTTCTAACTCTTCATTCAAGGTTCGTTTTGATCTTTTCTTATTACCCTCAAACTCCACTTCTCCAAGTGTTGGATTTTCTTCAACCACTATCCGTAGATATATACCCTCATCGGTTTCATCATCAATCATGATTTGGATATTCCCGAAACGTTTGAGATTCCAGAGCCGTTTAATTGCCTGTTGAATTTCAGGACCTTTAATGGTCATGCCCTTATATAATCGAGCGTTTCGTTGAACATCCTGCGCCGTGAGCCGTTGATTCCCTTCTACGGTGATATCCATTATACGGATTTCATCATTTTGTGAATAAAGATTCTCAGAAAAACAAACTATGAGAATACAATTAACAAATAGCTTCAAATATTTAGTTTTATAATTAACCCACGCTTTCTGCGAGGTTTCATTAACAATTAACAATTGACCATTAATAATTATTAGGGTTATCCATTATTTATTTTAAGTTGTTCAGATATTTTTCCATAACGCCGTTCTCGGTTCTGGTAATCAAAAATTGCTTCAGTGAGTTCTTTTTTACCAAAGGCCGGCCAATAGGTTTGGGTAACATGAATTTCTGTATAGGCGATTTGCCATAAGAGAAAATTACTGATTCGGAATTCCCCGCCAGTTCTGATAAGTAGGTCTGGGTCTGGAATATCCTTTGTATAGAGCATTTGAGAAAAGAGGGTTTCATTTATCTGTTTGCTATCAATTTCCCCGGATGCAATTTTTTCTGATAATAATTTCACTGCCGATAAAATTTCTTTGCGGCTGCCATAGCTTAAAGCCAGGTTCAAATTTAATCCTGTATTATTTTTGGTTTTTTGTATGGCATCCAATAACTCATTTTGAACATTTTCGTCCAACTCATCTATATCTCCAATGGCAGTAAAACGGACATTATTTTTCATAAGGTCTTTTACTTCCCGACGGAGAGAGCTTACCAATAACTTCATTAATGCGCTCACTTCGGTAATAGGGCGATTCCAATTTTCAGACGAAAATGTATATAGCGTCAGAACTTGTACATCCAATTCACCGCAAATTTCGGTGATTTTACGCACGGTTCTAACGCCCTCACTATGGCCAGCGATTCTCGGCAGCCCTTTGGCATTTGCCCAACGACCGTTACCATCCATTATGATGGCAATATGCCGAGGAATATTATGGGTATCGATTTCTATCTTATATTTCCTGCAAATTTAGGTTTGAATACAGCCGGATAAATTACCGGAATAATAAAGAAAAACCAACAACGGACTGTATTTAGGTAATTATTAAATTTGCTGTTAAAATATGGAAAGTGAGGAATGTTCCGGATGAATTAATAAACTGGAGTTTGCGGTATTTACTTTTCCGCTAATTCCACCAGCTGCTGTGCAATTTTCATATATTCAGCGGTAATAGGAGAGTCCTCATATTTTAATACGAAGGGAGTGCCGTTATCGGCAGACTGGGCGATTTCAGGGCTTAAATAAATTTGTCCCAAGAGGGGAACCTCTAATCGTTTACTTTCATCTGCACCACCACTGCCAGGGAATATTCTGCTGGCTTCATTGCAATGGGGACAGAGAAAGTGGGTCATATTTTCAATAACTCCCATAACCGGCGTGTTTACCTTGCCAAACATATCAGCCCCTTTCTTAACATCTAATAAGGCTAATTCCTGGGGAGTGGTTACCATTACCGCACCGGTGATAGCTAATTTTTGTACCAGAGTAAGCTGAATGTCTCCGGTGCCAGGAGGGAGGTCTAATATGAGATAGTCCAGTTCACCCCATACTACATCCTCAAAAAATTGCTGAGTCATACGGGACACCATGGGACCCCGCCATACAGCTGGAGCATTTTCAGAGTTTATAAATCCAAATGACATAAGACGCATATTAAACTTTTCGAGGGGAATGAGTTTCTTTTCAGCGGTCATCTCCGGCTGTTCATGCAAATTTACCAACATAGGCAGACTGGGTCCGTAAATGTCTAAGTCCAAAACACCCACCTTATAATTTTTACTTAGTGCGGCTGCAATATTAATAGAAACAGTAGATTTACCAACACCGCCCTTTCCACTGGCAATGGCTATAATATGTTTCACGCCCGGAATGGATTGTTGGTTTACTGGATTTTGCTGACCGGCGGACTGAACTGGTTGATTCTGTGGTTTCTGAATATGGATATTTACATTATTTTCACCAATGCTTGTAAACTTACTCTTAATTTCAGATGTAAGCTGATTCAGCAAATCTTCGTTTTGAGAGTTTATTTGTAGTGAAATATCTATTGCATTATCGCTAACGGAAATATTTTTAACCATACCAAATGATACAATATCACGGTTAAAACCCGGGTATTTAATTTCTTTCAGTATATTCTGAATTTCTTCCTGTGTCATTTGAGTTGTTTTTTCCATTATATAGATGAACAAACGGCTGTCTGAAAGTCAAACAACCGTTTGTTTGTATTTTAATTAATAGTTGTATTTATCCGTCGTAGTCTCTACCGAACCAATCGTAGTTTATTTTAATGAAAGATTTCCATTCTTCAGGAACGGCATCTTCTTCAAATATAGCTTCCACGGGGCATTCTGGCTCGCAGGCTCCACAATCAATACATTCTTCCGGGTCTATATAGAGCATTTTATCTTTGGGATCGAATCCTGGCTCTTTTGCTTCTGCTCCCGCACCTTCTTTATCCTCGGGGCCGTGGATACAATCTACGGGACAAACTTCCACGCAGGCGGTATCACAAGTTCCTACACATGGGTCGGCAATAATATATGTCATGAATAAATCTCCCTTACTTAATATTATAAAATAATAGTTATTGAACTAGGGTTAAATTTACAGATTAATAAAAAATATGAGCAAATAATAATATGCATAATATCCATGTATTTTTTATTTAATTTTTCCCCTTCATGTCTGCTTCAATAATTAAAAATAGAAATTTTACCTTTATGTGGTTTGGGCATTTAATTTCCCATGCAGGGGATGCAGTATTTATGATTGCCCTACCCTGGCTCATGCTGGATATTACCGGGTCCAAAAGTTTAACAGCCCTGGTTTCCATGAGCGCATATTTACCAGCTGTAATATTTGGTCTCACGGCAGGGGTTGTAGTTGATCGCTATAACCGAAAATGGATCATGATTTATTCCGATATTCTCCGATCCCTTCTGGTAGCTGTAATTCCCATAGCTCTTATATACGGGTTTATTTCACCTCTTTTAATTGGAGTCATCACTTTTTTATTATCCACATTTTCTACATTTTTCTATCCGGCACGGGATAGTCTTATTCCCCATATTACAACAGCAGAAGAGTTGCCGGCAGCAAATTCGGCTATATCTGTTTCAGGGCAGATGTCCCATTTATTGGGACCCTTATTTGCGGGGATAGGAATTTCTCTTTTTGGTCTCACCCATTTGTTCACTGCCGATGCCATCAGTTTTCTTGTTTCAATTTTGTTGATTAGTTTGATAACCGTTCCTGCCAGAAAACAAACCAATGAGAACCAACTTAGTAATTGGCAGGGGATAAAAGAAGGGTTAAAATATGTAAATGCCCATAAGGGACTTCGACTGCTCCTATTGCTTACTTTTGTGAATAACATTTTTATAATGGGACCAGCCATAATTGGAATACCGGTTTTTGTCAGGGAGGTACTCACAGCCGACTTTGGGGTCCTTGCTAAGTTAGAAGTAGCCATGGCAGCCGGTATGATAATGGGGTCATTTATTTTTTGGAAGGCGGTGAAAAAAATTAATCCCATTTATATTCTCTTATTTGGTATTGTCATGGATGGTGTTACCTATACTTTTTTATATTTTGTCCATTCACCCTTTGCGGCAATAATTGTGTTGCTCATTCATGGAGTTGGGATTCCTCTCATTACCGTATCGCGTACAACCATAATACAATCTGTTGTTCCGGATAAATTCCGTGGCAGGATATTTTCTATGAATTATATGGCAGTAATGGGGACGACTGCTATTTCGGTAGGGCTCACTGGATTTATATTGGAATTCATTGGTGCCGATTTACTTTTTTTACTGATTGGAGTAGGAGCTGCGTCAACCGTGATGATTGGATTGAATCCTGCATTAAGGAAATTGAATGTTAGGAATTGATTTGAGATATAGTTTTAAAATAACCATGAATTAGATAGGTTCCCTTCTACGGATAAACGTAATTTTGTCGCCTATCAACAGATCGTGATTAGGTGTTTTTATGTAAATTCGATTATGTTGGGATTGGTTTTTTTAATTGTTATACCTTGTTTTTAGTTATTTCAAAAAAGATTAATTCAGGAACCCTTATATTTTTCCTGATAATCAGTATTATTTTTAAATTTAATAAAAATTTTTGTCCCCAAGCCAACCCCGAAATCATAGCATAGAAAACCTCTGCACATTGGTGCAATCCGTCTGTTTTAGTTGAATATATAATTAGGAATTAGACGATGAAAACTGATAAGGAAATGTTTATCAATGTTTCAGCTGGCGGAACTCGTATAGCGGTTACTGAAAACCGAAAACTGGTTGAACTCCATATTGAACGCGCAGATTATGAGCGGATGGTTGGAAATATATATAAGGGGAAGGTTCAAAATGTAATCCCCGGAATGCAGGCTGCATTTATTGATATTGGATATGAATCAAATGCATTTTTACCATTCTCTGAAATTGGATCTCCAGAAAACCTGAATAATCTCTCGTTTGAAGATGACGATGATGATGAAACTCCATCCAAAAATAAAAATACTACAAAACGAAACTTTAACCCTGAAAAAGATCTTTCAATAGGTGATGATATTTTGGTTCAGGTTATCAAAGAGCCCTTCAGTGGGAAGGGACCACGTGTAACTACTGAGGTATCCATTCCAGGAAGTTTAATGGTATTGGTGCCAAATGGTAATTATATTGGAATCTCCAGAAAGATTTCCGATAAGTATGAGAAACGCAGACTTCGCAGAACCGTAAAGGATTTAAAACCGGATAACTTTGGTTTGATTGTTCGAACCATCGCCCAGGGAAAAGATGATTCCCTCCTTGAAGCTGATTTTGACCGGGTGTGGGCTAAGTGGAAAGAATTAGATCAGAAAATAAAGAAGAAAAAAGCCCCTGCAACAGTATTTCAGGATTTTACTACTTCAGATCAGGTAATAAGAGATTTATTTACTCCGCAGGTAAAACGATTAATTGTTGATGACAAGGCACTATATAAGCGATTTTCGACCTATATTAAAGATGTAAGCCCTGACCAGTTGAAGAATCTGGAGTTAATGAAAGGTAAGGGTACTATCTTCAATCAAAATAAAATTGAAGAACAAATTGAAAAATCGTTAAAACGGAAAGTTTGGATGAAATCCGGGGCGCATCTGGTGATTGAGCATACCGAAGCAATGGTGGTAATAGATGTAAACAGTGGTCGCTTCATTGGGAAAAAAGACCATGAATCCAATTCATTAAAAATTAATTTGGAATCTGCTAGGGAAATTGCTCGACAATTGCGATTAAGAGATATTGGTGGTTTAATTGTAATTGATTTCATTGATCTTCAAGATAATGCAAATAGGAAAAAAGTCTATAACGAACTTCGCTCAAACTTATTGGATGACCGAGCAAAAGTTTCACTTACTGAATTTTCCAATTTTGGACTTCTTGAAATGACTCGTCAAAGGATTGGATTAAATCTATTACATACGGTAAGTGTGGAATGTCCAACCTGTAATGGTTTAGGAAGAATCGAGTCTCACGAAACAACATTGACAAGGCTTGAAAATTGGTTAAAACGTTTCAGGGTCAAAGCTAAAGATAGGCGTCTCAGAATAACATTGAATCCGGAGATGGTGGATTACATCAATGAAACTAAATCAAAGGTGATTTCAGGCTTTATGTGGGATAATTGGATGCTGATTGAAATTCAAAAAGATGCACATTTACCTCCACATAAATTTACAGTATATTCTAAAAAAAGAAGATTAGATGTCACAGATGAAGTTTAGCTTGCGGGTTTTACTAAATACTAAATAAATTTCTAGGCTAAAAAATAGGACAAATAAAGTATGTATGCATTAATAGAATTTGCAGGTAAACAGTTTAAGGTAGAAGAGGGTAGTTCTATCAAGGTACCATATGTAGATGGAAAAGTTGGTAGTAAGGTTACTATTGACAAAATTCTCTATATGGATGATGGAAAGAATAAGACCGTTGGAACACCCACTATACCTGGTGCTAAAATAGATGGAGAAATACTCTCTCATGGACGGGAAAGAAAGGTGGTTGTATTCAAATTTAAACGTCGTAAAGGCTATCAGAAGAAAAATACCCATCGGCAGGAATACAGTATCTTAAAATTTGGAAAAGTGGGCAAGGTTAAGAAAACTGCAGCAAAAGAAACAGCAATGCCTGCAGAATCTAAAACCACTACCAAAAAGGAAGCTGCTCCCAAGAAAGACGTTGGGAAAAAAACAACCGCAGTAAAGGCTGCACCTAAAAAGAAAACTGCTCCAAAAAAACCTGCTGCAAAAAAAGCAGCACCGACAAAACCAAAAGAAACAGAGGAATAAAAAATGGCACATAAAAAAGGTG
>Ga0209402_10001794_pt1 | contig 22637 bp, 34 predicted proteins | sample ArcticOcean_MG_C_3_FD_187437 | JGI IMG/M metagenome (GOLD analysis project Ga0209402, IMG submission 187437) | Marine microbial communities from western Arctic Ocean - ArcticOcean_MG_CB8_126 (SPAdes) (version 2) | ecosystem: Environmental > Aquatic > Marine > Oceanic | place: Arctic Ocean... | reverse complement strand
TATGAGCTTTGCATAAGGGGTCGATTGGAATCGACTTAATGAAATCTCGAAAGAGCCCATTAAGTACGCGGGTTCGAATCCCGACGACTCCACTTTCCGCACAGGAACTTCCCTGTGTGGGTGTTTTCTTTTCTACAAGGAGATGCATTATGGGAATTAACCTCCCAAAAAATTACAGGGCCTCATTTTCGGGGCCGTGTCTTGCTGACCTGCAAGGGTCTGATCGACTGCAGCAATTGCTGCAGCGAACAGTGCCCAGAGATACATCTTTCTCGCAGAAGTTGGTGGATGGTCATGTGACCAGCCCCAACACATTGAATGGCGCCCCTGCGGCGTATGCCATTCTGAACACCACGACAGCGCGATTCGTTGCAATCGGGCAGGCGATGCCCATGCGACAACCCGCGTCATAGTACGAGGCGGGTGCTGGCATATGACGCAGCCCTGGGGCCAGCACCCGCCTTCAATTTTTTAATTTATTGGACTATTTATTGGACTATGACGACACCTATGGTGTTCGAGTTCCTGGTATAAAAACCTCGAACTTGAATAGCATAGGTGTCGTCATACATAAAAATACAGGCTATGCGCAGCTTTTTCTTAGCTATCATGGGTTTGATAGCTCTTAGCGTGCGTGATAAAATAAAGAATCCCGTGTTCCTCTATTAAAAGGAGTTATTAGATGTTGGTAGTTAATCAAACATTGAGTGGTAATGTAGATAGTATTGGTGCGGCTAAGTTACGCGTAGTACTCGAAAGCGAGTCACGTAATGAATTAGAGAGCGGCAGGGCTAGGTCGATGGCTTTACAAGTCGGAGATCAGCATGGATTTGGTAATGCGGGTTTGTCTGAAAATCCGACAGTTATCCCTGTAGAAGCGGCTACAGATAAAGAATTGGACGATAAAAATGCATTAGATCCAAATGTAGAGATTTCAAAATATCGCGCTGAATTTATTCTGAGCAAAAGACCGTGAAGGAAATACTTGCAAGCGATGTTTGCAATTATCTCAAACAAACGTACAAAGAAACTACGCCTGCTGAAGTTTTATTTACATTAAATCTTCATAATAAAAAACATTTAACGTCTGATAGTGTTGTCAGCATGGGCACCGCGGCGGTGTGTTGCGTGTTTTTTGAGATCAAAAATAGGCAGGCAATTTTGCCAGATCAACTATCATTAACATTTCAAACATTTAATGAAATACTCTGTGAAATATGTTCTGATTTAGTAGACGTATTTGTTGAAGATGAACATGTAAAAATGCAAAACTTTTATCTTGGTTTTGCAGACAGGCGATTTGTGACACTTACAACATCGTCTCGAATGCTGGATTTGACGACAGGGCAGGTACAAGAAGATGATTATACGCCACCTATTTTTGTAGAGGGTATGACGTATAACACCACAAAAATAGTCAGAGATTTCTTAACTACTGTAAAACGCGTTAAGGAGATGAATGATGCGGCGAATCGAACTTCACAAGCAAGCAGTGAATGACCCACAAGCGACTGCAACTGTATTGCTCGTAGTTGCCGCCGATAGTTTTGGTAATGAATTACTAACGTGGGACCCGGAAACAATTCGCATCGAAATGACTGAACGTTTTGGAGAGTTTCCATCACACAACTACAACCGACTCATGGCCGGAATCGAGTTGTCAACAACTAACTCTTTCTACAATGATTTGCCCGCATTTATACGCATTTGCAATTCGTTGTATAACGGCACATTCGATCCGCGTGAATTTGATCCGGCAGATGTTGCTGAGATATCTTGGGGCATTACTGAGTCGCTTTTAATCTGGCCGCCAGACAGTAGAGAAGAAGAACCTTTTGCGCCCGATATTATTGAGTATATAGCGATCGCAATTAAAGATGAAGGTATTATGGTTCCGCCAGATGTTTTGAAATTAGGCACAATTAATAAACAAATGGAGTGGGATAGAATTCAAAGTGATTTTACTGATGATCCCGTTATGTTTAACGCGATATATGATACAGAGAAAGCTAAGACAGAAGAAGTAAACGAAATAGTTAAAAGAAAATTAACGTACATGCTCAACCAGCTAGAGAACTTAGAGTTGGACAATGGCTCCACAGCAGGCGTCATAAAAGAAATGGCAAACGCCTTGCGCGTAAGAGCAGGACAAACAGATAAAATGCAGCCACACAATCCCTAGCGATTTGTGTAAGCAGAACTATGGAGGACATAGATGGAAACGACAATGGTTACCCCACAAAACTATAAACAATCCAAAAATGACATTTTCAAAGCAGAAATATTAACAGCGATAAAAGCCGGTTCAAATGTTATTTGGGTTTATTTAACCGCAGATGAAGTGCATTGTGATTTAGAATTACGAGAACTTTGTAAAGCAATTGAATACGACTTTCTAACGTGGGATGTAAATAACGGTGCATCTTGGGATGCAAATACAAATTTTCGAGATCCTATTAAAGCATTAGATGATATTCCAGCTAATGTTGAGGTCATGACGGATAAAGCGTTTGTAGTAATGCGAGATTTGCATTTATTGGTAAACGCGCAACAGCAATTTGCTTTACGACGGTCGCTTATTGATGGTTGTAAAGGAAATCAATTTAATAATGCAGAGTATATGCGGCCAATTATTATTTTGGCGGATACACCTACGCCGCATCCAGACATTAAGGATTATTGTCACGTTGTTGATTACGCGTTGCCAAATTCGGAAGAAATGCGGGGCATGGTTAATTTTGTAATTTCATCTGTTGATGTTGATGAAAAACAAAAAGAAGCAATTTCTTCTGATTATATTGAGCGTGTTACGCACGCATTATTAGGTTTAAGCATGACGCAGGCTGAGACGGTGTATTCGCAAGCTATTGCAGAAGCGGGTTCTTTACTTGAGTTAGGTGATTGGACCGCCGATAATGGCGAGCCCCGACAAGGTATTTTGTCGTATATTTCTAAAGCAAGAGCTGAAGCTATCAGGAAAATAGAGGGTTTAACGTTTATACCTAATAAACAAATTACAGATATGCAGTCATTTGCAGGTGTAGACAATTATGTATCGTTTTTACAAAAACGTTCAGTGTGTTATACAAAACTTGCTGCAGAACTTAATATAACTAAACCGCGAGGTGTCGCGTTACTCGGTCCTCCGGGCACAGGTAAAACGGAAGTTGCAAAAGCTACGGCTAAATACATGGGACTCGATCTCGTTGTATTTGATATTAGCAGTATGTTTAATAGCCATGTTGGGCAATCTGAAAAGAACATGCGAAAAGTTTTAGCAACAATTGACGCACTGCATTCTTGTGTTGTGTTAGTCGATGAAATTGATAAATCATTTTCAGGCGCATTAAACGCAAACGATAGTGGTGTATCTTCGCGCGTCTTAGGGCTGTTTCTAAGTTGGATGTCTAGTCGTGATGTTAAAGCACAATCAGAATCTCGTATTTTTGTTGTGGCGACGATGAATAGAACTGCGGGTTTACCGCCGGAGCTATTTCGTCCAGGGCGTTTCGATCGAATCTTTAGCACAGATTTACCGAATCCCGAAACGCGAGAAAGTATTCTAAAGATTCATATGCAAAAGCAGTCTATAGATCCTGCGCAATATGGTGCAGCTATTGCCGATATTGCGAAGGTAACGGATAAGTTTACTGGCGGTGAGTTGGAGCAATTGGTTATTGATTCGCGTATTACGGTTTTTGCGAGAGAATATGCGGCGTGGAAGCGGGCCGATGCGACAGATAAAATACCGACTCCAACGGTAGAAAGCACACAACCCACAATCGACGATTACCTAGTTGAATCAGAGATGATTATTCCGACTGCTGTAGTCGAAGCAGAGGCGATCGAAAGTATGCGAAAGTTCAATGCCGGGCGTACTACGCCGGTAGATACTAGCACAAGCGTAACCAAGAGTAAACGACCGCACCACACCCGACGTTTACGCAATGTGCAAGTTCCAAATTCAAATAATCGCTCTTCTAATAATTAAATAAATATGTGCGGCAGGTAGTTAGTACGTAGCGGCTAAGAATAACATTTTAAGTGGCCCCTTTGCGTTTCTTAGTTGTTCAATTCAGCTAGCTGCCTGTCGTTTTTTATTTCTAATGGGAGAAACATTAACTTGAAAGTTAAAAATTACCACGAACAAGTAGTCGAAGGAGGAAGAACAATATGTCACACACAGTAACGCGAGAAGGCGTTAAATGCAGCCAAGAGGGCTGGCAGAAAGCTGTAGCACGGATTTCAGGTGCGGAATATCTTGGAGTCGGCAAGTTCAAGCAATACAGCAAACTTCAGGAAGGTATCGGCATTAAGTTGCCGGGATATCAGTACCCTGTAGTTGTTGATTTAGTTACTAATGAAATAGCTTCAGACACGTACAACGGTAACTGGGGTGACCTTAAAGTCCAAGAAAATCTTTTGCAGTTTGCTGGTGTAGAAGCAACTAAACTTGAAGCTGCAAGTAAAGGTTACGACATAACTGAAACGCTGCTAGATAACGGGGATATACAGTTAAACGTATCTACCGGTAATAGCTTTGGAGTTGATGGCGGTGGCGTCGCTCCTGCAGGAGGATCGCTATGAGTAAACCCGATATAAAAATAACAATAAAACCCGGCGGCAAAGCCTCAATAGAAGTAAATAATGTACAGGGACAAAATTGTGTGTCGCTGTCAAAAGGTTTTGAGGACTTGTTTGTAAAGCAGGTAAATGAGCGTTCGCTTAAGACTGAGTATTACACGGATACTGAACAACATTTAAATATAGAAGAAACATGAAAATTATAGTAGCAAAGAGCGGTGCTTCTCGGCATTTGCTAGCCGAAGATCATGAAGATTTTCTATCTTGTTTAGGTAACCCTGTCAGCATTCAAAGAAGCAGTCACGTCGAATTTATTGACGGAAACTGGCTCGCTGACATGCACCCTTCTAACGGCCCTATTCTGGGGCCATTCGGCACACGCAAGCAAGCACTAGTAGCTGAAACAAAATGGCTGGAAGACAATCATTTACCTATAAAGGATTAGTATGACAACAGAATATCGCGAAACAAACCAAGAAGATGTACACGGATTATTGCAGCAGATTTTACAAAATGTGGCTGTAGTAAAAGTAAGTGTACACCAGACAAATCTGTCTTATCAGATAAAAAATGCTAAAGTAAGCATTGCAGACACTAAGCTGATGCAGGGGGAATACACCCAACCTAAGTGGCAAATCATGCCTGCAGAATGGCAAAAGCGTTTTGCCGCAGCGGCAGGGCAAGCCAAAAAAGTTTTACAAAAGTATTCTATTGCGTACCCTAATTTTAAAGGGCTGTATATTGTGCCTATTATGCGTTATCAAGAGATTCGCGAAACAGTGCAACAAGCCGCGACTGAATTTGAGGAAGTCCGTAATGAGTTTATAGAATCGTACCCAGACATACTTGCAGAAAGCAGGTCTAAATTTTGCGAAATTGATTCTACAGATGTTATGCAGACGTTAAATAGCCGATATGATCGTCAAGCAACATCAGACGAAGTTGAGCTACGTACACAGCAGCTTAAACAGAAACGAGCAGATGCGTGGGTGCAAGCAGCTAGCAGACTACCGAAACAAAATGAACTTGAAGGTAAATTTTATATTGATCTCGGTATCTTGCCTTTCCTTCCAGGTACGGTTAATCCTGAAAAGCTGTCAAATGCATTAGAGATTTTAACATTAACGCTAGCGAGTGCCGGTAACGATACAGTTACACACAATATTCGGCAGGTTATTTCGATGCTTGCTGGTGAATTTGAAAATGCAGATAACACATCGCGAAAGTTAGAGAATAGGGTTTATTCTGATTTTATGTCTGAGGCAGAAAGCCAAACCCGCGAAATTCTAAATAATGTTGTGGAAGCGATGGCAGACAAGCCGCGAAAGGCGCTGGCAGAAGCCGCAGAAAACTTGGCTGTAAAACTGCGTGACGCTACACGATTTAGCCGATCAAGTTTAAGCGCTGTACAAACAGCGATCGATAATATGCGTAATTTTAAGTTTATGGCTGATGATGCACTGTTAACTAAAATTGGCGAACTTGAACAAATACTTGTATCAAAAACGTCAGAAGACTTGCGGCATGACATTTTAAATGCAAGTAGTGATATTGCTAAAAGTTTGCAAGCAGTGTCAGAACACGCAAGAGATAACATTTCTAAAACACAAGCTGTAAGGCGTTTTAGGCGTGTCGAATTGCAAAGTGGTGCGGACGTTTTACGGCAGCTAAAACAAGCCGAAACGGCAAACGCTTAATACATTACGGAATAAGGAGTAGAAACAATGCAATCGTCAAAAAAAATAAGGCTTAAAACTTGGGCATACGACCCAGCGGCCGACCCCGACAGTCAAGAGTATTCAGACAAGCTAGCCGCACTTGCCGAGAGCGATGAACGGATTGCAGAGTACGAACACGGCGGGGATTCCCATTGGTTGCACCTTAAAGACGGATGGATTGAGGAATTAATGGAGACGCATACAATCCACGAGACGACAGTAGAGGAATGCTTGATTGCTCTGAAAAATATACAGAAAGAATAAATGACAACAACAGCAAAGCGCAAGCAATGGGAGAAAGAAGAATTGGCCGACGGGCACGTACTGGTTTGGGCACAGCACGGACGGTATCACATCGTGTACATAGTCCCACCTATCGTCGGTGATGCCCCAACTCAATGCTATCACGGGACCAGTTCAGCGCTAGCCGAAAGGGCGTTTGATAGTGCATTGGCTAGCGACATGATGGACGACTAGCAAATCGGTATTACAACAGCTTTATTTAATCTGGCTCCAAAGTGAACCGTCAGTGCCTGTATACGCTGCTGCCATCATCTGCATATCTTGCGTAGAAATTTGTTGCGCTTCTGCGCTTTTTAGAGCAAACGGGGCTATGCCTGCGTTTGCTGCCACAGCCTCAAAAAGTTCCATATCATTTCGAGGAAGTGTCGGTACGATTTTCGCTAGTTTTTCTGTATCTACCCATGCATTTGCAGTAGACACAGCACTAGCAAAATCGGCACCGAGAGCATCTCCAAGATCTTCTACAGAAAGTTTTTCAAGATCAGCACGTTTATAAAAAGTGCCCGTTAAAGATGAGCCAATTAAATCATTTGTAACAGAAGCAACAGCTTCTTTTGTTACGCCGAAAATAATTTCTTCCGGGCGTTCAAGTGATTTACCGTAATTACTTGTGAATTTATTATCTTGATCAACTAAATCAATTGTTTCAGCCAGTTTAATCAACGTTGAATGATGCTGTATGTTATTCGGGTTGTTTTCTATTTGATTTGCAAGTTTTTCAAGTTCTACTTGTAAGGGCTTTCCATTCCGCGGCCAGCCCAAGGCCGTGATGCGACTTCTTACAAGTTTGGCTGCGTCTTCGGATGAACAAGCGCCCAAACCTGCCATTTTTTCAATATTGTTCCGGGAAGTGCCAAGCGATGCACCAAATTGTGATGCTTTTTGTAAAATTTTATCGGAAATTTTATTGCGATCGTTAAAACAAAATTCATCGCGATATTGTTCAAGATACGAAGCAGCTTTGAGTACTTCTGCTGTATTTCGCATAGGATATTTTCGCTCTTTACGACCATCCTCAAATTTCATAACAATAGCAAAAACATCATCAGCAAGTTTTTCCGCATCAACAACAGCGGCTTCCTTAATTGAGTCGCCAAGTTTTTGTACTTGATTTTCGATACCAAAAAATTGAGCAGAGGCTAGAATTCGTTCCTCTATTTGATCCACTATGTTATCATTAAGTTGCGCTTTTTTGTCGAAGAAGAATAATGCCGATGCATACGTTGCGGGTGCTGTATGGCACGCCCAACGACGATGTGCAACATCTGCAAACATATGCGGTTCAGTTTTATCATCGCCGCACAACGCATCCGTTGCAGCCTCTTTAACAAAAGTAGGGCAACCAAATAAAGATGTAAGTCGATGGAACTCTTGGCCATTTCGGTCTTGAGCTTGATCGAATACAGTATTCATGTGAATCCTTTCCACTAATTAATATTATATCATGGCTGCTAAAAAAGGCTTGAATTCATTTATTCCTTGGTATCGCCTGTTGCCTTTACTTAACATTCATTGTGACGGCAATCAATTACCAATAACAGTGGAATGCCCGCTTTGCAACGGGCACAATCTAAGCATATACCAAGATAACATATTACACGGAACAAGGCACTATTGCTCTGATTGCGACTCTTCTGGTGGCATGCTAGAACTCGCGGCGACTGCATGGAAGTTGAATCTGCAGGAAACAATACTAAGGTTAGAAAATAATGGTGTAAATTTTCCAGCGGATGCCGCCACAGCAGAAGTGCTAGATAACTATAAAAAAACAATCGTTGATCCACAAACGCGCGCCCACAAGCTAAAAAGTGATAGCAGTTTTACGCTGTCTCGCGGATTAGACATCAAAGTGGTTCAAAATAAACTTGGTTTAAATACAACGTTATCACAAGCTGTTTGGCGCGAGCGTATGGGGAAATTCATTGGTGCTGTTGATTTTGTACGTGCAACGCAAACGTACACTCCTGCTGTGACAGATAGGCGTGGGGCTAAGACAACTGCGGGTTGTATATTTAAAGGCAAAAACTGGTCAAATGTTTTAGTTGTACCGTTTCAGGATATGCCAGGAAGAATTTGTGGTTTTTTGTTTGTTGGGCGTCAAGCTGAAATAGAAGATGTGATTTATAAACCAGTTCATGCAACGATTCACAACAATCGTTACGCATCCCCGACGACACAAAATATAGAGTCTGGTTTGTGCATGTATGAAGTTCTGCAGATGCAGACATCGTTTTCACACATATTCAGAAATAACATATTTGTAACAGTCAATCCTTTTGATGCGCTTAAATTACAAAACAGGCATATGCGAGATTCAGCTTTACCGCTGCCTGTAGTTGGTAGTTATCACGGTATCTACCGCACACAAAAACGAGAAAATAAATATAATGTGGCATCCTTGAATGTATGGGATGCGAATAGGCATAAAAAATTTATCTTTTGGGGTAAAAGAATTAAAGCCGCCGTGTTCAATATGGCGAGTCGCGCAAATGGGCGCGTTTGCATAATGCCTAAAAGTGCAGACTTATTTTGGCGGACGAGTGATAATTTGTTACTGACGGTACAACATAAAGCATTGCCGTGGATGTTAGCATTGGAAGAGAGCATTAATAGTTTAGACAACGTCGAATTACACGATTTTGTGTCGCAGCTTAATTTAACAGCACCCACGCAGCAGGAATTTATAGATACATGCGGGGCCAAAACACGAGAAATATTTTTACGTGCAAAAGAAACACCGACAATACAAAAAGTATTTGTAAATAACAGGGAGGTTTCTGCGAATAGTTCTGGTTGGTGGGACGCGAAAACGGGCGCACATATCGCTAATGCACGATTAAAAATAACGGACATTCTGTATGCAGAAATGGATGACGTTATCTTTTATAAAGGTGTAATTTTGTTTAACAAAGAGGAACTGCCGTTTTGCTGCGCCGCAAAAATTATCGAGAAAAATCCCTTCATGTGGATGCGGCAAAAACTGATTACTGAAAAAAAGTTTGTATTAATATACGCATATGCGTGGGTACGACACGCAATTGAAGTTGCTTTTCATTTTCATAAACCGATAGTACATCATAGTGTCGGCAAATTTGGGTGGAACACATACGAATCGCAGTTTTATTTTCCTAAATTTATTATAAACGTTACAGGGAATACGGTAAAAAAAGACGCTTTTATTGTTGATGAATTGGCGCCAGCAAAAAATGTGGCGCCCCCGGACACATTAGAAATAGCAGATCTAGCGGCTTTAACAGAACAAACAGATGTACTGCAGCTGTATTGGGCTGTGGCTGGTTGCGTTATCTCAAATATAATTGCACCGGCATTGAACAAACCACGAGTTAATATTGGTTTAATCGGAGAAGGTGCCACACTCATAGGCCGAATAACGGCGTCCATTATAGGCTGCGCAACATATGTGCTACCACAAACAGCGTATACCGTTGATATTTTTGACAAAATACAAAAAGTAGCAAGCAGACATTCTTGGCCTTTAATACTTGCTGATCGTAAGCTAACACCATTCTGTAAATCACCATGGTTAGGGCAAGATGCCACGAATAATCTAATTGTAAATGTTAATGATTATGCCGCGGATGTATTAAAATTAAATGGCAATTGGCGATTTATTACGAATGCTACCCCCTTAATGGGCGCATCCATAATAAATAATCTCGGAAGTAAAATTTTGCCAGCATGGTTACAAGACTTATGCGTGCGCAATTTTGCTTTCAGTGATGATGCTGGCAGTTTAGTGCAACTAGTTTTGCGCGATATTTACAACTGGCTAGACAATTACAATAAATCTGATGTGATAATAAACGCATTACATTTAATAGATGATGTAGATAAATCAGCTAATACAAGAGCATTAAGATTTGTTGAATTAATCTACAGGTACATTAACGATGGCGTGATTGTAATAGAGCAAGCAGGGTTCAAATGTAATGAAAAAATAAAAATCACCTTTTTAGACAATTACCTTTTTATTCCTAAAGACATAATTATAAAATTATTAAGTAAGAATAACGCGCCAGTCCTCGATACGAGTGAGGTCACACTGCTCTTAAAAAATACTGATGCTTTAGAAGAAGAGTGTTTCGAGTATAATGGCGTTGTAGGCTGGCTGATTCGTCGGCAGTGGTGGGATACAAATTTTAAACACTGCCGAGTCCGACAAAATCGTCTTTTACGAGTTGTGGGAGGTGACGAATGAAGCCGTTAATGATGATAAAAATTTGCAACGATATACTACATAGATTAGAAAATATCGAATCGCAAGCTGTATCGCTTTCGCCGAAACAGATGAAGTGGCTCTACGATACTATACGATCGTTAAACGAGCTAAAAAATATTGCAAAGTATGAAACAGATAAAAAGATGACACCTGTTCAGGTAGATCACATCAATCTGTTAAAGTTGGAATGTGCTGCCGCCACAGAAGAACTTATGCGCAGCGATAATACAGAAGACTAACGCGGCAGGCGGGGCGAGGCATGCACAAGATATTCCTACGGAGTAAAATAATCCTATGTCTATTACGTTGACCGAACGAGCCGCTACAGAAGTCAAGAAAATTCTGGACGATCAGAAATACGAGGCAGGTACATTTTTGCGGGTGGGTGTCACCGGCGGTGGATGTAGCGGTTTTAGCTACGCCTTGGAATTTGATAAGAAGTACGACGAAAAAGCGGATGCCAAGCTCGATCAACACGGTGTCACGGTTGTCGTCGATAAAAAGAGCGCTCTTTACCTCGATGGTACCGCAGTTGATTTTTTTGAGGGATTGGAGAAGCGCGGTTTTACGTTTGAAAATCCTAACGCGGTAAAATCGTGCGGTTGTGGAAGCTCTTTCCAGGCCTGATCAGAGCGGGGACTGGCAAGGCACGATTTTATTACTCAAGCAGGAGTTAATAGCAGGTATGGAATATTCAATTCTAAATCACCTGGGATATACTCATGCGACCATCAACGGCGTATCAAATATTGGCGTTGCCAATAGGAGCAACACTTGAGCAAATAGAGAATAACTTTAGAAAGATGGCGATGAAATATCATCCAGATTTACACTCGGATGATCCTCACGCCGCTAGTAAGTTTAAAGAAGTGGCAGAAGCTTACGAAGTTTTAAGTAATCGAATAAAGCGTAGAAAGTATGACGAGTTTATCCAACCTAAAGGTAAAAAATTTCCTCGTGTAAATTGCTGGAGAGCCTTTAACAGGATAAGAAAAAAGAAACGCCATAAATGATCTGACACGGAAGGAATGGTCGGTAGATATGTATAAGTACCTACAGAATCTGACAGTTTAATTATGGATACAAATACTCAATGGTCTGCGATAGATCTTGAATTCTGGGCCTAAGATACTGTGTCGATGTCATCAGCCCATTGCGGATCTGCGGGACCGGCAGCTTCCACTTGTGCTGGCGTTAACACGGTGTCAGCTAACTCAGCAAGATTTGGCCACACACCGGTTCTATGCCACATAGCAATACAGCCCATAGCTACAGCTTGTGCGAAGTCATCAATAGAGCCTTCGGCGCAACTGACTTTATAAATGGGTCTAACGGCAGACGTTTCTACATTTTCTTCAATGAGTGCTAGGAAATCATGCACTAAGCCCGCGTCATCTTGATTTACATAATCGTATTCAAAAAAACTAAGCTGCTGTAAGCGGATATACGCACATGTTAGAAGCAGCATACGTGCTTTATCTACGCGATAGTGCGATCGCGGATGACTCGGGGTTGGTGGCACGTGGTAGCACGGCGCACTAGAAGCAGAGCGGACATACTGACAGGGCATTGTACTCCCAGCAGGTACGCCTGCTTGTACTAAAAATGTTTCACGCAGTTGTCCGGCACCGCTGTAGTCATGTGCAAGTATATCAGGACGAAAACGATCCCATAAATCTTTAATTTTCTTTGCTTCACCTAAATGATCGTGTGGTGTTAGTAACCGTTCTCCGTAAAGAACGTCAATACGCCCATCGTGCCTTAGTCCAAGTAAAGCAACCGTTGTTAAACTTAATGAAATACTTGTAACGCCCGTTTTTCCACGCCCGCGACCACCACCGCCCCAATCTACTGCGAGAACGCGCAGGGCATAATCGAACATATTCTGTTGCGCGAATTCGATTGTATTTGGATTGCTTGTACATGCTTTCTTTAATTCAGTAAGCGATACAAGCTTCGCTGCTACATCATACCCCTCCCCCAGTACTTCGTTATAAAAAATGTTGATTGGCGTATTTCCGCGGCCCTCCCGTTTTCCAAGAATCACAGACCATTTGTCTGGGCGGGAATAATGTAGTGGCATGATTATTTGCGGAATATGATATCCGGCAAAATCAAAAACACGTTCGGGCCATCTGTGTTTCCAAAACCCTTGTCTAGGGTTTATCGGTTTTTCGCACTTGTAACAAATAACGGCAGGTGTTTTTTCACTAATGCCTTCGTGCCACGGACCAATCATCTTTTCAAGATGAAACTCCATCGCAGGAATGTTTATTGTAGGATGGCCGCCTGTTGTGCAATGTGTACACGGTACAAACCATTCTGCCTGACTGGATTCATTCCAGCGGCCTTCCAAAACATTATCGAGTGTCTTAGGAGTACCTGTTTCTCGTCGAAGTTCCCAGTTACTGTGTGACATTGTTTCCCGAATAATGGGAAGATGCTCTCTGTTCATATCCTGTATTTCGTCTATCCAATTTAAATCAGCAGAAATACCGCGAATACGATCGGAATCGAGAAGGGCAAAGGAAAACAACATAGAAGAGCCGTTAGCAAAGGTACGGTGTAACACGCTTTTGACAGAATCCTGGTCTAACCAATAATTTTTAACCGGGCTGTTATTTATAAATGGTTGCACGTACATCGCAGAAAAACGACGTATCTGCTCAAAGAGCGGCGTAATATATAAGCTTTTGAAGTTCGGTATAGATACGCAAGCGGTAATACCGAATGTTGCCATGTTTGTTGTCTTGGCAACCTGTCGGCCCGTCCGCCAAACTTGTGCGGGCGCCATCGCTAATCGGTATATATCCTCAAAAGGAAAATGATCATCTAAGCTGTACGGTTGTCCGTTTAATTGAAATAATGCCGGGAGTATATCTTTACACGTACGAACACCACCGGCAGAAACAAGTTTTGAGAATCGTGTGATTCTTTCTTCCGTGCTTATACGTTCGCCGTCTTTAGTTTTTTCAGCAAGAACAGCCGCAGCTATTTTCTGCAGGTTATCCGGTTCTTGCGTAATGAAGTTGGAGTTAGTCATGAATGATGCAGATAAATTTAATATTTTCGGCGCGTCGTGTTCTAAATATAAGTGGCAATTACTGATCGGGGTAATTGTGTTATATTATGTGATAAGTACATTCTAAATCAATTTCTAATATCAACGAATGGGTGACAGTTATGTCGAATCCAGTATCTTCTAGGCTCTTTCTCGAGCGTGCTGGCATTTATGGCACGCATCGATCACACGGGGGGGCTGCTGCCCCGCATTTACTAGCTATAAATGATCCCAATTCTTTTCCGTGGAATGATATGCCGTTGCCGTTACCTGCGTTACAAAGAAATAAAAACGGTGAGCCTGCCGACGGCGGACTTACCCTAGAACCATGGCCAAATGGAGAACAAAGTAGTTAATGTTTAATTCTTATGCGTCCATTATATCTATAATGGCTATACTTGCGCTATTTATGGCGTGTATAACCAAATCTATTGTACCTGTTGTCATTGTTTCATTTGTGATAATTGGTTCTTACCGCGCATTAAAAAGAACGATAATTAAATAATGCATTGGATTGATTTAGTGGCTATCGGTTTAGCCGCAGGCGTGCCTATAAATGCTTGGTTGCATATGGGTGGCATTTTTGAAGAGTGGGTGGAATGGCTTCGCGTGTGGGCCGAGTTTGTGCCTACAGACAATAAGCCGCTTCCTGATAAAAATGATAACATACGCGAGCGCGTTGGGCAGTTACTAACTTGTTTTTTCTGTCTCAGCCATTATACGCCGTGGGTTTTAATTCTATTATTTTATCTACCCAGTTTATGTTTTAACGCACCTTGGTCTGTGATAATTAAATTACCTATATATTCCTTGGCTGCGACACGCATTACATTGATTGTAGAACATTTTATGAGGAAGAATGATGAATGACCAAAACGTTTCGGTCAATGAAGAAGAAATTGTTGCTGAGTTAGGTGAAACCTTGCAAGACGCATTAGATGAGCCGCGACGTAAAAAATTTCATGATGAAGTGGCCGAGCGTGTTGTAGCTATGACAGATCTACTGGTAAAAGACTGCCCTGAACTGAGAGGTTTAGGCGTTGTATTTTTATGGGATGTAGATTTATCAGCGAAAGAATTACCTTTCGGCGCAATAAGAGGTCGTGATATGGATAGCCCGTTAATTCGATTACGGTTGTTAGAGCAACTGACAAAGATGCTGCAGACTTCGACAAATGGTATCTTTGAAACTTTGCAGTTTGCTGACAAAGCGTTGATAGATCTTAACGGGAAAATAGAAGAAAAGAGAAAAGAATTAGATGGATTTACAGGAGAAAATACACAATAATAAAGATGCACTCACATTAGCTTCTGTTAATAGTATAATTGAACATCTTAACATTACAGAGTGGGATGCCCTTATAATTGGTGACGGTAGCGGGTCTAATTGGCAAAATTCTTGCGGATGGGCAGCTGTCATCGTTGATAGATATTCTGGGGTACGCAAACTATCTTATGGTGCTGCCGTACCCGGTACGTTGATGATAAGCGAATTGCTTCCTTATCTGTTTGCGCTAAATTGGTACTCGTCAAAAGACGGGCCAGGACCTGCGCAATTGCAAGAAAAACACGCAAAAGGTAAGAACCTTAACATACATGTTATTTCTGATAATGAAATTATTGTTAATTGCGGAAAACATCCTGTTTCGCGTAAAGCGCATAAAGCGTTATGGGCTTCAATGGATTTTTTCGCAAATCAAGGTTACGCAATAAAATATCATCATGTAAAAAGAAATGTTATACGTTTGAATGTTCTCGTAGATGAAGTAGCTAGGCAGTCACGACTAGACACCCAAAATATTTGGAGTGAAGCCTGTACTGCACTGCGGAAAAAGTATCCTAACTTGCCTATAAATGCCACAGTTTATGATTTTTCACAATAATTTATGTACGTTTATGAATACCGATAAAAATATGTCAAAATCAGCGCTTGTTTTAACGAAGCCAGTAGTTGTGCAGCTGCCAATTTATACGCATGATGGTTCTTTTCACGTAGTTGAAACAACGTTATTACTTCCACAAGATTACACGCCCCAAAAAGGCAGCTTTTTTGCGCATGACAGCTTGCCAAATATTGGAAGACTTAACATTGATTGGTGGGGTTATGATGGTAGAGATCACAAAACATACATCGCGTTAGGTGTAGGCTACCAAGACCCAACTAGAAATATAGACGAATGGTTAGAAGACTGTCCAACATGGCAGTTATCTACTGACCCTATGTTGACTATTAAAGAACGTAAAAATGAAGAAGTAGATGAGGAGGATGACTATAATGCGAATGATTGGGATTAGTAATCGAGTTGTTGACAACTGAATTTTATGCGAACTATATTGCATGTCAATCAGCACAAAATAAAAAAGAATAATAAAACCGGAGAAAGAGATCCGGTACTCACGGTCAAAACGTATAAATCAAATACGTATTGTCATGAAGCCATTATTCTTGGCCAAGATGGCCTACCTGCGGCAAAACTTATTTATCGCCCCGATAAGCCGCTACCGTGCGGGGCGCGTGTATGGATAGAAACGGAATCAGAAGTCCATTGTATCAACGGAGGAGAAATTAAAACAAGTTAAACAACAAGGTGCGTTATGAAAATTGCTTTCGATCCGCCTGCAGAATGTGAAGTTGCGGTACTCCCAGATGAACGCGTTAAAACGCGGGATGGGGTTCTGGTCGAAGCTGATATGGAATTCTATGCATGTTACTCGCCTACAAAAGCTATTGCATATCGTGTGCTATCTGACACAGCTTACAGGCGAGGCAGCGGGCCCTGGCACGTATGGGTTGTAGGTTCTCTCGGGTATGCCGGAGAAATGGACCCTCTTATACATTCAACGGATATAAATGAATGGCTTTCTTTTTATAAAAAGCGGAACAAAGGTCGTTTGCCGCCATGTGCAACAGACAATTTTACAGGAGATACAACAACAACAAATGAAATTAGCGACGCATCAACGGGAACTACTTAACCGTTGTTCTAGCTCGCCTCGTGTTACTCCGCTACTGACTACCGGCGTTTTTTTCGTGTTAGCGTGGTCTTGTTTCTTTTTAATATTAGTACAATCTACCGCAGCAGCTTTTTGCTGGTGGTATATATGTGGATGTGCTAGCGTACATGGTATACGGATAGGGTACCGTGCGTTTGATATTATTACGTATAAAAATATGTGTTTATGGGTTTTCGGTGAGTACGAATTAGCGACACGGAAGTTAGCCCATGCCGAAATATTTAAACTTAACGTAAATGTAGCAACGCGAAGTTCGCAAATTGTATTCGCAGTAAGGTTTCTGACACACGCGGGTATTTTACTCACGTGTCTTGTTGCTAATTGGTGGATATTGTTTTGTGTTTATGCGGCTATTGTTTTTGTATACGCAATGTTAAGGCTTGTTTGTGCGTTACTGGTTCGCAGTTACGTAAAGAAAGTCACGCCGTGCTATATCTTTAGTAATAGTAAGCATAGTCCATACACTTATGCGAAAGACTTTTTTCCGGCAGATTTTACATGGACGCCTAAAGTTAAGGCTACTGCGACCATCCCGCAGAAAAATAACACGCGAGCATATAAAGCTAAACGAGTTAGACTCAAACCTTAATTATTTTATATGTTTGTCGATACCGGCTTGGTCAAATAACGATCGTTTAAACGTATAAATACTGCATTGTAATCCGAGTATGTTACTCAGATCCCGATGTAATTGGCGCAAGCTTAGGCCCGCGTAGTCTCCGTTTTTGTATTTATTTACAAAACGCACCCAGGTTTCTTTGTTTTTACCTGTGAGATGTCGCGGGCCTATAGTTCGCGGAATATTATCTAATTTAGCTAGTGGGTCTTCTTCTTTGCGTGTCATGGCATTTCCTGAGGATCTTCAATGCCGAGTAATCGGCAAACTTTCTTATGAATTTTAGGGCAGTTTAGAAATCGCTTAAGCATTTCATCATGACAAAGTAAAGTCGCTTGATCTGCTGCCGTTTGTTCTACATATTCCTCATTGATGCACTCAAGAGCAGCATGCAGACTTTCGTGAATAACTGTTTCTATGAGCTCTTTTCCCTGTAAGTTTTCCCGTATTTGTATCCTCTTGCCGCGGCGTGGTTTTCCGTCTTTTGTCGGCGAATCACACAAACCATCTAAATCTTTAGGAAGATCGCGAGTCAATACAACTCGCCAAACTTTCCACGCAACCTTCGCTACAAAGCTTGTGGCAGGCATGGTCAGACTCCTAGCGCTTTAGCCAAGTTCGACAATTTTTCGTAATAGTGCTTCGGGAAAGTATCGCCTTGTTCAAAATTAGGCAGTATGATATCGCATTCTTCTACGCATAAAGACATGGACCCTTCTTCAAAATACCCAGGTCTATCGATCCATATCGCAAGATCTATTAATCCAAGTTGCTTGCATGCGTGTAGTTCGTTTGATTTTCTTATGCCATTCAGTACATCGTTTGTACGCACCATATCACGGTATAACCGAATACCATCTGGTTTATTGTATGCCCATATAATTTCCGCCCATTCTGTTCTATGTCGATGGCGATCGACAAAGGCTTCTTGTGGCGTTTTATATCCATACTTTTTGTGCAGTTTTTTAAAACATATATCGGCAGCAGCCTGACTTGTGCTTTGGTGATAGCGCAATTTAGTATTGGCAGCTAACCAGTCTGCGGCGGTGTCTTTTCCGCAACGTCCAGGTCCGCATAATGCAATCCGGGTGGCCATAATGTTAATACTGCCGCTTTAGCGGCTTGCTCTAAAGTTTTTACGCGATAAGACATGCATTCATTTAGCATGCAATGATTGTGTATATTGTCGTCTTCAATAATAACAACAGTAGGAATATGCGCATGCCACGCCCACGCAAGTTCCATAACTGTTCCGATCGATACTCTTTTAGCTTTTAAAAAATTAATAACAAGTAAATCAGCTCTGTGACAATCATAACAATCACGTGTCATAATGCCCCGGTCAGAAGACATCATGGTGTCTACAGGACAATCAGCTGTTTTTGTTTCATTCTGTAAAAATGTTTTTTCTCGCATTGGAGATAAACATTGAATGTTATCAGGAATTAATTTTGCGAATTCTTCTCTCCAGTGCGTACACTCTTCGTAAGAACATCCTTCAATAGGACCCGCCAGATAGATTTTTTGCATTTTTATACCTGAACATTCGCGGTTTCCGGTTTAAATAGTTGTTCTTCTTGGGGGATTTCTGCACAGAAAATAGGCAGACACATAACCTTGCCTTCATTTTTGTCGATCACAATAAATGTTTGTGTAGGTCGCTGGAACTCTGCGCCAATGTGGAGTGCGTACGCGGTGTAGCCAACGAGGCACCCGCACACGATGTAATACCAGTCTTCGCAATACTGGTGAAAGTGACCCAGGATATCCAAGCGAGCAGACCGGCCTGCTTTATTCCATTGTGCGATTTTTTTACGCACCGGCACATGCACGCCACCAACACCACCCATATACCGAATAGCATCGCCATGATGGAAACGTATAAGGTGTCCTTGGATGTCTAAATTATTGTGATAACCTTGGCTAACTTTAAAAACAATTTTAGGGTCGCTGGCAAATTTGTCTGCTAAATTCAGATAAGCGCCATATTCCCAGCTTGTTTTATATCCAGTGGATATAAATTTAGCTTTCGTAGATCGCCCGTGGTTTCCTTGACTGGTCACAACGGTGATCTTATTGACTTTGGATTGTTTAAGAAAATGCTGCAATCCAGTCGCGACCTTATCTTGTGCAAAACGAATAGCATCTGTGGGACCTAAAAAATTACCGTCCATAAGTTCTTCATGGATGTAACCATTAATCAAGTCACCGCCGAGCCAGACCACTAACTCTTTAATGTTTGACACACCGCGAGCAAACTCAAGTAAATGCATAGCGCGTTCACATACCCGATGAATACGTTTTTCCGCTATGTCGAGGTTAAATTCGTTTAATCCTTCAATAGATTCAGGATCTACACGTTCCTCGAGGTGCCAGTCATTCAGACAGATGATGGCAGTAGCTTGCCCGCCTGCGCGGCGCTTTAATCTTCTAAGTTTTTTTACTGAGACGTGACCTTGTGTGTCTGAGAAACGCTGTAGCGTTTTTTCAGCGATATCTAGATCACTCAGTGTTATCTTTAGTTTATCGGCTACTTCTTTTTTACCGGACTCTGCTAATGTAAGTTTACGTTCTAGTTCTACAAGTTTGCGTACCCGCTCATCATTTTGAAGTTTTGCAAATCGCTCAAGGCGATCTAAATCTTCAAGTTGCGGGTCCTTCTTTGGAGATTTTGCCATCCGTGAACCTCAAGAATGGGTGCTGTTAATAGCAATTACTTAATTTTACCACTGCTCGCAATGCCATGTAACTCCGACTTTTAATATATTTTCAGTATGCTTAAAATTATTGCTGTGCTTACAGCGCACATGCTAGCACTACATGCACCGTTAATTCGCGTTAGACAAGGAAGTCAAAATGATAAACATAAAAAAATTAAAGATAGGACAGCGTGTTTACAACAAAAATGCTTCTGTTTGCGAATATGGCGTTGTGCAGAACATTACGCCTAAAGGATCTGTGCGTGTTTTATATGACGACGGTAAATCTCGTTTGCACGCACCAGAAGCGCTTTCGTTAAGACGCCTGTCCGCAATTAGAAAACCTAAAAAAGAAAAAGAAACAGAAGATACTGCTTTGTTAAACAAACTCGAAACGTTACCAGACAAAGAACAAAAAGATATCCGGAAAGCTGCGACATACACAGGTTGTAGCTTAAAAGAAGTAATGAAAGTAAAAGGAATAATACCATGACACAATACAGCACAACGAGCGAGATATGTGTTGAACTAGATTTTAATAAAGACGGGTATTTATCAGAAAACCCGTCAAAAGTAATCGACGAATTAACGCCGTATTTCACGCTATACAATCCAGATTATTGGCTTCCTACATTAACGATTTGTTTTGATGTTGATGTTTCATATTCTCCCGCGTATTGGAGTGATGTCACAGGCGGAAGCCCAGAAGAATACGACGATGAGCGAACAGTAACACATGCAGAATTATTGCTTCAATCTTGGCTGATTAATGATAGTGTTCAAGAACACGAATACAAATGGTCACCTACTAAACACGCAAGATCGCATAATAACCGCATAATTTATGCACTTCAAGATGCTTTTGCCAAAACAATACAAGAAGCTGAAGTGCGTTACCCAGAACCTGATGACAAGTATGCCACCGACCCACGAGTGTAATAATATGAAAAATGAATTAGTAGACATAATCTATCAAGCCTTGCGACGATATGAGGATGCTCGCATTAACGATGTATCGCTTGATGGTGACAATGACAGTAGTGAAGTTATTATTACGTTAGATGATGGAGAACAAAAGAAAGATTTTGTTATTTCCAATAATGATATTAGAGAGTTGGAAGAAATTCATTCGTAAGCTGCTGCCAAAGAAGAAAGCAGTTGATCCATATTATGAATGTTATCCTAATCACTTGCCTCGGCTGATGAAAGAACTTGAAAAGCCCAGAATGCGGAAGTGCGTTACCCAGAACCTGATGACAAGTATGCCACCGACCCACGAGTGTAATTATGCAGAAAACATGCAATCGCTGTAATCAAACATATGCAGCAGCCATATGCCCAAACTGCAACTGCCCAGAATACAGATTAATAGAGGAAGATAAAATGAATATGACTTTTGATGTACCGACAAAAATTGAGAAAGCCTGCGAAAAGAAAAACGCAGCAAGTTTGCGGTATGCTTTACAAAACCCACAGTTGTTTGTTTCAACAATTGCTAATGAAAATAAGACCGCACAAAAAGGTGCTCTTGTTTCTTCAAACGGTAAAATTTTAGCGATTGTGCCTACAGACATTGAAACAGTAAGTAAAACAGAAACAAGTAATCGTTATACCGTTCCGGCAAATGTTTTACCAACACGAAAAACAGGTAGCCGGTCTATTCGTAAAGAAGGCACTGAAAACGGGTGTACCGGCTGGCATAATGTACAAGCTGATACGTACCATCGAGAAAAAGATAACGATGAAAAGTTTCCGAATGTGCGTTCTATATTGCCTGCGTGGAATAAACCAGCAGTGCGTGAATCCGTTACAATTGATGCCGATTTGTTTTACAATTTAGCTCAAGCTATTTGCAGTGTATCTTCGCCTACAAAAGCAGTAACATTGCATATTGATACTACGGAAAAAGATAAAGCGATCCTTATTACTAGCGGAAACAATGTAGGTGTATTGATGCCATACGCAGGGGACGGGGATACCAAACCTGAAGAAGCGTATGCCAACGTAATTAGTATCTTGGAGAATGCAGATGCCACGCAAAAAGAACACGCATGAAAAGTGGTTAAAACACTACGTTTTACGGTATCAGACATATCCTGAAGAAAACAAATCTTCTCCATATATATGGTTGGATGATGAGTATTCCGGCAGCGCATTCTGTGGTTGCACCATAAATGAGGAACATAATGGTAGTAGTAGTAGTGCTTTCGTTATGTGCAAAGAACACTATAAAAATTATCTTATTGAAGATGATGCTATTCTCGCAGAATGCTTAGTTGCTGCGTTCGGAGGTATCCTCCACCCAGCACCGCCTCCCATGATGACACCAGATCAACTAGGTCGAGCTATTGAAGCGTTCAGAACAGCATTAGAGATACAAGCAGTTGATGGTGAACTACCG
>Ga0209402_10001790_pt1 | contig 22675 bp, 15 predicted proteins | sample ArcticOcean_MG_C_3_FD_187437 | JGI IMG/M metagenome (GOLD analysis project Ga0209402, IMG submission 187437) | Marine microbial communities from western Arctic Ocean - ArcticOcean_MG_CB8_126 (SPAdes) (version 2) | ecosystem: Environmental > Aquatic > Marine > Oceanic | place: Arctic Ocean... | reverse complement strand
TTCATACCCAATACATATATTCCTGTTTCATCATCGAAAAAATGCTCAGGGTCTGTAACAATAGATATCACAGGAAGTGAGTTTATTGCTGATTCGTCAAAGTAAGTATGAGTTACAGTTTTGCTGGGCAGGTAACCTTCTTTAAATGCTCTAAATCTGGCAGTGGTTGTACCCTGCACTATGAAGCTGTTAAATAATTCGTCGCTCTGGGTTGGAATAGTACCATCGATGGTATAGAATATATTGCTATTCTCTGCAGTCGACTCAATTTGGATCTCTGTATCACCAATAAAGAAACCTCCACCAGGAAAAATTACTGGAGTTTCTGTGATACCCAAGAAGGATTCATCCCCATTTGGTTCAAGTGGTGTGGGGATATCAAAATATGCCCATACTTCAATGTCATCTAATGTTCTCCCAAAACTAATATCTGTAGGTATCTCATCAAATTGACGTGAATCTATGCCAATACCATTGGGGTCAGAAAGAATGATCTCTTCTCCATCACCATCAAGTTTAAAGTTCGTATGGTAATGTCCCCATGACTGAGATCCTAATTCGCCCAAGAGGAAAGAACTAATTTCATAGCTGGAGTCAGGTTCATAGTGAGCGATACTTAGAAAAGGCCTTATGGTCATATCAGAACTATTCTCTGTGACATTGTGCACCTGGATAGCGATTATATTATAACCATCGTTAATAATATACTGCCAATCGTCTACCGGAAATTCAGAAGGAAATCCCCCTTGATAGATCTGTGCTTCATGGTTTCCTATTGCAAGTTGGCTAAGGGGCGGATATTCACAGCAAACATTGTCCCGTGCGATTTCTATACCGTTAATGTAAGCGATAAAACCATCGTCGTAATCAACGTGCAGGACCATTGCCGCAATATTTTCCGGTGTTTCAATGTAAAATAACTTACGAATCGCCAATCCGGTTGTGGATTCAATGATTGTTTGATCGTCATCATCACCATAGCCAAATCCGCTAGGCCCTGATGGCCAGTTAAGTGTTGCCGACATTTCTCGCCAGTTTTCAGGTATATCAAGCCCACTATTATTATCTGCGTATTTCCAATTGCTATTTTCATCGATAATGGTTTCCCAAAAAAAACCACGGTCTCGGTAATCTTTTCCTGAGCAGAAAATAACTTCGTACTCCCCGGGGGCTATCTTGAGCTCAGGAATGCTCCACCTCTGGGGCTCACTAAAATCATCCGATAGCCAAAATCCGGTAAGGTCAAATGTATCATTGGATACATTGGTCATTTCTATCCAATCAGAGTATTCCGCATCGCGATCCATAAATACCGAAAAATTAGACGAGATTAATTCATTAATGATTACTTCTTGGCAAATACAAAGATTACAGGTTAAGATTCGAATTGAAATAATGTAATAAGATAAGCGCATCGCGTACTGCAATAATAATAAATATTTTTTTAATCAACTCAAAACAATTAATTCAATGAAATCCACTTTAAAATTATTTGCACCTTTCTATTTATTGGCGATCCTTGGATGTGTCCAAAGTTTTGATGATCAAACTATCGCAATTATTGATAGGCAGAAAATATCTGCGTCAACATTTCATAAGAAACTGCCTGCAACCCGTTTTTACTCTTTTGATGATTCCACCAGGATTTTGAAATTAGATGACTTTTTGAAGGAGTTTCTGATTAAACAGGATATAGAGAGAATGAATATTCAAAACGAGCCAGAGATAAAAAAGGAGATGGATGTTTGGTCAAAAAGGGCAATCGTGGGAATGCTGTTTAACAAAATGGTTCTCGATAAGATATTTCCAGAAGATCGCCTGATGAGTATCTATGATCAATTTATTCATGAAAGAAATGTTTCTGTAGTAATGATACCATATACAAATAATGAAAAAGATCAAATTCCCAGCCGCGATGAAGCACACATAATTGCAAATAGGGTATACGAGATGAGCCAGAGCACAGATTTTGGACTGTTGCAAAAAGAATTCTCAAAATCTCCTTCTAGGACTACTAAAGGAAGAGAACAAAGTTATTGGGCCCAATTGTTTAGAGGTATAAAGGTTGTGGACCGTAAGATTTGGGATTACAATATTGGTGATGTTTGTGAACCTATTGATGATGGTCAAGCGTTTAGGATTATAAAAATTAATGGAGAAAGAAAAAATGAGCGAGTGCCACCATTTAAACAACACAAGGAAACCTTAATTGGACAGGTGATGGAATTGTGGAAGAAACCTTTATTTGAAGCTTTCTCAAGCTATACAAAGGATTTATTAGATATATCAGATTTTTACCTTGACCTTGAAAAGGTAAGAGCATTTTCAGACCAATTAAATCGCAGCATGAATGGAAAAGATATTATTACTGGCCTGGAATCCATGAAACACAGGGAACCTATTGGCAGGTATAGTGGGATAACAATTGATAGGCAGTGGCTCTTGAAGTCATTAAAAGAAGAAAAAAATATGTTGGCTGAGAATCTTGCAGATCGTAGCCAATCCGTTGCATTTATTACAGGACTCGTTAGTACTAAATTAAATTATAAAACAGCGATCGAGATGGGTTATGATAAAAGTCCTATCTACAAAAAAAAGTTGAGAGAAGAATTTGCAGTGAGAACTAGAAATTTTTATGAACAGAATATATACTTCGAAAAAAACCATATTATCGATGATGATCTATACGATTATTACACTAATAACAAGAAAGATTTTACAACTCCGGCTAATGTGCTAGCTTATCTAATCTGGTTTAAGGATAATGAAGATGCAAACAATTATTATAAAAAAATAATTGGTAAGCAAGTAAGCTACGATGAACTATATAAGCAGATAGAGTCAAATAAAAATATGAAAAATGGAACTAAAAAAGATTTCATAAGACTAGGATCTAAAACAGATCCCTTTGCAGGTTTATTTACACTAATGAATAATGAAATAAGTATTCCCATTAAAAGAGGGAATACTTATTTTATTGCAAAAGTGATCGAGAAAATTCCCCCTCAAGAAAGAAGCTTTCAAGAGGTTAAATCTTCGGTCAAGTTTAAGCTAGAAAGAGGATTCAAAGAAAAAGAAGAAAAAAAAGCCAGGAAAAGACTTTTTAATAAATACGGAGTCAGGATTAACGAAGAATTAGTTTTTGGTGATGCTCCGTACTGAGCGGGAATATATAATAATTATTTGTTTCTGGATTTTCCAGAGTCTCAGTTGTGCCATTTGGCCATGTCACCTGTAACTGTTTTATGGTACCAGAATCACCAAGCCCAAAGTGTATTTTATTAGAGTGTAGTGAACGAAAAGAATCTCCATTCAACAAAGTTTTTGAATAGTTTTTGTTATCAGTTGTGGAGACAGTTATTCTAGCCCCTGCCTGGTGAAATCCACCAGCCTTCGGATAAAGAATTACACCAAGCCAATGATTACTGGTGGCGCTTTTTACGTTATTTTTAAAGATATAGATACTTTCATCAGGAAATTTACCATCAATGAAATAACTATGATGTCTGGTTGTTGAGACAACAAGGTCTACCATACCATCATTATTGATATCTTCGCTGATAATAGAGCGAGAATCATTTTCCAGGGCTACACCTAGTAGGAACCCTATTTTAAGAAAATCTTTTCCATTTATATTCATGATTAAATGATTAGTCTCAAAGGGATTCCAGGATATTCCCTCGGACTCAATATTATAAGTAAGGTCAGCAAAAAAATCTTTAAGCACATCGTTTGAAACTGAATTGCCTGTATAAACGTCGTGGCGCCAATATGTTGTACAGTAATCTTTGGCAGTCTTCTTGCTCATATTTCCGTTTGTTACGTATATATCAGAATCTCCATCATTGTCGAAATCAAATGTAGTTGCTCCCCAGGACCATCCTGTTTTCGAAATTTGGTTCATATCTGGGAATTGTTCTTCAACATAATTTCCATTTTCTTGTTTGATGTACATTCTATTCCCGTAGCTCATTTTTGATCTTGCTGAGTTTTGATCTTCATAGCCAGGCCGATTTAAGTTCATTTTTTCCAGCCTATTCGCAGTGGTGCTGGACATACCGGTAACAAAAATATCTTCCAATCCATCCAGATTATAATCTCCAACTGTATGTGACATACCAAAACTGGATTTTTCAGAAATTATATCTTGAGTGACATCAGTAAATGTTATTCCATTATTGTTAAAATATAGGTCAATACCCGCAAAATCATTAACGGTGATTAGATCGATATAATCATCATTGTTTAGATTTATAAATGAACAACTGTATGTTCGCCTAAAGCGTTTAATATCCAGATTATAATCTGCAGTCATATCGATGAAATTACCCTGTCCATCATTAATCAGCAGGTAGGACGGATAGCCATCATTTGCATCATAGTAGGGAGTGGGCATTTGGCCATAGATATAGGGGGATTCGTATTGGGTAACCCAAAGATCCAAGTCATTGTCATTATCAATATCAGCCGCAGTAGCGGAGATTGGCATAATCAACGGGTCAATAATTGAATCTATGATCCTTGGTTTTTTATTGAAGCTTATTTCGCCTGTTCCTTCAAACAGCATTGGAAATATATTGCGCCCAAAACAAATCATATCCAAAAAACCATTTCCGGTAAAATCGCCAAATACACTTCCAGTGATCAACTCATTTGGGAAATGATTACTTAGTGTCTGGGGGCTACCAAATGTTCCCTGGTTATTTGGGTAAACTTTGTTTGCAGCAATGACAATAAGTTCAGAAAAATAATCTTGATCGAGGTCCATTAGGGCAATCGGCACCCCGAATCCGGTAAATGACTTGTCGCCTTCAGCACCAATAAGCTGTGTCAATTCAAAATTATCTTCTCCACCATACTCAAGCATTACCAGATTTTCAACATTCAATGATTTGGGTATATGGTTTCCTGCCAGATTTAGCTTTTGACTCCATGATACATTACAAGTCCCATTTAGAATAAACCTGGTTTTATCAGATTGAATATGGAATTCAAAGCTGTATTCGGAGAGATCTTCGTTACCGGGATGGAATTCCTTCTGGTGGAACTCTACATGGAATAAATCATAGATACCTGCCCAATCTGAAATTTTCTGCGACCATTGTTCAAAATTGAGTTCAATTTTTTCCCCCGAAAAGACCCTTTTATATATTTTTCTTTCAAGCGATACTCTTTCAGTAAATTCTGGTAGAAAAATATTTTTGAATTCAAAATTTTTAATCTGGGAAAATTTATCATTTGAGATTCTAATAGAGTCCCACAGTGCGATGATAGATTCTTCATATTTCTGTGCCTGCACTTCATCTTTCCAAACTGTATTATTAAGGGATTCTCTCTCAGCTATAATATTTTCGACTGTACCATAATCTATTTCTTCATCGTTTAAATATGATTCAATGGCTTTGTCCGTACTTTGTTTTTCTGTGAATAGATACACAAGTGCAAAAGCAAGGACTATTATGATAGGGATAATTAATTTAGTATTCTGCATAATACTTTACTCTATTTTAGGTAAACGTATGGTTTATAATAGGCCATCATCTTGAATATACTACCACACTCTTGTGCATCTAAAAAAGACTCGAAGATTAGTGGATTACCGATATTATTCACCATCATATCGTAGTGGCAGGGAATAACAACCCTAGGGTCGATCATTTTTGTAATCTTTACTGCGTCCATATTATCCAGATTATTGAAGCCTCCATTTATACAGATACTCGCAACATCAGGCTTAAACTTGCCAGCAAAGCCCAATAATTCAGTATAATCTGTGTCTCCAGAGTTGTAGAAACTGATTCCATTATTAAACGCAATAATAAATCCCATGTGGTTCAGGTCAGTGTAATCTGTGGGCATAGAGAAGGTGCCGAAGATATTCACTCCTTTGACATTAATTTCTTGATTAGGATGAATTAATAAACAATTTTTTTCATCGATACCACATTCCTTGAATCGTTCAAACGCTTCCCAGGGACCTACAAAAATAGGTTCATTCTTAATTCTGGATAGGGTAATTGGATCGGCATGATCATCGTGGGAGTGTGTGGTTAGTATGATGTCAACATCTAGATCTTCTGGCTCAATAAATATCGGTAGCTGACGATCTAGCCTGAACTTAAAATGTTGATATTTATCCACTTCGGCACAGTAATTAGAAAGATAGGGGTCAATACAAACTATGACACCATCTTCACTCTTGACGATGAAGCCGTTTTGTCCTAGCGACCAGATAACCATACTGCTGGGCGCAACCGTATATTCTTTGATTGCCTTCATAAAGTCCATTGAACTTTTCAGGGGTGGGGTGACCAACTTTATTGGAGCATCCCTGTCAAAGGGATCATTGAGAGAAAAGTTATATTTCCTGGGATCCATACTAGATTATACCGAATATTCTTTTCAGCGTACAACCCTTCCTGATGTGAATCCTCCTGCCAGTCTTTTCACTTCGTCCGCACTTGTTATGTTAAAATCTCCCTTAATAGAGTGAGAGATGCAGGATGCGGCTACTGAAAAATTCAGAGCATCCTTTGGCCGGAATTCATACTCACTCAACGAAAAGATCAATGCTGCGGCAAAGGAGTCACCAGCACCAAGACGGTCTACTATGTGCGTGATTTCATACGGAGAATATTGGCCAGCTTTTTCTGGAGAAAAGTAGGCAGCTTGATTCTTACAATCATATAGCATTGCTCCCCAGCGATTATGATTTGCTGATATACTTTCTCGTAAGGTTATAGCAACATAGCTCAGGTTACTAAATTCTTCTGATATCATTTTAGCGATATCTGAGTATTGTGAGATATCAATGCTTCCCTTATCAAAGTCTGCGTCTTTTATTTGAATTCCGAGAACATTATCGGCATCTTGTTCATTACCAATAATTATATCAACAAATTTTAGGATTTCAGTCATTTCTTTTTTTGCCAATTCTCTCGGACTGTAATTCTTATTCCATTTCCAGAGTTTCCCTCTAAAATTGAGATCGCAAGAGACGGTAAGATTTTGTTCCTTTGCGGCTTGAACCGCAACCTTGGTTGTCTTGCATGCTTCTTTTGAAAGGGCCGGTGTTATCCCTGTTATGTGGAACCAGGTTTTGTTATTAAAAATATTTTGCCAATCATATTTACTTGCTTCTGTTAGTGAGACCGAAGATTTACTCCTGTCATATTCAACTCTGCTTGCTCTCTGGTTTGCTCCTGTTTCAAGATAGTAGGTTCCTAATCGACCTTGATCGACTCTTAGGATGCCGTCAAGCCCGACGCTGTGGCGCTTTAGGTCCATGATGCATGCATCAGACATTGCATTTTTTGGTAATGCTGTTACGAAATGAGACTTCCCTCCCAACCGAGAGTAGGAGACAGCAACACTTGCTTCTGCGCCCGCGAATATTACTTCAAGCTTGCCCGGCATTGCCTGTTCGAGCTTTAGGTTTTCCTGGGGACTAAACCTGGTCATTATCTCCCCAAAAGTCACCAGTTCACTTTTCATAGCTATCTCTTTCAAGTTTATCGAGTAAATCTCTCATTTCCCTTGCTTGTTTTTCAATATGCTCCCAGTCTCGATCAAGAATTATTTTTCTTTCTGCTATCCAAGATCCCCCTATGCAGAGTACTAAATCAGATTCTAGATAGCTTGATGCAGAAATCATGTCAATTCCGCCTAGTGGAAAATATTTAATCCCCAGATGCGTATAAGGTGCGGCCATGGATTTTAAATATTTCATACCGCCACTGGCTTCCGCTGGGAAAAATTTTACTACCTTACAATCAAGGCCTAATGCTTTTTCCAGTTCACTAGGTGTGCAGATCCCAGGTGCAAAGGGGAAGTTGATTGCTTGTGCTTTCTGAACAACTTCTGGGTTTAATCCAGGGGCGACCGCAAATGATGCTCCAGACTGCATTGACCGCTCCAATTTATCTGGGGATAAAACAGTTCCGGCACCAGTAATCATCTCTGAAAAACGTTTAGAAATCAAATCAATTGCAGCAAATGCAGCATCTGTTCTAAGCGTTATTTCAATAGAATTTATTCCGCCCGATAACAAAGCATCAGCGACATAGGCAGCATCATTAGCATCATCGATTACCAGGACAGCTGTTACTCTGCTTTTTGATAGCTGGGAAAATTTGAATTTTAGGCTCATACGTTTCTATATTCTTTTGTGCCAGTTTATTTCTTGAAACATGTCTAGGCCAGGATCGAGAATGACTCCATTTTTTGATTTGGGAGGGTTTGATTCTATAAAATCAAAATTAAGTTCTATGCCCCATCCAGGGCCATCAGGCAATTGAAAGACACCGTTTTTTACTTCTGGATATGGAGATCCTGCTTTTTTGATTTGGGAGTCTGAAAAATCATTAAAGTGCTCAAGTATTTTTCCGTTACGTAGCGTTGTCATTAGATGGAGGGCGGCCGCAGTTGATACGATCCCACCAACATTATGCGGGGCAACCATTATGGAATAGGATTCTGCAGTAGACGCGATTTTTTTGACTTCAAAAATACCCCCACATTGATTGATATCAGGCTGGATTATATGTACTAATCGGTCTTCAAAAAGGCGGTTGAATTGTTTCGCTGTGTATAGACGCTCACCAGTCGCGATTGGAATTGATGTGTGATCTCTAACATAGGCGATGGCATCTAGATCATCTGGCCGACAGGGTTCTTCAATCCAGCCGGGGCGGAAGCGCTCGATTTCCTTCGCAATTTCAACGGCCTGGTGCGGTGCAAAACGACCGTGCATCTCAATTAAAATTTCTGCCTTGTCTTTTGTAGCGTCGTAAACAGCTTCAATTAAAGAAATTGATTTATCAAACTCATCTCTTGTTAACTCCAGGTCACCATTCCCAAAAGGGTCAAACTTCAACGCTTTATACCCTGTTGCAATAACTCTTTTTGCTGCTTTGTTAAAGTCCTCCGGCGTCCGATCCATCTGGTACCAGCCATTTGCATAGGCCTTAATTTCATTTTGTACTTTTCCTCCCAGCAATTTGTAGACCGGCATATTTGTTTTTTTCCCGATTGCATCCCAGCAGGCCATCTCCACCAGTGCCAGTCCGGTCATGGTTATTTCACCGGCAACTCCAAAATCAAGTAGCGTTAATTTTCTATATAAGTGTTCAATATCAGTCACTTCGGCACCAATAATATGTCTTCTAATATCCTTTAGATATTCTAGAACAGTGTGCGTTTTTCCTACAACACGGGATTCACCTATACCCCTAATCCCAGAATCCGTTTCAATTACCAGTAGGGTCAGGTTACGCCACGGAGTTCCAATTACATATGTTTGATAGTTTTTTATCTTCATTTAATTTTATGCCGATGCAGTCCAGCCACCATCAACATATATGATCTGCCCTGTGATATAATCAGCGACAGAGGAAGCAAGAAAAACAGCGGTGGCCGAAATATCTTCAGGCTCTCCCCAGCGGGACATTGGACATTTTTCTTTCACCCAATTATTAAAATTTTCATCATTGAATAGTTCGTCTGTAAGATCAGTGTGAATAAAACCGGGTGCTATGGCATTCACATTTATACCTTTTTTTGCCCATTCGAGTGCCAAGGTTCTGGTCAGTTGGTTGATGGCCCCTTTTGATGATGCATAGGCAACATTTTTCTCTCGAGCAAGGTTACTTATCAGAGAAGAAATATTTATAATTTTTCCGGGTTTGCTGGAAAGATGATGGTAGAATTGTTGGCAAAGAATAAAAACTGCATCCAGATTGGTGGTCAATACTTTTCTGAAGTCTTCTAGTTTAATATCACTGGCAGCTTCTCTGTGAATTGTTCCCGCATTGTTGATAAGAATGTTTATTGGTCCATGTTTATCACAAATTTGATCATACCATTCAGGTATTCCTGATGTCTCAGAAAAATCGTAGGCAGAAATTCCGATTTTCCGTTCTGGGAATCTTGCTTCTAGAATATTCCTTACTAGAGCTAAATCATCACTGTGTCGGCTATTTAGAATTAAATCCGCATTAGCTTCGAGTAATTTTGTGGCAATGGCAAGGCCTATTCCCTTTGAACTGCCAGTAACCAAAGCAGTTGAATTTTCTAGACTAATTATCATGAAAACACAATGATTTATTTTGCTGTAAATCCACCATCGATCATCATGTTCGCACCTGTGATAAATGATGCATCATCAGACGAAAGATATAGGTATAATTTTGCAACTTCATCGGGACTGGCAATACGACCAAGAGGATGCCCGTCATAAATCATTTTCCAAAATTGATCTTCATCACCTGACTCTTTAGCGGAAGCGTGTACGAGTGGTGTATCCACAGTTCCGGGGCAAACAGCAACGACCCTGATATTATCACCCGCGTAATCAATTGCCATCTGTCTTGTTAGCTGTGCTATGGCCCCTTTGGAAGCGGCATATGCTCCCTGTGTGGGTATACCCACATGGCTGGAGATGGAACCCGTATTAATGATGAGCCCACCGCCGTTTTCTTTCATGGATGGTATTAAATGCTTGGCGTTGAAATACAATGATTTCACATTTACATCAAATGTTTTATCCCAGAGCTCTTCTGGAGTTTCATGGATCTGAAAGGCATGTGCGACCGCAGCATTATTAATCATTATATCTATACGGCCGAATGTTGATCTGGCAAGATTCATATACTTACGGACATCATTTTCGATAGAGATGTCGCAGCATAAAGGGAAAAAGGTGTCTGGGTATCTGGATAATTCTTCTGAAAATATTTCATCCATATTCTCGTTGTTATCAACTCCTATAAATCCTTGAACCCCAGCAGACAAGAATAGTTTCGCGATTGATTTGCCGATACCTGATGCTATACCGGTGCAGATGACTATCTTTGAAGATATGTCTAGAATATTACTATTCATGTTTAGAGTATCTCTATCCATAAATCATGAAATTTGATTAAAACACACAGCCTGAAGATAGAAACAGTATCTTTTTACCACAAGATAAATGAGTGTAACGGAATTATTTTAATACTTGAATCCAGGTTATAACCTAATTCACCTTATGCAGATTATAAATCAACTGAAACCTTGTATACCGCCATGTAGATGGTTTTCATTATTGTTCTTACTTAATTGGTAGACTTTTTTTCCTTAGAAAATTGCCCGTTCTTGATACGGTTGGCGTATCTACCAACAGTTGACCCTAGATAAAGCGGGCTAGTTTTGAAAAATACTTTGTTATGGTAGCCAAGTAAAATACCAATAAAGTTTCCTTTCTTCCCTCGAATTTTCCAATCTGTTAGAGTTGCCCCATTCAGAGAACGTAAGGACAGTGTCTGCGTTATTTTTTATTTGTATAGGTATTCTTATGATTCCTTTTCTAATCTAATTGGATAAAAGATGGTAAAACCGCTTTAATGTTATTCATGGAAGGTAAAATAAAGTTATGTCCATAATTATCTGTACTTTTAAAAAAGGGGTCACAGTTTTCTCTTAAATTTATTTTGAAAAGAAGCAAATAATAAGAAGTAAAACCATGACCCAGATAAAAAGTACAAATAAAAACCTAAATGATTCAGACTTTTTAAAACAAGTGGTCGGAACCTATTTACAAGAGTATTTAGATCAAGAGATGTCCCATCACTTGAATGCCCTGCCCTATGAAAGGACGGGTAGCCGCTGTGGCCACCGTAACGGGTATAAACCCCGTCAGTTGTACCCTTACGTGTTCGTGGATGCCAGGTATAATAGGGTTCGCAGAGATCATAAGGTAGAAAGTCATGCTGTGCTTATTGCCAAAGGGGTTAACAAAGAAGGGGAACGAGATATTATTGGTGTAGACGTCTGTAACAAGGAGAATGAGACCAACTGGTCTATGTTCTTTAATGGGTTAAAGAACATAGGTCTTAAAGGCGTTCGTCTTGTCATAAGCGATGCCCATCCCGGCTTGGTTAAAGCCATTGAAGAAAACTTCCCCGGCTGCCAATGGCAACGATGCCAGGTCCACTTTAAAAAGAACATGTTGGATAAAGTCAGAAACAAGGATAAAGTATGGGTAAAGAAACGCTTGGATGATATCTTTTTAGCGCTAGATAAGGAAACAGGTTTTAAACGACTCCAGGTATTCATTAATGATTTATCGGAAAAATACCCGGATACAGCTGATCTGCTGGAAACTGCAGGTGAAGATGCCTTAACCTGTTTAAACTTCCCCGATGAGCACCGGCAAAGAATTAGAACGACAAACAGTTTAGAAAGATTTAACCAGGAGATTAAACGACGAACCAGTGTTCTTCGTATTTTTCCTAACAGAAACTCTGCATTGAGACTCATTGGAGCTTTATGCATGGAACAAGCAGAAGAATGGATAACTGGTAGACAATACCTGGATATGTCATTGCTTGAAAGAAGAAAAGAAACCAAAACAATAAATCAACCTGCTCAACAGTACACAGGTGCAGGCGGAGAAACCGTGATCGCTTGACTCATTTTACAGAACATTTTGGACTTGACCATTTAAATATTTATAATGATAGAAAAAAATAACTTGTATTATTGATTGGTTTTTTGAAAATTATGACAAAGGAATTCGACTTTCTTTATTGGTATAGCAAAGCTAGAAATCAATATTGGGGAGTCAAATAGATCATAATAATGAAAATGTATGGAGGTACACAAATGAAAAAAAAATCGTTATTAATAATTACGCTGTTCTGTGTAACATCTTTTCTGGTAGCACAGCCCACCTTTGGCCCTTACACCAGTGATGATAATACAGTAATACTCATGCACTTTGATGCTGACGTTTCTAATGGAGGAAACGGGGGAGCAGCAACAACTACAGGTAGTGTTTCTTTTAACGATGCCGGGAAACATGGTAATGCTGCATACTTTGACAACAGCGCATACGATGTAAACGACTCAACCATAGCTGCGAATGATACTTCGTATCTGACCCTGGCTGATCACGACAATCTGGATATTACTGAAAGTTGGACCATTGAGTTCTGGGCTAAATCAAAATCACGTAATGATTGGAGCAATGGACCCGAGATTGTATCTAAAGTTGACACCGTCTCGACCAGCTTTTGGTGGAACGGTGGAACATTGTCCAACTATGCTGTTCGATTGAATGGGAACAACGCTGATTCTCGATGGCGAGATATAGATAGCACATTGAGGCGCGATCTCAATGTTGGAGATGTTGCTTTAATTGATTCAAATTCAATGGAATACCCTTGGGTACATGTCACATACATCCATGATTTTGATTCTCGTTTTGAAGGAATCTTTGCTCATGATGTAGACGGCAACCTGTTGGGACATTCCTACACCCGATTCCATTGTGGAACATCCTATCTGGAAGATCGTTGGTACCAGCATAGCCCAACCAGTGGCGGACACGCTATGACAAATGGCCTGCCACTTTATATCGGCATGAATGCGGATAACGGTAAGACTTTTGATGGTTGGCTGGATGAGCTGCGCGTGAGCAATGTTGTTCGCGGATTTGCCAACGCTCCGCCTCTTGCTGAGCATGGCTGGAACAATGGGCAGGATGGTACCCTTGGAAAGCACAATCCTCGTACCGGATCTGGAACTCATACGGTTGGGATTGATGTGATGCAGTTCAATGCATCCGGCACATATTCGATCACAGGTGTTGATCTCTTGTACAATACCCGTACTAATCTTGATGAACAATGGGCGCCAGATAATACTGGCTGGACTACAGTAGCCATGACTGGACCAACTGATGTACACTGGACTGGCTCCTTCCCAATAGGAGACCGTGGCACATGGCATGAGTATTATTTTAAGATCACTGATGCAGATGGTAATGTTCACGATTATGGCACCAGTGCAGAAGGCGATTCCTGGGATAACGACGATTTTCAAGTCCAAAATGACTCCACCTACTACACGGTTGTCGTGGTTGATGACAATTCCCTCGTCCTTGATATGGATTTTGAAACCTTTGAAGATGACGATGATCCTGCTGATAATTCTGTCTATGGCTGGAACGTGGATGTTTATGGTGATTATGCGCTTGGTGATGAAGTACCTGAAGCAGATTTTGGTATGCAGGAGAGCGAAACTTCTTACGAATGGTTAGATGGTGTGCCTTCTTACATCGAAATCCGGGATGGACAAGCATTGCACTCTGATGAGTTTACCCACAGTGTCTATTTCAACCTGGGTCATAACTCTGAAGGTCTTGTAAATCATGACTTGATTTTGATGTCAACACAGTCTGGTGGGCGTTATAACCAGGATGGTAGCGCATTTTGGCTCGATAATTATGCGATTCAGGTAATGGATGACGGTGCCGGAGGAAGCAAGGTTTGGAACTATAGTACTCTCATTGGTGATTTGTCTTGGGCCTGGTGCTATGAATTAGCCCAGGAACAAGTCTTTCACTACTCCATCCAACCGCATGAATGGTGGCACATGGTCGTTGCCATGGACTTCGATCATGAAGCCAGCACTGGAACATTTTACTCATTGATCGTTAATGAAGATATGGAACAGGTAGGTACATTCCATGCTGAAGAGCAGCACATTCCTGCAGCAACTTTTGATGGATTGTGGCGCCTCGGTACGCGTGGCGGGCCTGATGCGCACGGATGGCCTGTTGGTTATGCGGATAATATCAAGGTCTGGAACTATGCAATTACACCGGATAATGATCCGGATGGTATTTACCATGGTTTAATGCCTGGTACAGTATCAACGGATGATGAATCTATCTTAAACCCAGATGTTTTCGAGCTGACTCAGAATTACCCCAATCCGTTTAACCCGACTACTACCTTTGATCTGACTATATCAGTGTCGCAGAATGTTGATTTTGCAATATATAATATTGTTGGTCAGCGTGTAAAAACTTTAGTAGCGCGAACTATGCCAGCTGGGGTTTACAACATCTCTTGGGATGGAAGGACCATGGAAGGGCTAGAAGCTGCCAGTGGTCTATATATTGCAAAAGCTATTGGAGACGACTTTAATTTTCAGAAGAAGATAACTCTTCTACGTTAAATCTGAATAAAACAAATAAAGCGCGGGGAGAACGACATGTTTCACCGCGCTTTATTTGTTCCTGAGTCTGGTACGCTGATGGGGAAAATAAATAATTTTCTATGTTTGGTTATAACCATCGTTGGTTTGGCAGTATGCACTTCTTGTAATATATCCGAGCCTATAGAATTTTATTCCCCGGCCCCTGGATTAGTCAGAGTTCTATTGAAGTCTGATAATACCGATACTAGTATTAACATTCTTGGAGTTGATTATTCCATCTCTGAACAGGATTCAATGGATCTTTTGGCCTATCAGGGTAAAGTATTTAACTCAGATTCCAACTATGCTATACTCTACCACAATGTAAAATCCTGGAGACAGGAAGAATTTATATATAACCTGCTGGACTGGAATTCAAGTACGGGCTATACTGTGTTCAAGGTCTTTGAGAGTCATGTGCCCCCTGGGGAGTATGATATGATTACTTTAGGATTGAAAGCAAGTGTGATGGATATAGGCCCCTATCTTATTCCTATCTCATTACCCCAGGACATAGAAGGAGTAATGTCCCTGCCGGTAACGTTCCATGTCGATGAGCAGGGAGTTACACAGATCACACTATCTATCAAGCCTTTTGTCAGCATGTCCCGATACAGAGATGATTATGTGTTTGACCGTCAGGTTGAGATAGAAGATATCCAATATTTTGATGAAATTGAATTTGATCGAACAATCATTGAAAGTGATTCACTAGACGTATGAAGAAAATATTATTAATATATTCTTTTTTACTTCTATTATTTTTTGGATTTAGATGTGCAGAGTTTCCTACAGAGGAGACAAAGAAAGAGAACCCTAATGATCCACCCAACACCAGCCTGGCAAATATTCCAATCGATGGATCAACAATGTATGCGCTTGTAAATCTGAATTGGGATGGAGAAGATTATGATGGATATATTGACCATTATCAATATAGATATACAACGGAGTATCTATTAGAAAGCAGCGCGGATACTGGTGATTATTTTTCAACGGCCACCGATTCTAATGGGCAGATTATTACAACATGGTGGACAATTGATTCAACCATGATTCTGTCATGGTTAGATACTAACTCAACATCTTTAACAATTGCATTCAATTCTTTGTCTACATTAAACCATCAACTCTTTGAAGTACGGTCGATCGATAATTCAGGAAATATTGATCCGTCTCCGTCTTCCTTAAGTTTTTTTACCAACCAGACTCTTTTTCCTATAACAGAAATTACGTTCCCTGCAGATAATGCAGAGTTTCTGGCAAAGGCAGAAGTGGATGACTGGTACCGCGGGATTCCGCTCAGGTATACTGCTCGTGATCCTGATGGAAATATTATAGAGTACGCATGGAGAGTCGATGGAGGGCCGTGGCACTGGACCACAGATACCAGTGTCATCATTCCTCCCTATGAGTGGGCTGAACCTCTTGAAGAAGAACATATTATTACAGTGATTTCCAGGGATGACACCTACCTTATTGATCCAGTAGGGGATTCCGTGGAAATAGAAATTTATGTTCCAACCTTTGAAAAAGATATTATGATACTGGATGGTACTGAGGAAGATGAATCTCTGCCATTTTTTGATGGAGCAATCACTGATGATATGACGGATTCAGCTTACTTTGAAATCTTCGGTGGAAACCGCCCTGATCTGATTGTGGATGATCGGGATTTTAGAAGGAGACGATTCCCCAACTTTAAAACAATTAGAAAATATAAGATGCTAGTTTGGATCAAAGATCATTTTGCAACAGTGCCTTATTTTGCAGAAGAATCTGAAAACATGAAAGCATATCTTTATGCCGGCGGGAAGATCGTCATGGTTGGGAGTAATATCATGCAATCTTTTATGGATAATTCCTATTATTTGACGGCGCCTTGTGATCCCTGTATTACCTATCCCAGCAAGTTTAGTACAGGTGGCTGGAACTGGTTCATGAATGAAATTCTTCATGTCAATCTTGGTTTTGTATCCAGTTTGACTGGGAACTATAATTTAGCAGAAGGAATAAATCATTATGCCGGCATTAATGTCCATCCGGATACTTCAAAAATAAAAAATATATTTCCATTCTATGAAAAACTGAGCAGAATTGATTTGATTCTTGAGCCCGGTGGTTTTACGATGCCGATATTTACACTGCATTCGGACGACCCCTATGCTGATCAGGAGACATGTGCAGTACGATATTTTGGGAGCGGGTTTGATGTTATTTATATTGGGTTTCCGATTTGGCATATGAATGCAGATGATGCGAAAGCATTAGGTGCAAAAATACTTGAAGATATGGGCTTTTAGAGTAAAATGAAGAAATCATACATGAATAAAATAAAAACTATATTTTTCATTGCGGTCCTGCTCACTATCAATTCAAATATATTTGCAGGGAATACAGGTAAAATTTCTGGTAAGGTAAGTGACGAAAATACAAATGAACCACTGGTGGGGGTAAATGTTATCATCAAGGGTAAGGCGCAGGGTGCTTCCACAGATGATCAGGGTGAGTTCTTCCTAATTGGGGTACCTCCTGGAAACTATGATATTGAGTTTTCGTATATAGGCTACGCAGCTCTGACAGTAAAAGATTTACTTGTACGTGTTGATCTTACTTCGAAGTTAGACGTAAAAATTAAAGTGGAAGCAATCGAAGGTGACGAAGTAGAAGTAGTAGCAGACAGAATAATGGTTCAGAAGGATATAACATACACAAGAAGATTGGCCACGGAAGAAGACTTTGTGAATGTTCCTGGTATGGAATCTTCAGCAGATGTTTTTAGAATGCTGGCCGGAGCAATCACAGATATCGAACCGGTTCGGCTTAATCTTGGCAATGGGCAGCAGTTGCAGGTGCGCGATGAGAGTTTAAAAAATATCCATGTTCGCGGCGGTCGAGGTGGAGAAATTTTATATATGGTAGATGGGATGCCGGTCACACACCCTCTTTATGGTGGCAGGAGTGTCTTAGACCTTAACATTTCTGATGTTGCTCAGGTGGAAATATTAAGCGGTGCATTTAGTGCAGAATACGGGCAAGCACAATCGGGGGTAGTAAATATAACGACGAAAACAGGTGGTGATAAATTATCTGGGAATTTTGAATTTAAGACCGACAATGGATTACCCGGTTTTGATAATTCATATAATACGGACTATCTTTCTTTCACACTCGGTGGTCCAGTCCCTCTGCTTGGTTCAAAGTTAAATTTTTTCACATCAGGAAATCTCAACAGAACGGATACCTGGCTAAATAATGGAAGAACTAGAAAAAAATTAAATAGGTTGGGGCTAGATCTTAATGAGAGGCAAGATAATAATGTTAATCTCAATGCAAAACTAAATTATAATATATCCGATCAGATTAATATAATTCTCTCTTATAATGATGCATATAAGCAATGGTCCAACTATAATTGGATGTGGCACTTAGCTCCAGATAATATGGCAGAATTTAACAGACAAACGAATCGTTATAATCTCCGTCTAAATCATTTTGTTTCAAAATCAACATTCTATAATCTTAATGTTGGGTACATGACGGTAAAATATAATGCTTCAATAGATGGTAGCAATGAACCAGATGATTGGTGGGTATTTAGAGATGGAGATTGCGATGAATATCCTGATAGTATTGATTGTAATGACCCCGATGGTTTTTTCAATAATGATACCCTTGGGGATTCTCTCTATTCTGATATTACCAATCCTCTCATAGATCAGGTAACTGGATTCTTTAATAATACCGGCAGGGAAGATATCTGGAGAGATGATTTTACAAAAACCTTAACCATTAAGGCTGATTTAAGATCGCAAATAAATAAATATAACATGATTAAGACTGGTTTTTCTGTATCGATGAATGACCTGCACTATGTGGATCTGGCTGATGGTGCAACCAATCTCTCCGTTTACGGTCAACAATATTTCACACTTCCTGGAGATAGTATTACATATCCAAAACCACCCGGTCCTTTCCCAGAATACGGAAGAACAAGATGGGTCTTTGATGCCAAACCAATAACTGGTGCATTTTATCTTGAAAATAAATTTGAAATAGAATCATTAATTCTTAATGCAGGAGCTCGGGTAGACTTTCTACACCTTGGCGAATCTGTGGATTCGGATCAGTTCAGATCTGACTGGGAAAATGCAACCGGATTAACAGCAGACTGGAAACTAACAAAGGCAGAGTTCAGTCCTAGGTTTGGTATATCTTTTCCAGTTACTGAGTTTATTGTATTGTTTTTCTCTTACGGCCATTTTTTACAAACTCCTGAGCTTCAGTATTACTATCGTGATCCCTATACTGGTGGTTTTACCGGTAATCCTCATCTCGATTATGAACAGACCGTTCTGTATGAATTTGGTTTCACAAACCAGTTTTCAGATAACCTTTCACTAGATATAAAAGCCTATAATAAAGATATATCTAATCAGACCCAGACCTTGCAATTATATGCAAACCTTGGTCTTCCAGTGTGGCTATATGACAACCGTGGGTTTGCAAGAGCACGTGGACTAGAATTTGAGCTTAATAAAAGACCAGCAGGCAAGATTAGATTTCTATCCGGGAAAGCGACCTATACAATTCAATGGGCAACCGGATATTCTTCATCTACATTTGGTGAGTATGTCTGGGAGCAATACGGATTTCCAAATCCAATTAGAGAGAGAAGGCTTGATTGGGATATAAGACATCAGGTCGTTTCAAACATCACATTGTCTATTCCTAGAGGACAAGAGCTAAATATGTTTGGAGTGAAATTACCCACTGATTGGGCCCTAACATTTTTAACACGTTTCTCTACAGGCAAGGCCTACACTCCAGGAACTATGGATATATTTGAACAAAGATTATTGGAAAATACTGGATCAAATCCATTAACCATTGTAACCGATGTAAAATTCAATAAAAATTTCTCTGTTCCTTTCATAAATAAGTTGGTCACATTATATGTTGAAGTTTATGATCTCTTTAATAGAAATAATCCGCAGGGAGTTAATAACTGGACAGGATACCCATATGCTTATGGAGATTTACTTGGAGGATCAAGCAGGTATTATTCACACAGAGAGATTACCATATTACGTCAGCCCATGCAGTTTGATCAAGATCGATATGTAAAGGCAGGTATAAACCTGAATTTTTGAGGATATTATGCTGAAAAATTTTTTATTAATAACTGGGCTTATCAATACGTTAATTTTTTCACAGTATGAAAGGCCAGGGAGTACTGCAGCTCAGTTCCTCAAAATTGATGTTAGCCCAGCTGCTGCGGCTATGGCAGGTTCGTATATCTCAATTGCTACAGGTGCTGATGCGCTTTACTATAATCCTGCTGCTATAGCCAGCATGTCACAAAAGTTCAATCTTTCATTTAATCAGACTAATTGGTTTGCAGGGATTAAGCACGATTATAGCGCAATAGCATTTAACGCAGGGAGGGCAGGATCCTTTGGAGCATTGTTAACCCGGTTGGTCACAGATGAAATGAAAGTACGCACTCCAATGCAGCCTGATGGTACAGGAGAAACGTTCTATGCTGGCAGTTACCGAATTGGACTCGCATACGCAAGAAAAATGACTGATAGAGTTAATTTTGGTGGAACTATTAATTATATTTTTATTTCGCTTTTTAGAGAGTTTAAACAGGAAGCAACCACGCTTGAGTTATCTGCAAGCTATGATGTTGGTGTTAGAGGTATGAAGTTTGCAATGAAGATAGGGAATTTCGGATCCAGTGTCAAATTTGTAAATGAGATATATGAGATGCCGACAAACTTTTCGTTTGGATTCTCCGGAAATCTATTTTCTAGAGGAGCAAACATAGTTTTAGCGTCTGGATCTATAATTAAACCAAATGATGGCCCCCCAATAGGATTAACTGGGTTTGAATACAGTATGAATCAGATGGTCTTTTTACGTGGAGGCTATAACTTTGGTCACTCTACCGCAACATGGTCTACGGGTGTAGGTTTAAAGTTCAAATTAGCAGGACGCCAGATGAGCACTGATTATTCAATGAATGATTTTTCTGCTCTTGGTACCACAAGCCGTTACGGTATTAATCTGCACTTTTAATTTTTTCTTCATACCTTTCTTGCCTTACCTATTAAATGAACTTAGGGATTAATAATAATATTGCTTTAATAACCGGTGCTGGGAGCGGTATAGGAGCATCATGTGCTTCAGTATTTTCAGGTGCAGGCGCAAATCTGGTACTGGTAGATAAGCAGTTTGGAGATCAAAATTCTAAATCAAAATTTAAACAATCTGAAGTAGATTATTTTACTTTAGATATTACATCTGAGAATGATGTAAAAAGTCTTATTGAGACAGTTACCAATAAATATGGGCGTATAGATTATTTAATCAATTCTGCAGGAATTTATCGTGAAAAATCTTTGATTGATCTGGAAATATCTGACTGGAATAAAATGTTAGATGTAAACCTTCTTGGAACGTTCCTGGTTTGTAAATATGGTATCCCTGCCCTAGAAAAAAGTAATAATGGATCAATAGTTAATATTGCTTCTGTTGCTGGTCAAGTTGGTGGTATTGTTGCAGGGGCGGATTATTCTGCATCAAAAGCAGGCGTGTTGTGTTTGACTAAATCACTAGCAAACCAAGTTAAACATCCTAAAATAAGGGTTAATACTATTTCACCTGGTCCAATAGTTTCCCCTATGACTGCAGATTGGTCTCCTGAAAGAAAAATTGAATTTTCTAAAAATATTCCCCTTGGTCGCCTCGGTGAGCCCGAAGAAGTTGCGAATGTTGCCTTATTCCTTTGCTCGTCACTCTCGAGTTACATACAAGGTGCAACAATAAATGTCAATGGTGGGCTATATATGTCAAATTAAATTTTATTCTTTAGTTGCATCAGTATTTCTGTAAAATATACCTTTATCGTCTTCACTAGATATAGCTTTACAGTTTCTCAATAATATTTCTCTGGGTGGTTTTTCATATCCTTTCCACTCATACGGATCTTCACCTGAAACTTGGATAACTTTACGAAAATCGTGTAGTGCTATAGGATCATCACCGATCATGTTCCATGGTAAAAGAGAAAAGGAATTCATATAATGAAGTGCAAGCGCACGCCGAAAGGTATTTGTGGTATTTTTTTCTGATTTGTGTAGCAGATAACCATTAAAAAATAATACATCTCCGGCTTTCATAGGGACTGGGATTTTATCAGATTCGCTAAAACCAAAAGCTGACTCTGCATAATCATAGTCATCATATTCTCCGTGTTCATGCTTTGGATAAAGATATCCTTTCTGGTGTGATTCTGGAATTACCCAAAGGCATCCATTATCCAAAGTAACATCATCAATCGCGATCCAGGCAGCTGTTAGAGATCTATCTCTTGTAGGAATAGCAGATTCATCCTGGTGCCAATTATTTCCAGGCATCCCAGGTCCCTTAATAAAGTACATTGACTGCATACATTTTACATTACCTTCCCAGAATGGTAGATGGGCACCCGTTATTTTTGATAGGATGTTAGTAATATTTTTTTTTTTGATAAAATCTACAAGTATGGGACTTAGGTAATGTGGTTGATGAACTGCTAGTATTTGTCTTAGAATTTCATTATCAGTTAGCTGATTTGAAAAGATATTAAATCCTTTCCCTGGAT
>Ga0209402_10001789_pt1 | contig 22677 bp, 22 predicted proteins | sample ArcticOcean_MG_C_3_FD_187437 | JGI IMG/M metagenome (GOLD analysis project Ga0209402, IMG submission 187437) | Marine microbial communities from western Arctic Ocean - ArcticOcean_MG_CB8_126 (SPAdes) (version 2) | ecosystem: Environmental > Aquatic > Marine > Oceanic | place: Arctic Ocean... | reverse complement strand
TTCAAGTTGGGAAGAAACTTGGGAAGAGATTGGTCCAGAATATGTCAAACAACAAACAAAAATGATTGAGAGTATTTTCAAAGAAACCAATATTGAATCAATTAAAAAATTTAATGATCAATGGGAAAAATTTCTTACAGCATCAAGTGATGATTCAATTACAGCATATCAAGAAGCCATCAAAAAATTTAATCAAGTATGGTAACAAGGAAAAATGTAATTTTATTAAATAAAATTACAACATTCTAAATTTTTATAATTAAAAAAATATAATTCTAATTTAAGGCATAAAGGAATTTAATTATAAGTGATTTTTCATAATAGTATGACTAAAGCAATTGTTTTAGGTGGTTCACGTGGAATAGGTAAAGCAATTTCGGATTCATTAAAATCAATAAAAATAGATGTTTTTGCTGCATCCAAAAGTGATATTGACACATCAAATTTAGATAGTGTTAAAAAATTTTTAGATACACATAATGAAACAGATATTTTAATTCTAAATACAGGGGGTCCAGTACCAAAATCATTTTCAACTATTACTGAAGAGGATTGGAACAAATATCACAATCAATTATTTGTAGGGTTTTGTACCATATTACAAAATATCAAAGTAAATCATAATGGTTACATTTTTTTGATTAGTTCTAATGTAATCAAGGAACCAAATGCAAAATTAATTATTTCATCAGCATATCGTGCTGCATTCTCAGAAGTATTCAAGGTATTAAGCAAAGAATATGCTCAAAGAAACATTAGTTGTATCAACATTGCACCAGGTCCCATCAACACAGATAGAACTCAAGAATTAATAGAAAATATAAAAGAATTTGAAAAAACACTACCTATGAAAAGATTAGGTGAGCCTGAAGAAATTGGCAATTTTGTTAAAGCAATAGTAGAAAATAATGTAAAATATCTATCTGGAGTTACAATAAACTTTGATGGTGCAAATTCTAACTATATTTTTTAAAAATAGTATCTAAGAAGTTATTAGTATAGAGAACATTTCAAAATTATGACAGAATGGAATACGCTTAGAGCTAGATTTCCAGATGATGAATTTGATGAAATTGAGAGAATAAAAGAGCAGTATGGATTAAGTTATAATGAAATTATTCGTTCTGGTGTAAAATTTTATGTAGGTTTGACATTAGCAAAAGAATTACTTGGTGATAGTTTTAAAGAAAAAGATATCTCAATTGGTGGAAAAAATTTAGGTGAAATAATAAACAGTTCTAAATATCAACAAAATATTGAACAAAAAGTTACAAAAATAGCGAAAATTTTGATCCTTGAATTTTTTGAAAAGGGAATGGATTTTAAAGAAAAAACAAAAACAATTAGAAAAGAACGTACAGTAGGTAGACCTAAATCAAAGAAAAAAGTTGGTAGACCTAAACAAGGATTAGATTAAGATTATTTTTTAAATTCAACATTTGGTGTATCGGGATGACCTGCAATTACAATTAATCCACCATCCCGTAATTGTTGTAATAACTGCATAACTTCTTTTTCAACTTGATTTCTTTGCAATCCTGTTTGTTGTGCAAATACTTCTACCAAATCTGTGACTTTACGTTGACCATTACATGATTTCCAAAAATCAACAATTGCCTGATTAACCATAAACCCTTGCTCATGTTCGTTAGCTAATACCATAGAACCGTCTTCTTGTTGTACTAGTTTTCCAACTCCTTGAGGTAATGCAGTTTCATAGTTAATTGGTGCAGGAGTGTTCAATCCAGCAGTACCCATTTCTTTAATTTTGAGTTTTCCTTCTTCAGTCATTTTATCCATTGACCAGGCAGGTTCCCAAACAATGTCAATTTTTACATTATTTACTCCAGGAACTTTTTTGGCAAATCTTGTTGCATCTGCAATCAAAGTCTCATGAAGAGGACAACCCTGTGTAGTCATCGTCATTTTAATATTAACATCATTATTTTCTTTAACATCAATTCCATAGATTAATCCCATTTCTACAATGTTTAGAGGAACTTCAGGATCCATACACTGCTTTAATGAATCTTCAATTGCTTGTGCAGAAACTGTACTCATATTCTAATTTGCAGTTTAAAAAACAATAAAAACTTTCTAATTATTAGCTTCAAATAATTTTTGGATAGATTCCTCATAAGGAGCGGTAACTACGCCTTTTTCAGTAATAATACCAGAAATTAATTCAGGAGGAGTCATATCAAATGCAGGATTAATTACGCCAATACCATCAGGTGCAGTCTTTTTGTTACCAATACCTGTAACTTCACTTCCATCTCTCATCTCAATAATGACATCATCAGCTTTTGTCTCCATATCAATGGTGGATAATGGTGCTGCAACGTAAAATGGAATTCCATGTTGTTTTGCCATTGTTGCTACTTGATATGTTCCAATTTTATTAAAAACATGGCCAGTCTTTACAATTCTATCAGCTCCAACTACAACTTTGTTTACTAATCCATTTGCCATTGAATATCCTACTGCAGTATCAGGAACTAGGCTTACATCAAATCCATCATGTTTTAACTCAAATGCTGTTAATCTAGAACCTTGTTGAATTGGTCTAGTCTCAGTTGCTATGACTTTGACATTTTTTCCACTTTCTCTAGTTGCTCTAATTACACCTAATGCAGTTCCATATGCAACAGTAGCTAATGCACCAGCATTACAGTGAGTCATTATTGTATCATTATCATCAAAAAGAACTGAACCATTCTTTCCCATAGCTTTATTAATTTCAATATCTTCTTCTGCCATTTTTTTAGCAGTAGAAATTACTAGTTTTCTAATTTGTTCAGCAGTTTCTCCAGTCTTTGCAACATTCATAATTTTTTCTAGTCCCCAACCTAAATTTACAGCAGTAGGTCTAGTTGCAAAAAGAATTTTTCTTGCATCTTCTAAATCTAAGAGTAATTCTTCTTTTGTTGTCGCCTTGCTTTGTAAAGCAGCTAATCCCAATCCAAACGCTCCAGATACTCCAATTGCAGGAGCACCTCTAACTATCAAAGTTTTGATAGCATTTGCAATTTGGTTAAAATCATCATATTCTACAAAAATTAATTTATTAGGAAGCTTTGTTTGTTCAATCATTATAACTTTATTGTCTTTCCATTCCACTGTTCTAAGTGAAGAATCTATAACGATATTTTCATTCATAAAAATTAAAAAATTTCAGCCCTATTTAAAATAATTAGTTATTATCCAAATGAACTATTATATCATCAAAAATATTATCTTGATTATTGATTGATAAGACATCATTAGAGAAATTTGATCCTCAAGGAATGCATAAAATATATGACAAATGGCCAGAAATTGCTCGTCAATATTATGAAGAAGATTTCATAGAGATAGATTTTGGGAAAATTACACATGTAGTATTTGCAGGAATGGGGGGTTCAGGTGCAATCGGAGATGTTTTTGCATCTATTTTATCTAAAACAAATATTCATGTTGAAGTAGTTAAAGGATATTTACTACCAAAAACAGTTGATTCTAAAAGTCTGATAGTTATCACAAGCGTATCTGGAAATACTGAAGAAACTCTTAATATTTTAGATAGTGCGTTTAAAATAAAATGTAAAATTATTGCATTCTCTGGTGGTGGAAAAATGCAAGAATATTGTAATAAAAAAGGATTGAATTATAGAGAAATACCAATGATACATTCTCCACGTGCATCATTTCCTGCTTTTTTATTTTCTATACTCAAAACCTTAGAGTCAATCCTACCAATAGAAAAGACAGATATAATTAATTCATTAAATGAATTAGAAATACAAAGAGATAGAATTTCATCAAATAATTTGAATAATAATAATCCTGCAATAAATATAGCAGAATCAATTTCTGAAATTCCTTTAATTTATTATCCTTGGGGATTACAAGCAGCAGCGATAAGATTTAAAAATTGTTTACAAGAAAACGCAAAAATTCATGCAATATCGGAAGATGTTATAGAAGCATGTCATAACGGAATTGTATCATGGTCAAAAGATAGTAAGGTTAAGCCAATTCTTGTAAGAGGCAAAGATGATTATGTAAAAACAAAACAAAGGTATGAGATTTTAAAAGAGTATTTTGAAGAAGAAGAGATAGATTATAGAGAAATTTTTTCAGTATCAGGAAGCATATTGTCTAAACTAATCAATTTGATTTATTTTTGTGATTATACTTCAATCTATAGAGCAATATTAACTGGAATAGATCCTACACCTGTAAAAGCAATTAATTTTGTAAAAGAAAGGTTATGATCTTAGAAAAAATTTCATCAGGAAAAATAATTTATCTTATTATTATCGCTGTATTCTTTTACGCATTAATTTTATTTTTATCAGATATTAATAAAATAATTTTAGTACTAAATGAAATTCAATTTGAACGTTATATTGCTATTTTATCATTAACAGTTTTAGTGTTATTGATATACGCATGGAGATATAAAATTGTACTAAGTAAATTAGACATACATCTAAATTTTAAAGATTGCTTTTTAATTCATACTGCAGGTATAGCCATGATAATTACACCAGGAAGCGTAGGATTAATTGTTAGTAATTATTTATTAAAAAAATTAACAGGTCGCTCAATTTCTAGTACTATGCCAATATTGATTTATGAAAGATGGTTAGATGTTGTTTCATTAACTACAATTATTGGAATGTTATTATTTTGGAATGATTTTATTGCATCACAAATAATTTTTGTAATAGGATTAACAATAAGTGGAATTGTTTTCTTTATTTTTAAAAATTCCATGGGATTGAATTTATTAAACAAAATTTTAGTAAAAACAAGAATATTAAAAAAATTTATTGTAAATGAAGAAGAATTTAGAGATGCTACAAAAAAACTTGTTTTACCAAAAACTATGATCTACTTATTGTTAATTACATTTCTAATTAAAATTGTAGTTATGATTTCAATTTATCTTGTTTTTGATTTATTTAATTTAAATATTAATTTTATTGATAGTAACCAGATTTTTTTGACAAATCAATTCATCGGAGTATTATCATTTATTCCAGGAGGATTAATAATTACTGAAACAGGATTATTGGGTTCAATTGTAAATAGAGATGTAGATTTCAGTGTTGCAACAATGTTAGTTTTATTAATTAGATTTATGACATTTTGGTTTCCAGTTTTTATTGGTTTTATAGCATTAAAATTTGTATTAGCAAAACGTTAATTTCTCTACCCATGTTTACAAAAAATACCTTATCTACAGATTAAAAAATTAATAATTGATAGTATATCTTTTGTATTGATTGTATAGCTTAAATAATCATATGAAACAATCATAGCGATTTGAAGGTAATTATAGGTATTCCAGCTTTTAATGAAGAAAAAAATATTGGTGCAATTATTGTACAATTAAAGAGAAAATACGATCATGTGATTGTTTGTGATGACGGATCATCAGATATGACTCAAGATATTGCTTCTTCATTAGGGGCTATAGTGATAAAACATTCAACAAATTTGGGATATGGTGCAGCTATAAAGACAATTTTTAACGAATCTAAAAAAATAGATGGTGAAGTTCTAGTAACTTTTGATGCAGATGGTCAACACGATATTTCAGAGATTGATTCTGTTTTAAAACCCATTTTTGAAAATAGTGCAGATATTGTAATTGGTTCAAGATTTTTAGGAAATACAAAAGACTTACCAAAATATAGAAAAATTGGAATAAAAACAATTACTAGTTTAACAAATACACTTACTGGTTCTAAGATTACAGATGCTCAAAGTGGATTTAGAGCATATTCAAAAAAGGTCTTAAATGAAATAACACCAACTGAATCAGGGATGGGAATATCCACAGAAATTCTAATCAAATCTACAAAAAAAGAAATGAGAATCACAGAAATTCCAATTACAATAAGTTATGAAGACAACACTCATTCTCAAGCAGCGGTTTCACATGGAACATCAGTAGTAATGAGTACAATTAAACATGTAGCAATTGAAAGACCACTTCTATATTATGGTGTGACAGGATTGTGTTTTACAATTCTTGGTTTAATATTTGGTGGTTGGACAATACAAATATTTTCTGAAGAACGAGTTTTAGCTCCAGGTATAGCTCTTATTGGAATTGGTGGAGTTATTCTAGGTACCATATTGTTAATTACAGCAACCATTCTATATTCAATTGTTAATGTAATTAGAGAAAAAAATAATTAAAAAAAATAATCTAATATTTTTTAAAATATTTCAAATTTTTTTATTATTTTTTTGTTACAAAGAAAAGATTGTTAAGACCATAAGTAAAATTTTCATGACGAATGATTTTTAGTTGAGCCAAATCAAGAATATCTTTTATTTGATTAGTTGATAATCCAAAACTTTCACCCTCTTTCATCCCTCTTTCAATTTGATCCTCATCTCTCCAACCAAATACAAATTTGTGACCTATGTAACCAAGTTTTGGAGTAAGCATAGTAAACAAAATTTGTCCATCACCTTTGAGAACACGTTTTGCATCTTCTAATACCTCAGTTCTGACTTGTTCAGGAATATGATTTAGATTTGCCATGAAAGTAATTGTATCAAACGTATTTGATTCAAATGGCAAATGTCTAGTATCAACAAGGGCATCAATTCCTTCCCATTGGTAAACATCAACTCCAATTCCATTACTATAATTTTTTGCAAGTAGATTATTACCACAACCTACATCTAAGAGTTTTCCTTTCACATGTTTTGCAACGACTATGTGTCTTTCATCACTAATAGGAGTTAAACCCATTTTTTTAATAGGTTCAGGTTTAAGAACAATCCTAAGAGGTAAAAAAATAAAATTAAATATTTTTCTTATTAATGAATCACTCATTATGAATATTATTTCAAAGTATTTTATTAAATCCTTTCAAATCAATTGATTACCACAAATTATGCTTAACACAGATATATAATTATGAAAATAAAAATTTATTATTAAAGTGAAAATATTGATTCAAAAAAATAGTAAAAACAATAAGTTAGAAAAAAACATTGTAAAAATTATTAAAATTGGAATAATCGTATTTATCTCATTTTCAATTTTAGGACAATTTGTTCCATTTTTTGAGGGTTCAAATTCATATTTTTATGGAATAGCATCAATATTATTTGTTGACGAAGGAATCACTATATCAAATCCATTTTTAGAAAAATATGAAACGAATGAATTTCTTATAGAAAATTGGTTACGTACAAATCAAAATGAAATGACTCCAATGTCTGGAAATGGTTTGATTGCATTAGGTGGAATTGCTTATTTGTTTGGAGGATATTTTGCATTGTACTATCTATCCCCAATTCTTTTTATAATTCTCCTAATTGTAAGTGAAAGAACTGCAACTAAACTTTTTGGAAGATATGCAGGATTAATTACTCTGATTATACTTTCTGCAAGTAATTTATTATTTAGAAATAGTATTCAACTTCATACAGAGAGTTTATTTTGTTTATTATTTGTTTTAGGAACATATTTTTTAATAAAATTTGGGAGAACAAATCAAACCTATTTAGTTTTAATAGTATCAACAATATTTGCTTTTTCTTCAACTGTAAGATTATCTGGAATAATTTTATTACCAATAGAATTTTTTATTTTAGCTGTTTTTATAATAAATAATAGGTCTAAAAATAAAAAAATTATTTCATTAATATTAGCAACAATACCATGGATTGTTTTCTTGTTAGTTTTTGCTTATGGAAATATTTTGACTACAGGTGAACCCTTTGTAGTGTATGGAACAGTAAATGAAGGATATACTAAATTTTTTGAATCATCGCCTTCATCACTAATTACATTTGAAGAAAGAGATTTTGAGAATGTAATACAATATTCAAAATATTTGTTACCATATATTTTTGTTGGAGCATTTAACAGTATAGATAATAATTTTGAAAATATTCTGGGTGAGCATTGGATTGGATTAATACCAATAATAATTATAAGTCTAATTTTCATTTTTTCATATAAATCACAAAATAAAAAATTAGAAGTATTTACAATAACATTATTTATAGTGGGAATAGTTTGGATTTATGCATCAATTACATCTGAAGAATTAGGAGAAATTGGTGTACCTGGTAGATATATGCTTCCAGCATTTGTATTATCATCAATGTTATTTGGTTATGGGATTGAACAAATTTTTTCAAATATTAGAAAAAGAAAAGGAGTTAAAATAAAAATTGTACAATTAACTTTAGTATCTGTTTTATTTGTTGTTGTAGTAATTTCATATAGTTTTACACCTGCTATAACAATGCTTGATCAAGATAATTATTTTAAAAATCCATTTGATTATGAAAGAGAATTCCCATTAAAAGAAGAAGGAATTGAAAAAAATAGTATAATATTTGCACCAGTTGGAACTAGAGGACAAGAATATGATAAACCAACATTTAGACCAATCATTACAAATGGAACTTATTCAAATTCAATTAAGTTATTAGAAAATATAATTCAGGAAGGATATGATGTTTATACTTTCAAAGTCCCATTTACCAAATCTGAAAAAAATATTATCAATAATCTAATTGATGAATATGGGTTAGTTTTAAAAGAATATTCTACAACATTTTGTAAAATAGAATTATCAATAGATGAAAAAATCATATCAGATGAAAACTGTATTAGCAATAAACCAATAAGAAATTACAATCAAAAATAAATTTGAATCAACATCTAAATAAAATTAAAATATGTTTTAAATGAAATTAATCTTTATCAATTCAAAGAATATCTATAGGAATATATCTCTCAAAATGAGATATTCAACTTTCAGATAATAAAATTCTTATATATAAACAAATAAAGATAAATAATAAAAAATGAAAATTCTATTAATCAATCCAACATATGATGGCATAATTGTTGCTCCACATTTAGGTTTAGGTTATCTTTCTTCAGGATTAAAAAAAAATGGACATAAAGTAAAGATATTGGATGGTCTAAGAGAGAAGATAGAGTATGACCCATCAGAATGGGACATAGTTGGCGTTACAGCAATGTCAACATATTTTCCAGAATGTGTTCAAGAAGTAGCAAGAGCAAAAGCATATGGTCTTAAAACAATTATCGGTGGACCACATGTTATTTGTGATCCAATACAGAGTTTAATTGATTCAGGTGCAGATTATGCAGCAATTGGTGAGGGAGAGAAAACATTTAATCAATTGGCAACTGGAATTCCATCTGCACAAGTAGATGGATTAGCATATTGGGAAAATGGAAAAGCAGTAATGTCAAAACAAAGTAATGAAATGATTGGAAAAACAGAATCAGGATCAACAACATTTCTCATGCAAAAAGATATCTACACTTTACAAGTTGGTAAATTAAAAAGAGAATTTCAATTAGATATTGATGATTTTGGAATGCCAGATTGGGAATCTATTGATCCTAGAAGCTATAATTATGAACCACATGGAATGATAATACATGCACGTCCCATGGCTCCAATTATTACAACTAGAGGATGCCCTTACAGCTGTACATATTGTAGTGCACCCATAACTGCTGGAAAAAGAATGAGAACTCGTAATCCAAGTAAAGTTGTAGATGAAATAGAAATGCTTGTTAATGATTATGGAGTTAAAGAAATTCAAATTGAAGATGATAATTTTACATTAGTAAGAGAACACTGTGTTGCTATTTGTGAAGAAATTCTAAAACGCAATATCAAGATTTTGTGGAGTCTTCCAAATGGAGTTAGAATTGATAAGTTAGATAAGGAGTTACTAGTATTAATGAAGAAAGCAGGATGTGTTTCAATGGCATTGGGAATAGAATCAGCCAATCAAAGAATTTTAGATTTAATTAAAAAACAATTAAACAAAGAAGTAGTTAGAGATACTTGTAAACTAATTTCAGAAGTAGGAATTGAAACTACAGGATTTTTTATGATAGGTTTTCCTACAGAAACAAAAGAAGAGATTAACAATACAATTAATTTTGCAGCATCTCTACCAATAGATCGTGCCCATTTTACAAAAGTAACACCACTTCCAGGAACTGAATTATTTGATTTATGGGTTGAAAAATACGCTAAAGGCGGTGCTATTGATTGGAAAACATTTGATTATTACCAATTTGATGCAGATTGGTCAGAATGTAGTTTTGATGAAATATCTAGACTGCAAACTATTGGTTTTATAAAATTCTACAGTAAGCCAAAGCGCCTGTTAAAATTTTTATCACAATTAAAAGTTTCACAATATCTTACACTAACAAAAAGATTAATGAAAATTTTGTTACCGCCTAAATTCTATAATTCAGTAATTGCAAAAGAAGGAAAAATAACAAAATCAAAACGATCTGCATTTAATCACCAAGTTCCTTCAATGTAAAAATTCTTCTAATAGTATTAATAATAATTATAAAATAATCTATCATATCAGTAAAATAAATTCTAAAATTATTCAAATAATTTGTGGATAACAAAATATTAGTAATTAAATAAGATGTAATAGTCAATGAGAGTTCTTGTTACAGGTGGAGCAGGATATTTAGGATCAATTTTAGCAAAAAAATTAGTGAAAAAAATAAAGAAAACTAATAGGGTTGTAACATTGTCTAATTTTTATGCAAGTGGAAAATGAATTAATTATTTTAAGTATTTTTATAATTTTTTGCCTATTAGAAATCATTTTGTTTTTATGGGTTTCTTTTGTAAGAAAAAGATTTCAATGGTTAATAACTTCTAAAGATGAAAACCCATTATTTTCTAAAGAAGGATTAGACAAATTTATTCCTGAAGGATTTGATTCTGAAATTGGATGGATAAGAAAACCAAATACAAAAAGAGAAGAAAAAGGAAAATTTGGTAAAACTAAATGGTCTATAAATGAAAAAGGATCTAGAACAAATCCAGAATATGAAAAAACATCATCTGATATTTTGTGTTGTGGTGATTCATTTACTTTCTGTAGACAAGTAAATGATGATGAAACATGGGAAAATTATTTATCAAAATTAGAAAATACAAATGTACTTAATTTTGGGGTAGGGAATTATGGAATTGATCAGAGTTTTCTTCGTTTAAAGAGAGAATACCATAAAAATAAAACAAAATTTGTAATCATAGCAGTAGTTCCAGATACAATTAGTAGAATAATGAGTACTTGGAAGCATTATTATGAATATGGAAATACTTTTGCATTTAAACCACGATTTATTATACATAATAATAAATTAGAATTAGTTAAAAATAAAATCGATAAGGAAACAAAATTTGTAAACTATAAAAAATATTTAGAAGATATTAAAAAAAATGATTTTTTCTACAATAATAAATTTAGAAAAGAAATAATTCATTTTCCATATATTTTTACAGTATTAAGGAATTTGAAACGGAATATTTCAATTATGTATTGGATTACTGTAATCGAGTTATTAAAGAAAAAAGGTAAGGATGTTTCAAAAATTGAATGGAATCCAATGCAAATTATAATGGATAATAATTTAAAATGGAGAATTAAATTATATAAAAATGAGGAAGCACTTAAAATTCTTAGAAAGATTTTAGAAGAATACGTAACTTTTTCAAAAGAAAATGATTTTTTGCCAATATTTTTCTTTATACCTCAAAAAGATGATATTAATTTTATTAGAAATAATTATAATTATTATGAAAAATTTGAAAATGATCTATTAAAAATAAAGGGTTTACACGTCATATCGGTTACAAAATATTTGTTATTAGAAAAAAAAATTAATGAAATTTATTCGGATGATAATGAGTATGGCGGACATCTTTCAAAATTTGGAAATCAAAAGGTAGCATCTATAATTCATGAATACTTTGCCAAACTTAAATAAATGAAGTTAATTTTTTGAAATTTTTGTTATAATATTATTATTAGAAAGATTCCAAATTAAACGCTCTTTTAATTCCTGCACAATAGATAAATTCTCATCATAAATATTGTTAATTTCTTTAGGATCTTTTTCTAAATCATAAAATTCCCATATTTCGGGGGTATCATTATAGATTAATTTTTTTTGCTTTAATCTTACACAAAAAACATTATGTTTTTTTGGTGACGGCCATGGACCATATAATCCTCCAGTTTCAACAAAAACTTCTCTTTCTTCAGTTGAAACATTTTCAATTAATTCTATTAAGCTTTTACCTTGAATTTTACTAAAATCTTCATTGAGGGGAAATTCTACAATATCAGCTATTGTTGGAAAAATATCCAATGTTCTACATTGGTTGTTAATAATTTGACCATCAATTCCAGGAATATGCACAATTGAAAATACACCGATAGTATAATCATATGTATAAACACCATAGAATTTTTCACCATTTTTTTCTCCAATACTAGTTCCATGATCAGTAAAAAAAATAATTATAGTTTTATCATAAATTCCTGAAGACTTTAATGCATCAATAATTGTTGAGACATATTCATCACATAATGGAAGATATGAATTAAATCTTTCATCATTTTGTTTTTGTGATCGAAAAAACTCATCATTATTATCTTCTTGATTATATCTAGAAACAATTTCCCGCACTAAATTTTTATGGGTTTCAGTGTAATGTAAGAATACAAAAAATTTCTCTTTTTTAGATAATTTTTTAATTAATTCACCATGTCTTTCTTTAAAATTTACAGTAGATTCATCAAATAAATTCCATTCATCTATACCTTGTTTTGGCATTACAGATTCACTAATTATATCACAGCAAGTATAAAATCCTGCTTTTTGTAAAAGTTCTGATAATGTTGTAATTGAGTCTTTTTTGAATTTAAAAATATTGTAATATGCATTGACACCATTTCGTGATGGGTACATTCCTGAAAAAATTGCATGTAATGCTGCAAATGTATACGGTGCAGCAGTATACATATTTGAAAAATAAATACTATTTTCTTTAATTTTTTTTAAAGAAGGACAAAGTTCAATCTTATCCTTTCTAAATCCATCTATATTTATTAAAACAATATTATAATCTTTAAGTGAATTCATAAGATATCAATTAAATCAATTTTTTATTAACTTAATGAGTTTTGATAATTGGTCAGTATTATGTAATTTATTATATAATTCATAATCATCAAAAGAATCTAATTCTAACCAACCATGTTCTATAGTAATAGCTTTTAACTTATTACCAAAATGAATCATCCCTTGTAAAAGATCGGTCATATATGATCTCTCAAATGGTAAATTTGGATTAAGAGGATTGACTCCCATCTGAGCAGTATTTTTTGCTTTTTCATAATATTCTATTAATTGATGGATACCCTCATTTTGAAATTTCATCAATCCAATATATTGACCTTGAATTGATTCTAATGTTTGGGATTTTTGACCAATATCAGCAATATATCCATCATCAAGAATTAAACTTTCAACATCATCTAAAGGATTTTTAAATCTCATTTTCCAATAATCCTTCCAAGCTAAATCTATTATAACTGAAATATCATAGTCTGAAGAAATCAATTTTTGGAGAACTTGTTTTTCAAAAATTATATCGCCATAAGAAATTATAGTGGACTCATTTAATTTTTCTTTAGCACAAAATAAAGTTTCCACCATATTAGTTGTTTTAAAATTTGGATTGTGAAAATAATTAATTTGTGGAAAATTTATCATTTCTGCATTAAATCCTGTTACGATTGAGATATCACTAATTCCAGAACTAATGAAAGTATCAATTTGTCGTTTAAGAATATTTTTTCCAAATAATTCAATTAATCCTTTGGGTTTATCATTAGTTAAAGGTCTAAGTCTTGTTCCCTCTCCAGCTGCAAGTATAATTGCATTCAAAGTTAATCCTTCCATAAATCTTTATCATAAAATATGCATTTTAAAATTAGTTCATTATTTTTGTTTTGTTCTCTTTCAGGGTGCCACATAATACCCAAAATTTTATATCTTTTATGAATAATTCCCTCAATCGTATTATCAAACACTGTTCTTGCAAATGGAATTAAATTTTCACCAAGATTTTCATCTTTGATTATATTATTATGAAAAGAGTTTGCCATAATTAATTTAGAATTTAATTTTTTAGATAAAATCTTATTCGATATTTGAATTTCATGGGATTTATCAACATGATTTTTAGATGAGTCTTTTGAAATAGTTCCATTAAAAAAATGGTTAATTATTTGCATACCTCTACAAACTCCAAATATTGGTATATTATTATGAATACCATAATCAATAAGTTTTTTTTCTGTGAAATCTCGTTCAGGATAATCACCAATATTATCACCACCAGATAAAATAATACCATTGATTTGGATAGAATCTAAATAAGTTTCAAGATATTTCATATTATTAGGAATAAGGATTGGATTGAACTTTAATTTCTCAAAAAATTGAGGCCAATCTTGACTAATTGCATCTCTTTTCTCTTCATAATTTTCAGTTTCAACTATACGTAGAGATATAGCAATTTTTAAAAATTTATCACTCATTAAATATCAAAATCTCCATAATTACAATTCAATCTATTTTATATAACCTAATGATTTTAGAACTTTTCTTTCTTCCAAATATTCATTATGTTGTTTATGTTCTTGAATAATTATTTGCTTATTTTTTGCATCCAAAAGAACTTTAGATGAATTTAGTAATTGTTTATGAAGTTCTCCACAACCAATAGCTGCAGGTAATCCTACTTCAGCACATCTAATTGACATATGTGATGCTACTCCACCATATTTAGTAATTAATCCCAATGGATTTTTTGTAAAAATCCAATCATATCCTGGATCCGCATTTTCGATTATTATAATTTTTTTATTTAGATCTAATTCTTTTTGTTCAAAATTTTTTAAAACTATAATGTCTCCAGAAATTTTTTTAGATGTAACAAAATTTGGTTTAGAAGAAAAATATTTTATTAAATCAAAGTCATTTTTAGAAAACAGTATTGGAGGTAATGATAAAAAATTTGCTAAGTTAAACTTTTTAGTTTGAGATATAATTTGTTTCTTCCATTTTGCTTTTAAAATATTTTTTGAATATTTTTTGTAGGATAAAATTATTGAGAGATCTAAACAAGACATTTCAGTTCTAGAAAAACCAAGCTCATTTCCTGCTTTTGCAATTAATTCAATTGCTTCACTAAGATTTTTAGTAAATTCAAATTTTAATTTTTCTCTTTGAGTAATTGATTCTCTAACAAAATTTAAGAAATTAATATTACTAAATTCTAAACCATGTTTACTAAAAATATCATTAAACATATTTTCATTAATAGATATTTTTGATGATTTTGTTTTTCTTAAAAATTTAACATTATCAAAAAAATCAGATTCCATATCATATCTAGATGCAGTTATGTCATAAGTACCAGGACGTAAGTGACCATATTTATTTAAAAATAAATTCTTTGTTATTTTATTGTTAGATAATAATTCAACATCATGTTGTATTTCAGATAAAGGTGTAGAGATTGATTTCATAAAATTTTCAACAAAGTTTGATGGAATATCTTTCTCATCCTTCAAGCTTTTAAGTAAAATTGAACTAATAAATGAAATTCGTGCCATAGTTGAAAATGGAAGAGTTCCATACTTACGACAATCCACAAGCAATTTTTCTGCTGCAACAAGAAAATGCTTATAACTCGATTTACTACAATTTAATTTTTTAAGTATCATTTTCCGATTTTTTGTTAATAATGTAATTGATTTTTGGCAATTATCTTGAATTTCTGGAAAATTAGAAATAATTTGATTTGTAAAAACAATTAATGCATTTTTAAGATTATGAATTTCTCGATCTGAAAAATTATATTTTTTTAATTCCCTTAATCGATAATCAATTGTAAGATCATAGCAAGAAAATAAAATTTCAAATTCAACTTTGTCATGTAAATAGGGATGAAGTTCCAATTTTTGGAGATAAAAATTCATTAATTTTTTTTTAATAGTTGAATTTATGTTATTTGGGATTAAAGAATTAAAACTGCCACGAATATCAACATAAGGTTTATTTCCAAATTTAACCATTAATGGATACGGATTAACATTTTGATATCCTATAATCTCTCTACTTTTATGCCATATTTTTTTCATAATTAAAAAGTCATACAATGAATAGTCTAATTGATTTGGATGATCTCCAATTATTTCAGCAGGGTTCCAATCACTCATGTCAGAAAAAATAGTATAATCTCCAAACACATGTTTTTTCTTATTAAAATTTAAGAAATTTTTCTTTTCCTGTGTTATTAAGTGGGAAATTTCATTATCTAATTTTTTATTATTAACATTTTTCAAGGATGTGATAGGTCGTACCTGAAAAATTATAATTGTATTATTTTTAGTAATTCCAAATTCTACATCTAATGCAAGATAATTAATTACTAATTCAAGTTCTTGTATTGATAAAATCAATTTTTGCCATTTCTTAGGTATTGTCTTTAAAGCAGATTTCCTAAATAATTTTACGGTATTATTAATAAGACCACTAGTTACGCCAATAGTTGAACTTCCTTCCTCATAATTGATTACATAGTATGGTGATCCAAAATCAGGTGTTTTTGTAAATACAACACCACTTGTTTTAATATTATTTGTTTGAGTTTGAATCAAAATTTGATTATTATTATTTAGATTTAATTTTCTACCATATGATTTTATTACATTATTGATTGCTTCTTTAATTTTTATTTTTGAATTTGAAGGTATATTTTGAATACTTAGATAATTTCCAGCATTAGAATTATCTATAGAGTCTTCTCCTATTGCAGAACTTCTAATTATTAATATTTCATTAGGAAATTTTTTTTGAACTTCATTGAGAATATTTTTTGGATTAATTTTCCATTCTTTTACAGTAAAATCAAAAAATTTTTCAATTTTAGATTTTTTAAGTTGAGGACTTAAAAATTTTAATACATTAGATTTTGATGTAAAATGATTTTTTGGTTGAGACATATCTAAATTTTATAAAAATTTCATTATAATATAGGTGAATACAACAATATTATGTCATATATAACCAAGTTTTTTTAATTCCTCCTCAACTCGTTTAGATTCTTCATCATCATATTTTTCAAGTGTTGTATGAAAATTTGTTTCATCTCTTATTTGTTCAAGAAGTTTTTCCATCTCGTTTGCTTTTTCAGGTAATTTTTCTATCAAATTATTTTCCTCAAGAGGATCTATTTTTAGATCATACAAATGACGATTATTTTCAGGAATTTTTAAACTTCTAAAATATTTGTATGTAGAAGTTCTAATTCCTATGACTGGTTTTGGTGCTTTTTGTCCGGTATGAATTGTTGTACTTTCCATATAAACAGGAATTTCTTCTAATTCCTTATTTTCAAAAAGAGGTACCAAACTCCTTCCATGTATATTGGATTTTTTATTAGGTAAATTTAGAATATTTTCAATAGTAGGAAAAATATCAATACTTCGGACAAGATTTTTAATTATATTTACTGATGGAACTCCACATCCCACAAAAAGTATAGGGATACGAATTAATTCATCAAATTGAAAACGATTTTCATCAGGACGTTCATTTAGTGAACGTTTTTCATAATTACTTTTTAATTTTGAAGATCTTACATCTCTTAATAATTTCTTTTTTTTCTTATGCATAGTAGTTATTTGAGATTTAGGTAAAAAAAATTTGATTAATGATTTTGATTTTTCGATAAAGATGGAAGATGTTTTTGCAGTATTATCTATTACCGGTATATAATCACCATGATCAGAAGTAATTACTATCAGCGTGGTTTTCAAATCTACTGTGTCTAAAACTTTTGCAAGCCAAGAGTCTATTATTTCCATCATTCTATCATATCTTTCATTAATACTCATATTTTCAAAATTAGGTACACGTATTGGGCGATGAAGGGCAAGAACATGAACAAAATAAATCCAAGGCGATTTCATAACACCAGGTTTTAACATTTCAAGGATCTTATCACTTAATCCAGAATAAAGTTGTGATTCTGATGGGTATGATTGGTCAATATTTTCAAAATATGATGAAAATCCCATTGAGTGTAAGCCAGTATGCATTGTGGCATAACAACGATATCCATTATTTTTCAGATTACTAATGTAGCTTGTGGAATCAGAATGAGTTTTGTAATAATATTGTTTAGTATCACCAACTCCAAATGGATAACATGCAGTAAAAATACTACTAATGGAACTCATAGTATAATCAGTTGAACTAATTGCTTGAGAAAAATATGCACCCTGTTTTACTAATGAATCAATTGTAGGTGTTTTTGTATTTTTATTATCATAAAATTTATCTGCTCTACAAGCATCAAGTACAATAAAGAGAATGTTTGGTTTCAATATTTTATTGAACATTATTTTACCTTATTCTTAAATTAATTGTTTTCTTAAAAAATTTGTGGACAAATTTGAAACAAATTTTGGATATTATATCACAATAATGCTTTACAATAATGCTTTACAATAAATTTACATAATTAACTTTAAAAGTAACATAACATAAAAAAATTTGAAAATTTAATGATAAAATTACCAAATTTTGAAAAAGCATTTGAATATGAAAATAACTTTTATCTTTCATGTAATATAACAAGAATTAGTAAGATTTTAGCGCATTATGAAATTTATAAAATGATTAAAGAAGTTCCAGGGGAAATTGTAGAATGTGGAGTTTTTAAAGGTGCATCCTATCTTCGTTTTGCCATGTTTAGAGAAATTTTTGGAAATCCCTTTTCAAAAAAAATTATTGGTTTTGATACATTTAGTAAATTTCCTGAAACAACGTTTCAAGAGGATAAAAAAGCAAGAGATACGTTCATTGATTCAGCGGGAGCAGATTCTATTTCTAAAGAACAATTATTACAAATTCTGAATCAAAAAGACCTAAACAAACATTTAGACTTAATTGAGGGCGACATTACAGAAACAGTTCCAGATTATGTTAAAGCAAATCCTGAACTAAAAATTTCACTCTTAAATTTAGACACAGATATCTATGAGCCGGCTGTATCGATTTTAGAACACCTTTATCCAAGAATTACCAGAGGTGGAATTCTTATGCTTGATGATTACGGTACTCATCCTGGTGAAACAAAAGCTGTAGATGAATATTTTCATGATAAAAAAGTTGAGATAAAAAAATTCTCATTTGCCATGACACCATGTTATATAGTAAAACCATAATCAATATTTTTTAAATTATTTTATAATTAACATTTTAAAGTAGAATTAATTTCATTATTTTATTGGATTACTCTTCTGAAGTACTAAAGAAATTTTTAAATCTTTACTGGATTAGACCAGAAACAGCTTTTTGGAGAACACTTGACGTATTACAAATGAAATCAATAAAATTCAAAAAACCTATTTTAGATATTGGATGTGGTGATGGAAGTTTTAGTTTTACAAATTTTGGAGGAAATGTAGATTATAGTTTTGATGTATACAGAACAATGAAAAATACTTCAGGATTCTTTAAGGGTGTTGACATACACGATCAAAATAAACTGATAAAACCAAAAATTATTAAAAAAGTTAAGAAACAAATAGATGTAGGATTAGATTGGAAAAAAAATCTTTTAACAAAAGCAAATCAATTCAATACATATGAAAAATTAATACAGCATGATAGTAATAAGAAACTTCCTTTTAAAGATGAAACTTTTAAAACAATTTTTAGTAATACATTTTATTGGTTAAACAATATTGAAAATATTATTAATGAATCAAAAAGAGTATCTACCAAAACTGGCAAGATCATAATTTTTGTTCCAGATAAAAAATTCAAAGATTCGTTAATTTATAATAAATTTATTAAAGAAGGATATGCATGGGCTAAGATCCTAGATAGAGGGATTTTTAATAATATAAAACATTGTTATACTCTATCTAAATGGAAATCTATTTTTTCAAAAGCAGATTTAAAAATAGAACACCACTCTAATTATGCTACTGAAAGATTGACAAAAACTTGGAGTGTTGGAATGCGACCTTATAGTCCTTTCATCATTGAAATGTCAAATAAGCTAAAATTAAGTGATAGGACAAAAATAAAGAAAAGAGTTATTTCTGAAATTTTTCCAATCTTAAGATCTTATCTTGATTATGAACTAAGTAAGATTGGTAAGAATAATTGTTTTCATATGTTTGTTTTAACAAAAAAATAGTAAGAAATCAATACAATAAAAATTCTTATTAGTAATGTGTAGTAAATTTCTTAAAAAAAAATCATAAAAAGTCATTAATGAATTAAAAAGTAGTCAAAAGAATATACGTAATATTTATTTTAGAGATAAAATAATGTGTAGACCAATATCATTAAATTAATCACAGTTTGAATAACATTGAATTGAATATTCTTGTAATTTGTGCACATCCAGATGATGAAACAATTGGTATGGGTGGAACTCTAAAAAAATTGTCAAAATATCACAATATCAAAGTGATATTCCTTTCAGAAGGAATTATGGCTAGACGAAAATCAGGATATGTTAGTGCGCCTCAATACGACATAAGCAATAAAGAAATGAAAAAAATGGAAAAAGAGATAGAAGTAAGGAAGAACCATGCGAGAAAAGCATTAAAAATTTTGGGAGTACAAGAAGTTCGTTTCTTAGATCTACCAAATCAAGAGTTAGATCAAATACCATTATTAAAAATAATCAAAGAAGTAGAAAAAGAAATTATTGAAACAAAAGCAGAAATAATTTTTACGCATCATTATAATGATCTCAATCTTGATCATAGAGTAGCATATGAAGCAACCATAACAGCTGCTAGACCAATACCTGAGTCTCAAGTCACTTCAATAATTTCTTTTGAAATTCCTGCAGCTACAGATTGGAGAAAGCCATACAAATTCAATCCAAATTTGTACATAGATATTTCTTCACAATTAACAACAAAAATTAATGCACTAAAAGCCTATGATTATGAAATTAGAAAGCCTCCTCATCCTAGATCTAAAGAAATGACTGAAGCTGTTGCAAAAAGATGGGGTAGTTTATCAGGTTTTAAAGCTGCAGAAGCATTTGAAATTGTCATGAGTAGAATGAGTAATTTGGAGAAAATTTCACTATGATGATAAAAATGATGCAAAATCTACAAATAATGATATTAATACAAAAAGGGAGGATTAACTAACGTTGAAAATAAACAAAGGACAATTCAGACTATCTTCTCGTTCTAATAATTTTAAATTTGAATTGCATCGTGGTCATGGGCATCTATTAAGCTACATATCAAATAGAATCAAATGGCATCTATATCCTAAAATACATAAAGTTAGTCGTTATCCACCACATGTAGATATTGAAATTTCTAGTACTTGTAATTTGAATTGCCCAATGTGTTATACAACAACAGACGAATTTAAAAAAGTTGCAGGATTAGGTTTTATGGAATTTGATCTGTTTAAAAAAATTGTTGATGAATGTGGCAAAAATGGTGTTTTTTCAATTAGAATAAGTTTTAGAGGAGAACCATTTCTAAATCCAAAAGCTTTTGAAATGATTGAATATGCCAAAACACACGGAATTAAAGAAGTTTCAACATTAACACATGGTGGAACATTAGATGAAGGGAAATTTGAAAAACTTATTGAAATAGGACTTGATTGGTTAACAATTTCATTTGATGGAATTGGTGAAACATATGACAAAATTAGAGCACCACTGACATTTGAAGATGCAGTAAACAAAATAAAAAAATATCAAAAAATCAAAAAAGAAAAAGGAGTAGTAAAACCGGTTATTAAAGTACAAACTGTGTGGCCAGCAATATCAAAAAATCCAGAAGAGTATTACAATATTTTTAGTCCTATTGTTGATCAAGTTGCAGCAAATCCATTGATTGATTATTTAGTTAGAGACACAGACATTACTTATGAAGAAAATTTTACGTGTCCTCAATTGTGGGAAAGATTAGTTATCGCTAATGATGGGAGAGCATTATTGTGTTCAAATGATGAATTAAGCGAACATGTTATAGGAGATGCAAACAACGAATCAATATTTGAAATTTGGCATAGTAAAAAAATGACAGAGGCAAGAAACATTCAGATACGTCATATGGGAATTAAAAAAATTAACGCTTGTAAGAAATGTTACCTGCCAAGAAAAACTGAAACAGATTATGAAGAAGTTGATAATCGAATTATTAGTATTGATAATTATGTAAATAGAGCACAAGACGTAGGTAAATGATAAATGATAAAATGAGGATCAAACTTGTCTGAAGATATAGAAAAAATGTTAGTAAAATTGGAAAGTAAACAACGTGATTGTGTATCTTTTTCAAAAAAATACAAAAATAGGCAAATGGAAGATCTCTATCAGTATTATGAAGGTGCAAATTGGGCAATAAAATATGCAATATCAATTCTAAAAAATGATGAAGAAAAAGCTAATTTTTAAAAATAATTATGAATAAGTAATTAGTATTATTTTTTTAATTTTAATATTTCTGAACTCACACGTTTAGCTCCCTTTCCATCAACAAATTTATTTGTAGAAAACTTAAAATCTTTTTTTTCACATATTGAAGAAATGATTTGTTCGATTTTATGTGGAGTAGTGTCATTAAGATAACCTAAATTAATTGCAATTTTTTTTCTGCTCCATTCTTTCGCAGTGGGAATTTGATGTTTATCATCACAAATAACTGCAAATGGTACTTTCATGCTAGCAAATTCATAGGTAGTAACATCAC
>Ga0209402_10001784_pt1 | contig 22689 bp, 24 predicted proteins | sample ArcticOcean_MG_C_3_FD_187437 | JGI IMG/M metagenome (GOLD analysis project Ga0209402, IMG submission 187437) | Marine microbial communities from western Arctic Ocean - ArcticOcean_MG_CB8_126 (SPAdes) (version 2) | ecosystem: Environmental > Aquatic > Marine > Oceanic | place: Arctic Ocean... | reverse complement strand
GATTAATTTCTGCATCAGATAATTTTTCACCCTTATTTTCGTTAAACTCTTTGATAATCTCAAACTGTGTTTTTTTGATGTTATACCTTTTCAAAGTGTTATTGATTGAACTATTTGCCAAAATATCAAAAATGACAAATTTGTATATCACATAACCAGATATGCCTAGAATTGCAACTATTGTAATTGGAATTATCCAAGCATATACCATACAGACTATTGATAAAAAGACTATTTCATTGTTGTCTGTTAGAAAGGTTTTAGTTTGAAGTAAAATTGATAATTTCTATTGGTTTGCACGCCAACAGGAGATTAATTTCTCTGCCTGAAGAGATGACAAACGTTGTCTTTTCAGGATTTATTCTATTTTCAATAAATGATTCTAAATAGTCAAAGGTTATTGGATTAATGCTGATGATTATAGATTAGACGAGGTTCTCTCTGACTTCCTCAAACAGTGATGAGATAAAGTTCATTTGAACGCCGAATTATGAAGCACGAAAATTTTGTAAAGAAATTTCTCTTCTTTGAATTCTTTTCATTGCATAGAATTTTAAGCAAAAAATGCATCTTTTAGTCATGAGACTGTTGAGTATTGTAATTTGTATTGCATTTTTTTCATTGATCGCTCCAGTGTTTGCCGAGCTTGATGTTGATGTCATAGTTGATGGATTGAACAATCCATGGGAGATTGTCTTTGGACCTGAAGGAGAGATTTTCTTTACAGAAAGAGATGGACGTATATGGAAAATTGAAAATTTTGAGGAAGCAAAAGTAATTGAGACATTTCCAAAGAGTGGTTCAATGGAGGGAGGGACCTTAGGGCTTGCATTACATCCAGATTTTAAAAATAATCAAAAAATTTACATCTATCAGACCAAACTAGAACTAGAATTTTTCCAAAACAAAGTTTTTAGCTTTACAGTTGATGGTGATGTCTTAACTGACAAGCAAGTTGTCATAGATGATATTCCAGGCGCACCATGGCATGACGGTGGAAGAATAAAGTTTGGTCCAGATGAAAAACTGTACATAACGACAGGAGATGCAATTAATCCTGGGTGGTCACAGGATTTATCCTCTCTTGCAGGAAAAATTCTAAGAATTAATCCAGATGGAACAATCCCAGATGACAATCCATTTGATTCAAGTCCCATATTCTCTTATGGTCATCGCAATCCACAAGGAATCGCATGGTCTGATGGCGGTCTGTTTGTTTCATCTGAGCATGGTCCATCTGGGGAAATGGGACATGGACACGATGAAATTAATGTAATTGTAAAGGGCAAAAATTATGGATGGCCAAAAGTTGTAGGCGATTCATCTGATGGTATCTTTGTAAATCCAATAATACACAGTGGTCAATCAACGTGGGCACCAAGTGGAATGGTGTTCTTTAACTCTGACAAAATTCCAAGTCTAGAAGGAAAGTTTTTGGTAGGAGCATTAAGAGGACAACATCTGATGGTTGTTAATGTTGCAGAAGATGGTTCACTAATTAGTGCAGAGAAAATGTTTGAGGGAGATTTTGGTAGAATTCGCACTGCACAAATAGGACCTGATGGTATTCTGTATCTCCTAACAGCAAACGGTGACAATGACAAGATAATTCGTATTTCAGAAGCTCCACTTGATGACGTTGAAAAGTTTACATCAAACGAATCTGACAGCAATCAAACAATATTTTATGTAATAATATGCGTGATAATTACAGTAGCTGCAGCAGGCGTAATTGTAATTAAACGCAAAAGATGATTATTCGTCTTCTAATTGTTTGACTTCATCAAAACATACAGTCGCTTCGTCTTCTAGTCCTGTATGCTTTAACAATTCACCTTTGTTGTACCATGCATCTGCATAACCAGGTGAAACCTCAATTGCTTTTTCATAACTAAGTATTGCATCATCGTATCTTTCAAGTTCTGTCAGTGCAACACCACGATTGTACCAAATAAGAGAATCATTAGCATCAATAGAACTTGCCTTATCATATGATGTCACCGCATCTTCATATTTTTCAAGTTCCACAAGAGAGATTCCTTTGTTTAGATAAATTTCCGAAGTTTCTACAATTTTTAGAGCCTTGTCGTAAAACTCGATAGCTTCTTTATGCTCATCATAATCTGCTGAAAGAATACCTTCACTTACTAGTGCTTTTGCATCTGCTTCTGTTAACCCCATTACAATTTATTATACCAATTTTAGATAAGCATTTCTACTTTAATTTTTTACGTACTGGAATTCTTTTGCATTTGTGAGGACGGCCAGTGTTTTTGTCAATTGGGATGAATTTTCCCTCTTCTGTTTTGAAATCATCATCAAAGTAGATTTTTCCTCCACATCCTTTATCACAACTGTTAATTTTTTGATTTGAATAGTCTGAAAATTTTATTCTTTCAGGAAGTTTCTTTTTGTCACATGTGGTGCATAGATCTCCAGTCATTCTATCATCACATTTTGGGCAAAACTTCATTAATTTACTAAAAATTAATAGGTAAATTAATGATTACCTATACTCTCCACCACAGTCACCAATTGATGCGAAAAGATCGTTTGCCTTTGATGTAACTGATTTAATCTTGTCATAGTCGTCATTTTGCAGTTTTAAAGAAAATGTTTTGGTGTTTTGTGTGATATGATCAGATAATCCCAGTCGCGAGCCAATTATTGTACCTGCAACTACAGGTCTATCTAAAACAAAACGTGTTGCAATATTTGCAATTTGTACATTATACTTTTTTGCAATATCATCTAATACAACAAGTAATTCTTGAAAGAGTTGCCAACCACCCCAAGCATTAATCATGTTCATGTATTTTTGAAGACTGTATGTGTCAAGATCTGCACGTGTTGGCTCTGTCACCCTTAGATATTTCTCAGAAAGTAATCCACCAAGTAAAGTTCCATATGCTAATATTTTCATATTATGATTTTTACAAAATGAAGCCATCTTCACATTAGGTCGCTGATCAATTATTGAATATTGAACCTGATTTGAGATTAATTCTATTCCATTGTCAGTCATTATCTGTATTCGTTCTGTATCAAAATTAGTCAGTGCTAAATGAGAAATTTTGCCATCATCACGAAGTTTTGTTAGTTGATGGAGTGCATCAATGTAATTTGCATCATTATAATCCCACCAGTGAAACTGTATCAGATCAATTACATCTACCTTCATTTTTTTCATTGACTGCTCAATGTAGTGTTCCACAATTGATCTAGTCATTGGTCCAGGATTTGGAACAAATTTTGTAAAGCCTTGGATTTTTTCTAGTTCCTCTTTTCCTTTCTTTTCTTCTAATGCATTTCTAAAATCTCCATAAAATGATTCAGCTGGTCCGTAAATGTCGGCCATATCCCATGTGTTGAATCCGTTTTCATTATACTCTAACATTTGCGATATAGCTGAATCATGATTGATTTGACCATGTCCACCAGCTATCTGCCACATTCCGTTTAGAATTCTGCAAATTGACAAATCTTGTGCAAGAGGGATAGTTTCTATTTCAGACAATCTAGTTACTGTAGAAATTTATCATAATTTAGAATAATCGGTTAGCTCAAAAAAATGCAACATACGACATACAGAACATACTTCCAAACATTATATACACTTCAATTGTATATTCATCAATTGGATTTATTCAAAAAAAAATCTAAAACTACGACTGATATAGTGTGTAAAATATGTCATATGAAATTTTCTGATCCTGAAAGAACAATGAGGCATATGATTAAAGCACATTCAAAACCACAAAAAGTAAAGAAAAGGTTGGGCAGTGGCAAATATGATTAAAGCACATTCAAAACCACAAAAAGATTAAAAATTCTTTGTTGGATTCAACTTGAACAGAATAGATTAATTCAATGCTTTTTTTATTGCATCTAATAATGCATCACGATGCTCTTCAATTATTCCCCTAATCTCAAATGTATCTACATAACCACCAGCTGATGCACGAGTAGCCTTCAACAAATAATGCAAAGTAGCCTCTTCGATCTTTCCTACATAATACCCATAAAGAAAATCTAGCTCATTATCACACTTCCAAACCTTTTTTGTTTCTAGAAATGTTTCTTTAATCTCTAATGGTATCTCTTGGATTCTTCGTGAAATATAGTAATTTAATGATTTTAGCATGGAGGTATCGGTAATCACAGTCAGTATTATTCACAAACGGTTAATCAAGATAGCTGAAATAGATTTAACTTTAGCAGATTAGAAATTTTTTTTATACAATGTCTTCTCAAAGCACAATTCTCAACTCTTTTCCAAAAGAGTTTGCTCCAAGACCACTTCAAGAAAAACTCATAGAAGAGATTCAAGAAAAGATTAATTCAGGAGTAAGGGTGATTTTACTTTCAGCTCCAACAGGAATTGGTAAATCACTCATTGCTGCAAGCATTGCAGGATATTTTGGAAGCTCATTTGTAGTAACTGCATCAAAACATTTGCAAGATCAGTATACCAAAGATATGCCGTGGTTTAAGCCAAACAAGGGAATGCCAAATTTTGCATGTCATAAAATGATGGAAAAACATGGCATAGAATTAACAGAGACTGACTTTGCTGTACAAAATAAATGGACCTGTGACATGGGTACATGTTTTGATAAAAAAACAAAAAAAGAATGTAAATACAAACCAAAACTTGCCGAAGTTGCAGAAGGAAAAATAAAACCAGATGATTGCTTATACTATTTACAGAAATATCAAAGCTTGATTTCTTCACATTCCATATGGAATTATGCTTCTTATTTTCAAATGATGAAGTATCAAAAAGAAAAATATGCCAAATATCTGAACAAAAAAGTTGCAATTTTTGATGAGGCACATAGAATTGAAGACCAGATAATTCAGTTTGTTGGAATTGACATCTATGAGAGAAATTTGACTGAATGTAAAATTAATGTAGAAAATTACAATTTAGAAGATATTGACGATGTCATGAAATTGTCTGATGGTTTATCAGAATCTTATGCAAGACAGATTAGTAATTTAGAAGATAGCAGGGCTTTTGCTGAAAATCCAGACTATGAAGTAGTTCAGACGCTAGAAAACAAGTACAAAAAATATGCAGAAGCACGTTCTGAAATTTATTCAAATAAAGAAAATTTTATCTTAAACAAACCATACTACGATGAAGGTGGTAAGTTTAGATCACTTTCTGTAAAGCCACTTGATATCTCAAAATATGTTAGTACATTTTTTGAACATCCAGTTCAGATTTTCATGTCTGCCACCATAGATAAGGAAAGTTTCTGTGAAAATACAGGATTTGATCCTGGAGTAGTAGAAATTGTTGATACACAAGTCTCACCATTTCCAATTAAGAATAGAAAAGTAGAGTTTGTAGATGTAAAAAGACTAAGGTATAATTCAACACGAGATGATGAATTACTAGTAATTAAAAAAATTGATGAGATAATGACAAAATATTCTGACAAGAAGGGGTTAATGCTAACATCATCAAAATCAAGATGTTTTGAAATTTTAGAAAATCTTTCTGAAGAAAATAAAAAAAGAATTAGAATTTGTCACAGCTTTAATGCAAATGGTAAGACACAAGATCAGGTTGTACAAGAACATGCAGATAGTACAAACGGAGTTTTACTTTCATCATCATTGTGGGAAGGAGTTGATCTAAAAGAAGACCTATCAAGATTCCAAATCATTGCAAAGGCACCCTATCCAATGCTATCAGAAATTAGAACAAAAATAAAGATGCAAAAGTACCCTTTGTGGTACAAAGCACAAGCAATTATGAAATTGTTGCAAGGATTTGGAAGATCAATTAGAGATTATGGTGACTGGGCAGACACATATGTTTTAGATTCTGCAGCACATGAACTTTTACTAATGAATAGAAAAATGGTACCACATGCATATCACGACATAATTTTTCCAAGTTCCTTCAAGGAATTTTTGGGAGATAATTAATCACAGCCATATTTTACAGCCCAATCTAGCCCACCAAACTCACTTCTTCCACAAAATCGTGGATCAATTTCTGCATAATCATTTTCTAAAAGTAATTCGTTTAGTGATACTTCACTACAAAATACAAGACCAATTTCTCTATCAAATGATGGTTTTTGTCCTCTATCTAAGATGAAAACAGATTCACTTCCAGCTGAGCACTGTGATTCTGCAAATACTTTTGCTGCTTCTCCACCAGGGTCTGTGCGCTCTGCTGTATTTACAAGTGCAAGTCTAATTCTAATCTCTTCACCATCATCTGACAGAAACTTTACAGTGTCACCATCAACTACTTGAGCAATTATGCCAGTTGTACAAATTTGATCATCACAATTGATAGAAGTTTCAGGAGGGGTAGTAGAAATAGAATATGCAACAATTCCAATACCAATTACAGATACAAGCATCATTGACATTGCCTTTAACATATTTCCCATGAATTACATATTGAGCAATGCAATATAGATGATTTTTTAACTCAACTTATCACAATAATTGTATGACAAATGTTGTAGATGCTAGAAATTTTGCTAAAAAGAAACATGCAGGTCAATTAAGAAAAAATGGCAAAACTACAACATTTTCTCATCTAAAAGATGTAGTAAAAAATTTAAAAAAAATGAAGGTTACAAACAAAGATATTATTTGTGCTGCATGGTTACATGATACAATAGAAGATACTGATACTGATTTCGATTCTATAAAAGACAGATTTGGTAAAAATGTTGCAAAAATTGTAGTATCAGTTACCAAAGATAATTGCTTACCAAAAAAACAAAGAGAGATGAAATATTCAAAAGATTTGAAATCTTCAAGTACAAAAGCAAAGCTTGTAAAAATTTCCGATATTTTAGCAAACGTAAATGATGCACCAAATGCTGGAAAAAATACAAAATGGGAAAAGCAGCAGTTTATGAAAAAATCAAAATATTGGAGTTATGTTGCAGATGTTAAACCAGGAAAACTTGCAGAAATTACATGGGCAAAAAACGAATGGGACAGATTACAAAGAAAATATTTGACTAAGTAGAATAACATCAAGGATTGTAATTAGGATTAATCTTATAGATTAAAACTGTCGACATTGGACCTGGAATTTCAGAGTAGAAACTAGGGGAAGCATAAACTAGATAGAATGGATCATTTTCAGGATCTAGATATTTTATATTTTTTGCATATACAGGGATAAATCCATTTTGATATTCATCAAACGCTTTTCCAGTGTTTGGTTCAACAAATTTAACAATAGAAAAAGGAATCAATTTTCCTAATGTTGTATTTTGCATGAAGTAGTCAGTTGGAGTTATACCATCACTCTGAACAAATTTTGAAACTTGTTGATTGGCAATTCTTGCAAACCAGACTTTTTTTGATTCATCTCCACCACCTTCTAAAGTATGAAGCATCAAATTTTCATTGTATCTGAATCTTTCACCGGCAATATAGATCAAAACATAATCTGCGTCAAGTCCTTTTGCAACAGGATTACATGTAGTTTCAATTAGACCAAACTCATATGCTTCTTTTTTGAATACTTGTTCACAATTCTCTGCTTCAGATAATGAACCACCGAATGATAAGATTAGGTCATCACCTAATGTATCGGATATATCAACATCATAACTGGAATTAAGAATTTTCCAAGATTGATCAGGTGGTGCAATTAATGAAAAGGCGACTTTTTTTATTTGCCAATCAATTAATGTTGCATTGTCTACCAACGTAGTTCTATCACCTAATGTCTGTATCCAATAACCATAGTCCCACCAAGATGCAATTATAGAATCTTTAGGAGTGTTTTCCTTTAACCAAGTTGTTGCATCAATCCAATCACTTGAAGAAAATTCAGAAAATTGTGAACCTCCATTAAGAATGGTTGGTGGAAAATCTGCCCAAGATGTCCAACTTCTATTTTCAGGCAAGACAACAGGTACAATGAATAAAATTATGACAACCGTTACAAAAGCAAATTTGGTAATAGTTTTACCATCTTGTTGTAATACTTGTTTTAATAAAAGTGAAAGACCGATGGCAGCTAGAATAATTATTGCATAAGACGCAAATAATTCTAATCTAACAAATGCGGAACTAATGTATATTCCAATAAGACTACTAATCAAAGCAAATGAACGCATATCATTTTTTAGAAATGATGATTTCTTTGAGAATAAAACCCATATTCCTATAACTGCAAAAACCATAAAAATAGAAAGAAAAGTAAATGATAGAGATAGTTGTACTGTCATGTGTTCTGCTACAGAGTCGGTTAAAGGATCTTGACTTGTTAAGAAAGGATTTACAGCATTAAGATAACGAAAAGTTGGCAGCCCAATTACGCCAAGAGAAAAGATTCCAATTGAAGAAGTAATTAGGGAGATCAAGAAAATGGAACAATTACGAATATGTTTAGATGGATTACTAACTTTTTTAATAATTTCTGAAACTACAACGAAAATTGTAGGCATAAGAATTGCAATTCCACCATAACCCAAAGTAAAGGAACTAGTTCTTTCAAACAATAAAGAAAATATGAAAAACGAAAATGAGAATATGGGAATTGCATAAATCATAAAATTTTTTTCATTTTTGATAAATGGTATGCTAAAGATAAAAAGACTTATGGCTAGTAAGAAAAATAAAATTCCACCCCATGCAGATAATCCTAGAGATAAAAAACATCCAGCAAAGATTAGTTTTACAATTGAGATTTTTCCTTTATTATTTTTAATTCCTGAAACAAATAGGTATACAGCTATAAATCCAAAAAATAGTCCTAAGGGTTCTGATTTAAACCAGCCAATTAGACCTCTAGAGAAAATTGGCATTGAAATAGAAAATATTAATGCTGCAAACAAACCAGATGTGGTTCCTCCTAAAACTCTTACAAATGCGAAAACTACAATTGATGTTAGTGAACCAATTACTAATGGAAATAATATAGTGAAATTGTATAGTGAAGTACCAAATCCAAATAGCTGATATAGTATTGCTGCGGTCATATGGAGAGTTACTTGTGATGTTTCAGAGATATTACGTCCGTATGGGTGCCATGATTTTTCATCAATCCAATTAAAATATTCTTGAGTACCATTATTGAGAATAAAGTCTGTTGCTCTGTAATTAAAAAAAGGATCAAATTCAAATAATTCAGACCCAAATGATGCAGGTGTACCGCGAATTAACATTCCAATTGAAACTGAGAGCGTTAAGATTCCAATAATTAGCAAATGCTGTAATCTGAAATCAAAATTACCTACTGAAAATAATTTCTGATTAGAAACCATAATTCAATGCAATTTTGATACTTATTTACAGTTTATTGCACTATGGTACAAAAGTTCCAGTTAGTTTAGCTTCGGCAAGAATGTGACCTTTCATTGCATCTTCTAATTCTTGTTTAGAATAACCTTCTTTCAAATCTAAGTCTGTATCCAGTTCATATAATTTGAAGACGTATGTGTGTCGTCCATCTGGAGGAGCAGGTCCACCATAACCAATTTCTCCAAAGTCATTTTTGCCTTCAGTAATATCCGAGCCATCTCCATCAGTATTACCATATTCTAGCCAATGAACCCAAACTTTTCCAACTGCTTTCATTGCATCTGGATCATCCATGATCATTGCCCATGGAAAAGGTTCAGTTTCACCAAAAATGAAATCAATGTGAGGTTTTTCATTTCCATGTTTGTAACCACATTCCTTAGGAATTTCTCCGCCATCTACAAAATCATTAGAGATTATAGAAAGTTTAGACATGATTCATTAAATAATTATTTTCAAAATAAAGTTTTCTAGTTTTCAAGAACAATCTTATCATTATGAATAGATAGAATCGAACTTCCTGATTGTTTTATCTTATTTTTCAGTTCTTTATCCATTGTAGCCACAATACTTCTATTTTCTTTGATAAAATTCAGAATTGCTACATCAGCATTACTACCATCAATATCATTTGTTTTAAAATTTTTAATAAAATCTAAGGTTTGTTCTGAAATAAGTTTTTTGTCAGTATCTCCAGCAAGATGTTCTAATTCTTTTTTAACAATTTTAGGTACAATAAATGACAGAGTTCCAATTTCAGTCTCTATGGAATCAATATTTTTTATTCTATGAGTGGCTAAATGGATTAAAAAACTAGTATCAGATATTACTTTAACCAATTATTCCAGCACCGATTAATCTCCATCTATCAGAGATTCTTCTACTAATTGCAACATTACTTTTTTCAAATAAACATGCAGGACGTCTTAATGTTACTTCAATATCAGTTCCTTTAACTTTGGTAACCTTTCCAGGAATTGGAGCAGTACCAATGTTTAATCTTAACATTTCATTCATGTTAATTGGAGCAATTTTTTCGTTATCTGTAGAACCAACTGCAGAATCAAACAAATTTACTTTTAATTTTGCAATGTTAGAATTTTCTGGTAATGAATCTGGTTTTCCTATAACAGAACCAATGAATGAATCACCACGTGTAAGATTTGGATCGAGTTTAGTTCCAATTGCTATAAGACCACCAGGCTTTACATTATCAACAGTTCCAGCACCAGTTCCTAGAGATACAATTTCAGTAATTATTGGTTCATAATTTTTTCTCTTTTCATTTACTAGCCCAGGTTTAATTTCAATTTCATCTCCAATGTTAAATTGTCCTTCAGTTAAACTTCCTCCGATAACTCCACCTTTGATGTTTGCAATTTTTGAACCAGGTTTGTTAATGTCAAATGAGCGTAATACATGCATTACAGGAGATTTTTTATTATCATGTTCGGGTGTTTTAATTTCATTTTCTATTGAGTAAATTAGTGCGTCCAAATTTAGATTGGATTGTGCAGAGACTGGAATTACAGGAGATTTTGCTGCACTTGTTCCTTTGATGAATTTTGAGATATCAGAATAATTACTCATTGCTTCTTTGTATGTAATTAAATCAACTTTATTTTGAACTACAACAATTTGTTTAATTCCTAATGTTTGAAGTGCTAATAGGTGTTCTTTACTTTGCATTTGTGGAACTTTTTCATTTGAAGCAACTAATAATATTGCTCCATCCATCAAAGCAGAACCTGACAACATGTTTGCCATCAAACTTTCATGACCAGGACTATCAACAAAACTAACTACTCTACTTAGTTCACCTTCTTGTTTACAGTTTGGACATTTAGGAGATGTAGAATAATTTGCTGGTGGTTCACAATCTGGACATTTGTAAAATGCTGCATCGGAATAGCCAACACGAATAGTAATTCCTCTTTTCAATTCTTGACTGTGAACACTAGTCCATTTTCCAGTTAATGCTTGAATTAGAGTTGTTTTTCCATGATCTACATGACCTGCAGTACCAATGTTAACACATGGTTGATGACCATATTTTTTTACGTACCAATCAGGAAGAGAATCTTTCCAATGCATGATTGAAATGATAAATCAAGAGTATGTTAGTTTATGCATTAATTATTGAGATTTTTTGTTAATAATTGGTAACTTCCCTTTCTTGTACAAGAATACAATTATTCCAAGAATAATAATTATCGCAATAATACTACCCACAGGTGATTCTTCATCATCACTATTCAACAAAGATAATCCAGAAATATCAATTGTAGTATCATATGACAAAGAATGCTCATCCCTCATAGAATCCTTGTATGTTACCTCAATTGTAATATCATGCTTTCCAGATAACGTCAATCCATCATATTCAATTGGAATGTTAAAGGGTACAGGACTATCAGGTTCTATTTCATCAATATATTGTGTTGATTCTTTTATGTTAGATTCTCCTCTTGGTTTTAGAGTAACAAATCCAAATAATCCATCACTATTTCCTTCGTTTAAAATTTCACCGATGACGGTATATTTTCCAGATAAATCAATAACCTTAACACCATAAATTGATGGATCAACTAAACCATTAATGTAAAAGTCTGCAACTCTAGTAATAGTTTGCTTTTCTCCATGTGCATTATAATATGTAATTGACATTGGTAGATGTAGAGGTTCATTTTTGATTGACTCAGGAATAAATGCATAGAAAGAAAAGGCTACAGCTGATTGTGGATCTATAGTTCCTACATCCCAATTTGATTGATCAAAAATTACATTTTCCAAGTTTGTAATAGATTTTGAAGATGAAGAAACGGAAGTAAGATCATTTTGTAAAACAATGTCTACATTGTTTAATGGTGCACTACCTGCATTTGATATTTCAATTATGACTAAATTATTTACAATTGATGTAAGTGCACCTGATAATGTTTTTAGATTAACTATACTATCACCAGTAAGTTTGAAAGTGAAAGGAAATGATTCATTTCTTTCACCAGATTCCCTTAATCGTGAAAAGCTAAGTTCGATAGTTCCACTATAATCTTTGATAGATGCTCTATCAGAAACATCAACAAAAAATGTTAGAGCAAAGGTATTTCCAGCAATGGCTTTTTGATCATTATCGGCAACTATTGCAATCCCTCTACCACTTGGAGATTGGTATGCTGCAGAAAGGGAAAGTTTTCCTTTAATTCCAGTAATGTCTTGTGTTCCTACATTACTCATTATTACAGTAAATGGAACATTTTTGTCACCAGGTGCCACTTCAATTTTTGAACCGTCAGTACCAAAATATGCATCTAAGAATTTTACACTAGTAATTTGCTTACGTAAAACACCTTCAGCCACATCAGCAGGTCCAAGTCTAGAATCAAACAATCCATCTGCAAAAGATAATGGTGTGAGAGAAGTTGAAATTAAAAAGATAGTAAATAATATGATTAGTTTTTTCATGCTGTAATCTCCATTGTAGTTTCTTTTCCATCAAATGCCTTTCCGTCTATGATTGTAATTACCCTATCAACATCTGGGAATTGGTCTCTATCGTGCGTTACAATGATGAATGTTTGGTTTAATTCCTTAGCCATTGTTTTTGCTAGTTTTACAACTTTAGTTGCAGTAACTGAATCGAGATTTCCTGTTGGTTCATCAGCTAATACTATAGTTGGACGATTAACTAATCCTCTAGCAATTGCTGCTCTTTGTGCTTGTCCGCCAGAGATTTTGTTTGAGCGTTTGTTGATTTGATCCTCTAATCCAACTTTAATCAATAAATCAGTTGCATTTTGACGAATATCTTCAGAACTTCGTTGGATTTGTTGTGGAAGCATTACATTTTCTACAACTGTCAAATCTGACAGTAGATTTGCAAATTGGAAAACAAATCCTAATTTTTCATTTCTGTATTGAGAGACTTGTCCATCGTTTAGAGTGGTTGTTTGTTTTCCATCTAGAATTACTTTACCACTTGTTGGTTTATCTAAAAGTCCAATCATGTTTAGTAATGTAGATTTTCCAGAACCAGAACTTCCAACAATTAAAACAAATTCACCGCGTTTAATACTAAATGAAACATCATCTAATGCTTTTACTTGTGTATCACCTTCACCAAAGATTTTGGTAACATTTTTTAATTCTAAAACAATATCAGACATTTCTCATAGCCTCCACTGGTTGAAGTTTTGTAGCCCTATATGATGGATAAATTGAGGCAAGGATTGCTAATACAAATGCCAAAAGTGCTGTTTCTGCAATTTTTTGCCAGTTATAGTTCACTTCGAGTGCTAAACTTCCTTCAAACTCCATATTGGTTTCTTTTGCATATGTTGTATATGCCAATCCAATACCAGTTCCTGCTCCTGCACCGATTGCACCAATAATCATTCCTTGCAATATGAATACCATTAAGATATCTTTTCGTTTTGCACCGATTGCACGCATTACACCAATTTCTCTTGTCTTACTGTTTACAAGCATCATTTGTATAACAACAATTGCAAAAGCAGAAGACCCCATTCCAAAGTAACCAATTAAATTAATCATTGCAATTCCAGAACGAAATCCTTTCAGTGTTCCCTCAGCAGATTCTTCAATTGTTTGTGCCTTTAGATCATCATTAGCATATGCAGCTAAGAATTGTTTTCTTATATCTAATGCAGCTTCAGGATTTGGTTCATTTAGTTTTACAAAGATTGAATTTGATTCATTTGGTCTATCAAGTAAGCTTCGAAGTGTATCAATGTGAACTATAACGCTAGTATCAAATCCTTGACCTCCAGCAGTTTTCGATATTCCAGTAACAACAAATCTTTTTGAATCTTCTTCACCACCTTGATTAATCATAATTAATTTCAAATTATCACCAACTCTTACTCCACCTAAATCTGTTGCAACAGATTCTCCAACAACAATTGAATTTCTAGCATAAACATACTGACCATCACTTACGGTTGTATGGATTTCAGATGCCATAATATCAGATACAGGTTCTACACCAAGCACAGGAACATCATATTCTTCGTGAAATTGTCCCATGCTTCTAAATTCTATATCTGCACTGCCCGAAAGCCGGGGTGTCGCGGACTTTACCAAGGATACCCTTTCAAACCAATTTGTGTAAACTAAATGAGATCTTTCTATTGTTGCTTCTTCTTCATGGCTGACAAAGATATCTCCAAATCTATATTCAGTCATATCACGAACTATAGCATCATAAATTCCCTGGAAAATTACAAAGTTAACATGAATTACTAGAATTCCAATAGACACAGCAAGAACTGCGCCAATCAAACTTCCTCTTTTATTTGCAAGCATCCTAGCTGCCAGATTCACTCGGTAATCCATGTATAATATGGAATTGTCGAATATATAATCCTGATCAGGCATAGTGCTAACATTTAGGACAAAATTTACTAAAAAGGCTAGATTTATTAGATAAATGTACTATAAGCATTACATATTGGACATTTTAGATATGAGAATTCTTAGCAGATTACTGAATAATTGTAGAAAACCAGATAGACAAATTGGATTAGAATTAGGAATTTCTGGCGGAGCAGTTGGTTCAAGAATTAGTAAAATGGAGAAATTAGGAATTATAGAAAAATTTTGTTTAAAAGTTGAACCACCACTGTTAGGATTAAACATGTTCTACATTGTAGTAAACAGTCAAAATCAAAAAGAAATTATCAAGAATGTCAAATTAGCTGGAATGCCATTTACAATTGTTCCATGTGTAGGAGGAAATACTGTCATAGGCGTTATAGTAAAAGAAGACATGAAACAAAAAATTGAACTTTTACAAAAATTAATGCAGGATGTACGTGTAATGTCAGTTTTTGAAGCAGATAATACAAAAATCACACACAATCTTACTAGAACTGATTTAGAGATTTTAAAAAAATTAATAGAAAATCCAAGAAAAAGAATTGAACAGTTATCAAAAGAAACTGAATTATCAACAAAGACAATTAACAGAGGATTAGAAAAACTAGAAAATAATGAGTCAATTCAATTCACACTTGTATTTGATCCAAGTAAAATTGAAGGGTTTTTGTGTTATGCAGTAGTAGCTGTTACACAAGAAGATATTTCTAAAATGTTAAAACGATTTGAGGACAAATTTTCAGAAGATTATCTTATGATGCCATTTTTAGCAAAAAATCAAATTGTTCTATTCCTATACAGTGATAGTATTTTCAAAATGGATGAAATGACAGAGAAAATAGCAAAAGTTGATGGAACGATAACAACTGAATTATTTATTCCAAAAAAGATTGACATGCCAAAACAATGGTTAGAGAAAAGATTGGAAGAATTAACAAAGTCACAAACATTACATATTTCTCAGGTAAATTAGAAATGAAAAAGGAAAAACTGTACAAAGGAAGATTATTTGAAGTAAATGCATACAATATGCAAGTTGAACATAGAAAAGTTAGAAGGGAAGTAATTGAACATCCAGGCGCTGCTGCTATGCTTGCATTTGATGAAAAAGGAAAAGTGCTCTTGGTGAAACAACATAGATTTCCACATGGATATATTTTAGAAATTCCAGCTGGGACCTTGGAAAAAGGAGAAAAGCCAATTGATTGTGCATATAGAGAAATTATTGAAGAAACTGGCTACAAGGCCAAAAAGATGACTAAATTAGTCTCATATTTCCCATCTGTAGGCTATAACAAAGAAGAAATTCATGTTTTTGTTGCATCTGGAACAAAAAAAGAATTTGATTTAAAATTAGACAATGATGAGTTCATCACCGTTGTAAAAATGAATATTAAAAAATTGATTGGAATGATTAAAGCTGGAAAGATTATTGATTCAAAAACAATTTGTGCAGTAATGATTTACGCTGCAAAGAAAAAATTACTTTAATTATTTGTAACTTGGCTTAACTAAATCAGTAATATCAGACCAAGATTGTAAAATTTTCTCAAACATGTAAATAAGATCAAAAAATGCAAGAGAGATTTGTTTCTTACTTTCTAAAGATGAACGAATTTTAGAGATTTTTGCAGAATTATTTCTTTGTAGTGTAATTGCATTTATTGCAAGTGATCGATTATTAGAAATAAAAGAATCAATTGATTTGATTTGTATTTCTTCCATATCTTTTGCAAAATTATGTATCTTTTTTTGTTCAGTTTTTGTTAGGTTTGATTTTATTAGTGATTCAGATAGTTCTACAACAGTATCACCAGCAATTTCAAGTGTGTTTGCAGCAATTCTATAATCAAGAATATCTATATTTTCTAAATTGAATATACCAGCCAATCGGGTATCCATAATCGTACTTCGAATTAATCTAACAAGAAGAAAATATTGTCTATTAATTTCGGCATCACGATTTGATATAGTTTCAAGATTTGTTTTATCTCCACTTTGTAGAGATGATACGACATCACTAAACATTCCAAGTGCAATTGAGCTCATTCGTTTTAGAATATTTTGTGGATTAACTGATGTTTCATCAAGTAAAAACTGAACAGAAATGTTTGTTGCGTCTTCATCAATAATTTCCATTCCAACTAGTCTTCTCATAGAACCACGAACACTTTCTCTATCAGAGATTGAAATGGGTGATTTTCCTACAATTTTAATTAAATCAAACCCTAAAAGATATGCTCCAGTTATTGTTGGAACAATACTTTCACCTTTTGGTAATGGATATGAAATTTCAATTTCTTTAGAAGGTCTTTTACTTTGTTGCGTTCTAATAGAAAGATTGTTTTGATTTGTTTCAATCTCAACTTGATTACTCTTGTCTAGATTATTTGCATCAACCCATTCTTTTGGTAATGATACTAGAATGCTGCTTCCAATCTTTTGTAGGCGTCGTGTGAATGTTGTCAATTTATACTAATTTATATTATTTAAGCCAAGTATTAATATTTTCCACATATGCCAAACTGGATCATGATGGCGACAGCATTTTGTCCAGCACATATCACAGGTTTTTTTAAAGCCGAACTAGGCAAAGAAGATTCCAAACAATTAGGTTCGTTGGGTGCAGGATTTTCAATACAAAAGGGTGTCAAGACCATAGTTACAATTCGAGACAAAACAAAACATGACATTTCAAATTTTGCAATCAAAGTAAATGGTTTTGAATCAGGAGATATGCGAGTATCAGAATTAGTTCTAAGTAGATTTTCTACAGAAGGAAAATTTCTAGATATTACACATGAGATTGATGTTCCAGTTGGGTATGGTTTTGGATGTAGTGCGGCAGTTGCATTATCATTAGCTATTGCATTAAATGATGCATTAGAATGTAAATTATCTAAAATTAAAGTTGCGCAAATAGCACATGATGTTGAAATAGAATGTAAAACTGGATTGGGTGATGTTTTGGCATCATATCATGGAGGATTTGAAATTAGAGTAAAACCTGGTGCACCAGGAATTGGCGAAGTAAAAAAAATAAATTCAAAAGAAAAACGAGATGTCATCATAATTTGTTTTAATCCAATATCAACAAAAAAATTTCTCAGTGAAAGGATTTCATCAATTAATGGATTAGGTGGAAAAATGGTTAACAGACTCATTGAAAGTAATGATACTGAAGAGTTCCAAGATATGTCAGTGGAATTTGCAAAATATGTTAATGTGGTAACACCGAAAATGAACGAAGTGATTAACATATTACATAAAAATGGAATAAAATGTGGTGTTGCATTATTTGGTGAAACAATTTTTTCATTAGTAACAAAAGATAAAAGAAATGAGGTAAAAGAGATTTTGAAACAATTTGATGAGGGATTGATCATTACATCAAAGATTGATAATTCTGGTGCCAGATTACAGTAAATTTTTTGATGCACATGAATATTCCAAAGTCTCATCCTCGATATCTGTCTCTTCAAATTAGAGAAAAATTAGTTGATGGTTTTAATAATAATTTAGTAGCAAAGGAGGGATTGTTAGCTCATGGAAGAGGAGAAGCATTTGATTATCTTATTGGGGAGAAAACAACAAAGTCTACAAAAAATGCCATCAAGGCTGCAGCATACATGCTAAATCACGCACAAAATTCTGTTATTTCTGTTAATGGGAATTTTGTTGCACTTTGCCCAAAAGAAATTATCCAGCTAGCAAAAATAACAGATTCAAAGATAGAAGTAAATTTGTTTTATTCAAGTGAAAAACGAAAAAAAGCAATTTCAAAAGTTTTGAAAAAATCTGGGGCAAAAGAAATTTTGGGAATGGACAAGAAACATTCTACTAAATTAAAGGGAATAGACAGCGCTAGAAGAATTGTTGATAAAAATGGCATATTTTCTGCAGATGTAATCTTGGTTCCATTAGAAGATGGAGATAGAACAATTGCTCTGAAAAAGGCAAAAAAGAGGATTATCACGTTTGATCTAAACCCTCTTTCTCGAACTGCTCAAACAGCTGATGTGACAATTGTCGATAATGTGACACGTGCTATGAAATTACTTGTTACTGAATCAAAAAAATCTAGAAAACAGATTACATTTGATAACAAAAAGAATCTAAAATTGCAGATTTTAGAAATTCGTAAAAATCTAGAGAGGAGAGCTAAGAATGTCTAAAACAGTTAATGATATTATACAGATGAAATCTAGAGAGAAAATTACTGTATTAACTGGATATGACTCAACAATGACCACATTATGTGATAAAGTGGATATAATTCTAGTCGGAGATAGTGCGGGAATGGTAATGCTTGGGTACGATGATACACGAGATGTAACAATGGACGATATGGTACGTTTTACAACTGCTGTAAAAAATGCAAAAACTGATTCGTTAATTGTTACTGATCTTCCAATTAATTCCTATGAAAACGAAGATTCAGCTATCACAAATTCAAAAAGACTTGTACAAGCAGGTGCGCATGCAGTAAAACTAGAAGGAGGTAAAGATTTTGCTAAAATTATCAAGGCAATAAAAGATTCAGGAGTTCCAGTAATGGGACATTTAGGATTACTTCCACAAACTGCTGAAAAATATTCTGTTCAAGCTAAGAAAAGTAAAGATGCTAAAATTTTGATAGAAGATGCTAAAATTTTAGAAGAATCAGGAGTATTTAGTATTGTTTTAGAAATGGTAACCAGTGATGTTACAGAAATTATTACAAAAAATGCCAAAATTCCAACAATAGGGATTGGTTCAGGCATAAATTGTGACGGTCAAGTGTTGGTGGTTCATGATATGTTAGGAATGTTTGAAAAAATAAAGCCGAAATTTGCAAAAAGATATCTAAATTTGTCTGAAGAAATCAGAAATGCAGTTAATTCATACGTAAAAGATGTGAAAGAAAAACGATTTCCTGAAAAAGAACATTCGTTTTCTATGGAAAAAAATGAATTAGAAGAATTGGAGAAGGAGATTGTCTAAGAAAAATTTACCACATCCATCACTCGACATTGTTGAAAGTTATGGTACTGAACTTTCTGGGAAAAATATAGTTCTCTGTGTTGCAGGTTCAGTTGCAGCATACAAGTCAATTGAACTTGCCAGATTACTAATGCGTCATGGTGCAAATGTCAAATGTGTAATGTCAAATGCAAGTACAAAACTTATCAGACCTGACTATATGAAATGGGCTACAGGAAATAATGTTATTACGAAATTGACTGGAGATATGGAACATATTGAACTAGCAGATTACAAAAGATCTGATTTACTAATTGTGTATCCTTCAACTGCAAATACATTAGGAAAACTTGCAACTGGTATTGATGATACACCAATTTCAACAGTTCTTACTGTTGCATTTGGTTCTAAAATCCCAATAATCATGGGTCTTGCAATGCATCGCTCTATGTATGAAAATGCAGCAGTTAAGAAAAATATGGATTTTCTAAAAAGCAAAATAGATTTTGTATCACCACAAATGATTGAAGGAAAAGCAAAGGCCCCAGAACCAGAAGATATCCTGTCATTTGTATTAAAAAAATTTGGTGCATCAGGAAAATTGCGTGGAAAGAAAGTTTTGATTACAGCAGGTCCAACAGTAGAAAAAATTGATTCGGTCAGAGTAATTACTAATCAAAGTTCTGGAAAAACTGGAACCTTATTAGCTTCAGAATTAGTTTCAGCAGGAGCTAAAGTTACGTTAGTTTATGGTCCAGGAACAAGTGAACCACCAAAAGGTGCTAAAGTAATTCGAGTTAATTCTGTAGATGAGATGAATAAAGCAGTCAGGAAATGCTTGGAGAGAAAATTTGATATCGCAATAATGACTGCAGCAGCATCAGATTATGTAGTCAAAAATGGAATCTCAGGCAAGATAAAAAGTAACAGAAATGAAATTAATGTAAAACTTGTGAGAGCACCAAAGATTATCAATATTGTAAAAAACAAACAAAAAGATATTTTTCTTATTGGTTTTAAAGCAGAAACGGATATTTCTAAGAAAGAACTTGTCAATCGTGCAAAAAAGAAACTAAAAGAATCCAATGCAGATATGATAATTGCAAATGATATTGGTCGTAAGTATAACAAAGATACAAGCTATAATGAGATAGTCATTGTGGATTCTAAAAAAATAACTAATATTCCAAGGACTAAAAAAGAGAAACTTTCTAAAATAATTTGCAAAAACATTGAAAAAAAATTCTAGAGGAATAAAATACAAACAACGTACTATTTTAGTTTGGAATGAGGTTGCACTATTTTATCATAAAAGATGGGCAAAAAATGAAATTGGCCCATTTGCTGTAACAAAGAAGCTTTTGGATTTATCTAAAATAAAAAAAGGGGATAGTGTTTTGGATATTGCATGTGGAACAGGTCTTGTTACAAAAAAATTAATTAGAAAAGTTGGAAGTAAAGGCCAGATTTATGGAATAGATTCATCAGAATCTGCAATAAAAATAGCTAGAAAATGGACTGGTGATCCAAAAAATCTACATTTCGTTAGAGCAGATGCAGAAAGAATTCAATTTAAGACACAATTCGATGCAATTACATGTCAGTATGCATTATTCTTTTTTCCTGATGAACAAAAGGTATTGAGAAATATGAAGAAGTTATTGAAGAAAAATGGGACAATTTCATTGGCGGTTCATGGAAAATATAATGTTCCATACTTTGATTGCATTTTAGAACCAGTAAAAAAAATGATTCCAGATTACCTACCAAAATATCCAGAGATGGATAGATTTGGTACGAAAGAAACGTTTACAGATGTAATAAAAAAAGCAGGTTTTAGTAAAATTGTAGTAAAGAAATTTGTTTTTCAGTATAGTCCAGGCACATTTTCAGATTACTGGAATAATTACAAAAGACATCTCTCAAAACCTCTAAAAGAGAAATTGGATTCTTTAACAAAAATCCAAAAATCTAATCTTAGAGAAATGGTCAAAGATAAGACCCTCGAATATACAAAAAAAGATAGAAAGATTGTATTTCCATGGGAAGTTTTAGTCCTGACCGCAAAAAAGCAATGACATCAGACATAAATTCAGATTAAGAATGCATTAAAATTGTTGAAGGCTAGAAGAAACCGACTTTTGAAAAACTGTAAAGTGATTACAGGTTGTGACATGATAGTTGCATTAGAGCCTGAAAATTTATTTTACATGACTGGATTTTGGGGAGAAGCAATTGGAATTTTAGAAAAAAATGGGAAAACCAACATAATTGCTCCAGAATTGGAAATTGGTCGAGCAAAAGAAGAAGGAATTGACTGTAAAGTGATTCAATCTGATCGTGGTATGAGTTCATTGGTAACATTAAAGAGATTTTTGAAAGGAAAGGTGTGTACAGACTGTCAGAATTATTCTGTAATGCAATCACTAAAAAAATCATTTCCAAAAATTAAAAATTCAATTGAACCATTTAACAAATCAAGAGAAATTAAAGATGAAGATGAAATTAAAATTTTAAAAAAGGCATCTAAAATAATTGATGAAATGTTTGGAATTTGTCAGAAAAAAATTAAACAAGGACAAAAAGAATCAGAACTTCAATCAATTCTAATGTCATATGCAGTAGAAAACGAAATGTTTGATACAGGATATCGTTCTACATTAAATCCATTGATAATTGCCGGTGGACCTAATGGAGCATTACCACATGCACAAGTTACTAGTAGAAAATTTAAAAAAAATGAATTGATAGTAGTTGATTTAACATTACGTTACAAAGGTTATGTTTCAGATGCAACAAGAACATTTGCTTTAGGGAAAATTTCTTCTGAAGAAGAAAATGTTTATGAAATTGTTAAAGAATCACAAAAAGCTGGACTAAAAGCTGTTAAACCAAATATAAATTGTAAAAAAATTGATGATGCATGTAGAAAAATTATTAATGAATCAGGTTATGGAAAATATTTCATTCATTCAACCGGACATGGTATTGGATTGGATGTACATGAATTACCAACAATAGGACCTA
>Ga0209402_10001783_pt1 | contig 22691 bp, 26 predicted proteins | sample ArcticOcean_MG_C_3_FD_187437 | JGI IMG/M metagenome (GOLD analysis project Ga0209402, IMG submission 187437) | Marine microbial communities from western Arctic Ocean - ArcticOcean_MG_CB8_126 (SPAdes) (version 2) | ecosystem: Environmental > Aquatic > Marine > Oceanic | place: Arctic Ocean... | reverse complement strand
TGGGGTACCCTAAAAAACATAGAGGGCGTAGGAAAGTGGGCTCTAAAAAACGAAGAGCAAGAAAAAGAAATAAGAGAAAGTAATTTAGATATTTTCAAATGAAATCTAGCATTTTCATAAACAAAATAAAAAAATACTCACTTATTTCCTTTATAATTCCTTTAATTGCAATTAACTCATGCTTTTTGCTCTTGAAATTTTTAGGAGATCATGAAATTTATAAGTTCGTTTCATACGAAAGTCTTGAAAAAGAAGAAGTGTACTCTTTAAATGGATTTTTTTTAAAAAAACACGACAACAAGAGAAGATTAAGTTTTATCAACTGCCCTAAATACGCAGTTAAGTACAGTTTTATTACTGAAGATAAAAATAGATTAAGTGAAGTTAATAATAATGGTGTTATTGTAAAAATTAAAAATAATTCTTTTACAATAAATGACAAATCAAATCCCGATGTTTACATTGATCCACATCAGAGTTTAAAAAAATTAAATATTAGAAGTATCGCTGTTAGTGCAGATAAAACTAAAATAAATTATAAATGTGCAAAAAATAATATCATTTTTTATACACTTATAAAATATATTCCAAAGTTAGATAGTGTTTTAGTAGATAAAAAAATTAATTATTCATCTGGTTTTGGGATTGTTAAAAACCCGTACTTTTATGGAGAAGTATCAATAAGTAGAACCGCAAGATACTTCCCTGCAAATTTAATTTTTAAGCCCCTAATTATTTTAAGTTCATTTTTTTTATTATTGTATTGGAGAAGTAATTTTTATTTATTTAGTGAATTAAAAAATAAAAATATTATAAATCATTCTCCAAAAAACTTTCTTTATCTAGGTTCATTATCTTGTTTATTTTTAACGTTACATGCAATTTTTCTTGGAGTAGATTTTGATTCAAAATTATTTGCAATACTAAGAAAATTAATAATAATTTTATTTATTTTGTTTGAAATTTTAGCTCAGATTTATTTAACAAAATATTTATACAAATATAAAAATAACCTTAAAAACTATATAAAACCTTTAATAATTAATATTAAAATTATCTTTGTTTCTGTTGTTCTATTTTCTACAATCATAGCTTTTTCTCTTTTGATATGGGGTGATATGAGTACTTCAGTTAAACATATTTTAGAATGGAATTATTTTTCAATTTTATTGATATATTACTTGTTAAGTAGACTGCTTTGGAAATCTTCACAAACCTAGTCCACACACCCGAAGGTGTATGAACAAAAGTTTTGGCTCGTCGTTTTAGGCGCTACCGCCGAACCCGCCACTTCACTTGTTTAGCGCTGCTTAGTGAAGTTTTCTGCCCTATAAGCTTGGACCTTTCGGTTTTTCCTTATATGGCCAGTTAAGAGTTGCCTCTTAAGTCATTATTAAAATAACAAAATGTTAAAGAAATTTAAATCACTTATTTGTTGTATTTTTTTAAAAAATTTAACTGTTAACTATGAGGATAAGTATTTGTTAACTGTCTTCGCTATCCAACCTCCACCTAAAACTTTATCCCCAAAACTATTTTTTGAATAAAATACACAGGCTTGGCCGGGTGATATTCCTATTTCATTTTCATCTAAATTTACTTGAGCTTCACTTTTGTTTATCTTAATTTTTGCTTTAATTAATCTACCTGTAGATCTTACTTTAATAAATAAATTTTTTTTACAATTTTCAATATCACTTAAAAGATTTATGTCTTTTAAATAAATTTTTTTTATAAACAAAGCTTCTTTATTTCCTACTATTACTTTGTTTTCTTTTGCAATAATGTTAACCACATACAGTGGTTCTTTATTTGAAATGCGAATACCTTTTCTTTGGCCAATAGTAAAATTGATTATTCCATCATGTTTTCCAAGCACATTATTGTTTGCATCACAAATATCACCTTTTTTGAAAGATTCTGGGGAAAATTTATTAATTACTGATGCATAATTTCCATTGGGTACAAAACATATATCTTGGCTTTCAGGTTTATCGGCAACATTTAATTTAAGATCCAAAGCAATATTACGTGTTTCTTTTTTATTCATTTTTCCTAAAGGAAATCTTAAAAAATTAAGCTGTTCTTTGGTCGTTGTAAAAAGAAAGTAACTTTGGTCTTTTGTTAAATCTGTTGCTCTATACATTTCGGCGTTTCCATTATTTTGCACTCTATTAACATAATGACCAGTAACAAGAGTGTCTGCTTTCAATTCTTTTGCGTAGGAGTATAAATCTCTAAATTTAACTGTTTGATTACATTTTACACAAGGTATTGGGGTTTCTCCGGCTAGGTAACTTTCTACAAATGAATCAATCACATTTTCTTTGAATTTTTTTTGGTAATATAAAATTTTATGTTCAATGTTTAGTTTTTGTGCTACTTTTTTTGCATCTAAAATATCTTGACCAGCGCAGCATTGTCTACTGTTTGTTCTTGAATTTTTTGTATCATCGTAGAGCTTAAGAGTAATTCCGACCACATTATAGCCTTCTTTCTTCATTAAACCAGCGACTGTAGACGAGTCTACGCCACCGGACATGGCTACTACTACTTTTGTTTCTTTGGGATTTTTTAGAAAACCCAGAGAGTTTACTTTTGATACTGAAATTGTCATAAAATAAAGTATATATTTTATTATATAATATGATTTTTTTCTACAAATGTTTTTAAATTATGATCCTGGAGATTTTGTAATAAACCCTAAAAATAAAGATTGGGGAATTGGTCAAATTCAATCAGTTATAAACAATAAAGTTACTGTTAATTTTGAAAATGTTGGAAAGAAGGTTATAAATAGTAAAGAAGTTATTTTAGAAAGAGTTAATAAAATTGAATAATTTAAATTTAAAAAATATTACAGAAAATCTTATTGATACATTTCTTTATGCTGGAAAGATTGCAAAAGAAATAAGCGTTAAAGGAGTAAAAATTACCATAAAACCTGATAAATCACCTGTAACTGACGGTGACCTAGCCGTAGATAAAATTCTAAGAGATAAAATAAATAATATTACCCCAAATATACCAATTATTTCAGAAGAGACAGTTGATTTAAGTAATAAAATTAATAAAGAAGATAAAACTTTTTGGCTAATTGATCCAATAGACGGCACAAAAGATTATATTAAAAAAAAGGATGAATATACGCTGAATGCAGCACTTATAATTGATTTAAATCCTGCCATAGGAATTATATTTGCTCCAGCTAAAAATAGGTTATTTTTTTCTTATGGTAAAAATTGTGCCTTTGAAATTAATAATGGTAAAAAAATAATCTTAGATTGTAAAAAGAAAAATACTGAAGAAATTATTGGACTCGAACACTCAGGCCCTACTCCGAATGAAGTTTTGGATATATATAAAAAATATAAAGTTTCAAAAACAGTTAAGATGTCTAGTTCTTTAAAATTTTGTGTGTTGGCTTCAGGTGAAGCTGATATTTATGCTGCAAATGCTAGAGCTTTTGAATGGGATATAGCGGCTGGACATGCAATACTAGAACATTCAGGAGGATTTCTTAGTACGCATGATAAAAAAAAAATCTTTTATGGTAAAGAAAAATACAAAAACTTAGAAATAATTGCAAAAAGATCTTTAGATTTAAAAAATTAATTAGATTTAAAAAATTAATTTCAACTTCGAGTTGTACCCAGGTCAGTACATTTATACTTTTTATTATTTGTAAAATAAACTATATTGTCTTAATAAGGGTATCAATGTTTAAAAAATTGTTTTTAATAACTGCACTAGGTTTAACTTTATCTGGATGTTTTATGGCGCCTTTAGCTTTTATAGGTCCAGCTACTTCAGGTTGGAGTTCAGCATCATTGATTCAATCGGGTGTAAGCACAGGAGCAAACTACATTGTAAAACGAAGTACAGGAAAAACTATTACAGAACATGCATTTTCAAGTATTAATAAAGATATTCTGCAACAGGCATACTTTCCTAAAAATTCTACTTCTTTAGTTGTTGCACCTTAAAAAAGAACTGTTAACAAATCTAACTTCAAATAAATGTTAAAAACAATACTAATTATAGTTTTATCTGTAACTTTGTTTGGTGTTCTATTTTTTATATATGTAAAAAAAACATTAAAAAAGAGGCTTGATTACTACATTTCTAAAGAGAAAAAGAATTAAATCATTTTACAAAACTTTATAAATTCTTCTTTTGGGATAGCTAAAACTTTTTTAGAAAGTTCATAAGTGAATCCTGATCGTGCTAATATCGAAATATCTTTTTTATAAAATAAAACTCTATTATTTTCCTCTCTATTTGGTCCTATTCTTCTTCTCTTACAAAGTTTGATAGCTGAAAAAAAATCAGGATCTGCTTCATCTTCTTTAATTTTTGAAAGGCTTGCTTTAATATATTTTTGATCTATTCCTTTTTTTATTAAATTATATCTAATTTTATTTAAAGAATATCCTTTTCTTAAATATACTTTTGATTTTGCTTCAGAATAAAATTCGTCACTTATAAACTTTTTATCAATAAAATCAGTAATAACAATGTCAATTAAGTTAAATATTTCTTTTTTGCTAGATATATTTAACTTTTTTTTAATTACTTTTTTATACAAAAAGGTTTTCAACTGCTGTTTGGATGGGCTGTATTTTTCTAAATATGCATAAGCAAAATTACGTATATCATCAATTGTTGTTTCTAGATCTTTCTTATTTTTAATAGGATTCATTGTTTATATACATTATATTACAAATTAATATTTTTATGCTAATTCAATTTCAAGAATATTTAACTTTTGAAAACATATACCTGTGGACTAATTTAGGTATTTTACCATTTTGGGTATTGTTAATTACGGTTCCAAATTCAAAATTAACTCAATTTTTTATAAACTCTATAATTTTGCCATTAATTCTTTCAGTAACATATATCTACATACTTTATCAGATATTATTATTAGAAGAATCAATAATTAGTTACTTTAAAGTCTACATTAGCCTAGAAGACCTTTATATTATATTTTCTAATGAAGGGTTTTTGCTTACTTTTTGGTTACATTTTATCGCTTTAAATATCTTCATAGGATCTTGGATTTCTCGAGATGGAGTTAAATATAATATTCATCGTGGATTGGTTTCATTACCATTAATTTTAGTTTATTTTACTGGTCCACTAGGGATTGTATTGTATTGGATGATAAGAATTTTTTATGCAAAACGAATAACCTTTCATGATTAAAATAATTATAAAAATAACTGTGATAAACTCTGGTATAATTTCTTTAGCTAATATGGAAAACAATTTTTTCTTAGTCAATTATAAATTTAGAGTTTAATATATTTACAACACAGATTGACAAAGCTAAAAAAGGTATTTTGGATACTAAAAAAGAGGTGTATTTTTCAGGAATGAGCTGGAAAGATTCTATTAGGTAAATGTTGATAATTGAAAAGTGGGAAAATAAATTGTTTAAATATTATAATGAAAAAAATTACTAATAATAAAAAAACTACTCTTCTTAAAAAAATTTTTATACAGTTTTGTAGAAAAATAGGTTACGAAATTATTGACCAAAGTAATTTTCATGTTCCTACCCAAAATAAGCGAGCGAGCGAAAATTTAAGTTTACCTGGTATTTCTTCTATTTCTGTCCCACTAGGTAAAACTAAAATTGAAAGAAAAGTTTCAGACTTAACAATAATTATAAGATCTTATTCAGCAACACAAATTTATAAAAGTAAAATTTTACTTGATCAAAATAAAAAAAGAGTTTTTGAATTTCCTAAAATTGAATATACGTTAAGAACCATCAACTCTGTAATTAATTCATGTAATGATTCTTTAAAAGTATTTAAAGAACTTAAAATTAATTTAATCATTACCGATGATCAATCTTCTAAAGAAAACTTACTAAGAATTAAAAAAACTCTTTCTAAAGCAAATTTCTCTACATCTATTATTAATATTAAAAAAGATGAATTTTTAGATGAAATTAATAAAAATGATGAAAATGGTAAACCAATTAGCGAAAACATGATTTCAAATATGAGAAATATTTATAAATCTGTAAACTTAACTAAAGAAATTGCTAATGATCTTGTCTATTTTTTAGAAGATGATTACATTCATGAACGTAATGCTATATTAGAGATGCTTTTTACTTACGAAAAAATTTCATCTCAAATAAATCGTGAAATTTTTTTATGTCCTGCTGACTACCCTTATTTATATTCAAATCTAGAGGATTCTAAGATATTTATTGGAAACAAAAAGCACTGGAGGACTACTAAACAGTCACTTATTACATTTTTAACTAGTAAAAAAATGATTCTTAAATATTGGGAAGATTTTAGATTAATGTCTACATTGCGACATCACCCGATGGAGAAAAAACTACATAATATTTATGAAAAGGAATATTGTTTATCTCCAATACCTTCTTTGGCTATGCATTGTACTTATATTAACTCTGTATATGGAATTCCTCCTAATTTTCCTTGGAATGATATTTGGGAAGAAAACAGTGAATAATCATAAAAACAGCCCTTAATTTAAACTTTAAAATAAAGGCTGTTTTTTAGGTTATTTATTAAACATTTCCTTAAGTGCTTTCGCTGGTAAAAACTTAACTTTTTGAGACGCAGCAATTTGTATCTGCTCACCAGTTCGCGGATTTCGACCTACTCTAGCTTTTCTTTTAGCTACTTTATAGGTTCCAAATCCTGCGATTTTAACCTGCTCATCACCTTTTAAACAGCTTAAAATAATATCAGTAATTCCATCAAAAGTACGCTCTGCATCAGCCTTACTAAGATTCATTGAAGTTGATATTTTTCCAACTAGTTGTTTTTTGTTCATTTATGCCCCTTTTTTATTGGTTTTCTAAACTCTTCTCATAAATACAAGTAAAATCAACATTTTTTTTTAGTACATTACAAAGATATCAACACAATATATGGTTTTTATATCAAAAAGTGTTGATTTTACTTAGTTTTTTGATGATAAATTATTTGCTTAATTTAATGAAGAAAATAAACCTAAATCTTTTAAATCATTAAAAGTTACGAAAAACATTAAAGAAAACAATAAAAATAAACCGATTCGAAAAAAACTTTCCTGGGTTTTTTGGTGTAATGGTTTGCCTTTAATTTTTTCGAATAAATAAAACATTAAATGTCCACCATCAAGCATTGGTATTGGAAATAAATTTATTAAACCCAAGCTGATAGAAATATAGGCCATTATGCTAAAAAATGGCAAAATTCCAAGCTCAGCAACTTGTCCAGTTATTTTCGCAATTTTAACCGGTCCACCCAATTGAGAGTAATCACCTCTCCCTATAATCATTTTACCTATATATTTTAGCGATGTAGTTGTAACAAACCAAACTTCTTTAATAGAATAAAAGATAGCTTTGCTTGGGCTGAGGCTTTTTCTTTTAAACTCGTTGTTTAAAGGAGATAATTTTATGCCAATTATTCTTTTTTTGGTAGCATTACCTAACGAATCTTTTCCATTAATCAAATTTGGTTTAATTAATAATGAAATTTCCTGATCATTTCTTAAAATTATAAATTTAATCTTTTTAGATGTGGAAGTATTTATGAAAGTAGAAACTTCCAAAATACTTTCAACTTTTTTATTGTCGATAGATATAATAATATCATTTTTTTTTATACCCGCTACATATGCTGGACTATTTTCTTGAACCTCATTTATTAAAGCTGGCGTTAAATCTTTTCCAGAAATCATATTTATTATTGAAAAAATAATTATTGCTAAAATGAAATTGGCAATTGGTCCCGCAGCAACTATTATAGATCTTTGATATAAAGGTTTTAATATAAATAGTTTTTCTCTGTCTTTTTTGTCATATTTATTAATTACACTCTTTTGTTCAGCTTCACTAAAAACGTTTCTGTCTCCAAAAAACTTAACGTACCCTCCTAGTGGGATCCAACAAATCTTCCATCTAGTGCCTGATATATCATTCCATCCGAAAATTTCTTTTCCAAAGCCTATAGAAAAATCTGTTATACCTACACCAAACTTCTTAGCAAAATAATAGTGACCGTATTCATGAATAAATACGATGACAGTAAGTAAGATAATAAATGGTATTATAAAATTCATTAACTCCAAGGTCCTTTCTTAATATTTTTATTTCTACTTATTTTAGTTTTTTTATTAAAAAATAATATCAAAATTATGCCTGAGACAAAACCTCCAATGTGAGCAGCATAAGCAACTCCGCCTCCGCTAGAGATAAATTGCAAAATAAACCAAAAAACCAATACATATAAAGCTCTTATTTTTATTAGCTGACTAAAGAAACCAAATGGTATTAAAACTAACACTTTTGCATGTGGATAATTTATTAAATAGGCACCCAGCACACCTCCTATAGCTCCACTAGCTCCTATCATCGGTACTTGTGAGTGTGTATTCATTAAAACCTGCATCATTGCAGCACCAACGCCTGACAAAAGGTAAAAAATTAAAAAATTTTTATATCCTAAATTATCTTCAATATTATCTGCAAAAATCCACATATAAAGCATATTCCCAGCTAGGTGCAAAAACCCACCATGCATAAACATCGAAGTAAAAATAGTTAATAAACTAGGTATGGCATAAAGGTCCATTGGTAATTGTTTGTGACCCATTAAAACTGAAGGTATCAGCCCGTATGAATAAAATAGTTGACCAGTTTTATATGATTGAGAACTTAATTGAATCAAGAAAATTAAAACACAAATGCCGATTATAGAATAAGTTATAATAGGTTTTTCTGAAGTTGGGTTATCGTCTTTTAAAGGAATCATAAATCATTATAACAATTGCTGGACAAACTGTTGCAACTAAAAAAGACAAAAATAACAAGGATTGTGAAACAAATATTGGAAATACTTCTATAGGCAGTATAGTTCCTACTAACAAACTCTTTGAAAAATCTGTAGCTGGAAATAAAAGAAACCCACCAATTAAACCTAGTATTATAGAAATATATGCAGTTTTTTCATTTAATTTTTTGTTATAAAAACTGTAAAAAACTGTTAGTACAAAAGCACAGCAAAACAAATCCGCTAACAAGAATAAATACAATACGCTAAATCCTTTTGAAGCTACAACAAAAGCAACAATGGATAGAAGTATTATAAAATATTTTGAAAATTTAAAATAATTAGCTTTTTTTTTGAAACCAAGTGTAGCTTTTGCATCCACAATAAACAAACTTGAAATCGCATTGACCAAAGTATCAACCGTGCTTATGGTTAATGAAAGTCCTAAAATTATTATAATTATAGATAGAAACTCACTTTGATCTCTAAATAATAAAGAAAAAAAACCTAAATCAGGTATAACCTTAGAATTTACTGATACAGCTACCAATCCACTAAATCCCATAAAAAAAACAATAGGTATTATTATTAAAAATGAAGTTATTAAACTTTTCTTTAGAACTTTATTACTTTTTGCTGCATAAACTCTTTGCCAATTTCCTTGATGAAAAAGATTAGTTGCAGCAACAGCAATAAAAAAAGTTAAACCAGAAGTATAATTTGGAACATAATCAACACTTAATAGGTGGGGATTTTTTTTATAAACAAAATCAAATGTAAATTGTTCACCAAAAAAAGTATTTAGATAAATAAATGATATTAAAAGTAAAACGAAAATTATTGCTAACTGAATATTGTCAGTAAAAATAGAAGCTCTTAAACCACCATAAAGTGTATATGTTAATGTTCCAGTTAAAATTATTAAAGCTGTAATCCAAAAAGAAGTTCCAGAAATGTAATTAATCAACATTGCTACTGCAGTCACTTCTGCACATAAAAATACAAACATATAAAATATGCTCATAATTAAAATTAATTTAAATAAACTCTTTTTAAATCTTTTTCTTAGAAATTCTATTAAACTTGATCCTTTAGGAAATTCACTTCTTATTTTCTTTCCTAAAAATATTAAAAAAATCATAGGAAATGCTGTTCCAAAAGAATAACCAATTACTGCTCCTATTCCACCCCATGTAGCCGCAGAAGCTGGTCCAAATAGAATCCAAGCTCCAAGTGCAGAAGCAACTAAACTAGTTGTTAGAGAGAAAAATCCTACATTTCTATTAGCTGTTAAATAATTATTTATACCCTGATATTTTTTTGAATAAATTATTCCTACGAAAGTAAAAATTAAGCTTACTATTATTACTATTATTAAAGATGTTGATTGACTTATATAATTTATATTATCCATTGTTCTCCCTTTCTGAATTACCGGACAGGTTATTAGGGTTTAATCTCAGTCTGTGAAGACACCCCTCAAAATGAATTTATGATAACAATGTATTTGGTGTGATTAAAGTTAATTCTTTAAAGCCTTCAGAAAGTTCGTGTATACCTTCGTAGCCAAAATAAATAGCTAATGCAAAAAGTAAAATGCTTGATGCTCTAAAAAAAATTCCTATTGGAATAATTTTAGTAATTTTATTTAAACCAAAGTAAATGCCAATAAGAGCTATCACTCCTAATATTGCTCCGATAAAAACTGGACCCGTGTTATACATGCCAGAGCCTATTAGAGCTGCATAAAATAATACTATTTCAAAACCTTCTCTTAAGATTGCTAAAAAAACAGTGAACGATAATATAAAAGAATTTCCTGTTGCAATTGCCTTATCAACTTTGCCTTCAATATGTTGTTTGGCATGGTGACAAAAGAAAGCAACGTAGGTAAGCATTCCTGCAGCTACTAACATCACGCCACCCTCAAACAATTCTTCATGCGCATGAGTAATTCCAGCTATTTTTTTAAAACTCAACGCAACGAACATTGATGCAATAACACCTGCTGCAATTCCCCAAAATACTGCAGGGCGCTTGTTATTAGCTTTTACTTTATCTAAATAGATAAAGACTAAAACAGCTATAAGCATTGCTTCAAAACCTTCTCTTAAAAATATGAAGAAGGAGCTTAAAAAAGGTGTTAATAAATTTTCCATACTTAAGAGTTTTTATATTAATTCTAATTAACATTGTCAATGAGAATGATTATCAGTTTCATTTTGACGCACTTAATACAACTAAAAAGTGTATAGGAGTTTGTATTTTCTATGTATATGTTTAGTTGTATAGGATTTTTATGGGCGAAGAAAAAATTTCAATATTATTGTCTGATGTATCTATTGACGGTGAAGTAGTAGAAAAAGATAAAATTATAATAGATGGAAAAATAAATGGAGATATTAAAGCTGGAGAAATCGAAGCGTATCCAAACTCAAACATTAAAGGCAACATTAAATCAAAAAAAGCGTCATTGGGAGGAAAACTTAAAGGAAATGTAGTTGCAGATAAAATAACTATTAAAAAAACTGCAAATATTGAAGGTGTTTTAAATCAAAAAACTATATCCATTGAAGAAGGCGCAAATTTAAAAATAAAATCAGAAACTTATAAATAAGTTTTAAAATTCCCATTTTTTTATTTTACTATACAAAAAATTCCTAAACGCAATTACTCTAGCAACATTTCTCAAAGATTCTGGATAAACAAAGTGTGCTTCTGTTTTTGGTCCTTCGATCTTAGGTAAAACTCTTATAATATTTGGGACAGAAACAGTAATATAATCGGGTAAGGCTGCTAAACCTACACCACTTTGGACAGCAAGCAATAAACCATACACACTATTAACTTTCATAATAGGTTTTCTTTTTTTATCATCCTTTACTCCTATTTTTAATGCCCAATCAGGATTAAAAACTGGAGACGGCGCGCCTCTACCATAAGAAATAAATTTATGTTTATTTAAATCAGATAAATTTTTAGGATAGCCATATTGCTCTAAGTATTTAGCAGATCCATAAATATGATAATTAATATCAATTAATTTTTTTTGAATATGGTTTAATTGTTTTGGGCGTCTCATCCATATACCAATGTCAGCTTGTCGTGTACTTAAATCAAGTTCTTTATCATCAAAAATTAACTCAATTTCAATTTCTGGATTGAGTTTCATAAACTCTTGAATTCTTGGAGTTAACCAAGTAGTGCCAAAACTCACAACTGTGGTGACAGTTAATTTTCCACTAGGTTTATTTTTTTTATCTATTAAAGTAGATTCTACATCTTTTAACTTTGATATAACTTCCTGAGCAGTTTTAAATAAATATTCTCCATTTTCTGTTAAAGAAAGACCTCTAGCATGTCTTTCAAAGAGCTTAGTTTTTAGTTCTATCTCTAAAGATTGAATTTGTCTACTGATTGCAGATTGGCTAAGATTAAGAATATAAGTTGCTTTTGTAAAATTTCCTGCTTCGGAAACAGCATGAAATATTTTTAATTTATCCCAATCCATATTATTTTTTTAAATCTATTAAAATTCTTCCTGAAGTTTTTCCATTTAACATGTCTGAAAATATATTTAATAATTCTTCCAAACTAACAGTCTTTACATTTTTTTCTAAAAGGTCAAAATCAACAAGATCTGACACTTGTGACCAAACAAATTCTCTTCTTTTTTTACTTACCATTACAGAGTCTATGCCCCATAATTTTACACCTCTGATAATAAAAGGCATTACTGATGTGTTGAGCTTTATTCCACCTGCATTTCCACACGCTGCAACAATACCATTTGATTTTGTTTGAGAAATAGCATTAGATAATATATTTCCACCAACTGTATCTACAACTCCATCCCATAAACCTTTTCCTAATAATTTTGCTTCAACTTCATATTCTTTTCTTTCAATAATGTTTTTGGCGCCCAATTTTTTTAAATAATTAGATTTATCAACCTTGCCTGTCATTGCAGTTACATTATAGCCAAGTTTGGAAAGTATCATTACAGCTATACTACCAACACCGCCTGTTGCACCTGTAACCAAAACATCATTTACTTTTTCTCCTAATAATATTTCTTCTCTAGCTTTTATTGCAAAAACACAAAGTAAAGATGTAAACCCCGCTGTTCCAAGCATCATTGCATTTTTGGTAGAAATTGTTTTAGGTTTCTTTACGAGTAATTCACTTTTTACTTTTACTATCTGTGAGTATCCACCAGGATATATTTCTCCAACTCTACATCCGGTTAAGATAACTTCGTCGCCAGATTTAAAATTTTCAGTTTCACTTTCAATCACTTTTCCTGCAAAATCAACACCAGGTATATGTGGGTATTCTTTAACAAGTCTTGCGCCGTTTTTTAAAATTAAGGCATCTTTATAATTAAGACTAGAATATTCAATTTTAACTACAACATCTCCAACTTTAAAAAAACTTTTATCTAAATATTTTATTTCTCTAGTAAATTTATCACCAGATTGATTCAACACTATTGCTTTAAAATTATCACTCATTTTGAAGATATTAGATTAAAAACTTTAAAAACTAATCTTTATTTATATATCTTAAGTATCGATTTTGAAAACTTAAATCATCTTTAAATGTACCAAGAAAATAATTGGTTATAGTTGTAGCATTTTCCTTTTTGATTCCTCTATTAGTCATACATTGATGTGCAGCATTTATTGTTACAGCAACGCCTCTAGGTTGCAGAACATTCATTATTGTTTTTGCTATTTGCATTGTTAAACGTTCTTGAGTTTGTAATCTTTTTGAAAATACCTCAACCACTCTTGCTAACTTACTTAAACCTACAACTTTGTTAGCTGGAATATAAGCAACATGGGCCACCCCCATAATAGGTGCCATATGATGTTCGCAATGACTTTGCAAACTAATGTTTTTTTCTATTACCATATCATCGTAGCCATCAACTTCTGTGAATGTCTTTGATAAATACTTATTTGGGTCTTGTTTATAACCTTGAAAATATTCTTTATAAGCTTTCACAACTCTTTTTGGTGTTGAAAGTAAACCTTCACGATTAGGGTCTTCACCTAGCCACTTAATAATTGTTTTAACAGCTTTTTCAGCTTCTTCGTCAGAAATTTCGTTTTTTTTGTTTGTTTCCTGATTTTCTTCTTTTACTAATTTCATAATATTAATTTATTAATTATTTTAAATATCTATATAATATAACTAATGTTTAAAAAAAGAGATAATATTAAAGAGGTTGAAGAAGGCAAATATTTGGAGCCAAAATTTGATAAAAATGGCCTTATACCTGTAATAACTAGTGATTATAAAAACGGCGACATCTTGATGCACGGTTATATGAATGATAAAGCCCTAAAAAAAACAATCGAGACTAAAGAGGCTCATTATTGGAGTAGATCAAGAAAAAAAATTTGGCATAAAGGTCAAACAAGTGGTTTTATACAAATAGTAAAAGAAATGAGAATTGACGATGATCAAGATTCTGTTTGGTTAACTGTAGATATAGGAAACGGAGCGAGTTGTCATGTTGGTTATCGTAGTTGTTTCTATAGATCAATCCCTTTAGGAAAAATTAAAGATACTGAAAATATAAAAATGAAATTTAAAAAAAATAAAAAGAAATTTGATCCTAAAAAAGTTTATAAAGATAAGCTAAATCCAACAAAATTATGATGAGTGAAAAAAAAGATCAAAAAAATGTGTTAGGAGAAAAACTTGAATCATGTTCAGGCGATCCTTTGACTGGATGGTTTAGAGATGGATGTTGTAATACAGACGAAAACGATCGTGGTGTACACACAGTTTGTGCAAAAGTTACTACAAAATTTTTGGAATGGTCTAAAAATGCTGGTAATGATTTAATAACACCTCATCCAGAATTTGACTTTCCTGGTTTAAAAGATGGTGATAGTTGGTGTGTTTGTGCAGCTACATATGCTCAATCAATAGAAGCTGGAACAGCATGTAAGGTTTTTTTAAAAAAAACTAATTACAAAACTTTAGAAATTGTTTCGCTAGAAAAGCTTAAGCAATACGCGATAGATCTTTCTTAGTTTTTTTACATATTTCCATACTTAGGTCCTCCACCACCTTCTGGTGATACCCAAGTAATATTTTGAGATGGTTCTTTAATATCACATGTTTTACAATGTATGCAATTTTGTGAATTAATTACAAATTTTTCTTCTTGGACTTCATAAACTCCTACAGGGCAGTATCGTTGCGCAGGTTCGTCATATTTTTTCAATGTATAATTAATAGGTAAATTAGGATCCTTTAATTTTAAATGGACAGGTTGGTTTTCGGTATGGCTAGTACCAGTTAAATAAACTGAACTTGTTTTATCAAATGTTAATTTTCCATCAGGTTTTGGATACTCTATTTTTTTTGTTTTGCTAGCTAATTCTAAAGACTTATGATCAGCATGTTTATGTTTTAATGTGAAAGGTAATTTTCCTCTAAATAATATTTGATCTAATCCTGTAAAAACAATTCCTAAAATTAAACCCCAACTAAAACTTGGTTTAATATTTCTTGCCTCATAAAGCTCCTTGTAAGCCCAGCTTTGCTGAAATTTTTTTTCATAGATGGACAAATCTGTTTTATTTTTTATATTTTCAAAAATAGTTTCAGCTGCAACAATTCCACTCTTCATTGCGGTATGAGATCCTTTAATTTTTGGCATATTTAAAGTTCCTGCATCACACCCAATTAGTAAGCCTCCAGGCATATACATTTTTGGTAAGCTTTGGATTCCACCTTCTATTAAAGCTCTAGCTCCAAATGCAATTCTTTTCCCCCCTTCTAGGATTTTTCTAATATCTTTATGTGTTTTAAATCTCTGAAACTCATCAAAGGGTGATAGGTAAGGATTTCTATAGTCTAAACCTATTACATACCCAATATAAATTTGTTTTTTTTCTGCATGATAAACAAAACTACCTCCATAAGTTTTTTGATCCAGAGGCCATCCTGTAGTATGCATAACCAATCCTTCTTCATGTTGTTTTTCATTAACTTCCCAAATTTCTTTAAAACCAATTCCATATTGTTGCGGGTTTTTACCGTTATCAAGATTATATTTTTTAATAAGTTGTTTTCCTAAATGACCTCTACATCCTTCTGCAAAAACAGTAACTTTTGCATGTAATTCCATGCCTTCCTGATAGCTATCTTTTTTATTTCCATTTTTATCTAAACCCATATCTAAAGTAGCCACACCTTTAATTGAACCATTTTCATGGTACAAAACCTCACTTGCTGGAAATCCTGGAAATATTTCAACACCAATTTTTTCTGCTTGTTCAGCTAGCCAACGACAAAGATTAGCAAGGCTAACTATATAGTTTTTATGATTTTTTTGAACCGGAGGTAAAAGCCATGTGGGCCAACTAAAAGACTTGTTTTTTCCTAAAAATAAGAATTTTTCTTTAGAAACTTTTGTTTTAACTGGTGCACCTTCCTCTTTCCATTTAGGCAACAATTCATCTAGTGCTTTAGTTTCAAAAACATTTCCACTTAAGATATGTGCACCAACTTCTGAACCTTTTTCTAAAATACAAACACTGATATCTGGATCAATTTGTTTTAATTTGATTGCAGTAGATAGTCCTGATGGTCCAGCTCCAACAATTACCACATCATATTCCATTGCTTCTCTAGTCATGAGATGACTATATCAAAATTTTTATTTTTGAATAGTGTTGAGTTTGTTTAACTCATCTAAAAACTGTGGCAAAGCTTCAAATAAATCTGCTTCCAGGCCGTAATCTGCGACACTAAAAATTGGAGCTTCTCCATCCTTATTTATGGCTACAATTACTTTACTTTCTTTCATTCCAGCTAAATGTTGAATTGCACCAGAAATTCCAACTGCTATATATAATTCTGGAACAACAACCTTACCAGTTTGACCTACTTGATGATCGTTACCAATATAACCAGCGTCCACTGCTGCTCTTGATGCTCCTACTGCAGCATTTAATTTATCTGCTATTGAATTAATAAGTTTAAAGTTTTCTCCACTTTGCATTCCTCTTCCTCCTGATATAACAACTCTAGCTGTTCCAAGTTCAGGCCTTTCTGATTTTGTTTCTTCTCTTTTTATAAATTTAGAAATATTTGGTACATTAACTGGTTCAATTTTTTCTGTGGATGCAGAACCTCCTGTTGTAGGAGCGGGATTAAATGATGTTGGTCGAATTGTAATACATTTTTTTTTATCAATACTTTTTACTGTAGAAAAAGCATTACCAGCATAAATTGGTCTTAAAAATTCATCTGAACTATTTATTTTAATTACATCACTTATTTGTGAGATATCCAATAGCGCAGAAACTCTTGGCATAAAGTTTTTTCCAAAAGTATTAGCAGACGCAACTATATGTGAATAATTTTCGGAAATTTTAACTATTAAAGGAGTTAAATTTTCTGGTAAAAAGTTTTCATAAGTAGGGCTATCACAGTGAAGAATTTTTTTTACCAGTGGGATTGCCGCAACTTCTTTCACCACGCTTTCAGATTTATTTCCAGCAACTAAAACATGTATTTCTTTATCAATTTGAGATGCAGCTGTAATAGTATTTAAAGTAAAAACTTTTAAATTTGAATTATTATGTTCAGCTATTAATAAAATCGACATTATATAACTTTAGCCTCATTTTTAAGTTTGTTAACTAATTCAGCTACACTAGCTACTTTTATTCCACCTTTTCTTTTTGGTGGCTCTTCTACTTTTATTTGATGTACCCTATTTGAAATATCTACACCAAAATCTTTTGCATTTAATTGTTCAATTGGTTTTTTCCTTGCTTTCATTATGTTTGGCAAGGAAGCAAAACGCGGTTCATTAAGTCTTAAATCACATGTTATAACTGCTGGTAAATTAATTTGAATTGTTTCTAAGCCTTCATCAACTTCTCTCGTTACTTCAATAACTTTATCTTTTTGTTCAATTTTTGATGCAAAAGTTCCTTGAGGCCAATTCAACATAGCAGCTAACATTTGTCCTGTTTGATTGCAGTCATCATCAATTGATTGTTTTCCTAAAAAGACAAGATCAGGTTTTTCTTTTTTTACAATTTTTTTTAATATTTTTGCTATACCTAAGGGCTCTATATAGTTGTCTGATTTAATATGTATACCTCTATCCGCTCCAACTGCTAGAGCTTTTCGTACTGTTTCTTGCGCTTTTTCTTCACCTATTGTGACTGCAACAATTTCTTTTGCTTTGCCAGATTCTTTCAACTTTATCGCTTCTTCAACAGCATTATCGTCTGGTGGATTTGTTGACATTTTGACGTTATCTGTATTGACGCCGCTGCCATCTTCTTTAACTCTGATTTGAACGTTATAATCAATAACTCTTTTAACAGCTACTAAAATTTTCATTTATGCTCTTAACAGTTTATTTTCTGGATCATAAGGACTCTCTTCTAAAATTGTAGCATCATACATTTTTCCGAGAATATCAATTTGCAATTTCTGACCTGTTGTCGCAATTTCTGGTTTTACCATTCCTAAAGCTATCGACTTACTTAATCTAAAACCAAAATCTCCACCTGTTGCTCTACCAACAACTTTTCCATCATTATAAATTGGGTTGTTCCCTAATACATCAGCATCTACAACATTATGAATTTCTAAAGTTACTAATTTATTATTAAAACCTTTTTCTCTCCATTTATTTAAAGCCTCCAATCCTATAAATTTTCCTTTGTTTGGATGAATAAATCGATCTAACCCAGATTCATAAGGTGAATATTCGATTGATAATTCAGTTCCAACTAATTTATACGATTTTTCAAGCCTTAAACTATTCATAGCTCTGATGCCATAAGGTTTAAGTCCCAAATCTTTTCCAGCTTCCATTAGTTTATCAAAAATATGATTTTGGTATTCGATTGGATGATGTAATTCCCACCCTAGTTCTCCTACAAAGTTTACTCTCATTGCATTAACTGGTGCATTTCCAATATCTATATTTTTCGCACTTAACCATTTAAAATTATCGTTGGAAAAGTCATCTTTTGAAACTTTTGATATTAACTCTCTAGCTTTTGGGCCTGATATAACTAAAACACCTACTGAGTTAGTTAAATTTTCAAATTGAACACTTCCATCTTTTGGCATCCATTTATTAATCCAATCGTGATCTAATCTTTGATTTGCTCCCGCAGAAACTAAATAAAAACTGTCTTCAGCTTCCCTCATGATTGTAAATTCAGAATGGACTCCACCTTTTGTATTTAGAGCATGACACAAACCTATTCTTCCTATTTTTTTTGGAAGTTTATTAGCTACTAAATAATCTAAAAAAATTTCTGCTCCTATTCCCTTTATTCTACATTTTGCAAATGCTGTCATATCTAATAAGCCAACATTTTCTTTAACATTTTTGCACTCTTTTTCTATTGCCTTAAACCACTTAGATCTTCTAAAAGACCAATCATCTTTTTGTTCAATTCCATCCACTGCAAAAAAGTTTGGTCTTTCCCAGCCAAATTTTTGACCAAAAACTGCACCTAGATTTTTCATTCTGTCATAACAGGGTGATGTTCTTAACTCTCTAGCGGCACCTCTTTCTTCATCTGGATAGTGAACCTTAAATACATGGTTATATGCTTCTTCATTTTTTTCTTTAAGATAAGATTTAGTTGCATAGTCTCCATATCTTCTTGGTTCAACACCAAGCATATCTACTGTTGGTTCACCATCAACTATCCATTCTGCAAGTTGCCATCCCGCTCCTCCTGCGGCTGTAATACCAAAGCTATGACCTTCATTAATCCAAAAATTTTTTAGACCCCATGCAGGTCCAACAATTGGATTTCCGTCAGGCGTATAAGAAATAGCACCATTATAAACTTTTTTAACTCCAACTTCTCCAAAAGCTGGAACACGATGAATTGCGCCCTCGATGTGTGGAGCAAGTCTATCTAAATCTTCTTGAAATAATTCATATTCTGAATCTTTTGAGGGTCCATCAACATAACAACATGGAGCTCCATCTTCGTAGGGACCTAAAAGTAATCCTCCTGCTTCTTCTCTCATGTACCATCTACTATCACTATCTCTTAGTACACCCATTTCTGCTAAACCATCTTTTTTTCTTTTTTGAATTTCAGGATGTGCTTCGGTAACTATATATTGATGTTCTACTGGAATTGCTGGAATCTCAAGTCCAACCATTTTTCCAGTTTGTCTGGCAAAGTTTCCAGTACATGAAACAACATGTTCGCATTCGATAGTTCCTTTGTCAGTTTCTACAACCCATCCATTTTTTGTTTGTTTGATTCCTGTTACTGTTGTATTTCTATAAATTTCAGCACCTTTGTTTCTTGCACCAGTAGCTAAAGCTTGTGTTAAATCTGCTGGCTGAATATACCCATCCTCCGGATGCTGAATGGCACCAATTAAATCTTCAACATTACATAATGGCCAAATTTCTTTCACTTGTTTAGGTGTTAAAAATTTTACATCAACACCAATAGTTTGTGCTACACCTGCATACTGGTGATATTCGTCCCATCTATCTTTTGTGCTTGCTAAACGAATATTTGATACAACGCTGAATCCAACACTTTTGCCAGTTTCTTGTTCTAAAGTTTTATAAAAATTAACAGCATACTTGTGTAACTGTCCTACGGAATAACTCATGTTAAATAGAGGCAATAATCCAGCTGCATGCCAAGTCGAGCCTGATGTTAATTCTTTTCTTTCAATGCAAACGACGTCGGACCAGCCTTTTTTTGCTAAATGGTAGAGCATGCTAACTCCCACCACTCCTCCTCCAATAACGACTACTTTGGTTTTTGATTTCATAAAATAAATATGATTAAATTTAAATAATTACAAAATGCAAGGATATAATTGACAAAGAAATTTTAATAAGTATGAATAATAATTCTTCTAAAATCGTAACATTAATACCTAGCGCAACCGAGATAGTTGCCTTTTTAGGGCTAAAAAATTCAATTATAGGACGTTCACATGAATGTGATTATCCACATGGTTTAAGTCATATAGCTAAACTGACCTCCCCTAAAATAAATGTGGATGGAACTAGTGGAAAAATTGATAAACAAATTAATGTTATTTTAGAAAACTCATTATCTGTATACAAAGTAGACGTTTCAAAACTAAAAGAACTAAATCCTGATTATATAATTACACAAGCTCATTGTGAGGTGTGTGCTGTAAGTTTTTCAGAAGTAGAAAATATAGTTAGCAAAAATCTAAATAAAAATACTAAAATAATTTCCCTGCAACCAAATACTTTAAATGATGTGTTTAATGATATTAAGAGAGTAGCTAAAGAGCTTAATATAGAAAATGAAACTAATAATAAACTTATTAAAAATCTCAGCGGAAGACTTAATAAAATAAAAAAACTATCATCTGAACAAAAAAATAAGTCTCTGGTTGCTTGTATAGAATGGATTGACCCTTTAATGATAGCTGGCAACTGGATCCCTGAGATGGTTGAGATAGCAGGAGGAAAAAATATTTTGGGAAAATCTGGAAATGATTCTCATTGGATAAAGTTTAAAGAAATTGTAAATCAAAATCCTGAAATAATAATTTTTCTTCCATGTGGGTTTAATATTGAAAAAACTAAAGAAGAGGTAAAAAATTTACTAAAACAAAATAGTGAATGGCAATCTTTAAAAGCAGTTAAAAATAACAAACTTTTTATTGCTGATGGTAACCAATTTTTTAATAGACCTGGCCCAAGGTTGATTGAATCTTTGGAAATATTTGCTGAAATAATGCATCCAAGTTTATTTAATTTTAATCATAAAAGAACTGGCTGGATAAATTATAATGACTAAAAAAATTATACTTTTGCTTTCAATTGTAAGTCCTTTTATTTCTTATTACTTCTATATAAATTTAACAAAACTTAATAAAAAAAAATATCCTATTAAAACTCTCTCCTTAATTAGTGTTGCTTTAGTTTTTGCTAGTTTGGGATATTTAAGATTTAGTGAAAATTATTCACCCAACCTAGCTAAACCAAATATTAATTTGAAACCTTTTGATGTTCTTGTAATTCAATTAAATTCACTTCAAAGAAATAATATTCCATATAAAGATGCTGGAATAGAACAAGTTTGGGAATTTTCTCATCCAGATAATAAAAAAATAACAGGACCTTTAAAAAAATTTAAAGAAATGATTTATAGCAAAAATTATAAAATGTTAATTAATCATGAAAACAGTGAAATTACTATTTTAAGTGATAAATCAGATGCATCAGTTTATAAAGTTTTTATTTTATCTAGTGATAAGAAAAAATATTCTTATATATGGCACGTTAAAAAAGTTCAGCAAGAAGGTGAGTTAATGAACTGTTGGATGACTACTATTGTATCTAGTCCTGAATATTTGGGTGATGTTATATGAATGAAGTAGTTAAAAATGATAATGAAAAGCTAAATAATATTTGTGAAGAATGCAAAAAAGAAAGTGAAAGCGTTTCTCAAAACTTAATTATGTATGGATATAAAATTTGTGAATCTTGCAGGTTGTCAAAAACTATTTTCCCTATTTAGCCTGGCCCAAACATTCTTATCATCATAATTAAAACAAAAGCTTGAACTAAAAACCCTATAACAACTACTCCTATAGCTCTCCAAGTACTTTCATAATCTAAAGCTTGTCTTACTGCAATTACCATTGCGATCATCATCCATATGCCAGATCCTATAAATGTGATGCTCATCAATTCAGGGGTAAAACCAAATATTCTAATTAATCCTGGTGCGCTTGAAAACCCTATGGTTCTTAAAAGCTGACCATGGTCGGCTTCTGTATTTTTTTCAGGAAAAAGTTTAGCTCCAATAAAATAAATTAAATAAGCCCAAATATACCAAC
>Ga0209402_10001781_pt1 | contig 22694 bp, 21 predicted proteins | sample ArcticOcean_MG_C_3_FD_187437 | JGI IMG/M metagenome (GOLD analysis project Ga0209402, IMG submission 187437) | Marine microbial communities from western Arctic Ocean - ArcticOcean_MG_CB8_126 (SPAdes) (version 2) | ecosystem: Environmental > Aquatic > Marine > Oceanic | place: Arctic Ocean... | reverse complement strand
CCGATGATCGGGCCGCCGGACAATGGCTGCTAATGGTACCGAATTAGAAACTCTAGGCGGCGATCAGTCCTTGATCGATGGCCTTCGAGAGCAGGTCCGGGTCTTCTGCCAAACGGGCCCTGATCGCATCTTGGGCCTCGGCGAACAGGTCAAGGTCCAGGGACTTGGCGGCGTCAGCGAAGCCAGCCTCGGCCAGCATGGTTGCGCCGTTCTCCTTGATCTGCTCCAGGCTCCAGGTGATCTGTCCTTCAATGTCCCTGACATCATCAGGGTACTCGACGTGGGAGCCGCTGGCACCCAGCTTGTCGTAACCGCCCTTATGCCAGTGACCGCGAGGACCGTGGGGGTCGTAGCGGATGACCTCTTCGCCGTTGACGTCGACGCCGAAGGTCGGGCCGCCCATCTTGCTCTTCAAGCAGCGAACGGGCCAGAGATAGATCTTAATATTGCCTTCTTTGCTCAACGGCCGCACCAGAACCTGCCCCAGATACGACTCGCCATCAATCATTGTAGCCATTGAAAAATCTCCTCAGATAGTTGGGATTAACGAGATATTACCACAGGGGGAAAGCGGACAGCTTAGGGTTGTCAGCGAACAATAGATAAAATCAGTAGACAGCTAGAGGCTATCGGCAATCCATCAACGAAAGGAAGAGTGTGGTGCGCTTGGCGGGATTCGAACCCACGACCCCTGGCTCCGCAAGCCAGTGCTCTAATCCGCTGAGCTACAAGCGCATTTTCGCCGTCAGCTATCAGCGCGATCTACGCGCCTGCGGGCGGCGCTGATCGCTGCGTGCTGCTAGCTTTTTTGGTGCCGAGGGAGGGATTTGAACCCACACATCCGTAAGGACACTGCGCCCTGAACGCAGCGCGTCTGCCGTTCCGCCACCTCGGCACGAGGGAGCCAGGCTGAAAACCTGGGCTCTTGGCATCCCAATCTACATGGTGGGCGATGGAGGGGTCGAACCTCCGACCTCCTCGGTGTGAACGAGGCGCTCTAACCACTGAGCTAACCGCCCCTTGTCGTTGGGACAAGCTAAATTATAGGCACACCCACACTCCCGCGCAAGGTAGGTGGCACAGCCACGTTTTCTTTTAGCCGCCATAATCCGATACAGATCGCCTGTTACTGGGCAGTCATGCCGCCGTCTATGACCAGCTCGGCGCCGGTGACGAACGATGACTCGTCAGAAGCCAAATATAAGATGCCTGCAGCTATGTCTTCGGGCTCGCCCATGCGGCCCAGTGGCATCTTGGCGACCCGCTGTTCCTGAATATTGGGGTCGTCATGGTGAGCCCTGGTCATGGGAGAATCTACGAAGCCGGGGTGGACCGAATTTGCCCGGATATTCTCGCCTGCGTACTGAATGGCGGTGGATTTGTTAAAGATACGCACCGCGCCCTTGGAGGCGTGGTAGGCGGCCGATGTGTCGCTGCCGACCAGGCCATAGATGGACGAGATGTTTATGATGGAACCGCCCCCGGCCTTCCGCATCTCCGGAATGGCCGCCTTGGTGCCCAAGAACACGCCCTTCACGTTGACATCCATGACAAAGTCCCAGTCCTCAGATGTGGTCTCTTCCACCCCTTTACGGCGGCTGACGCCCGCGTTGTTGACCAGGATATCCAGCTTGCCGAAACTGGACACCGCAGCCTGAACTGCCTTGTTCCAGCTATCTTCACTGGTGACATCCAGGTTCACGAACAGGGCTTTCCCACCGGACTCGGCGATGAAGGCCTCGGTGGCCCGGCCTTCATCTTCCAGAAGGTCGGCGATCACCACGGCCGCGCCTTCCTTGGCCAGCAACTTGGCCGTGGCCGCACCGATCCCTCCGGCCCCGCCGCTGATCAGGGCTACTTTGCCTGTAACACGCATGGTCTACCTCTATCTAGTGGGTTTGGCTGTGGGTGGGAATTATAGCAGTCAGCGGTTAGCCGTCAGGTAATTCCGCTTCTGGGTTCGATATATCCTCGATTCGTTTCAGGTAATGAGTTTCCATATCTTTATGAACCTTAGTTTTTGCCTGGGACCTCCGGTGGCAGGCCGGCGAGTTCTTGCAGCCTGCCGCTGCGCTGCATCGCTAATGCGTATGTGGTTTTGACCGTCGATCCGCCCTTGGCGAGCTTTTTTTCATCACCTCATTCTTTTCGGTTTAGATGCGATAGAGTGGCGGCCTGTTCACTACAACATCCCAGACACATTTGCGGACTGCTTCGACCGAAGGATATAATGTCACCGTAAAATCCGCCTTTCTGAATAGTCCCCGGACGTATATAAAGACATACGAGACAAATAATTTCTAAGACCAGGACCTGAAAAATATAATCCCACCGTAATATCCGCTTTACTGATAAGCGTCCGGACATATCAAAAGACATAGAAGATAAATGGTTTCTAGGAAAAGGATCCGAAGACTATAATCTCATCGTAAAATCCGCTTTACTGATAAGTGTTTAGACACATCAAAAGACATAGGAGACAAATGGTTTCTAAGAAAAGGGCCCGAGGAATCCCAGACGAAATCCAGAAAGCAATGATTTGGATACTCAATCAGCCCAGGGCTCCTGGACAGAAGCCGATTCGTTCAAGGGAGATGTTGAAGGAGCTATTGAGAAGCCCGGAGATGGAGCGTCTAATCGAGAACATCCTTGTATTGGGTCCTAATACAGAAGCGCAGGAGAAGAAAATCGGGCGTCAGCTTGAAAAATGGGGCGAACCCAAAAACCACGACCCACTCGATGAGGTGTTCGACTGGTGTCGACTTATTGACGCTGGGTTAGGTTGGGAGGCCAGTGACGTCGTGTTGGACCTATGGGCATACGATCAGAAACTGTCTTTGGACAGAGAGCACCAGGCCCCCGGGAATAACGTAAACAGGCCCGCAACTATACGAAAGGCTCTATGGTGGTGGAAAGTTCATTGCGCAACAGGCGAATTCAGGGAGAATCGGATCGACCTACAAAACATGACTCGAACTCATTTCGTGTGGCAGACAGCAGAAGTATTCTGGCTGGCTGATTGGTATGAGAGCAATTTAGGGATTTCCCAAGACATCTCCGGAAATTGGGCCGTTTTGGCCTATAAGCCGTGGGGGAGCTTAGTACGGAGGGATGCATATAACCGTGCACTCGATGAAAACCGAATCAGTCCATCATTGAATGTCGTGTACCGAAAGGACGGTTACGGGAATATAGCCGCTATGGAATTGGTACCAAAGGATGGCGGTGTTTATAGAAAGGAACCGCCAAAGAATTCCGAAGAATGGGAACCGAGTGATGTTGCTCAGTGGGTATCAGACAATGTGAAGTCCGCCGCTTGAGGAATTCCGGTTTATTTTGGATGCTCTTTAATACAAAAGCCCCTCATATAGAGGGGCTTTTTATATACTGTCATCTACGCCGTTATGATCTTTGGTTTTACTAAGGTATGTATAGAGTAATCAAAGGGTGCTTTGTGTATCAGCAATCCCGTTAAGTTCAGCCGATGCCTATCGTTTACTGAAGTCACGAGTTGTATCCGGCATCACAACTCCAAATAACCAAATACCGCCGATGGTCAGGCCGGTTAGTGCATCCGGTATTACCGAATCAACAAGACTTCGTTAGAATAAGCTCGCATGCGTACCGTAGTTCCCAGGTTGTCGCTGCATCTCCCTAATCATATCGAAACGACAAGGAGTCTACCGATGGCTGAGACACCGCTGCATTTCAAGACGATCGTTGAGTTGGCATCCCTAATCAAATCGAAAGCACTATCGCCTGTCGAAGTGACGGAATCAGCGCTAGGGCGCATCAACCAACAGGATCCGCAGTACAAGAGCTATGCCACGGTCATGGCAGACCAGGCCCGGGCATCGGCCCGAGTTGCGGAACAAGCCATCGCTGCCGGTAATTATCTTGGGCCCCTCCACGGTGTGCCTATCGCCGTCAAGGACTTGTGTTTCACCAAAGGGGTAGCAACGATGGGGGCGACCAAATCACTGATAGACCATATCCCGGGCTTCGACTGTACAGTGGTGCAAAGATTGAACGCAGCCGGCGCCGTTATCCTAGGAAAACTGAACCTCACCGAAGGCGCCATGGCTGGTTACAACCCCGATTTCCAGGTACCAGTTAATCCGTGGGGCGCTCACCTTTGGAGCGGAGCATCTTCGAGCGGTTCCGGTGTTGCCACTGCGGCAGGGTTGTGCTACGGGTCACTTGGCAGCGACACTGGTGGGTCCATAAGGTTCCCGTCTGCGGCCTGCGGCATAGTAGGGCTCAAGCCAACCTGGGGGAGAGTCAGCCGCTACGGTGTGCTTGCCCTAGCCGAGTCCCTGGATCACATCGGCCCTATGGTCCGGTGCTCAGCCGACGCAGGGATCATGCTCCAGGCGATAGCCGGACTAGACCCAGATGACCCCACATCTTTGCCCGACCCGGTACCAAATATGCTCGAAGGTATTGAACAAGGGGTCGGTGGCCTTCGTATCGGCCTGGACGAGAATTACATCTCTGAAAACACCGACCCCGAATTGGTGGCGAGCGTATTGGCGGGGATCAGAACACTGGAAGGTTTAGGCGCCGAGATTGTCCCCATAAAAATGCCTGACATTGGTGGCTATATGGAAGCATGGGGAGTCCTCTGCTCTTCCGAGGCATTAGCCGCCCATGAAGAGACCTACCCGTCTCGGCGGGATGACTACGGACCGTGGTTCCAGGCGTGGCTGGACAACGGCGCCCTCGTCACTGGGGCTGAATATGCGAAGGCCAACAACGTCCGCTCCGCCTGCCGCGGGCTTCTGAACAATGTATTCCAGGACGTTGACATCATCTGCTGCCCCGCCATGACTTCCCCACCTTTCCCGATCACATTGGAGGAGATGTACGGACCCACGTTTTTGCTCGACAACCCTGATTGGGGCCGGTTTACGGTACCTTATGATTTCAGCGGGTCTCCCAGCATATCTGTGCCTTGTGGCACGAATAGCGAAGGGTTGCCGCTCACCATCCAGTTCGTGGGAAGACACCTTTCGGAAGACCTACTGTGCCGGATCGGACACACGTTCGAGCAGACCACTGACCGTGAAGCCCTTAGGCCGGACATCGAATGAGATTCTAGGTTGCCGCTGACTATTGGACGATTATGGAGTATCTGGCTGGACCACAACGGGATACCAGGGAAATGGTCCTTGTCACGAGACCTATCACGTAAAGTCCAGGAATGTTGATCTCGTCGTATCCCCCACCAGTAATGAGTACGGGCAGAGGCTCGGCCAGAGAACGGCGATTGCAAAGATCAACGCTCAGAAAAATATGGTGCAATCCCAGGAGAAACCCCACTCAGCCTGTCAGAATAGATAACGATTGCATGATTCCCAGAATCAGATGGTTGGCCAAAGAATCCAAACGCAACTACAGCGAACTGAGAACACGGCCGGTGGCCTACACACCTGCGTTGTCGAAGTAACGGATACTGGGAGGCCCAGCGAGCCACTCACCCATCTTCTCGACGTCTCCTCGTTCAGCACGCCATCCCAAATATTTTTCGAATTGTTCTTTAGAGTCCCAGTTCTCGACGAGTACCATGTTGGAAGGGTCGTCTTGATTCTTTTGGATACTGATCGAATTGCAACCATCAAACCCACGGGTGTAATGAAGGCCGTCCCGCATGAATGACATCAGGTCATCAACGTTTTCAAGTTTTAGGTTCAATTCCAGGAACACGGTTACAGACATTTAAAAGGTCCTCCCAGGTAAATATATCCCTATGATACACGGCCGATTACCGCCGCCATATGCGCGTCGCTGGTTAGACAGCTCCTGGGCTCATGACTAATATAAGGTCCGACCTTTATTCGATAGGAGGAGATTTTGTCAGAGCAGAACAAAGCTATATTTGAGAAGTTAATGGATGCCCTAAATGCCAAAGATATGGCCACTATGGAGTCCCTAATAGCCGACGATTTCGTGGACAATGACGCAATGCCCGGATAGGCACCCGGCAAACAAGGCATGGTAGATATGATGAAGATGTTCATCAGCGCATTCCCAGACCTAAATATAGTCGTTGACCGTTGCGTTGCCGAAGGGGACCTAGTTTCGGGAGTCATGACCACAAAAAGGACTCAAACCGGGGAGTTCATGGGAATGCCCGCTTCTGGTAAAAAATTCTCCATACGAGAGATGCATATGGTCCGAGTAGCAAAAACGGGCAAATGGCGGAGCATTGGGGCCTAGCGAATGACATGTCAATGATTCAACAGCTGAGGTCCATGCCTGAATAGCGCCCTGAGTCATGATGAAGAAGGTTCTAGAATCTGTGACATGCGAGTTGTAACTTCGAATAAGTTTCGGCCCAAGACCCAAAAGCCCTCTCGTTTGAGAGGGCTTTTAGGTTTCAACGCCCGCCGCCTGAAAGCAACAGGAAACGGGGGCTGGTGACAATGAAAAATCAGAGGAAGTGTGCCTCCATCTAATTTCTCATAGTCCCTAGGACACGCTCAATTTACTTACCATCTTTGATAAAGTCCGATACCCGCTCCGCGATCATCATAGTAGTCACGTTAGTGTTCGCGCGTATGCAGTCTGGCATTATCGATGCATCTACGATCCGCAGATTCTGGACCCCTCTTACTCTTCCGAATTGATTAACAACAGCCATATCATCTGAGTCTGGCCCCATCTTGCAGGTACCAGATATATGCTGTCCGGTTGTTACTTCCCTGATCATATAAGTATCTAGGTCTTCATCCGAAGCGAGGTCTTCATCTGTCGGTTCGATCCTAGACTCAATGATGTCATTGAACCGCTCATGTTCCCCTAAGCTTACACACAAACGAACTGCTTCTCTTAATCTTCGGAGGTCTTCTTCCTGCTGAAAATAACGATAATCCAAGAAAGGTTGTTCATCTGGGTCAGTAGAAGTCAATTTCAATTCTCCGGCACTCAGAGCCAGTTCGAGAGACGCCATCATACGTATCCCGAGCGGTGGCATATCTCCGACACCTCGGTAAGCCCGGTCGGTCGCGTATGACAACATGAATATAAGCAGGTCATTTCGGAGGTCCGAACCCTCCGCAGTCCATCTTAGGGTGGTCTGGAGCCGGGGAGCAAAACCATCTAGAGGATGGTCGGGTTTCGTGCTCCAAGTAACAAATACTACAGGATGGTCACGGAGGTTCTGTCCGACTCCAGGCAAGTCGTTTACAACAGGTATCCCCATGTCCTGAAGATGCCCTGCCGGTCCAACGCCAGAAAGCAACATCAGGTGAGGTGATCCTATAGCACCCGAACTCAGGATTATCTCGTTACCTTCTGCTATGAAACGCTCCCCTCCGCTCTCTACTTCTACCCCTATAGCTTTAGTTCCGTCGAATACTATCTTTCGAGTAGTGCAGTTAGCTCGAATAGTTAGGTTCAAACGGTGGCGTGACGGGTTCAGATACCCTAGTGCTGTACTGAACCTGATTCCATTAGGGTTATTCAAAGGGGTGGGACCTACGCCACTTGCGTCTGGCGCATTATGGTCTGGACTGTCCGCAAATCCTGAATCGAGACAAGCCTGATAGAACGCGGTTTGGTCGGTTCTCATCTCTTCTCGTTTGAACCGCCTTGCAACTATAGCTCCCTCGGAGCTGTGGAAATCATCGTCAGGGAAATCTGTGTCCGATTCAACTTTTCTGAAGTATTGAATGAGGTTTTGGAACGACCATTCGTCATTCCCCATAGACGCCCATGAATCGTAATCCTCTGGCACTCCCCTGAGGAATACCTGCCCATTGATTGCGCTTGAACCACCTGTGACCTTACCTCTAGGAACCAACATCGGAGGCGCAGTCTCTGTAGCTTTTCCGATGAATTGCCAGTTGTGGTCACTGGTCATGATATCCAAGCCAGTTGCATACCCTTGTTTGACTTCCTCAGGCAGTTGCTCGAAGTCAGGGTAATCAGGCCCAGCTTCCAATAGGAGAACGGAGTGATTAGGGTCTTCACTCAACCTGGATGCAACGATCGACCCGGCAGACCCGGCTCCAACTACGATTGTGTCGTATTTCAATGTATTGCTCCTATGTTTCGGGTTTGAAATAGTTGTAGATGTTAATGACCGATGGCCTCGACGTCAAGTTACCTACCTGCTACAGAGATATGATCGGCAAGCTGTCAGCGAATATCTTGTGTTCCTACGACTACTTGTAACTTCGATCCGCCGAAACGTGAGTTATAGTTATCAAACACAAGGTACCCCTAGCAGAGACAAGAATGGTTAGTAGTTCCGATTCAGAAAGTAGAACAAACCATATCGTTTTTTACGATGGATACTGCGTTCTGTGCAGTAAATCAATCGATTTCATCATGGCCAGAGATGCTTTGGCTACATTTAGATTCGCATCATTGCAATCGGATTTTGCTGACAGAGCCCTCTCAGAAAAGGGATATCCAATAGCAAATATCAAGAATCTTAGTAATATTGTGTATCTACAGCATAACGACATTAAAATAAAATCAGACGCAGTCCTCTCGATATTATGGGACCTAGGGGGAATCTACAAAGTAAGTTGTTTGGTTTATTTCTTACCTAGAGTTGTAAGGGATTTTAGTTACGATCGTCTGGCTAAACTACGGTACAGAATTTTCGGGAAACGAGATGCATGCCGTGTCCCGACGCCACAAGAAATGTCTAGATTTCTGGAGTAGGGTTTTTGAAAGAACCTCGCAAACGGCCTGTATTCCTGTCCGCTGATTGGCATAATCTTCTGTTTGCTAATTACACCATAGACCCTGAAATTTTGACCCCATTGGTTCCCAATGGGACTGAACTTGATGTCCACAACGGTAGTTGCTACATCAGCCTTGTTGCGTTCCAGTTTTTGAATACCAAGGTGTTTGGTATACCAGCTTTCTCTATGCGGAGTTTTGATGAGATAAATTTGCGCTTCTACGTGAAAAGACCTCTTCGTGACGGCAAAGAACAGAGTGGTGTGGTTTTCATAAAAGAGATCGTGCCAAGCCGTTTGATAGCGTGGACCGCTAGGACCTTCTACGGGGAAAACTACATCGCAATGGAGATGAGTCACGAAATTACAAATGGACAATCAGGTCTAGATCTCAACCTTACCTATAGGTGTGGGGTAAAAGAATCATCCAACAAGTTCTCTGCGGTTGTATCTCCAGGGAGTGAGATGGGTGAAGATGAAGGTCTGGGACCATACATAACAGAACATTACTGGGGCTATTCGAGTCACGCTCAAGATAGGACTGTCGAATACGAGGTGAAACATCTTAAATGGCCCATCAACAAGATTACTGAGTACTCACTAGACTTCGATTTCGAAGGGCTCTACGGAACCCCGTATAGATCATTATCAGAAATCGAGCCGGCCTCGGTGCTGTATTGCGAAGGGTCTGTAGTCACGGTCCACTTAGGAAGTACGATTTCACGATAACAATCGCGACTCACCATTCGGTCTAAACAGAGACACCTTAATTCTGCCTTCAGACATGTTGCGTTCTCGAGCGTCGAACCACGGCCCAACCTTCCGCAAGTACCAGGGCTCCCATAAGCCTCTGAATGGGAAGAATGAGGCTAAATTATGATGGAAGTAAGCCGAGTCCCTTCCTATTGCTATCTTACGGGCGTCAAAACGTACCCAGGCCTTATATACAACGAAATAGCCAAGGGGTGTTAGTCGATTGTGGAAATGGTCAGTTGCGACATGGCTCAAATGTCCGATGACAGCCGCAAGAAAAATCGGGTGATAGAACGCAAAACACAGAACCAAAAGCCCCGCTATCGAGTATTCCCAGCCGTGGGATGGCACTATGACCGAGTGTGTTTTTCGCTTAATCCAACAAAACACCCACACCAGCAGCTACACCCCCGGCCAAAGGCGATCCAATTACTCCCCAAACGGATGCTCCGAGAATTGTAGATATAGCGGTATGGCCAACTGGTCCCATAAGCTACGTGATACCCGCTACCCTATCTGGGAGCGAATGATGTACTCGAGATGGCGTGTGTCAGTTTGTTCCCGCAAGGCATCAGCCTACCAGGTCCGGACGTCTCCTTAGATTCTGGTGTGCACATCGTAAGTCGATGGATCGACGAATTGATACGAAGTCCAAAACACCCTACACTGCACCTGTATGAATTCTTCTGATCTGGTTGGTAACTCCGTATTAGATTGGTAGAAATCAATACCGATTTAATACCTTACTGGCCCAAAATATAAATTCGTGCGTTGGTATAACGATTCTTGGTTGCTTTTATAAATCCGCTATTGATCGCTGTCTTCCTGGCCCTTTTCCTACCTGTCACAGCACACGCTCAACCTGTGGCCCAGGAATCCTACTTTAGTCTAACCGTAACTGCTGATCCATCCGACTGCGCGCGTATAGAAGGCGGAGGAAAATATCCAGCTGGCTCGAAGGTGGAGACAAGATATTACGATCTTGCGAATGATTGTCGGCTGGTAGGTCACAAAGTGAGCCAATCTGAAGGCAATCTTGGACCTGGCTGTGATATGAGCGGAAGTGGTGAGTGCTACTTCACGATGAACTCCGACATAGATGTCACTTACGTATTCGAGGTTGCAAAACCGACGCCCACTCCAACGCTACAACCAAGACCAACCGCTACGCCAAAGCCGTTAGTCCGACCAACGTCTACGCCGACTCCGATCCCAACACTACTACCGCTACCTACTAAAACTCCCAGACCGTTGGTCAAGCCCACACTTACGCCTACCCCAGTTCCAATGCTGCGACCATTAGCCACCAGGGTCCCAAAACCGTTGGTCAGGCCCACGCTTACGCCCACCTCAGTTTCTAAGCTACGACCATTAGCTACGGAGACACCGAAGGATTCGTTAAAACCTTCAAGAACTATCAAAGCTCCTTCCGTAACTGCATCATCGAGTGATCTAACCGTACGGATCGATACGGGTCTCAAACTTGAACCCATCAAACTTATGTGCAGCGGTATGTCCGATACTAACGGCCCGAACACCGTCCGATGCCAAGCATCCAATACTCAAGATAAAAGCGGTCGTAGTTCAGCTTTAAGCCCGAACCAATGGCCGATAATCGTAGGAAACAAAGGTGGCGTAACCGTCACTGATTACATTGTAGATATCGTCTTGTCGTCTGACTTGACGGCGCCAGTTAAATACGCCCCTCCGCTAGGTCCCAACATAACCGAAGATGTACTGATCGACCCCGGCCGTCTGGATGATGGCCCTCCGTTAGGTGCCAATAGCTCGGCCGTTATTCGAGTAGGAATCGGGCCTCTTCCCAATGAGATCCGGCCCGGGAAATATGGTCTTTGTGCTGTTGTCGATCCAGGTAATCTAGTAGAAGAAGCCAATGAGACAAACAATGTGTTCTGTGTACCAGCAGAGATATCAGAGTTCTCGAAATCCGAAGCTGGTTTTTCTGGAACGGTCTATGTAGACGATACCAAAATGGTTAGTGATTCCACGATATCTGGTTATATAGATGGAGAGAAAATCGGCGAAACCAACGTATCAGCTGGCTCATATTCTTTGCTGATTTCCCAGCCCCTGGACAAAGATTTCGAAGGGCTTCCTATAAAGTTCAGATTGTCTGTGAACGGCAGCAATGAAGATAACGCACAAGGCATATTGTTAGACCAAACTGGCTATTGGGAGGCTGGGAATATCTCTGAGATCGATTTCCGCCTAAAGAAAACGCGCGGGTTCTTAGTAAACCCGCCGCTCGGAGAATTCGGATCACGGCTATCGTGGAATAATATCGATGCCAACTTACTCTCAATCGTAGGGATCCTGCTGACATTGATCACAGCGGGAATCCCACTATTTAAGAGCGATTGATTACATCCACCATTGGCTCAGCTGACCTTTCAATTAAGAAATCAGAGTTGTAGGGTTGATCCAATATTTTTGCAGTCAGGTCGTGTGAAATGATAAAAATTATCTCCAACTTAACAATCAGTATCCTGGTTTCTGGGCCGTTTTTCGTCCTAGGAATATCCTCGCTCATCATAGATAGCCAGTTAAATCTTTTTACGTTGGCATCCCTCATCATTGGCGTGCTCTTGTTGATGATCGGAGTGTATATAAGTTTTCGCGCTGTGGCCCCCGAACCGCCGCTACAAGATACTGAGACTGAATTGGCTAGACGCCATCCATCGATGAAACCTGCTATTGCCAGGATGATCATCGGTCTACCTTTTCTCGTGGTAGCAGGCTACTTGTTCCAGGGGACCGCGATTCCATACATATACCCATTCGTAGTCTTTATCGTGGGCATGTATCTTTTTTTCCAAGGTGCTATTCGGTATATCCGCAACCTCCACACTACGTATGTAGTTACAGACCTGCGAGCGATGAAGATGTACCGATTCCTCTGGTTGAATACCCGAGAGATACCGGTCTCCCGGATAGTTTCTATATCGGAAGCACGGGGCTTTTTTGAACTGTTGACCAATCGTGGGACCGTTGTGGTAGCAAGCGGAGTAGGTGAGCGTCAGATCGTGCGTATGCAAGACATCACGAACCCTGCTCCAGTGGCAGACGTCTTGCGCCAATCGTTGGCGTAGACCCCCTGGGAGGAGCTCCGGTCCTAGAAATAGTCCGCTTCTCCAGGGAATCGCGTAATCTACGAATCGGTTCATGAAAACCTTAGCGATGCTAGCACCATAATGACCGGGGACGGGTGGCATGCTGGGTTGCCATCAATAACCTTTCAGCCTGGAGATCACTCCAGCTAGTTGCAACCGAAAAATCAGACAGTGCAGACTGGTGGAGGAATTCATGGATTGGAAGTTTGAACTCGTCGCCGGTCCTTACGGGGGAACGTCTGAAGGCCCCGTTTGGGACGGTCAGGCCATGTTGTTTACGGACATTCCCAACAGCCGTATCATGCGTTTCGACCCAGAATCAGGCGAATGCAGCGAATACCAGACTGGGACGAACGAGACCAATGGTCTGATGTTCGATGCCGAAGGCAAACTTTACGGGTGCTCAGGCGGAGGCCGGTGCATCCTACGCTTTGATCCTGACGGGAGCAACATCCCCCTCCCTCACCATCTGAACGGGAGCCGACATAACACGCCCAACGACCTGGCCATCGACAGAAAAGGGCGCATCTGGTTCACCGACCCCAACGGTAGGATTCCCGATAAGGACAGGGAGTTGGACCATAGTTCGGTACTGCGACTAGACCCAGACCCGGAAGCTGAAGGCGGCTGGACCCTGAACCGCATGACCCATGGAACGTCCGCTCCCAACGGGCTTCTGATGTCCACTGATGAGCGCACCTTATATCTAGTACAAAGCGACTACCAGGGAGTACGGGACCTACGCGCCTATCCCCTCCGAGACGACGACACACTGGGAGATTTCACCGTCCTGCATGTCTTCGGCGAGGACTTCCGCGGAGTACACCGGGGACTGGACGGCCTGTGCCTAGATACGGAAGGAAATATCATCGCTTGCGGTGGATGGCGTCAGGCTGGACCGGGACCTATGGTATACGTGTTCTCCCCTTCGGGACGGGTGTTGGAGACACACCCGGTGCCCGTCGATTGGCCGACCAACTGCGCCTTCGGCGGCCGCGGACTGGACACGCTCTATGTGACCACTCATGGCGGCCATCTATTCCGAGTATCTAACACAGGTCGACAAGGCTCGGTCTTGTACCCTCATTAGGAGCAGACCCCGATGAGAGTCTTAATTATCGGCGCCAGCGGGTTTATCGGGTATTACCTACGACGCCAACTCTTACGGAAATCCGGCTTTGACGTCACAAGCACATACAACTCTAGGGAACCTAAAGACACCGATCAGTCCTGGTACTCAATGGAGATTACAGACCTGCATCGTTTGGATCAGGTCTTCCTGGAGGCCAGGCCAGAGGTAGTGGTGTTATTGGCCGCCATAGCGGACGTCAAGACTTGCGAAATGGGCCCGGAGAGAGCTACAGAAATCAACGTGGACGCGGCCCGACAAGTGGCACGGCTTTGCACGCAGCACAATGCAAGGCTGATTTTCCTGTCGAGTGAGTATGTGTTCAGAGGTGAACGCGGCAATTATCAGGAGGATGACTTACCTGACCCCAATACCCACTACGGTCGTACTAAATGGCAAGCCGAGCTGGCAGTTGCTGAAGAAGCCTCCCAGTGGAGTGTTGTCCGGACCAGCCTTGTGTATGGCTGGCCGTTAACCGGTCGCCGGAACCTGGCGACCGTCATAATTGACCGCTTGAAGAGTGGCGAGGCCTATGAAGGTGATACTGGTACTTACCGCACTCCGATCTACGTCGAGCACCTGACGGAAGGTATCATGCAACTCGTGGCCAACTATCACCCCGGGATATTCCACCTCGCTGGGACAGATTGGATGAACATGTACCAATTCGGCCATGCCGTGGCAGGAGTATTTGACCTGGATAGCAGGCTGGTACACCCCGTCCCGGCATCAGCCGAGCTACCGCCCGGGAACGCCATGTCGGACGGGTCAGAGCACGGCCTCAGGCCAGACATATTAGGGTTGGGTTGTTCACAGACAAACCAGAGGCTCGGGCTCCGATCCTTTAGCGTAGTCACCGGACTGCAAGAGATGTTGAGTTAGCCTGGGTCGCCTGTTTGTGTAAAAGTAGGCGGCCGCGGACCGATCCAGATTTCTGTCACCATTTCCGCTCTCCTCGCACACTGTTAGGATACTGGCACGTTACTTTCCAGGGAGAGCTGTAAATGAGTCGCCACGTCAAGTTCGGCGTCCGGATGCACCAGCACGGGTACGATTTCAAGGAATTAAAGCGGGTGTGGACCCAGGCAGACCGCCTGGGTTACCATTCGGCCACCTTATATGACCTGCTGAACGCTCCTGCACTAGAGTGTTGGACAGCTCTGTCAGCCCTGGCTGCCCTAACAGAGCGGATTCGACTTACACCGTTAGTCCTGGGCAACACTTACCGTCCTCCAGCCTTGTTGGCGAAGATGAGCGCTACCCTGGATGTGATCAGCGCAGGCCGGTTGGAGTTGGGAATCGGAGCTGGTGGCGGAACAGGCGATCACCTGGCTTCCGGACTCCCCTTCCCATCCACCGCCGAGCGAGTAAGGATGTTGGAAGAAGCTGTGGAGCTGATAAAGAAATCTTGGACAGAACCAAAAGCAACTTTTCAGGGGAAATACTACAGTCTCGAGCAATCCGTAAACGAGCCTAAGCCGGTGCAGAAACCACACCCTCCGGTGTTGATCGGAGGCCACGGAGAGAGACACCTCCTCAGATCTGTAGCCGGGCACGCCGACATCTGCAACATCGGGTTTGAAATGAGTCTGGAAGAGCACCGGTCCAAGATGGAGATCGTCCAACGGCACTGTGATGACCTAGGCCGTGACCTCTCGGAAATAGAGATCACGCACAACACCCGGGTAGTGATCGCTGAATCCGAGCAAGAGTTCGAAGCTTTGACGGCTCAAGGCGCAGCTAATACCAACGTCAGCTTGGCTGACTACAAGAAATCTCTGTCGGGAGCAATCGCCGGGACCCCAGAACAATGTGTCGAGCAACTATCAAGATATGTAGACGACGGGATCCACTATTTCTTCGTACTATTCCCGGACCCCATCCCTAATGAAAGCCTGGATCTCTTCGCCAGCGAAGTTATGCCTCACTTTACATAAGTTGGTCTTGCATCATGCCCAACAGCTACCGGCGGGCAACATTTTCGATATTCGTTCCGTGGTAGTTAACCTATAGTCCGCTATGCAGCGGTCCCTAAACCAGGTATTGACCTAAAGATCACCGTCCAACACTACTCACTCCGACCGTTACCCCAGCTGTTCCAAAATACTTGAGGACAACATCATTTTTACCGGGCTGATCGGACGGAATGTCCGGGATACCCGTACATCTCCAGCAAGGCTCAGTAGGGTGTACGCATCGTATGGTTCGAGCCCCTTTTCGGTGACTAGGAAATCAACCATGTCCCGCACTGCCTGCTTCATCGCCGGTCCCAACTCCTCACCATGGGAAAGCACGACAAAGTACTCTGGGGTCAGCGCCCGTGGCCCGCTGATGTTCAGACCTTTTTCCAAGGTCACCCTAACGTGGGTATCGGCTGAACATTCGGCGCCGGTACCCGCCACCGCACCGTCGCCCACTACGGCGTGGCAATCACCCATCGCTAACATGCCTCCAGGCACAAACACAGGTAGGTAAAGTGTGCTTCCTTCAACCAGCTCTTTCATGTCGATGTCGCCACCATAGGGACCGGAATCGGAAGCTGTCAGTTGAGTATACGTCGGCGTAGTTGCCACCAGGCCCATCGATGGTCTCATCGGTATCCGAACGCCGCTTGGTAAAACAGCGTGCCCTGATTCCAGTCCGATCAATGTCGGGTACGCTTCGGTGAAGTCATCATCCAAAAAGCCACGTCCAGGCATCACCATGTGGGCCGCTTGTTCTTTGGGCGTTATGCTTATGAAGTCTATCTTCAGGGCGTCCCCAGGCTCGGCGCCGTTTACGTAGATGGGCCCGGTAGCGGGGCCTTTGAGCAGATTTGCTTCCAATGCTACCGGGTCACGCTCCCCTTCAAAAGCGTCCCAGGTCTCTATCATGAGCTCCTCACCAGAATCGATGGTGATCGCAGGGTCGCTACCTGGCTCTAGGGCATAGATGTGGTGTTCGCGACTAAGATGTCTCATTTTAGTGACTCCAAGGAGAAATATGAATCAGGATCCGCTAAAGGTAGTCTTTCGTTGAGCTTAATTATAAGCCCGATCAAAGCTGTCAGATCTGGTATATCTAAGGTGTAGCGCAATGACTAGCGCTCCTTGTTTCCGCTCTGGGCTTATTGGCGGCTTGTTTATATGAATGTTACATTGCTGCTCAGGGGATCCTTGCGGCCGACACTGGCGGTCAGGACATGTGCGTAATAGGCGCAACCGACTTAAGAGCTAGAAGGAAACGATGATTAAGAAGATACTTGAACACTGCCAGAAAGGGTCCCACGGCGTCGGCTTTAACGAGGTAGTACTGATGCTATACAACTCGGTCGCCACCGCCGAAGTCTCCATGGACATGGATGACGTCCGGTTTACAGATGACGGCAGCACCGTGACATTCATGGCAGAAAACGGCACCCACCTGCACATGAAACTGGACATGCTCAAGGCAGTACGCTTCCAATATACCGAACGGAACGAACGGGGCCTGCCAAGTTACTCAGTATGGTTCTTGGACGAAAACCAGGAGTCGGTCCTGAGAATCTACCTGCGCAAATCAGAAGTGGAAGCTACCAACCAGCCACGCCATGACCTTTTCATGGAGCTGTTGGAGACCTACGGCGAATCCGTACAATTGACGAGTTAAACAGAAGTAGCTTGTGGACTAAGGCTAAGCCCTCAATTACTAGAATTTCGGTTCACGATCTTTAGGCCAAAACTTCCCACAACCTGGACCAGAAGGAGATTTGGAATGGTTAATGAAGCTAATCAATGGGAACACCGGATGGCAGCGGTCAATGGGATCAACATCCATTACGTGATCGAAGGTCAAGGCGAGCCCGTGGTCTTCATCCATGGTTGGCCTGAGTTCTGGTATGGCTGGCGCCGCCAGATCCCGGTCTTGTCGGAACGCTACCAGGTAATCGTCCCGGACCTGAGGGGCTTCGGGTATTCAGACAAGCCTCTGCATGGTTACGATACCAAGTCTGCGGCATCGGATATCTACGAGCTGGTCAAACAACTGGGCCACCAACAGGTATCCATCGTAGCCCATGATATCGGCGTACGGGTGGCCTACCGGTTCACTCTCGACCACGAAGAGATGGTCAGCCGCATGGTGCTTTTGGACTCCACGCCCCCGATGGAGCAATTGGGACCCCAGGCCCCAACAGTGGTGCGAGAGCGGTGGCACTCATATTTTCACCAGCAGTTCGACCTCCCCGAAAAACTAATCGAAGGCCGAGAAGAGGCCTATCTACGCCATATCTTCAAGGACTGGACCGTCAACAAATACCCACCAAGCGCTGCGGAAGTCGGCGAATACGTCCGGGCGTATTCTCAACCCGGCGCACTTAGGGGCGGCTTTAGCTATTACAGGGCTGCCGCCTATGAGGACCCACCCCACTGGCAGGCGGACGCCGACCGAGTATTACAGACCCCGGTCTTGTTCTTGTACGGTTCGCGCCGGATCAATACGGCTCAGGCATCTGGTGCCGGGCCCCTGGACGATGCTTGGCGGTCAGTATTCCCCAAGGTCCGAGGGAAAGACATGGGCAACTACGGCCACTTCCTGCAATGGGAAGCCCCAGACAAAGTGAACCAGGAGCTGATCTCCTTCTTGTCTGAATAAAGATCGGCTACCGCTTTACATAACTCAAGACTGAATAATGCTAGCCCGGGGATCAGTGTTAGGGAATTCAGTGCTCGAGAATTCCATAGGCCGCTAGTGGCACGGACGTCTTAGACCGACAGCGCCACGCTGGCTACTACACGCTCACCCACAGATCGGGTAGTATGCCCTTGGCCTTCCAAGTCTTCTACCTGCAAAATGTCCCCAGGGTTAAACATTTTTTTTGTGCCGTCCCCGATGCCGATCTCCATCTGGCCGGAAAGCACGATGACATATTGAACCCGGGGAGCGTTGTGCCAATCATTAAATGTCCCGTCAGGAAACCGCCGATAGGTCATGTCGGCGCCTGCTTGTAGCGAGACTATCTCGGTATCCCCAGTTGGTACATTCATGTCATCGAAGTGGGCTTGGCCGTCTTCTCCATTGTATAAGCGGACTATCATTTTGACTCCTGCATCTCGTGTTGTGAAACTTCGTGTGTTTGACTTTAGGCCGGTTTTAGGGAGTGAAGGTCGAATTTAAAAGTACGTTACTTTACCTTCACATACGTGCCTTAGGACAGACTTATCCCATTGTAGGTCTCCGGGCGACGGTCTCTGAAAAACTGCCAAGTCTGGCGGACTTCAACATCCTGGTTGGCGGCGGCGGCGATGAGAGCCATATGCTTGTCAATCATATGGGCCTTCAAGCTCAGTCGGAGCGTCGTCACCGAGGGAGGCTTGAATCAGGCCAACTCGAACCACTCTGGTCATATATCCTCCTGCAACGTTCAAAACAGCGAAGGCCAAGCAAGGTCACGGCCAGAATTTAACATCTAAGTGTCGAACGGTCTACGTGCCTCTCGCTTAGCATTGATCGGCGGGCGGGCCGGAACACAAAGCCCTACCTAGTGTCGTTCTGGAGGAATTTTGCCAAGCATCAAGTTGGTAACCGAGAGCTAATCTCCTTTTTGGCCGATTAAAAATTGGCCCTGGCGAGGTTAACGATCAAGGTCATAATTTGCGTCGAGCGGCCTCGGCGCCAACTGTTCCCGCCGCGGGGAGCATGGCTAACGATGGAGTCTGGTAGACTTGCCCTCTAGTTCAGTGGTTAGGAGGATAAACATGAAGTACGACGTGATAGTTATTGGGGCGGGTTCTGCCGGATGCGTGGTGGCGTCTCGCCTGGCCGAAGATCCCGGACGTTCCGTGCTTCTTCTGGAAGCCGGTCCAGACTATCCGGAATACCAGCACTATCCTGACGACCTCAAATACGGCTACAAGCCCGACGCCTCAGCCCAAGGAGCCCCGCATAACTGGTCATGGGTGGCCCAAGGCTCGAGCGACCAAACCGAAATGCTCCCGGCGCCCCGTGGGAAAGTCGTCGGCGGCACCAGCGCGATCAACGGCCAGGTTCTGTTGCGGGGTGTGCCGGAAGATTATGATGGATGGGCCGCCGCCGGTAACGATGAATGGTCGTTCATCGACGTCCTCCCTTACTTCCGCATGATGGAAACCGACATGGACATCACCGACGATTTCCACGGCACAGAAGGCCCCATCCCCGTCCGCCGGTTCAAACGAGAAGAATGGCTTCCTTTCCACCAGGCGTTTGTGGAAGCCGCCTTGGCTGATGGCTATAAAGAAGACTTCGATATGAACAACCCCGACTCCTCTGGAGTTGGACCGATTCCAATGAACAATCCGGAAGGGGTCAGAATGAGCACCGCCCTCACATATCTGAGAGCGGTCCGCCACCGTGTAAACCTTACGATCCGGCCAAACGTTACTGTGCGGCGTATCTTGTTTGATGGCAAGAAAGCGGAGGGAGTAGAGGTGGAGAGTGGTGGTGAGATATATCGATTGGACGCCGACCAGATAGTCCTCAGTTCGGGCGCCATGGCCTCGCCTCAGTTATTGATGTTGTCAGGCGTCGGCCCTGCAGACCACCTGAAGGACATGGGAATCCCCGTTGTCCACGATCTGCCCGGAGTAGGTCAAAATTTGAGAGACCATCCGATTGTGGCGGTAATCGGGCGCGTAAAGGACGACTTCCCGCAAGACCCGCTCGGTCCCCGTACCCAGACCGCCATTCGCTACACGGCCACTGGGTCACCCGACCGGAACGATATGCAAATCACTGCATCGGCTTTCTCTTCACCTATCGGAGGGGCCGATCCCTTTGACTCCGAAGGCGTACGGTTCAATTGCATCTTGGAGTTCGCGGACGGCGCAGGTGAGGTGAAACTCTCTGCCAACGACCCGAATGTCCAGCCGTCGCTCAACTACCGTTACCTGGAGCTCGATCGCGATGTCGAGAGGCTTAGGGAGTCTGTGCGTATCACCGTAAAACTCTTGGAAGATGAATCGTTTGGACCAATCGTGGCCGAGCGCTTGCAACCAACGGATGATGACCTCTCGACCGACGAAAACCTGGATAGATGGATGCGGAAGACGGTTTTCAACACCACTCATGCCTCGGGAACATGCAAGATTGGGCCGGCGTCGGACCCGATGGCGGTGGTCGATCAGCGTCTAAACATCCACGGTTTGGAAAACATCAAAGTAGCCGACGCTTCCGTTATGCCGAACGTGATACGAGCCAACACCAACGCCACGACTATCATGATCGGAGAACGGGCCGCGGACTGGCTGCGTAACCCATAGCGGCGTCCAGTCATGTGTATCGTATCCGGGTGGACTAAATTTGCCTGATATTATTGAGGAGGGAGAAATGGTTACAACCTTTGCGAACTTGGAATCGGACATGACGCAGTATTCCGGGCCGGATGGCACCCAGATCGATGCCTACCTGAGCCAGCCGGCGGTCCCTGGGAATTATCCGGGCGTGATCGTCACCATGGAGGGCATGGGGCTTGAGGACCACATGAAAGACTTGTGCCGAAGATTCGCGGAGCAAGGCTACATCGCAATCGCTCCTGACCTGTACACCCGAGAGGGCCGCCCGGCGCCCGACAAAGTTTTAGAAACCCTTTTCTCAGTCCCCGACTCCCAGACCATAGGGGACCTGGAGGGCGCTGCTCTTTTTCTGAAGAGTAACCCGCACGCCAACGGCAAAGTGGGGATCATAGGCTTTTGCTCCGGTGGACGGTATACACTCATGTTCGCCTGTACCAGCAAAAATGTGAATGCCGCGGTGGATTCTGCTGGAGGGCACATCATCCCGGACGATGGACCGACAGACGCGCGACCCGTGGCCGCGATCGACATGGTAGCCAGTTTGTCATGCCCATTACTGGCCCTTTTTGGGGAGGAAGACGCCAATCCATCTCCAGCCCACGCGGCCCGGCTGCGGGAGGAGCTGGACAAGCACCACAAGACTTACGAGTATCAGATGTACGCCGATGCCGGCCACGCCTTCTTCGCCGATTACCGGCCCACATATCGCGCGGGCCCCGCTCAAGATATGTGGCATCGGTTGCTCCTATTCTACGAGAAGCACCTTAAGGACTAAAGCTAAACCTGGGTCCACTGACGTTCGGTTCGGGGTATCTTGCACAATCCGTTTTACTGCGGCAAGATCCAACACCTGAAACAGTTGCTACCGAGAGGCCACGCGTCGGTGGTGTCAGAAGAATCGTTCCAGACGGTGATCAAATACATCATCACTCGTACACATTCAGATGTGAGGGTATCTGGTGTGAGCACCTGGAGGTTCTGCCTATTGCCCCCCCAGGAGTGAATAAGCTCTCGTGGTGCTGGCCGAGGGAACCATTCTAAGCTGAAGGAAGAAGCCAGCTTCTCTACTACCAGGCAGGGCCCGGCGAGACCGATGTATGGGGCATCCTGCTGAAATCCTTCAGCGTGGAAGGCCAGCTGCTACCTGAATACCTCGATATATCGAGTGAGACCGTCCAGTACGCTCAACGGGTGTAACGGACGGTCTCACAGAGCTTGCCTGGATCAGATATCCAGGTAAGCGTTTATAGAGGCCAAGCGCATCGTATCTAGACGTGGCGAACCTCTCTGAAGGTCTTCATGGAGGTTTTATTTTGTCTTGAGTGGTACGTCTGACGAGGTTTCACACTGCGGATTCCTGTGCCTGTCGGACGAAAATAAATCAGGGCTAAAATCCCCAACTCCCCATGCCGCCTAGCACCTAACAAAACCTCGACTGATGATAGGACCAGAAAGTTTTGGAGTGACAACGAGTCCTGACGTGAGTATCGAACTTCGACCGAGTAGGCGGCTAATGCAACGTCTCCAATAACCGCTCGTCGTATCCTTTCTGAAACTCCTCCAAATCGAAGTCAAGACCTGCGTGATCTCTCAATATCTCGCCGAATGAAGGCAATTCACTGCGGTCGATCCGGTATTCATCTGACCACAGTTTGGAACGGACGAATGCCTTGGGGCAGTGGGTAAACACCTCTTG
>Ga0209402_10001757_pt1 | contig 22949 bp, 26 predicted proteins | sample ArcticOcean_MG_C_3_FD_187437 | JGI IMG/M metagenome (GOLD analysis project Ga0209402, IMG submission 187437) | Marine microbial communities from western Arctic Ocean - ArcticOcean_MG_CB8_126 (SPAdes) (version 2) | ecosystem: Environmental > Aquatic > Marine > Oceanic | place: Arctic Ocean... | reverse complement strand
AGAGAAGTCTGACTCTAATGAAGAGAAGTCTGACTCTAATGAAGAGAAGTCTGACTCTAATGAAGAGAAGTCTGACTCTAATGAAGAGAAGTCTGACTCTAACAAGCAACAATCTGATGACTCTAACAAGCAACAATCTGATGACTCTAATTCTGAACAAAAATCAGAAAATACTTGAAGTTAGTTAATTAATAATCAATTAATCAGATTATCCATGAGTGCTAAACGCGATTATTATGAAGTGTTAGGAGCCACAAAATCTTCTAATCCAGATGAAATCAAATCTCAATATCGAAAACTTGCCCTAAAATTTCATCCAGATAGAAACAAATCTCCTGACGCACAAGAACATTTTAAAGAAATTTCTGAAGCATATGCAGTTCTATCTGATTCAAGCAAACGTCAACTATATGATCAACATGGTCATGACGGAGTAGATGGAAGATATTCTACCGAGGATATCTTTAGAGGTGCAGGTGGAAATTTCAATGATGTCTTCCAAGATCTCTTTGGTAGACAGAATAGAGGTGGAGGCGGATTTGAATCAGTTTTTGAAAATCTATTTGGTGGTGGAGGCAGAGGATTTGGTCGTCAACGTGGAAATGATCTTTTACATGAACGCTATGTCACTTTGGAAGATGTATTACATGGAAAACAAATTGAACTTGATCTCAAAAAGTATCTAGATTGTCCTGATTGCAACGGTACTGGCTGTAATTCTGGTACCTCAAAATCAACTTGTAAAGATTGCAACGGTAATGGACAAGTTCGAGTTGGAAGAAAGATGGGATTTTCAACATTTGTTACAGTTCAACCATGTGGAAAATGTCAAGGTAGAGGAGAAATTATTGAAAGTCCATGTAAAAAATGTCAACGTGGAAAAGTTAAGGGAACAAAACATCTTTCATTTAATCTTCCATCAGGAATTGACAATGGTGATTATGTTATCCAAGGAGAAGGTGAATCAATTCCAGATGGAGAAAATGGAGATTTAATTGTACGTGTTCGAGTAGAATCTCACACACATTTTAGACGTGATGGAACAGATCTATACTGTGATGCAAAAATATCGATGATTGATGCTACTCTAGGTACAGAAATTATAGTTAAAACATTAGAAAAAACACAAAATTTGAAAATAGAATCTGGAACGCAGCCAAATTCGATTATAAAAATTAAATCTCAAGGACTACCTAGTCAAAACTCCAACCGACGTGGGGATCTCTTTGTACATTTAGTGGTAGAAATACCAAAAAAATTATCAAAACAACAAAAATCTCTATTAGATGAATTTCAAAACTCAGATTAGTCGTTTTTTGATAATCTAATTGTTAGATTGTGACCTTGCCTAATCTCTTGTTCATATAGTTTTTTAACAATCTCTCCGATTTTCTGTTCACTAAAATATTCTTGATTATATCTACCCAGAATTTCTTTATCCTTATCTAAAACGACTTCCCAAAATGGCATAAATCTGCATAATTTTTCTCTCATTTCAATATTTTGCCAATAATGAACTTATTCTAGAAATTCAAAATTTTCATGCGGGAGTCGCACAGCCTGGTTAACGGCATAAGGTCCAGATCCTATCTCCTAGGAGACGTGACTTCAAACCCACTTTTTGCATTAATCATTTCAGATTATTATTATGAACAACTTTAAAACCCTGTAGTTTGCCTATTTTCCATGGCAAAAGTAACCCGTGTTGGTGGTAGAGGTACAACTCGTAGAAAGACTGACACTAGTAAGAAATCAACATTCTCTGGAGATTCTTACAAAGAATATCAGGAGGCTAAAAAGAAAGCTGCAGGTAATCGTAGTGTTTCTACTGGCCGTGGTACGGGAAAAAGAAAATTATCATCAACTCCAACAACAAAAAAAGCATCTACCAAAGGCAGAACACGCTCAACTGGTAGAGGTACTGGTAGTAGAAAAACAACAAGTTAATCCCCTTAACTTATCTTATTTTATTCATCTACTAGTATTTTCTCTAATCTAAAAATTTTTGAATTTTCTCTTTTAGTTTTTGATTAATCATCTTTCCAGATGCTTTACCTCTAACTTCCTTCATTGCTATACCCATTAAACCACTTAACGCACGTATCTGTTCTTGTTGTATCTTTTCTGCATTTTTTTGAACAATCTCATCTAACACATTATCTAATTCATCTTCACTTAATTGAGTAATTGATGCATTTTCTAATGCTTGTGTAATATCATTTGCTTTTTTAGACATTATCTGCTCAAAAATTATCTCAATCGATTCTTTGTTTATTTTTTCTTTATCTAATAACTCAAATGTTTTCATAATCTGCTCATCATTTAACAAACCAGAATCTAATCCATTTCTTTCCAAATTAGTTATGGTTGAACAAAGAACTGATGCAACAAAATTTGGCGAATTTTGCTTTTCTGAACAGATTTTTTCAAAAAGTTCAAAATAATTTGAATCAAATATTTGTTCGGCAAGCTGATTGTTAATTCGGTATTTCTCTTCTATTTCTTTAATTGATCCTTCCCATGATTTTGGTATGTTGGGTTTTACTTCTTTGAGTTCTTCATTTGTTACTTTGATTGTGGGAATGTCTGTTTCTGGATACATTCTTGATGCACCTGGTCTTGGTCTAAGAAAAATAGTGTCACCATTTTGAGTAGCAGCTCTAGTCTCTGCTGGAGGTCCATCTTTTGCAAGTTTTATCCTATTGATAATTGACTCAATTGCAAATTCAACTGGTATTTTCCCTCCTGCAATAATTAAAAATGCATCATCACCTTGCATATCCAATTTCTCTGTAACTCTTTTGATATCATCATTTTCAATTCCATAATTTGGTAATTCATCAGAATGAAAAACACCCCCAATTCCAAAAAATCTTACCAATTGACCGATTTCTTTTCCTAATCTAATATTCGAATAAGGCTCAAATCCAATAACCCCTTTTAATTTTTTTATTCTTATCGCAAAAATATTCTCTTGTTTCTCTATTGATTTTTTAACAATTTTTGAATTACAATCCTGCATTAATTCTGTAATGTCAAACACATCGTCATTTCTATTAATCTCTGTAAATCCTCTTTGATTTATTTTCTCAGAAATTAATTTTAATCCATGTTGTCGTTTTGCTTCAAATTCAATGATTTTTTCTAATTGATCTAATTGTTGTACTCCTTTTACTTCGATAACTCCGCCCCCATCAATTGAAATATTAACATCTTGTCTAATACTTCCAATTCCACGCATTACTCTTTTTGTTACTCGAAGTAACCTACCTAAGGTTAGCGCAATATCTTTTACAAATTTTGGATCACCTTCAACGGGATCTAATGCAATCTCAACTAAAGGAACTCCAAGACGATCCAGACTAAAAAATCTATGATTCCCTTCATCTTTGATTAATTTTCCTGCATCTTCTTCGAGACAAATAGATTGGACACCTACTTTTTTCCCCCCAACTTCAATACTCCCGCCTTGTGCTACAAGCATTGTTCTCTGAAATCCTGTTGTATTTGATCCATCAATGACTGTCTTTCTCATCACATGAATCTCTGAAAAAATTTTTGAATCTAATGCAGAACTAATTAAAAGTGCAATATTTTTTGCATCAGGATCTAATGCATGTGGTGGTTCTTCATCTTCTTCCACTAAACAACTGCTGTTTGGATTTGCATAGTACATGATCGTCTTTGATTTAGTACTCTCAAATAGTGCAGCAGGATCAATTTTTCCTAATTCACTCTTTGCCGCCCTCAACTTCCTTGTAAACTTCCTTGTAAATTCTTCTTCTTCTTTTGGAATGCAGTCACAAAATAACTTCTTTTTTGTATCTAATTGCTGGTGAATCTCTAATCCAACTTTTAATCCAATGTTTTTGATATTAAATTCAGACATTTTACACTCAAGAAAACTCAGATGAATAATTTTTCAGCATCATTTTTTTAATTTCATCGTAAGAATCAGAATTTCCTAAAACCCACATTGCTTTAACTAGTGCAACTTCTGGTATCAAATTTTCTAGAGGGATAATTCCCATATCAAGTAAATCTCTTCCACTCTCATATACTGTCATACTCACACGTCCATCAATACATTGAGATGTCATTCCTAGAAACATTCCACTTTCTTTTGCTTTTTTGATTGAATCATACATTGTTTTTCCTACATGCCCCAATCCTGTTCCCTCAAAAATTATTGCTCTATATTGTAATTTTATTAGTGATTCAACAATCTTTGAATCAAATCCTGGATGATATTTTACTAATGCAACTTTTGTGTCAAGATTAATTTTTGGATTGTATTCATTCCCATTAAAGAACTCTTTTTTTGCATTTTTTAAAATTTTATCCTCGTATACAACAAACGCTGGTTCATCACCAACTGTCTGAAATGCACTTCTTTTACTAGTATGATTTTTTCTTACACGTGTTCCAAAATGACATGCTATAGCATCATCACTCTCATTTTGATGCATTACGACAAAAATTCCTGTTGATTCTGTTTTTACTAAGAATTTTGTTGCAGCAATCAAATTTAATGCGGCATCTGAAGATGGTCTGTCTGATGATCTTTGTGACCCAACTAGAGTGATTGGTTTTTTAAAACCAGATAATGCAAATGACAAAAATGCTGAACTATAATGCATGGTATCTGTTCCATGTGCTATAATTATTCCTGCATAATCGGAATCTGCAACACTATCCACCTTTTTTGCAATCTCTAACCAGTGCTCTGGCTGTAAATTCTCTGAATATTCTGAAAACAATACTTCGGCGTCAACATTTGCAATTTTTGCAATCTCCGGAACCGCCTCATACAATTCTGACGCCGACAGTGCAGGAGTTACTGCACCTGTTCTATAATCAACTTTACTTGCAATAGTTCCTCCAGTTGATAATAACAAAATCTTTGGTAATTTTTCATTTTTTTCAATTGTCTGTGAATTTTCAACACCTGATTCTACTTGTCCAATCTTCTCAATCTTCTCAATTTTTTCAAATTCAATTCCAATATTGTATCCACTTTTTAGTTTTAGAACAATATGGGACTCATCTCCACTTTCATACCTAGGCATCAGAATTCCTGAAAATGTCAATTCAGAAGTAATTTTGATTAAATCTCCAACTTCAACTTTATTTGAAATTAAGAAATCACGAATTTTACCTTTGTATCCTTTTAATTCTGACATTTATGAAAATTAGTTCGTGTGTATTTTATTAAAACTACCTGTAGTATGATGCAACTAGTTTATCGTTCATCTTTAGATCTTTTTGTTCTCTTACTTTCCTAACTGCTTCCTCATAATGCTTCATTGTGACTTTGGCATCTGCTGCTTTCTTTTCAATAGCATCAACAATCTTCTTTGTTTCATCATCACTTAGATTCTTCCCTGGAGCAGCATCATCCAAATGCTCATGAACTACTAATGAAACTGCTGTATTTGCTATTGCTGCTACATCTGCACTACTTAACCCATCTGTTAATTCGGCAAGTTTTTCAAAGTCAATTTTATCTGGACCGTTTGCATCTGCAAGTGGTATATCTTTTGAATGAATTTCAAGTACCCTCTTTCTACCGTCTTTATCTGGTAATGGAATTGAAATAATTTTATCAAATCTTCCAGGTCTTAATAATGCTGGATCAATCATATCAGCTCTGTTAGTTGCAGCAAGTACAATTACTCCGTGCATGTTTTCCATACCGTCTAATTCTGTGAGCAATTGACTGACAACTCTTTCAGTTACTTGAGTTTCTCCTCCTGCTCCTCTAACTGGCGCAATTGAATCAATTTCATCAAAGAAAATAACACATGGAGCTGATTGTCTTGCTCTTTTGAATATTTCTCTAATTCCTCTTTCAGATTCGCCTACCCATTTTGATAGCAGTTCTGGTCCTCTAACTGAGACAAAATTAGCTTCACTTTCTGTTGCAACTGCTTTTGCCATTAGTGTTTTACCTGTTCCACTTGGCCCATGTAACAAAATTCCTCTCGGCATTTTATGTCCTAATTTATCATAAAGACCAGGATATTTCATTGGCCATTCTACTGCTTCCATCAATTCTCGTTTGACCTCTGCAAGACCACCTATCTCATCCCATGAAACATCAGGATTCTCAATGAATACTTCTCTCATTCCTGATGGTGTTACCTCAACTAGAGCCTTTTTGAAATCATCACCATTTACAATTAATTTATCTAGTGTCTCTGTTGGGATTTTTTCTTCTTCCAAATTCAATTCTGGAAGTAATCTTCGAAGACATTTCATTGCTGCTTCTTTACATAGATACTCTAAATCTGCACCAACATAGCCATGGCTAACTGCAGCGATCTTTTCAATATTTACTGGAAATTCATGTTCATCTGCGGCCAAAGGCATGTTTCGTGAGTGAATTAACAAAATTTCCTTCCTTCCTTTTTTATCTGGAACTTTGATTTCTATTTCTCTATCAAATCTTCCAGGTCTTCTTAATGCAGGATCAATTGCGTTTGGTCTATTAGTTGCAGCAATCACAATGACTTTTCCTCTTGCTTCTAATCCATCCATTAATGATAACATTTGAGATACAACTCTTCTCTCTACTTCCCCAGTCACTTCCTCTCTCTTTGGTGCAATTGAATCAATTTCATCTACAAAAATAATTGATGGTGCTTTCTCTCTTGCCTCTTTGAAAATTTCTCTTAGACGGGCTTCACTTTCTCCATAAAACTTACTCATAATCTCTGGTCCAGAAATACTAATGAAATGTGCTTGACTCTCGTTTGCAACTGCTTTTGCCAAAAGTGTTTTACCTGTTCCTGGAGGTCCATAAAGTAAAACTCCTTTTGGTGCTTCGATTCCTAATTTTTCAAATATTTCTGGATGTCTTAATGGCAATTCAATCATCTCACGAACTTTCTTTATTTCTCCTCTTATTCCGCCAATGTCTTCGTATGTAACTTGAGGAACACCTCTTAGTGTTTCACCTTTTTCGGCTATGTGAAATGTTGTTTTCTGTGTAATTAGAACTGCATCTGCAGCTGGTGTAACTCCTATTACTTGGAATGTTAATCTTCCTCCAAAGTATGGAACCATTACATTATCTCCTTTAATCAAAGGTACACTTTCTAGTGCATCTGCTAAATATCTCTCATCAATTGGTGGTATTGCTTCTAATGGTGCAACTACCACTTTTTCTGCAGGAACTGCCTTTATTTTTTTAACAGTAATTGCATCTCCAATAGCAATTCCAGAGTTGTTTCTTCCTAAACCATCAATTCTAATAATTCCTTTACCTTCATCGGAAGGATACAAAGGCAAACATTTTGCAACTGTACGTCTCTTTCCTTTTAATTCTATAACATCTCCAGTTGATGCATTTAGAGAATCCATAGAATCATAATCGATTCTTGCTACTCCTCTTCCAACATCTCTAGTATATGCTTCTAGAACTTTTAGGGAAAGACCAGTTTCACTCATATCTTTACTCTCATCATTCTTTTTTTATATATTTAGCGTATTATTCTATTGATCGATTCAAAACTGATCACAAGCTTAAAATCATGATTCTAGGCACAATCGAATACTATGGGTAAAAGACCAGGTGTTCGTAGACGTGGACGTGGAGGCATGCAGTTTAGAGCAGCCGCTACTTACAAGCTAAAACCTGCCAAATATCCGAGTTTTTCACTAGAAGAAGAACATCTGGGAGATATTATTGATCTTGTTCATGAATCTGGTCGTGATGCACCTCTAGCAAAAGTAAGATTTGAAGACGGCTCAATTTCATTTATTCCTGCACCTTTAGGGACTAGAGTTGGCCAAAGAATGAATTTTGGTCTAAATTCTGAAATCATTGACGGTAATGTGATTAGTATTCAAAACATCCCTGATGGAACATTTGTTTGCAATGTTGAACAACAATTTGGAGATGGTGGTGCTTTAATGAAATCCGCAGGTGCTGATGCAACCGTATTTGCTCATAAAGATGATGGAGTAATTTTAAAACTAGCTTCTGGTAAATACAAAAAACTTAATCCAAAAAATAGAGCAATGATTGGAACTTTAGCAGGTGGTGGAGTAGAAGATAGACCATTAATGCGTGCTGGAGTTAAATGGATGCGTTACAAATCAAAAGGTCACAAATATCCTATAGTCAGAGGTGTTGCTCAAGCAGCATATGTACATCCTCATGGTGGTGGACGACATCAACACGTTGGACAATCATCTACAGTTTCTCGTGATGCACCTCCAGGTGCCAAAGTTGGAAGCATTGCTGCAAGAAAGACTGGTAGAGCAAGAATTAAGGAAAGAAAGCAATCTATCAAATAATAGAATTTCAATTTATCTTTTAGAATGATTCAAAAAAGAATTCATATTTTTATTACTGGTAGAGTACAAGGTGTATTTTTCAGACAATCAACCAGAGTCATGGCAATTAAAAACAATGTGAATGGTTGGGTAAGAAATCTTGATGATGGAAGAGTTGAGATTGTTGCAGAAGGTGAAAAACAAAATATCGACAATCTTGTAACTTGGTGTAAAACTGGACCCGCAAATTCTCGAGTTGATGAGTTTGAATTATCAGATGAAAACTCTACTGGTGAGTTTGAAAATTTTGAAGTTAGATATTAGCGGATTGTTGTAAATGCATCTTTTAATGTAGATTCTAGTTCTGATAGTTCTTGTTCTGGTGTAACCTCTAAAATTTTAGGTTCCGCTTTACGCTCTTTTTGAATTTTAATTATAATTGATGATTGAGTTGGCTCCATATCTGCAAACCACCTAAAGGTCATGGTTTTACAGAAAACTACTCTATGCATTCTAACATCTTCTATGACTTTTTCATCTAATGATTTACAATATGTTCGTAATTTATCAAATAACGGCTTTACAGGTTCAGGAATTTGCCTTTGAAAGTCTTCATAGGTTCGTCCATTTCCAACTCCAATCAAATTTTCCATATGACACGTAACCTGATTCACAATTTAATGTAGTAGTTCTGCTGGCTCCAGTCTAGGCTGATAGTCCCATTTCGAGGCATACAAGATCCCCCACGTAGACGAGGAAGCGTGGATGCTCCACCTTAGGATTGTTCCCTCCCGGACCTCATCCCTTTCGATGGTTCGGTCTTAGGAAAAATCCCTTCGGATTATCCTTGTCCTGCAACCACCCGCCTCGGCGTGAATTCATTTCCGCACACCAAGCGGGAGTTACCTGCCTAGAGATTTACCCAGCAGTTGCTGATCTCTGCATATAGCCGGTTTCAGAATAGGGCACGGCTGGCACCCTGATCCTCCCTACTACATTTTAGATAAAATAGAATGTTATATTTGAATTAGGATCGTTGCTTCTTCAAGTCTGTAATCATATTACACACGGCACAAATCTTACCTGTGCACTGATTTCCGCAATTTGAACAAATTCGCTTTTCTTTGAAACTTGCATCTTTCATAACCTCTGAGATTTTGATTATTGAGCGATACATGTTATTTTTTATTCCACTATGTCGTTCTTCTAAAGAATTCAAAAATTCTCGAATTTCTGTTCGTATACCTTCATTCATGTGAGGACATGGCTCTGTCTGAAATGGCAAATCATTTGTGAATGCATAAAATACGATTTCTGATTCATAAATCTCAGCAAGTGGCTTTATCTTTCTAATCTGTTTTGAATCACTTCCTGGACTCATCCAGCCAATTTTATTAGAATCTCCAGATAATGTGTTAATTAGAAATGTTTGTAATGAATCATCCAAATTATGACCTGTAGCAATTACATTTGATCCTAATTCTTTTGCAGCATGATCAAGTGCTCTTCGTCTAAAAATACCGCAAATTGAACACGATGTTGTCTTTTCATCTTCTCTTAGTTCTAGCGATTCTGATAATGTGACATCATACAATTCTTTGTATGAGTAGGTTCTAAACTCTACATCCAACTTTAAACAAAAACTTTTGACAATCTCTAATGCCTCATCCCTATAACCTGGAATCCCTTCGTCAATTGTAACTGCAATAATTTTGAAATTATGTGTCTCTGACATTTTCTTTAAAATACTTAGTAATACTAGTGAGTCTTTTCCACCAGATACTCCAACAACAACTTGTTCGCCATTTTTAATCATCTTGTATTTGGAGATTGTCTTTGCAGCCTTTCTTAGAATGGAGTTTGAGAAACATTCAGAACAAAGGCTTTCTCCACTATACTTTCTATTGTATACGGCAGTGTTTTCACATTTCTGACATTGCATAATTTGGAGAAACTATTTCAGTTAATATCTGATTCTTTAGATTGTAAACCAACCTGACTTGTAATATGATAATCCAATATTGAGACCAAATGTGATAAATGTGAATGCATAAACTATCATCATTGTTCCATTAACAGCTTTTTCCGAAATTTTCCCCTCAATTATTGTATGAATAAATTTTCCGCCATCTAAGATTGGAAGTGGTAACATGTTGATTATTCCAATGAAAAATGAAATCATCCATAACCATAGTAGGAACATGGAGAATTGAAAGCCCATAGGAGTATCCAAACCCCAATCAATAAAGTTATAAATTGGTTTAGGTGGTTGATCATTTCTCATTATTCCTATCAATCCTCTTTCAGGATCATCAGGTGATTCCATTATTGTAACTGGAAAAATAACTTCACTTCCATCTCGAAGTATTGTAACATTAACCGTATCCCCTGGTTCTACTGGATTTTTCTGTAAATCAATTGCAGACGCTATGTTGATATCATTAATCTTTATGATGACATCATTTTCTTGAATTCCTGCCTGTTGTGCACCTCCACCATCAATCACTGAAAGTACCAAAACTCCATCTTCTGCTTCTTCATAAAATGAACTCAAAAATGGTTCTGGTACAACCATTGCAAACATTGGATTTGTAAATAATATTGCTCCTAATGCAAAAGCAAAAATGACATTTGATGTTGGGCCTGCTCCAATCAAACGTAGTCTTGAAATCTTTTTTGCCTTACTAAACTGCTCTTCATCTGGTTCTACAAATCCTGCAAACATGGCAATGAATATAGCAAATCCACCTGTCTTGATACCAATTTTTTCCATAACTCCTACAATTCCATGTGCACCTTCATGAACTACCAACACAATTGGAATTGATAGTAAAAAGTACATAATGGCTGAACCAGATGTTAGTGTAACACCTGGAATTAGTACTGTTAATTCTGCAAATTCTGTTGGCTGAACAAAAAAATTCAAAATGTTTGAAAACAAAAACCAAAATGCAAAGCCCATCATTAAAAATCCTGCAATTACGCTGACATCTGCAAATACACGAATTCCTCTTCTTGTTCTTCCTAATACTCTAATTAATGCATCTTGAACTTTGTAATTTTTGTAAGTTAAACTATATGGTTTAATTGTAAATCCATATTTCTCTAATTTGAGTGCCTTAGCTATTCCAAAAATTACAACCCATGCCATGAGTACGTAAATAATTGCATTATCTGTTAAAAAGTTGAGGTCCAAGTTATAGAAAATTTTTTAGTCTCGGCAATTTATCGTTTCCTATGAAACCTGTAATAATTGTCTCTACATTCCCTAACAAGACTATAACAAAAAAGATTGCAAATCAATTGGTAAAACAGAAACTTGCAGCATGTGTAAACATAACAAAAATTGATTCTGTTTATTCATGGAAGGGAAAGATACAAAATGATTCGGAATATTTAGCATTTTTTAAAACTACAAAGAAAAATCAAAAAACTCTAAAAAATGAAATAAAAAAATTGCATCCATATGATGTACCAGAAATTGTTGAAATTAATGTAAATTCTATGAATAAACCATATCTTGATTGGTTGATAGATTCTACACTTTAGTATTCTAGTGGGAATCTTAGTAATGAAATAATTCCACCTAAACCTGAAACTCTTAATCCTGCATCAATAGTACTATCTACGCTAAAAATTTCTCCACCTTTAGATTCTACATCATTTAAGAAATCTACAATTTCTTGTTCCTCTGAATCTTGTATGGCTTTTTCTGAAAATACTAGAGATTCTATCGCACCTGCTTGATTTGCTTTTTTTGTTTCTTCAATTCCCATAGAAAATTTCTTACTTTGCTTATTTGCAAGAAACATCACCTCATCAATTATCTGTGATACTTTGGCAAGTTTGGTATCTGCCATCACTTCTTTCATTGCATCTGATTTTGTAAATATATGAATCCCATCTTCTCCACCTGAATCAATTCCTTCTATCACTTTGAACTTACATTTGTTTGCTAGTGGTTTTTTTGATACGTAATTGTAAAATTTCTTTTTGGTTTCACCTGGACCAAAAACAATTACTATGTTATCTTTTTCCACAACTGAACTAATTGCCCCAATAATATCATCAAAAAATATCTCAATCTTAAAATTAGATTTGTATCTTTTTCCACTAGACCCAGAATAGAGATTTGGTAAAAGATGCAAGTGGGTTCCTTTCAATCTACCAATTCCACAATCACCTATATCTACTGCGATTAGAATAAATTTTGTTTTTCTTCCTTTTGATTTGGCAAGTTTTTTTTCAACACCACTCCATTTTTTTTTCACTAGATTGAAGCCTTCATCTATTTTTATTGTAAACGAATGATGAGTCCCATGTGTAACAGATTCATTATTTGATTCTAAAATTGTACCCCCCACTCTAATTCTATCTAAAACATTATCTAGTGATATTTTTTCTACCTTTATTGCAAGTCGTATATGAACTCTCTCACCTTTATCTGGTCGTGAATATTCCTTTTCTTGTTTGATCACCCTAGTTGTTTCCCCTACAATCTTGTCATCAATTTTTAAAATTCTTCTTATAGTTAGCAAATCATCAGAATCTTCTGGCATTAATGAAATTGTATTCTCATCAAGAGTTTTTGTAATCATAATTTTTTATAAAATCTCTAAAAGATAACTAGTTTGATTCTTTTTGTTTCTGTTGAACATATTTTTCAACCCATTCTAGAGTTATTACTCCGCTTTCTGCCAAGTTTACTAAAGAGTTTGAAGATGCTTCTCCTGTAACTTTTCCAGTATTTTTCCTTGTCTGTCTCCATTTTAGACTGGTATTTCCACTCTTTGATGAATAAATAACTCCTAAGACATCTTTGGCGTTGACAAATGTTATTTCTCTAATTTTTTTAAGTGTAACTTTATCTACAGCTTCTACATAGATTGAACCTAAATTTTCTTCTCTTTCTGCAAAAACCTCTGGATCATCGAGATAACTTCTTGGCGCAAATGAACTACATGTGCTAGTTATGACAAATCTTCTAAAACTTTCTAATGTTGAAGGGGCATCTATCTCGACCATTTTTTTTCAATAAATCTATCTTACTTATCAAGCTTATTGAAAGGTTCAAGTATGATTATTTGGAATTTTTAATGCAGACCGTGATGTACGCTATCCTATGATTTGATGATTAGGATCTTGAGTTCTGAGTCTGCAACTTAGAATTTTTATGATACAATTTCCTATACAACACATGAAATCATTGACTGAATATCTGACATTTAAGACAAAATCTAGAAGAGCATTTGTTAACATTACACCAGATGTAGAAAAATTAGTTACAAAAAGTGGTGTTAAAGAAGGACTTTGTTTGGTTAATGCAATGCATATCACTGCTAGTGTTTTTATCAATGACAATGAAAGTGGACTTCACCATGATTATGAAAAATGGTTAGAAGAACTAGCTCCTCACGAACCAATTGATCATTATCATCACAATGATACTGGTGAAGATAATGCAGATGCACATCTGAAAAGACAAGTTATGGGAAGAGAAGTGGTAGTTGCTATCACTAATGGTCAATTAGATTTTGGACCTTGGGAGACTATTTTCTATGGTGAATTTGATGGTAGACGAAACAAAAAAGTTCTAGTAAAAATTATTGGCGAATAAATTATCCAAAGTCGGTATCTCGTTTTTGTGATTGTTCAACATTCTTTCTTGCAGATTCACGCCATTCATTGTCGTGATTCTGTCTACCATGATTACAATCTACACAACCCATAATTTTCCCATCAGGATTTTTCTTAAATTCATCGCATCCACAAAAACAAGCCATATTCTCACCAAATTTTCAGAGTATATCTTCTTTTACTCTAGATGTTTTACAACATTCACCCATTGGAATATCTCTGCCTCTTGGGCTCTTAGCTGGACATTTTAGCATTATACATAATGCATCTGTGAATTGTTTATTCATATGATGTTCAATTCCACAAACCATCTCCTCATCAATCTCAATTTTTAGTGAACTTTCCATAAGTACTTCTAGTAACCGACTATTTCTAATCATAGATGATGCAACTTTTTCACCACTTTCTTTCAATGAAACTCCTGCTTTGTTGTATGTGACCAAATCTCTTCCTGCTAATTTTTTTAGCATTTGTACAACGCTAGGTTGACGAACATTCAATCTTTTAGCAATAGTACTAATTTTAACGTCATCACCTTTTTCTCTAATGTGCCAAACTGCTTTTAGATACATCTCTGTATGTTCAGCTTCTGCAGTTCCTACAAACAAAACTTCTTCATCTATTGCATCCATGAACTATCTATTTTCTTTAATCTAATAAATTTTCAATAGTTCTATGCAGTTGAAATTATGCCTTTTTAGCATCTTTGAGTAAATATTCGAAATACTCTCTTGCAAATCCTGCTAATCCGGCATGATCTGCCCAAATTGCTACTATTTCAGATGAACTTGAACTACTAATTTCTGGACCTAGTAAAATTACCACATATCTTTTATCTGAAATGATACCTCCTCCAAATAATCCTGATTTGACTTTAACATCTGCTACTCGGGAAATTGACTTTAGAGATTCCTTATCAATTTCATCTGATGTCAAAATAGTAATTTTAATTCCTTTATCGTGTAATTGTCGAAGTTTTGGAAGTGCTTGTTTTACAATCATTTCTCCTGCTTGTGGCACTGCAATCATTACTTCTTCTCTACAATGTTCTACCATCTCCATAATCTTTGAAACTATATTCATTGCACCTGAAATGAACCAAATATCTGGTTTTTCACTAGTTCCACTTTTTTCATAAAGAGGAAGTAATTCTGATAAAATGACACTTTTATTTTCTAAAAATACAGTATCTGATTTTTGCTTTGAAGTTTCTAGTGCATTTGATGGAGCCTTTGCAAAATATTTAGTTGGTCTAGCATCATCTGATCCAATCCATCCTTTTTCTTCTAATGTACCTAAAATTTCATAAATCTTTGAATATGGAACTCCAGAGTTTTGGCTAATTTCTGATGCATTACTCTCTCCCACTTTCAATAAAGTTGTATAAGCTCGAATTTCGTAGCTTGTAAGGCCAACCTTTTCTAATGACTTCTTTGCTTTATCGGAAATGCTCACGAACAGAATTAGAAAATTCGCTATTTAAATTGACTATGATCGTTCCCTCATTCATCTGGTGGTTAGTAGGAATTGCATTATATACTAACTTTTCAAAAATTAATTAATGGCTCTAATTCAGATATCCAATCAGTCATCAAAGACACAGGGTAAGAAATCCACTATTCGATTTACCCAAAGTATTTGCCCTGATTGTAACATGATTTTAGATGCTGAAGTTTTTGAAAGACAAGGTCAAGTCTTCATGTCCAAAGTTTGTCCAACACACGGAGAAACAGAGGAATTGTATTTTGGTTCTTATGATATGTATAAAAAATTCAGTACATACTGGGTTGATGGAAAAGGTGCACATGCTCCAAATGTAATAATGGAAGACAAATGTTCATGTCCAAACAATTGTGGATTATGTTCAAATCACTTGTCACATAGTGGATTGGCAAACATGATTGTTACAAACAGATGTGATCTTACTTGTTGGTATTGTTTCTTCTATGTTAAGAAAGGTCTAGAAGGTGCTTACATGTATGAACCAAATCATGATCAAGTAAGAGCCATGATGAAAACATTAAGATCAGAAAGACCAATACCAGGAAACTCTATGCAGATTACTGGTGGTGAACCGATGCTTAGAGAAGATATCTCAGATTTAATCAAAATTATGAAAGAAGAAGGTGTTGAACATATCCAAATGAACACAAATGGAATTCGACACGCAATGGATCCAGAAGCAGGACGTGAAGTAAGAGTGGCTGGATGTAACAATCTCTATCTCAGTTTTGACGGTGTTACTGCAAGAACAAACCCAAAGAACCACTGGGAAATTCCATATGCACTAGACACTTGTAGAAAAACTGGAACAACTGTTGTATTTGTTCCAACTGTTATCAAATCAATTAACGATCATGAATTAGGTGGAATTATTAGATATGCCCAGAAGAACTTGGATGTTGTACATGCAGTAAACTTCCAACCTGTATCATTAACTGGAAGAATGGGAAAAACTGAGCGTGAAAAATATAGAATTACAGTACCTGATTGTATCCAAAGAATTGAAGAGCAAACAGAAGGTCAAGTAACTGTCGATGATTGGTATCCAGTACCAAGTTGTATGCCATTAACAAACGTCATTGAAGCATTTTCAAGTAAACCAAAATATGAATTATCTATTCACTTTGCATGTGGTGCAGGAGCTTATGTATTCCAAGATGCAGATACAAAGAAACTTGTCCCAATGACAAGATTCTGTGATATTCAAGGTATGCTAGAACTGTTTGAAGATAAAGCAGAACAAATTCGTTCTGGTGCAAACAAGTACTTTACAATGCTTGAAGTTGTAAGAAAACTCAAAGGATTTATCAACAAAGAAAACCAACCAGCCGGATTAGATTTGGCAAAAATGTTTGGTAATATCTTGATGAAGAGATCATTTGAAGCAGTAGGCTCATGGCACGTAAAAGGTCTATTCTTAGGAATGATGCACTTCCAAGACAAATACAATGAAGATTTAGAAAGATTACAAAGATGTGATATTCACTATGTCACGCCAGACCTTAGAATTATACCATTCTGCGCATTCAATGTAATTCCAGAATGGTACAGAGACAGAATCCAAAAGAAATATTCTATCACTGTTGAAGAATGGGAACAACGTGAAGGTGTAAAACTCGAAGACGGTCTTTACAGAGGTCTTATGAGACGAGGTGCAGGTGATGAGCTTGCAGCAGGTTGTGCAAAGAGTGAGATGTTCCATCAAGCAGAACAAGCAATGGGCTCTCAATAATTAATTTTTAAAATTATTTTAAAATTTTAACCAAATCTTTACCAGGTAAAATTTTCACATCATCTTGTGATGTAAGGAATTCTAGAATTTTTTCATACATCCTACCACATTTCATCTTCAAAACATTATCATGCCAAATAACACTGATAACATTTTCTTCTGACAATTTTCTACCTACTTCTAATGTTTTTTCAAATTCTGGAATAATTTTCTCTTCTTTAATACCCATATGTGTAAACAAATATGCGTCCATTAATGTTACAGGAAATTCAATTAATCCGTTAATCTTTGAGTACCCCATTTCCTTTTCATCAATTTTATCTTTTGAATGTCTAAGAGATGAATCATACAAAAAACCTAATTTTTTTAGCTTTATTGGTAATTCTGAATTATAATTTAGAAAGTGAACTCGATTTCCAATAATTGGTTTTCTTGTTAAAGATTCTAGTTTCTCTTTTTCTTGTTTAATTTTTTCAATATTATCTATTGACTTGGGATCGACATGCAATCCAATTTCCCAGTTTCCTTTGAGTAGAGTTTGTATATCATCTTCATAATCATCAACGTTTCCATCTTCATAAGATGTTCTAAAGAAAAATGTAGAGCGAATTCCAATTTTCTCCTCTAGTTCCATGTATTTTGGAATATTGCGATACAAGTCTTCTGGTTTTGTATTTTTAAAAATTTCCGAATCAAATCTATCTTTTCTTGCTAGTACATGTTCAACAGGAGGACCTTGTCTTCTCCAATCTACATCATGACTTAAAAAAATATATTGCATTTGATTTCTAAATCATATCGCCAATTTCAGAACTTAATTGGGGTAGTTTTTTTGATGAATTTTCTCCAAAAACTTCTTTATCATTTACATCTTTTGTGATTAACGTTCCTGCACCAATAATGCATTCTTTCCCAATCTTAACTCTCTGGTTAATTGTTGCACTAAGACCAATGAATGAACTATCTCCAATTGTTATATGACCACCTAATGTAATGTTTGAAGTCAGAAAACAGTTATTTTCGATTATAGTGTTATGACTGATTAAATTATTACTTCCTATCAATACATTATCTCCAATTTTTACAAATGGTTGAATCACATTGTTTGCTAATATGAAACAATTTTCTCCCATTTCAAATTCATCCCAAATCTTTGTTGATGGATGAACAAAACTGTATAATTCATAACCCTTACTTTTTGCTTCATCAAAAAACTTTATGCGTTTCTTATTCATTTCTGAATAAGCCAAAGCGATGAACATCAAAAACTCTCCTGGAGGATATTTTTCCTTGATATCTTCGAATGCTATTACAGGTAATCCTAGTAATTCATTAGAATCTATATTTGATTTATTTGCAGAAAATGCTACGACTTCATCATTACTATCTTTTAGATAATAAAAAATTCTTTGAGCGAGTTCTCCAGTCCCAAATATTACAATTTTTTGCATTTGAAATATTTCTTTGATTATGTTATTTAAGCCGTATTCATGAATACATACTGAAAATAATTGTAAATTCATCCAAGACCTTAAAAACTCATTTACTAAGAAATCTCAAAATGAAATTTTTATTTATATCTCCCAGATTTTCTGGAGGAATAGGTGGACATGCAGCAATGCTTTCTGAGAAATTGTCTCAAAGTGGTCATGAAGTAAAAAAATTGGAAACAACTCATATTCCAATAAAGAATTTCAAAAATCCTAGCTTTGCAGTATTAAGTAGTCTGAAGAGTTTGGTTGATAGAGACTCTTATGATATTGTACATGGGTTTAACGTTCCATCTGCTTATGCTATGAAATATGCTAAAGGAAAGAAAAAAGTTCTTTCTGTTCATGGTGTGTTTAGTGAACAAGTAGATTCATTGCATTCAAAATCAGTTTCATCCATTGCAAAATCTGCTGAATCACAAGTTTTACAATGGCCAGATAAATTAACTACTGATTCAAAAGCAACACAAAAACTTTACAAAGAAAAGTTTGAAATTGATTTTGAATATCTTCCTTCGCCATTAGATGTAGAAAAATTCTCAGAAATTGGACATGTTGAAAAAATTCCTAATCAGGTAGCTTACATTGGACGTGATAGTCATGAAAAAGGAATTGATATTATAAAAAATGCAGAATCCAAAATTAATGGAAACGTCGTTTATTGTACAGATCGTTCTTGGGAAGATGCGATGTATATACTAAAAACCTCATCTGTAGCTGTTGTACCGTCTAGAATCGAAAGTCTTCCAACTACTGTTAAAGAAGCCTTTTTTCTTAATGTTCCTGTAGTTGGTACTAACGTTGGTGGTATACCCGAATTAATAAAAAATAATGAAACTGGAATTCTAATACCCCCTGAAAACCCTAATAAACTTGCTGATGCAGTAAATGATTTACTCTCCAATCCAACAAAAGCAAAAAAATTATCCGATAATGGAAATGATTTTGTTAATAATAATATGACATGGGATGTAATATTACCAAAATATATTAAATTTTATGAAGACCTATTGAAAACCAATTAGTCATAAGCCAATTATAGTATATTTTATTATTATTTTTAATGAAAATTCTTTTTGCAGTAGATAAAACAAGATTTTTCTATATTCAACAGTTTATTGATGAACTAGAAAAGCATAATCTAACCTGTAAACTAATAGATGATTTAGACATATACGATGATTCTAAATTTACAAAAAAATATCTTCGTTGGATAAAAACTCCTAACAAATTTCAAAATATAATAAAAAACTTTAATCCCGATTTCATTTTCACTGAACGAGTTAGTCACTTTAGTTCTCTTGTACTTAAAACCAAAATCCCTCTAATAATCTTCTTACGAGGAAATTTTTGGCAAGAAGTAGAATTAGGTAAACAAACAATTGAAAAATCTACTTTAAGTCATTTAGAAATTAACATAAAAAATAAATTTGCTCACAAATGTTTTTCAGAAGCACACTTGATACTTCCAATTTGTTCATATTTAAAAAAAATTGCAGATGACAAATATCCAGGAAATAAAATCCATGTTTTATATCAAGGAATTCAGCAATCTGATTGGCATGTTGAAAAAGGATTTCAATTTAAGCATCCATCTGTAGGATTTTTACAGAATACCAATATTTGGAATAAAACTAAAGAGATGTTACTATTACCGAACATTATTGAACAATGCCCAAACGTTAATTTCTATTGGGCCGGTGATGGACCTTTTACAAAAAATATTCTTCCACATTTGGAAAAATTCACAAATTTCCACTGGTTGGGTTCATTAGACTATCCAAACCAAGTTCGACAATTTTTATCTGAAATTGATATCTATGGATTGATTACTGGCAATGATATGTCTCCTCACACTATCTTAGAAGCTTCTTTGATGAAAAAACCAGTTATTGCAACTGATGTTGGAGGAATATCGGAATCAATAATTGAAAAAGAAACAGGATTCTTAATTAAAGGAGGTGATTCTTCCTCTTGGATTTCAAAAATTTCTTTTTTGATTGACCATCCAAATGAATCAAAAGAAATTGGATTACGAGGATACGAATTTGTTAATGAAAATTTCTCATGGGAAAAAATTACCAAAGATTTTCTTAAAATAATAAAAATTTAGAAATTTATTTAATATTGTACTTGTTTTGAACAATCTGTTTTAGTGATTCCTCCGAATACCATAATCCATGTTCTTCATCCGAATGTTTACCAAACTCTTTCATAATTTCTTCCACATTTTCACCTTCGGCTACAAAATTACAGTTATATCCATAGTCTTTACAAATTAATTCCATAACCATGGTAGAATCACTGAATTTGGTATTAAAAAGTTATACGTTTTTTTATATTAAAGTGCGGAATCTACCATTAGTCCTATAAACAACACTGCTAGATATGGGCTAGAAAATTTGAATAAAACCCATGAAGCCTTTTCAGTTGGTTTTGATACAACCCATGCACTAAGTACAACCATCAATACACCTGATGCTATTGCAGTGTATAGGTAAATCTCACTCATTACTGGTTCACCTGCATCAGTTGTCAAAAAGAACGGTACCACACTAAACACCACCATCATCACTGTGGTTGCAGCAATTACTCTGGCTGATGTTTTTTCAGATAATACTGCAGTTAACATTGGAACCTTAACTTTTTGATAATCTTCTCTAAAGTGTAATGTCAAAGCCCAAATGTGCATTGGAATCCAAATGAAAACCAATCCTGCCATGATCAATCCAAAGTCCCACAATCCAGTTAGTGTTACCGCAGCATATCCAATCATTGCTGGTGCGCCTCCTGAAAATCCTCCTAGTATGATGTTAAGTTGACTCTTCCTTTTCAATACGTGACTGTAAATCACAATATTATCTGCCAAACCAAATACCATGAATATACCGCACCACATTCCATTCCAAAATGATGTAGTGAATGCAATACCAAATGCACATGCAATTGAAATCCCTGCTAATACTAATCCAAAGTCTCTTGCTTTTTCAGCAGGAAATATTCTCTTACTTGGAATTGGTCTTCCCTTCGTTCTTTCCATTATTTCATCAATATCTCTATCATGATAATTTGTCAAAGTATTAGCTGCTGCAGAACCGGCAGCTACTCCAAAAAGCATTAAGGCCCAAGTCGCAATTGAAATTTCAATATTATATATATTGGATGCAGTTATTGCAGTTCCAAATGCTGTAAAAACTAGGAGATACCAAATTTTTGGCTTTGTTAATTCATAGTATGTTTTTATCTTAATTTTAGTAGTTGTTTCTTGCATCTAATCACTCTCATTCTCAGAAAAATAAATATCACGCGTTTATAATGCCGTGTAAGGCATTGGTTTTGTCCTTCTTTTCATTTCTATGAAGCTCTCAGAACCTAAAATTCCTTCAATTTTGCCAATCTTTTCAGAAACCACTTTATGCATATCATTTAACGACTTAGCATACATTGTAACCATAATATCAAATCTCCCAGTAACTTCTGAAATTTCTCTAACACCATCAATTTTGAATAATTCGTCAATTATTGTATCTCGTCTTTTGGAATCCATATTAATTCCTGTTACGGATTTTACCGTATACCCTAATTCTTTATCGTTAACATCAATGGTATATCTATGAATTAATTTCTGTTTTAAAAGACGTTTAATTCTGCTATAAACTACGGATGAATTCATATTAATTTTCTTTGATAATTTTGGAACAGATATTGACGCATCATTGCTCAATTCTGAAAGAATTTTTAAATCAAGATCATCTATTTTCACCATTTAATTTCACCGGCATTTTAAAAATTAACACCTTTAATAAAGATATTAATGGAAAATTTCTAAAATTTTAGATTAAATTTTCCCTTTTTTATATAACATTTCTGCCAACAAAACTGCTCCTTTTGCAGAGCCCATTTTTTTATTATGTGAAAATAGCATATATTTTAGTCCATTATCAAACAATTCTTCTTTTTCAACTCTGCCAATAGAAGTTGTCATTCCATCTCCAACTTCTCTCTCCATTCTAGGTTGTGGTCTTGTTGGATCTTCATGAAATGCATAATATTTTTCAGGTGCAGAAGGTAATCCTGCTACTGAAATATTTTTGTTAGACTCATTGTAGGTATCTTTTGCTAGGTTAGGATCAATTTCTTTTTCTGTTTCAACAAATACTGATTCGGTATGTCCATCTATTACTGGAACTCTTGTACATGTACAACTTACTTTAATATCGGCATCTTCAATTTTCCCATCTTTTAATTTTCCAAGAATTTTTCTAGTTTCTATTCTTACTTTACCTTCTTCTTTTGGTATGTAT